>Ga0334722_10000056_pt1 | contig 164411 bp, 151 predicted proteins | sample C3_bottom_MG_FD_207210 | JGI IMG/M metagenome (GOLD analysis project Ga0334722, IMG submission 207210) | Sediment microbial communities from Yellowstone Lake, YNP, Wyoming, USA - C3_bottom | ecosystem: Environmental > Aquatic > Freshwater > Lake > Sediment | place: USA: Wyoming | collected... | reverse complement strand
CCAGCTCCGCCGGGACGCCGGGGGAGTCGGGCTGGCCGAAGGTGAGGACCCCCGAGCCGGCTTTCACCAGCATCGAGTCGGCGTGGCCGTGGTACCCGCCTTCGAACTTGATGATCTTGTCCCGCCCGGTGTATCCGCGCGCCAGCCGCATCGCGCTCATCGCCGCCTCGGTCCCGGAGGAAACGAGGCGGACCTTCTCGACAGAGGGGAACGCCTTGCGGATCAGGTGCGCCAGCCCGACCTCGCCCGGCGTGGGAGCCCCGTAGCTCGTTCCCCGCCCGGCGGCCGCCTTGATGGCGGAGACGACCGCGGGGGGAGCGTGGCCGAGGATCATCGGCCCCCACGACCCGACGTAGTCGATGAAGGTGTTCCCGTCCACGTCCCGGACGGCGGAGCCCTTCGCGCTCTCGATGAACAGGGGGGTGCCCCCGACGGACCCGAACGCGCGGACGGGGGAGTTGACTCCGCCCGGGATCATCGTTTTCGCAAGGGCGAACAGCTTGCTCGATGTTTTCGTCGTCAGACGGGCCACGTTCGCTCCGGCCTCCTTCGCGGGATGGGATTCATGGCAAGAGGTGGAATTTTAGCCCCCCGGGATCGGAGTGTCAAGGTAAACGGCGGGATTTCCGCAGGATTTGCCTAATTCTCAAAACGCCATTATAGAATGCTTGACACGGCGGGCGCCCAGGCGGTACAAGAATATCTTCCCCCCCGCTTCCGCCGTTTCATGTTTTATTCGGTATCGTCCCAAGGGACGGGGTGAAAGGGGCATGCGTGTGAGCATCGAGGACAAGGAACGGATCGAAACACGTTTTGGCCCTCTGTGGTCCGGAAAGACCGAGATCCCCTTCCGCGGCGGTGTGCGAACCCTCCGGGACGTGAAACGCCTGCTCGCCCTCGAGGGGAGCGACGCGGTGGAGATCGACCTGCACGAACTGCCTGGGGAGCGGTTCGCCTTCCGCTTTTACGACGGCGACGACCGCCGGGTCGTCGTCTTCGTCCTCGACGCCGAGTGCGGGATCGTCGAGGAGTACCGCGCCCATGTCGCCGAGTGGCTCGGCGACCTGTACCACGGCACCGGCCTCATGGCGTTCGACCCCGACGCGATCGCCAACCTCCTGCGCAAGAAGATCGCGGGGGAAGTATGACCGGCCCGGCGGTGCGACGATGAAGTGGCCGTGCCGGAAGACGTCGCTCAAGGAATCCGCGGCGCAATGGAGCCTCGACGCCCTCGTCGAGACGCCCGGCGGTGACCTCCTTCCCTGTTTCGTCTCCGTGACCTCCTCCTATTGCACGGTGCAGGCGCCCAACACGAACGACGGGGAAGGGCTCCTCGGCCAGGTCGCCGACGCGATGAACTCCCCCCCCTCCTCGCCTCCGCAGACGGTCAAGGGGGGGTCGTGCGGCGGGGAGGAGGACGGCGAGTTCGCCTTCACCGGGGCGATGGTCTCCGCCACGTGGGATTTCCCGAGGGAGCGCAAGGGAGAGGTCCTTTCGGCCTTCCGCCGGCTCTTTTCCCTTCCGGCGGAGGCGGCCGAATGAACAGCTACGTCGAACTCGTCCGACACCGCCTCGAGGACCGCTCCGCGAACCTCCTCGTGAACCTCGACGAGCTCCCGGAAGCCCAGCTCCGGTACACGATGCGGGTCTTCGGCGACTGCCTCGACGAGGAGACCCGCGGGAAGATGTTCGAAGGATACAGCGAGCACCTGAACGAAAAGGAGCTGCGGGAGTTCGCCAAAACGTTCGTCCCCGCCTATACGAAGCACGCTGTCGCGGAGCTCGAGGAGAAGAAGAAGGGCGGCGAGCGGTTCGATCCCCCCTTCCTCACCGGAGAGGAGTACCAGGAGATGGCGGTCCGGGAGAAGTGGCCCCGGATCGCGGAGCGCCTCGACGCGGTCGACCCTCTCCAGTTGCGGCGGGAGCTGGCGCGTGCCGCGATGTTCTTCCGCCCCTACATGCTGTCCGATCCGGGGTTCAACGAGGGGGTCCTCGAATTCTCCCTCTATTACGATCTTCTCTCGCGGTTGCGCCCGGTGCCGGACGGGAAGCTGCGGGAGACCGCGGCGCGGATCGCCACCGGGATCGCGCAAGCCGTCGCGGCGGGGGCGACTCCCGAGGGGGAGGATCGGCTCCGTGAGATCCGCACGACGGTCGCCTCCGTCGCCGGGCTGCCGGCCGACCCCGAGACGCTCCTCGGATCCCCGATGGAGAAGTACCCGAGGGAGATGCCGAACGAATTCCGCCTCAGGGACCTCACGCGGACGCTCGCGGCGATGTCGCTCAAGGACCTTCGCCTCTCGGCCCTCGTCCACCTCGACCTGCTGACCGCCGAGGAGATCCGCCGGTTCGTCTCCCCCTTCTTCGTGAAATACCCTTCCTTCTTCGAGATGCCGTCCAAGGGGCTTCGCGACCTGATCTTGGCGGTCGCGGAAGGGGTGGGCGACCGCACGATCGCCTACTTCGTCGACCGGTACGGCACCGGCCGGATGGCGATGACGAAGCCGGTCGATTACATCGTTTGGAAACTGATGCCCGAGGAGGAGCGCGTCGCGATGCTCCGGAAGGACAACGAGCGGATGGATTCGGCGATGATGTCCCGCCACCTCGCCCGGATCCTCCACTCGGAGAGCGAGGCGGTCCTGTCCGACGTCGGCCGGCAGATCGTCCTGCTGACGGACGAAGGGTTCGAGGCGGACCACGGCGGGATCCTGAAGCGCCTGGGCGGGGACGGCGGTGAGCGGATCAAGCGGCTCTACGACGTCGCCACCCTGTCGCTCGCCCGAGCGGCCGGGCAGCGGGCGGAGGAACGGGAAGCGACGTACCGGGCGATGCGCAAGGCGGTCGCCGACGCGGCGGGGATTCCCCCGCGCGAACACGGATGGGAGGGGAGCAAGGGATGACGTTCGAATACATGGACAGGATGGTGATGTTCAAGGACACGCCGGAGGGACTGACGGCGGACATGGAGTGGCTGAAGGAGGCGGGGGAGAACGGGTGGGAGCTCGTGACCTCCGTTCCGCTCATCGCCCCGAACCGGGACGGGATCGCCTACGGCACGGTGGGGTGCCAGATGGTCCTCAAGCGCCTCGGGAAGACACAGTAATCGGGAGGATCAAAATGCGTTTTATCTGTAAAAAAGACTTGACACGAAACGGTGTGGTGCGATATTAGTAAAACGCATTTATAAAACCACGCCGACCTTTTCGTGGAACATCCCGATTTTCGGCGGCTTTTTCCAACCCGCCAAATCGTTCCGTCCAGGGAAGCGGCGTCCTTGAAAACTCGCGGAAAGGGGGGTGATCACGGCGAAGTGACCGATTTCCGGCAATTCGGAGGGGTAGCAATCGGTTCCTCACAAGGCTCTCGCAGGCAGTAAATATCAAAAGGAGGGGAAGCATGGCTGAAAAGTGGCGTACGGAAAAGAAACGGCCGACGATCAAGGTTCTTCCGTGGCCCGCGATCCCAACGCCGACCGTCGACCAGGTTTACGCCGGTGTCGCCGAGAAGCAGAAGGAGTATTCGCTCTGGGTCGAGTCGGCGGTGCGGCAGCAGTTCAACGCCGACAAGCCGGAATCCCTCGACGGGATCCGGGTTCTCGACATGACCGCGAACATGAACATCGGCCATTGGTGCTCTTCGCACTTTTCCGAGGTCGGCGCCGAGGTCATCATGGTCGAGCCCCCGGGAGGCGACCCGATCCGGAAACTCACCCCCTTCGGCCGCGAAGAGTACATGTTCCAGTCGAAGAACGGGGAGAAAGTCGGAGCGAAGTATCTCTCCGAGGCCCGGAACAAGTTCTCCGTCACGCTCAACCTCGAGACCGAAGAGGGAAGGGCGCTCCTGAAGAAGATCATCCCGCAGGTCGACATCCTGATCGAGAACGCGCCTCCGGGACATTATGACAAGCTGGGGATCGGCTACCGGCAGCTTTCCGAGATCAACCCGCGGCTCATCTACCTGTGGGTCGGCCAGCGCGGCCAGTGGGGCCCCTTGAAGGACGACGCGGGGAACCTCGACCCGACCGCCCAGTGCTCGATGGGCTTCGCCCACGGCACCGGCGCGCCGGTCGCGTTCGGCGGCACCCCGACCCGCTCCGGCTGGTGGCTGTGCGACCACGTCGGCGGCACCTTCTCGGCGATCGGCGCCATGGCGGCCCTCTATGCCCGGGAGCGGTTCCTCGGCAAGGGGCAGTTCGTGGAGTGCACGGCGGCGGAAGGCGTCATCCGGATCATCGACTACAACTGGGCATGGCAAGGGATGGACGGCTCCATCCGGCCCCGGTACGGAAACTGGGACCTCGCGATCAACATCTACGCCGTCAACCCCTGCGCCGACGGGCAGATCATGGTCGGCGGCGGGCACGACCGCCTCTGGTTCCGGATCTGGCGGACGGTCGGCAAGGACAAGCCCGAGCTCGAGCAGCACATCTGCGAGGATCCGAAGCTTCGCGTTGTGACCGACCGGCTCCCGCACTACATGCAGGTCGAGACGTACACGACGCTATGCGAGTGGACCAAGGACAAGACCCGGAACGAAGCCGAGACCGCGCTGCAGGAAGAGGAAGTGGCGTCGGGCGGCGTGTCGTTCCTCGACGAGGTGTGCGAGTTCCCGCACTACAAGTACCGCGGCCACATCGAGATCGTCGACGATCTCAACTTCGGCAAGGTCCTGATCGGTGCGTCCGGCTTCATCGGGATGAACACCCCGGGCCGGATCAAGTGGCTCGGCCGCACGACGGGGCAGGACAATGAGGACGTGTTCCGCCGCCTCGCCGGTCTTGACCGCGAAGGGTTGGTAGCTTTCAAGAAGGGAGGGGTGATCTAATGGTCGACAAAAGCCTGAAGGACATGACGTTCGAGGATTACTGCCGTACCGTCTTCAACACGAAGAAGCGGTTCGACAAGCCCGAGGTTCTCAAGGGGATCCGGGCCATATCGACCACGCAGTACATCCTCGGCCCCTCCTGCGCGGCGTACCTCGCCGAGCTGGGCGCCGAGACGATCAAGGTCGAGCTTCCGAAGCGGGGGGAGCCGATGCGGCACACGACCCCCTTCAACGAGCCGTTCCTCTACCCGCTCTCCCGCTGGATGCCCGAGAAGGGGACGGGCCTCGGCTTCTTCGGCGCGAACCCGAACGAATACTTCCTCTCGCTCGACTTCCACAAGCCGGAGGCGATCCAGATCATGAAGCGGCTCGCCGCCAAGACGGACGTGTGCTGCGAGAACTACCGGGCGGGCACGTTCGACCGGTGGGGGATCGGGTACCGGCAGTACGCCCAGCTCAACCCGCGCCTCATCTACCAGTGGATGGGCGGCTTCGGCGGCTGGGGCCCGGGCCGCAACCGCGCTTCCTACGACATCCTCGGCCAGGCCCAGGGCGGCTGCTTCTCGATCACCGGCTGGCACAAGGAATACGGCGGGATGCCCTCCAAGCAGACGATCTGGATCATGGACTACTGGGGCGGCGCCATCTCGGCGTTCAACATCCTCGCCTGCCTCTACTGGCGCGACAACGTGTCGGGGAAGGGGAACTTCCTCGAGTATTCGCAGGTCCACGGCGCCCAGCGCCACCTCACCGACTTCATCTCCCTCTACGGGAAGACCGGCATCGTTCCCCAGCGGTTCGGGAACTTCGAGCCGCTCCTTTGCGTGCACGGGATCCTCAAGTGCGGGAAGTCGTCGTACCCGAACTCGAAGAACCCGCAGGAGCAGGAAGTCGGCTTCTGCCTCGTCTCCGCCTACAAGGACGAGGATTTCCAGAAGCTGTGCAAGATGATCAACCGGGCCGACCTCGCCAAGAAGTACCCGACCCACGCGGACCGCGTCGGGGCCGATGCCCAGACGGCGATCTACCCCGAGCTCGAGAAGTTCGCGGCCGACAAGACGAAGGAAGAATTCGACAAGGCGTGCAAGGCGAACGGGATCCTCTCCCAGCCGGTGTGGAACTCGAAGGAAGTCGCGGCGAACGAGCATTGGCACATGCGCGGCACGCTCCAGTGGCTGGACGACCCGACCTTCGGGGACGTCCTGACGCAGGGTCCGGCGTACCAGTTGTCCGACACCCCGGCACGCGTCCGCTGGGCCTTCAAGCCGGTCGGCGCCGACAACGAGTACATCCTTTCCAAGCTGTGCGGCTACAGCGGTTCCCATATCGCCGAGCTGGAGCAGAAAGAGATCATCTAACGAGAAAAGGGGGGATACGATGCCTTTCAAAGACGCTTCGTTGATACTTCAGTGCCCCAAGTGCGAGGTGATCAATTACCTCGATCCGTTCACTTTCTGGAACTTCAAGGGGAAGATCAAGTGCGCCGGGTGCGACGCGGTCTACGAATACGCGCTGCAGAACGGCCACCGGCAGGCCCCGCCGAAGGAGACGAAGGGGCCGCACGACAAGCTGCCCGGCTTCGCGCAGACGAAGGACTGGAAGCCGATCACCACTCCGGGAAAGGTCGCGGCGGCGCCCCAGGCCCGGGAAGACTTCCAGGGGAAGCCGATCCCGATCTCGAAGAGCATCCGGGGGAAGCTCGTTTCCGGCAAGCCGCTGACGGCCGCCGACCTGGTGGGGAGCGTTCCCAAGATGTTCTATAACGGCTTCTAAGGAGACCCGCCCGCGAGGGACCGGTCCATTAGAGACAGACAGGAGGAGATACCGTGGCGAAAATCGTACCGAATTGCCAGGCGTGCAATAACTTCATGGCCTCGAAGGACCCGGAGATCAGCAAGGCCTACATGGGGCAGTGCCTGAAGCTCGAGTGGCCCTATAATGTCAACATCCCCCTCGAGGACGGAATCGAGGGAGAGTGCGGCTACTACGAGGGATCCGGCCCGGCCGTGAAGTAGAAAAAGGTCCTTGAACCGACCGTCGCCGGTCTGATAGATTAGCGACGCGGCAAATCCACGGCCGCCTCGGGGGGAATCGGGTGCGGCCGTGGATTTTGCCTTTTTCACGGCGTGTATTTCCAGACACCATATCAAAGGAGGGGTTACGACGATGAAGGTGGAGTTCTATTACGACAGCACGGTGGCTCCCGGGTCCGCTTACCCTTGCGACAACGCGAAGACGGTCGCCCTCGTCGAGCAGCTTGCGGCCAAGGGCGTGAACGCGAAGGCGATCGACCTGAAGGGGCAGCAGGTCGCCTTCATGACATACAACTCGGCACTGACCGGCCCCAAGGCCCAGGTCCGCGCGGTCTTCGGCGCGAAGGGGGCCCTGCAGGAAGATTTCGGGAAGAACGTGCCGGCCCTCCTCGTCTTCGAGAAGGACGCGGACCGGTACCCGACGGAGGCGTACCCCCGGTCCGACAAGGAGCTCGAGCGGCTCCTCGGCTGCGAGGAGGCCGCCCGGAATCTCCTCGCGAAGTCCTGATTCCGCACACCAACCCGGCGGGCGCGGTGCCCCGAACGGGCCCGCGCCCCCGTTCACGAAAGGAGGAGTGATGGCGAAGATCCCCGAGAGCTACCTGCCGCCGCCCGAGCTGCGGCCCAAGCGGATCTACGGTCTCGACGAGTTCAGGAACATCCCGCAGACGTTCAACTCCACCGAGGTTCTTCTCGACCAGACGGCCGCCAAGTACGGCGACAGGACGGCGATCTATTACGAAGACCAGAGGGTGTCCTACAAACAGCTCCAGGCGAGCGTGAACCGCGTCGCCAACGGCCTGAAGAAGCTCGGGATCGAGGAAGGCGATCGCGTCCTGATGCGGATGCCCAACATCGTCCCGATCATCGTATGCAACTTCGCGATCATCAAGATCGGGGCGGTCTCCCTGCCGACCTCGGTCCTGTTCGCCCGCACCGAGATCGCCCACGTGGCGAACCTGGCGGAAGCGAAGGTGATCATCGTCGCGGCCCCCATGCTGGGCGAGGTCGAGGCCGCCAAGGCGGATCTCAAATCGGTCCAGAAGATCGTCGTGGTGGGCGGCGACGAGAACGAGGTCCGGGCGAAGGGGTATGTCCCCTACGCCGACCTGATGAAGAACCCCGACCAGTGCGAGGCGGTGAAGCGCGACCGGATGGACGTCTCCGTCCTCCTGTTCACCTCGGGGACGACGGGCCTGCCCAAGGGGACGGCCCACTTCATGGAAGAGTCGCTGATCGTCGCCGACGGGTTCGGCAAGTACTGCTGGGAGGTGACCGACAAGGACGTGATCGGCGGCCCGGCCCCCCTGGCGATGGCGGCGGGATACTCCACCGTGGCGGTCATCCCGTTCCGGTACGGCGCGGGCGTCTCCCTCATCGGAAAGTTCGACCCGGTGACGATGTTCAAGAACATCCAGAACCACAAGATCACGATCATGTCGGCCCTTCCGACCGCGTACCGGAAGATGCTGGTCGACATCAACCCGAAAGACTACGACTACTCCTCCCTCCGGTTCTGCACCGGCGGCGGCGAGGCGCTCACCGCCAAGACGTACCTGGACTGGAAGGAGAAGTTCGGGCTGGAGCTCTACGAGGGACTGGGGACCACCGAGATGATGTTCGTCTTCCTCTCGGCGGCGGTGACCAAGAAGGTGAAGCCCGGAGCGATCGGGACGGCGTGCCCGGGGTACGACGTGCGGGTGGTGAACGAGAACTTCGAGCGGGTGAAGCCGGGCGAGGTCGGCAAGATGATCGTCCAGGGCCCGACGGGGACGATCTACTGGAAGGACGACGCCAAGCAGAAGGCCGCCGTGCGCGATGGATGGTGTCTGGCCGGCGATGTGGTCACGATGGACGAGGATGGGTACGTCCAGTTCCTGTCCCGCGAGGACGACCTGATCAAGTCCTCCGGCTACCGGATCGGACCCGAGGAGATCGAGGAGGCGCTGGTGACGCACCCGTCGGTCGCCGACGCGGGCGTGGTCGGTGTTCCCGACCCGATCATCGGGCAGAAGACGAAGGCCTTCGTCTCCCTGAAGGCCGGCGTAACGCCGTCCGACGCCCTCAAAAAGGAGCTCATCGATCATTGCAAGGGAAAGATCGCCGTCTACAAGCTGCCGCGGGAGATCGAGTTCATCGACGCGATGCCGCGAACCGCGGTCGGAAAGCTCCTTCGCCGCATCCTGCGCCAGCAGGAAATCGATAAGCAGAAGGCGTAAGGCAAGGGACCGCCGCGCCCGCAGGCGCGGTTGCTGAGACAGGAGCCCGGGGGTGTCGTGCCCCCGGGTTTTTTTTATTTGCCTGTTATTCCCCGAGGAACAACCCGATCCGCCGCGTGGACGGGACGTTGTCGAAGATGCATTTCAGGACGGCCAGGATCGGGATCCCCAGCACCAGCCCCATCCCCCCCCACAGCCAGCCGAAGAAGAGCAGGGCCACCGTCGAGGCGGTCGCGTTCAGCCGCACCCCTCCGCCCACCAGCTTCGGCGTCAGGTAGTTCGCCGCAACGAGGTGGAGCACGGTCACCGAGGCGATCAGGACCAGAAAGGGCCCCCCCGACTCGAAGGACACGAGGCCGACGACGGCGCCGGGAGCCAGCGCGAGCGGCAGGCCGAGGTACGGGACGATGCTCAGCGTTCCGCTCAGGATTCCGAGAACGACGGGGTATGGAAGCCCCACGAGCAGGAAGACCAGGACGGTCGCCGCGGAAAGGATGAGGGCGATCACGGCGTTCCCGAGGAGGAACTTCCGCATCATCCGCTCGATGTCGAGGAGGATCTCCCCCACCGTCGCGCGGTGCTCCTCGGAGAAGAGCTCCCGCGTCCGCCGGGTGAGCGGTTCCCGGTCCGCGAGGATGAAGTAGACGAGGAACGGGATGAATCCGAGCGCGAAGAGAACGCCGCTCAGGGACCCGAGCCCCTGGAGCAGCGTCCCCGTGAACGATTCCCCATCCCGCACGAAGACCGGCGGGGCGGTTTTGGGGCGCACGGACACCGCCGCCGGGGGAGCGATGCGCCGGCCCGCCTCGGCGAAGACACGGTTCAGCTCCTCGGACTTCTTCGTGAGGTTCGCCACCAACGGGGCGGATCGGATTTTCCCGGCGATCTCGGGGATGTCCGCGAGGAAGCTTTCGGCGCGCAGGTACGTGGCGTAGAAAAGCCCGTAGAGCATCGCGACGAACAGGAAGACCACGATGCCGCTTGCGTGATGTCGCCGCAAGGGGGTCCGCACGCAGAGCAGGTTGACCAGCGGTTCGAGGGCGAAGGCCAGCAGCATGGCGGAGAACAGGGTGATGAAGACGGAGGCGGCGTAATGCAGAAGGGCGAGAACGCCGAGGAGCGCGAGGACCGTCGCCCCGGCGCGGATGAGGTTCAGGTCCGGCCCGGCCTGGCGACCCTCCTTCGTTCCGGGAATGGGGGTTTCCGCATAGGAAGCGACCCTTGGGGATCCGTCCGGCCGCGGCGGGGCGATATCGTCAGGTGCCTTCATTTTGTTACTGTACCGTTTTTCCGTTTTCCCGCCTACGCCCGTTTGACAAGCAATGGCGTAAAAGCGATCCTGACGGGGAGATGGCCCCGGTCCTTTCGCACACGATCGAGATCCGCGTCCGGTTCGGCGAGACCGACCCGTACGGCGTGGCGTACTTCGCCGCGGTCCTCGACTACTTCAAGCGCGGGATGGACGAGTTCCTCCGGTCCCGGGGGCTTTCCCCCGATCTCGCGTACCGGAACCGGAAGCGGAACTACGGGTTTCCCGTCGTGGCGACCGCCTGCCGCTACCGGGCCCCGGTCCGGTTCGACGACCTGCTGATGCTGCGTACCCGCGTCGTGCGGTTGGAAAGCAGCGGCGCCACGTTCGGCTTTTCCCTGTTCCGCACGGAGGCGGGGAAGGACATCCTCGCGGCGGAAGGCCGCATCTCCTGCCGGTCCATCGACGCCTCCTGGAAGCCGATCCCCCTCCCCACGGATCTCAAAACCATCTTATCTGCCCGCTGAGGGAGCGCACGCAGCGTCCAGCTTCCTCCGGAAACGGGCTACCAGGGCCGCTACCGCCGGCGGGGAAAGCTCTCTCCCCTCGATCTTGAAGACGTCCGCCCCCGCGGCGATCCAGACCGGCAGCTCGTCCTCGAGGGAGCGCGCCGCCGCCGGGACCGGCAGGTTCCGGCAGACGAGGCGGCAGCTCCCCCCCCGTTTCGCGGAGGCCGTTCCGCCCCCGTCCCCCTCGACAACGTATCCCGTCAACCCGCACTTGCCGTGGAGGAGGAGCTCCGGGCGGCAGTGCGCGAAGACCTCGATCCGAAGCCCCGACGCCTTCTTGATGGAGGGAATTTCCTCGGGCCGGACCGCCGAGGGGAGGACGACGGCGTCGACCCCCAGATCCCGGTACGCCCGGGCATCCTCGGGGTTGAGGACGGAGAGCCCGACGGAGGCGCAGATCGGCCAGCCGGGGATCTCCCGCCGCGCGAGGGCGATCACGCCGGGATCGTTCAGGATCACCTCGTCGACCCCCGCGTCCCGGAGTCGATGGAGGGAGGCCAGAAGAGCGGGGAGCGCTCCGGACGACGGGATGGCGTTGATCGCGGCGTGGAGCCGCGCCCCCGCCTGCCGGCAGGCGGATACCGCCGCATCGACCGCCTCCGGGGAGAGCCCCGTCCGGCCGCCCCGGGAGAGGGTCCGCACGCCGACGTAGACGGCGTCCGCCCCCGCCGACAACGCCGCCGCGACCGCGGGGAGAGACCCCGCAGGCGCGAGGAGGACGGGTGATGCGGGGGACGTCTTGGCCATACGACATTATACCGGCGGAGACGCCGCAGGAGGGGGGCGCAGTGAGGTAAAGCGCAGCCGTGCAGGTTCACCGCACGGCGAGCCACGAACGGAGTCCCCCTCCGAGGCGGCGCAGCCGATCGGGGAGTAGGAGTGTGGTTTTTTTGGTTGACTTGGGGCGATTCCCGAGTATCGTATTGTCGATTGTATACAAGCCGCATCCCCGAGGCATGAAGCCGTTCCCTCCCGGCGCGCCGTAAATAAAACGCGTCGGGCGGCGGCTTCGTCGCCAACTTCCGGCCAAGGGCGGGAAAAGAAGAGACGATGCTGGTCGAGTACGCAACGGTCCTTGTGTTCATCGTGCTGGGGGCGGCCACCGTCGCCCTCATGCTCGGGATCTCGCGCCTGTTCGCGCCGCGTGACCCCACGCCGGTCAAGCTCTCCACCTACGAGTGCGGCGAGGTGCCGTACGGCGCCTCGTGGGTGCAGTTCAACATCCGTTTTTACGTGGTGGCTCTCATCTTCATCATCTTCGACGTCGAGGTGGCGCTGCTCTACCCGTGGGCCGTCGTCTTCCAGCGGCTCGGGCTCCTCGCGTTCATCGAGGCCTTCGTCTTCATCGTGATTCTGCTCGCCGGGTTGGCCTACCTGTGGAAGGAGGGGGACCTCGAATGGGTCCGCACCCTGCAGGGGGCCCCGGAGAGGAAGGGTGTGAAATGAGTCCCGATCCCGCGCACGGCACCCCGCCCGGAACTCCCGCCGCGTCCGCCGGTCCCGGGTCGTTGGGGCCCGAGGCGCATATCATGGTGGGAAACGCGGACCTGTTCGTCAACTGGGCGCGCAAGTCCTCCCTCTGGTACCTCCTGTTCGCCACGGCGTGCTGCGGCATCGAGCTGATGCAGGCGGGCGCTTCGCGGTACGACATGGACCGGTTCGGGGCCGTCTTCCGCGCCACTCCGCGCCAGGCGGACCTGATGCTGGTGGCGGGCACGATCACCCACAAGATGGCGGACCGGGTGAAGCGCCTCTACGACCAGATGCCGGAGCCGAAGTACGTGATCGCGATGGGGTCGTGCGCCAACACGGGCGGCCCGTTCTACAAGGATTCGTACTGCGTGGTGAAGGGCGTGGACCTGCTGATTCCCGTGGACGTCTACATCCCCGGCTGCCCCCCGCGCCCCGAGGCGCTGATCGACGGCATCATGAGCCTGCAGAAGATCATCATGCGGAAGAAAAATTTCGGCGCCAAGGCATAGGCGACAAGGGGAATCGTGGAAGCCCAGGTCCTTTTCGACACGCTAAAGGGGAAGTTCGGCGACGCCGTCGTCGAGCTGCAGGGGGAGGGGTACAGCCCCGCCTTCGTCGTCGTGGCCCCCGCTTCGGTAAAGGAGATCGCCCGGTTTCTCCGGGACGACCCCGCGCTCTCCTTCGACTCCCTCATGTGCCTGTCGGGGGTGGACTACAAGGAGAAGTTCGCCGTTGCGTACCACATGCACTCGATGAAGCACCGCCACGCGATCGGCATGAAGGCGTTCCTGCCCCGCGAGACCCCGTCCCTCCCCACGGTCGACGACGTCTGGCCCGCCGCGAACTTCCAGGAGCGGGAGGCGTTCGACCTGTTCGGGATCGTGTTCGAGGGATCGATGGACCTTCGCCGGATCCTCCTGCCGGAGGACTGGGAGGGGCACCCGCTGCGCAAGGATTACAAGTACCCCGACTTCTACCACGGGATCAAGGTATGACGATCCGGCCCAACGCGCTCCCCACTCAGGAGATGACCATCAACATGGGGCCGCAGCACCCGAGCACCCACGGAGTGCTCCGGGTGATCCTCACCACCGACGGCGAGGTGGTGACCCGCGCGGTCCCCGACGTCGGCTACCTGCACCGTGCGCTCGAGAAGATCGGCGAGCGCGTGACCTACGCCCAGTACATGCCGTTCACGGATCGTCTCGACTACCTGGCCGCGATGAACTGCAATTGCGCGTGGGCGTGGACCGTCGAGAAGCTGGCGAAGATCGAGGTCCCCGAGCGCGCCGAGTACCTGCGGGTCATCGTCTGCGAGCTGAACCGGATCTCCTCGCACCTGATCGCCTTCGGGTCGTACACCGCGGACATGGGGGCGTTCACCCCGTTCCTGTACGCCATCCGCGAGCGGGAGCAGGTCAACGACCTGTTCGAGATGCTCTGCGGGAACCGGCTGACGTACAACTACGCGCGCGTCGGCGGCGTCTCCGCCGACGCCCCCCCGGGCTTCCTGGAGAAGACGAAGGAGTTCCTCGACTACTTCGAGCCGAAGCTCGACGAGTACAACGAGCTCATCTCCTACAACAAGATCTTCGTCAACCGGCTGGCGAACGTCGCGGTGATCTCCGCGGCGGACGCGGTCGCCTACGGGCTGACGGGTCCCAACCTGCGCGGCTCCGGCGTCCCCTTCGACCTGCGGAAGGACGAGCCGTACTCCATCTACCCGAAGTTCGACTTCAAGGTCTGCGTCGGCACCGGGGAGCGCGGCACGCTCGGCGACTGCTTCGACCGGTACATGGTGCGGATCAACGAGATGCGCGAGAGCATCAAGATCGTCCGGCAGGCGGTCGCGCAGATCCCCGACGGGCCGGTGCTGGCCAAGGTGCCCCGCGTCTTCAAGCCGCCGGTCGGCGAGGCGTACTTCCGCTCCGAGTGCCCGCGCGGGGAGACGGGGATCTACCTGATCAGCGACGGCACCGTGAACGCGTACCGGCTGAAGATCCGCACCGGCTCCTTCGTGACGATGAACATCTTCGAAACGATCACGAAGGGGCTGATGATCGCGGATATCGTCGCGGTCATCGGCAGCTTCGACATCATCCTCCCGGAGATCGACCGGTAGTGGAAGCGCTGGCGATATCCCTCGTCAAGGCGGTGCCCGCGCTCGGTGGCGTCCCCCTGTGGACGGTGACCCTTCTGCTGATCGTGGCGTCGGCGGTGGTCATCCTCGTCTTCGCCCTCACGTTCGAGGGGGTGGGGTCCCTCGTGCTGCGCAAGGTGGCCGGCGACATCCAGGCACGGATCGGCCCGAACCGGGTCGGTCCCCACGGGATCCTCCAGTTCCTCGCGGACGGGGTGAAGCTGGTCCTCAAGGAGGACATCATCCCCGCGCAGGCGGACCGGTTCCTCTTCCGGCTGGCGCCGTACTTCGTCTTCGTCGGCTCGTTCGCCGCCTTCGTCGTCGTCCCCTTCGGCGTGGGGCTCACCGCGGCCGACCTGAACATCGGGATCTATTACGTCATGGCGGTCACCTCCCTGGTCGTTATCGGGGTCCTGCTGGCCGGCTGGTCCTCCAATAACAAGTGGGCGCTCCTCGGCGGGATGCGGGCCGCGGCGCAGATCGTCTCCTACGAGATCCCGGTGGGGATGGCGCTCCTCCCCGCGGTGCTGGTCGCCGGGTCGCTGTCGCTGCAGGACATCGTGCGCTCCCAGGGGGGGCTCCTCGGGATCTTCGGGTGGAACCTGTTCCACAACCCCTTCTCCTTCTTCTCCTTCTTCCTCTACTTCACGGCGGCCCAGGCCGAGACGAACCAGACCCCGTTCGACCTCCCCGAGGCCGAGTCGGAGCTGGTCTCCGGCTACAACGTGGAGTACTCGGGGATCCGCTTCGGCCTCTTTTTCCTCGCGGAGTTCGGCGACATGTTCATCGTTGCGGCGCTGGCGACCTCCTGCTTCCTCGGCGGGTGGCAGGTGCCGTTTTTCAACGCCGCGGCGCTCCCCCCCATGTGGGGGAACCTCCTTTCCCTCGGGGTGTTCCTCTCGAAGGCCTTCCTGATGGTGCTGGTCATGATGTGGGTCCGCTGGACGCTGCCGCGCCTGCGCGTGGACCAGCTGATGCGGATGTCGTGGAAATACATGGTGCCGCTGACGTTCGTCAACCTCCTGGGCGTCTCCCTGTGGCTCCTGGTCTTCCGGGGCAAGGGGATCCCCGGGATGATCGCCTCGCTGTTCGGATGAGACCATGGGCCTGAAGGCATACCTGAACGACATCGTCGAGGCCGTGGTCACCACGGCGAAGGGGATGCGGATCACCGCGCGGTACGGCGTGGACCCGAAGGAAGAGGTCACGCTGCAGTACCCGGAGGAGCGGTGGGAGATCCCCGAGCGGTACCGCGGATTCCTCCACAACGACATCAAGAAGTGCACTTCGTGCACGATGTGCGTGAAGGTGTGCCCCGTCGACTGTATCTCCCTCGAGGCGGTGCGGGGCGCGGACAAGAAGATGGTCCTCGCCTCCTACGACATCAACATCGGGCGGTGCATGTATTGCGGGCTGTGCGTCGAGGTATGCCCCGTCAAATCGCTCACGCACACGTCCGGGTACGAGAAAGCGTCGGCCGATCGCGGAGAGCTGATCCTCCACTTCATCGAGGAGGACGCCGCCGAGGTCAAGGCCCGCGTGGCGCGCCAGGTGGCGGATGCCGCCGCGAAGGCCGCGGACTTGTCCGCCGTAGCTGCCAACCCCCCGGTTGGCGAAGCGAAGGCAGCGAAGGCGGAAGCGGCCAAAGGGGAAATGAAGTCATGAACGGACCCGGCGACTTCATCTTCTACGCCGCGGCGGCGCTGACAGTGGGCGCGGCCGTCCTCGTGGCCGTGCTGCCGAACATCATCTACGCCGCGATCGCGCTCCTGTTCGCGTTCGCGGGGGTCGCCGGGCTCTACGTCTTCCTGTCGGCCGACTTCCTCGCCGCGACCCAGGTGCTGGTCTACGTGGGCGGCATCCTCATCCTGATCCTGTTCGCCGTCTTCCTGTCGAACCGGATCTCCGACGTGAAAATCTCGAACCCGGGGCGCTTCCGGCTCCCCGCCGCCGCGATCTGCCTGGTCCTCTTCGGCGTGCTGTCGTACGTCGCCGTCTCGACCCCCTTCGCCGTGAAGACGCCGGTGTACCATCCCACGACGGCCGACCTCGGGGAGCTCCTGATGACCCGCTACCTTCTTCCCTTCGAGGTCGCCTCGGTGCTCCTGCTGGCGGCGCTGATCGGCGCGGCGTTCCTGTCCCGGCCCGACCGCGGGACCCCGGAGAAGGACGACATGCAGGAGGGGAAGGGATGACGCTCGACAAACTCCTCGTGGTCGCCGCCGCGCTCTTCTGCTGCGGCCTCTACACCGTGATGACCCGCCGCAACGCCGTGGCGGTCCTGATGGGCGTCGAGCTGATCCTCAACGCCGCCAACATCAACTTCGTGGCGTTCTCCCATTTCCTCTCCCGCGTGATGGGGGGGCAGATCTTCGCCGTCTTCGTCATCGTTCTCGCGGCGGCCGAGGCGGCGGTGGCGCTGGCCATCTTCCTGCGGATGTTCGCGACCACGGGGACGGTGGAAGTGGACGCGGCGGACGAGTTGAAGGGGTAGACCGTTGATCCGATACGCCTACATCATCCCGCTCCTGCCGCTGGCGTCGTTCTTCATCAACATCGCCGTCGGCAAGCGGCTGCCGCGAAAGGGCGACTGGCTCTCCCTCGCGACGATCCTCGCGGGCCTCGTGATGTCCATCGGCATCTTCCTCGAGGTCTTCCGGGCGTACGACCCGAACTTCAAATACCACGTCGTGGCGCCCTGGCTCACCGTGGGCGACCGGTTCGTCCTCAACGTGGGGATCCTCGTCGACAACGTCACCGCCGTGATGCTCCTGGTGGTCACCGGCGTCTCGACGCTGGTGCACCTGTTCTCCATCGGGTACATGCACGGCGACCCGCGCTACAACCGGTTCTTCGCCTACCTGTCGATCTTCTCGTTCTCGATGCTGGGCCTCGTCCTCGCGGAGAGCTTCTTCTTCATCTACGTCTTCTGGGAGCTCGTGGGGCTTTCCTCCTACCTGCTGATCGGCTTCTGGTTCGAGAAGAAGTCGGCCGCCGACGCCTGCAAGAAGGCGTTCATCGCCAACCGCGTGGGGGACTTCGGCTTCCTCATCGGGACACTGATCATCTTCGCCACCTGCGGCGGGGTCCTCGGGTACGACCAGGTCTTCCAGGCGATCGGCGAAGGAAAGCTCTCGGGGACGCTCCTCACGATCGCCGGCATCGGGATCTTCTGCGGCGCCATCGGGAAGTCGGCCCAGTTCCCGCTGCACGTCTGGCTCCCCGACGCGATGGAGGGCCCCACCCCGGTCTCCGCGCTCATCCACGCGGCCACGATGGTGGCCGCGGGCGTCTACCTCGTCGGGCGGGTCTACCCGATCTTCACCCCCGACGCGTTCCTGTTCATCGCCTACATCGGGTTCATCACCCTGTTCATCGCGGCGACGATCGCCCTTACGCAGAACGACATCAAGAAGGTGCTCGCGTACTCGACGATCTCCCAGCTCGGCTTCATGATCATGGGGCTCGGGGTGGGCGGCTTCACGGCGGGGCTGGCGCACCTGACCACCCACGCGGCGTTCAAGGCGTGCCTCTTCCTCGGCTCGGGATCGGTCATCCACGCCGTCCACAGCCAGGACCTGCGCGAGATGGGCGCCCTGCGGAAGAAGATGCCCATCACCTTCGTCACCTTCCTGATCGCCACGCTGGCGATCGCCGGGGTGCCGGGCTTCTCGGGCTTCTTCAGCAAGGACATGATCCTTGCGGCGGCGCTCGAGTTCGGGATGAAGAACCCGCAGCACTACATCCTCTTCTTCGGGGCCCTGTTCACCGCCGGGATGACCGCCTTCTACATGTTCCGCCTGGTGATCATGGCGTTCTTCGGCGAGGCGAAAGACCACCATAAATACGACCACGCCCACGAGTCGCCCCCGAACATGTGGGTCCCGCTCGTGGTTCTCGCGATCCTGTCGTTCTCCTTCTGGTTCAAGAGCCCGTTCGTCGAGAAGGGGTGGTTCCAGGCGCTGATCGCGAAGCCGGCGACGGTCGCGAACGTCGCGAAGGCGCCCGCGGCTCCCGCGTCGATGGAGCACGCGGCGGTATTGACCGCGGACGCCTCCCACGGATCTGCGTCCGCCGAAGGCGGCGGGCACGCCGCGGTTCCGGCGGCTCACGGGGAACCGGCGGCCGTTGCCACGCACGCGGAGGCCGGAGATCACGACGCCCACATCGCGCACACGGCCCACTCGTACGCCATGTACTCCTCGGTCGCGGTGGGGACCCTGGGGATCTTCCTCGCCTTCGTCGTCTACTCCTTCGGCTGGATCGACCCGGCCCGCGTGGCGAACAGCGTAAAGCCGCTCTACAACTTCCTGCTGAACAAGTGGTACTTCGACGAACTGTACGACAAGACGGTGATCGGCGGCTCGATCGCCTTCGCGAAGTTCCTCGCCTGGTTCGACCTGCACGTGGTGGACGGCCTGGTGAACCTCGCCGCGCAGCTCGGGGTCTTCGTCTCGTTCCTCGTCGGGAAGTTCGACGATTACGTCGTCGACGGCGCCGTCAACGGCCTCGCAAGCGCGACGATCGGCGGCGGGTCGATCCTGCGCCGGCTGCAGACCGGGAAGCTGTACCACTACGTGTTCGTGCTGGCCGGCGGTGCGCTCGTCATTTTCCTGATCAAGGCTTTCTGAAGAACGGAGGTGGTCTTTCGTGGGTTTCGTCGATAGTCACATCCTGTCGCTCATGACGTTCCTCCCGGTCCTCGGGGCGGCGGTGCTCCTGTGCGTCCCCAAGGGGAAGGACGACGTGGTCCGGTGGATCGCCGCCGCGGCCTCCTTCCTCCCGCTGGTCCTGGCGGTCAAGCTCTGGTTCGCCTACGACCGGACCATGGCGGGCGTCAACGTGGCCAGCCAGTTCCAGTTCGTGGAGCATTACCTCTGGATCCCGTCGATCAACGTGGAGTACTTCATGGGGGCGGACGGCATCTCGATGCCGCTGTTGATGCTGACGGCCCTGCTCTCGTTCCTCGCGGTCATCGGTTCCTTCGGGATCACGAAGAAGGTCAAGGGGTACATGGCCCTCTTCCTCCTGCTCGAAACCGGGATGATGGGCGTCTTCGCCTCCCTCGACTTCTTCCTCTTCTACGTCTTCTGGGAAGTGATGCTGCTGCCGATGTACTTCCTGATCGGCATCTGGGGCGGCCCCCGGAAGGAGTACGCGGCGATCAAGTTCTTCCTCTACACCCTGGCCGGCTCGGTCCTCATGCTGCTCGTGCTGCTGGCCCTCTACTTCAACACGACGAATCCCGAGACGGGCGGCCACACCTTCAACCTGCTCCACTACATGGCGCAGGGGACCCACAACGCCTGGCTCAAGGGGTTCGACGTCCGGATCCTCCTCTTCCTGGGATTGTTCATCGGCTTCGCCATCAAGGTGCCGCTCTTCCCGTTCCACACCTGGCTCCCCGACGCCCACGTCGAGGCGCCCACGGCGATCTCCGTCATCCTCGCGGGCGTCCTGCTGAAGATGGGCACCTATGGGCTCATGCGGATCTCCTTCCCGATCTTCCCCGACGTGACGATCTGGTTCGCCATCCCGATGGCGGCGCTCGGGGTCGTGAACATCGTCTACGGGGCCTTGTGCGCGATGGCCCAGTCGGACCTGAAGAAAATGGTCGCCTACTCCTCGGTCAGCCACATGGGGTTCGTCATCCTCGGGATGGCGGCGCTCACCCCCGTGGGGATGGCGGGGGCGTCGATGCAGATGTTCTCCCACGGCTTGATCACGGCCATGCTCTTCTTCCTGGTCGGCGTGGTCTACGACCGGGCCCACCATCGCCAGATCGACGGCTTCGGGGGGCTGGGCGCCGTTGTGCCCATCTACACCGCGTTCGTCTCGTTCGCCTTCTTCGCCTCCCTCGGGCTGCCGGGGATGTCCGGGTTCATCGCCGAGCAGATGGTCTTCCTCGGCTCCTTCCAGGCGTTCCGGCCTTTCGTGATCGTGGCGGCCTTGGGCATCATCTTCGTCGCCGCCTTCCACCTGTGGGCCCTGCAGCGGGTCTTCCTCGGGCCGCTGAACCCGAAGTACGCCACCCTCGAGGAGATCAACGCCCGGGAGATCTTCTGCCTCGCGCCTCTGGGGGCGCTGGTGATGGCCGTCGGCATCTGGCCGATGCCGCTTCTGAACCTGCTGAACGCCTCCGCGGTGCGCCTGGTCGACCTCGTGAAGGCGGTGATTTGATATGTTCCTCGGCAACCTCGGCAGCCTGCCGTATTTCCTGCCGGAGCTCGCCGTCACGGCGACGATCCTTCTGCTCGTCGCGCTTCACGTCGTATCGAAGCGGAAGACGACCTCCGCCCCCGGGTTCCTCGCCCTGCTCGGCGTGGGCGCCGCGATCCTCCTCTCGGGGGTTTCCGCCCCGGGAAGCGGGAAGGCGATCTTCGAGGGGATGGCGGCGTACGACGGGTTCGCCATCTTCTTCAAGGTCCTGACCGCGTTCGCGACCCTGGTGGTCATCCTCATGTCGATGGACAGCGAGGAGCTCGCCGGCCGCAGCAAGGCGGAGTACTTCATCTTCCTCCTGGCCACCCTCCTCGGAATGTTCCTGCTCTCCAGCGCGACCGACATCGTGATGCTCTACCTGTCTCTGGAGCTCGTCTCGATCCCGTCCTATATGCTGGCCGGGTACATGAAGGGGAAAGAGCGGTCCACCGAGGCGGCGATGAAGTACGTCGTGTTCGGCGCGACGGCGTCGGGGGTGATGATCTACGGGTTCTCCCTCCTGTTCGGCATGACCGGCTCCACGCAGATCGCGGAGATCGGACGGGCGCTCGCATCGGGCAAGCCGGCGCTGCCCGTGGTTCTGGCCGCCGTAATGGTCGCCGTGGGGTTCGGCTACAAGATCGCCGCCGTCCCGTTCCACATGTGGAGCCCCGACGTGTACGAAGGGGCGCCCACGCCGGCGACCGCCTTCTTCTCGGTCGCCCCGAAGGCGGCGGGGTTCGCGGTGCTCGTCCGCTTCTACTACACCGTCTTCGCCGGCCCGGACGCCGCGGCGGGAACGTGGCGGATGACCTCCACGATGGACTGGCCGCTCCTGTTCGCCGGCCTGTCGGCGGTCACGATGACGGTGGGGAACCTGGTCGCGGTCAAGCAGAACAACGTGAAGCGGCTCCTGGCCTACTCTTCCATCGCCCACGCCGGATACATGCTCATGGGGTTCGTGCTCCTGTCTTCGGCGGGGATCGAGGCGATCCTGTTCTACCTCGTGGTCTACCTCTTCATGAATCTCGGCGCCTTCTACGTCGTGGTCCTGGTGCGCAACGCGACCGGCGGGGAGGAGATCTCCGACTTCACGGGATTGGGCAGCCGCGCCCCCTTCGCGGCGGTGGCGCTCGCCATCTTCCTCTTCTCCCTGACCGGGATCCCCCCGTTCTCCGGCTTCATCGGAAAGGTCTATTTGTTCGCCGAGGTCATCCACCGCGGGGTATACTGGCTCGCGGTCGTCGCGGCGCTGAACAGCGTGGTGTCGCTCTACTACTACGCGCGGATCGTCCGGGCGATGTTCCTCCAGGAGCCGAAGGATGCGTCGGCGATCCCCGTTCCCGCGGTCTCCGGAGCGATGCTCGTCCTGCTCGCGGCCCCGACGCTGATCCTCGGCGTGTACTGGGAGCCGGTGGCGCGGTTCGCCCACGCCTCCGTCCGGATGCTGGCGTTCTGATGAACAGGGAAGCGTGAGGAGGTCCGCATGTCCGCGTTTCTGGCGACGGTGAACTTCGCGAGCCCGTACTTCCCGGTACTCGTACTGCTGGTCATCGCGCTGGTAATGTCGGTGGGGTTCGTCCTCCTTTCCCAGGCGCTGGGCCCGAAGCGGTACGACCGGATCAAGTACGGCGTGTACGAGTGCGGCGTCGACCCTCTCACCCCGGCCGCCGTCCGCGTCTCCGTGAAGTTCTACCTGCTCGCGCTCCTGTTCATGCTGTTCGACCTCGAGACGACTCTCCTCTACCCGTGGGCGGTCCTGTTCCGTTCCCTGGGGTTGTTCGGCTTCATCGAGATGGCCGTCTTCGTCGGGATCCTGCTGGTCGGGCTGGTCTACGCGTGGAAAAAGGGAGCTCTCGAATGGCAGTGAAGCGCGAGAAGGACGGCGCCCCCGGCTACGCGCTCACGACCCTCGAGTCGCTGATCGCCTGGGGGAGGAAATACTCCCTTTACCCGTTCACCTTCGCCACGGCGTGCTGCGGCATCGAGGTGATGGGGGCGTTCGGGACGCACTACGACCTGTCCCGCTTCGGCGCCGAGGTTGTCCGTTTCTCGCCGCGCCAGGCGGACGTCCTGCTGGTGGCGGGGACGATCAACTACAAGATGGCCCCCGTGCTGAAGCGGATCTACGACCAGATGCTCGAGCCCAAGTGGGTGATCTCGATGGGGGCGTGCGCCTGCTCCGGCGGCTTCTACAACAACTACACGGTCCTGCAGGGGATCGACAAGATCATGCCCGTCGACGTCTACATCCCCGGGTGCCCGCCGAACCCCGAGGGGATCATCGACGCGGTGGTGCAGATCCAGAAGATCATCGAGACCGGCGCCCCCCGCGCCGCCGAACGGTGGCCGATCAAATGAGGGGGCGGAAAGCGGCGTGAGCGGGATCCTCGACAAATTGCGGGAGCGGTTCCCGGCCGACGTGGTGTCCACCCACTCGGACTTCGGGGACGACACGGCGCTGGTCCGGCGGGAGCGGATCGTCGAGATCCTCGCGTTCCTGCGGGACGACCCGGAGCTGCTCTTCGACTTCGCGATGGACCTGACCGGCGTCGACTACCTCGGGGAGGAGCCCCGGTTCGAGGTGGTCTACCACCTCTACTCGCTGGAGAAGAAGCGCCGCGTGCGGATCAAGGTGCGGCTCCACGAGGACGACCCGGTGATCGACACGGCCGTTTCGGTGTGGCCCGGGATCAACTGGTACGAGCGGGAGGCGTGGGACATGTACGGCATCGTCTTCCGCGGCCACCCGAACCTGAAGAGAATCCTGCTGTACGAGACGTTCGAGGGGCACCCGTTGCGCAAGGATTACCCGAAGGCGAAGCGCCAGCCCACGATCGGGCCGGAGGAGTAGGGGACGATGGCGGAACCGGTGGACATCACGGCGAAGGGCGGGACGCCCGACCTGCAGGCCGAGCCGATGCTCCTCAACATCGGACCGTCCCACCCCGCGACGCACGCGACGCTGCGATTCCAGGCGAAGCTCGACGGGGAGACGATCCTCGACCTGGTACCGGAGTTCGGATACCTCCACCGCGGCTTCGAGAAGGAGTCCGAGGCCGCCACCTGGACCCAGGTGATCCCGTACACCGACCGGCTGAACTACGTCTCGCCGCTCATGAACAACGTCGGGTACGCGATGGCGGTGGAGAAGCTGTGCGGCATCGAGATCACGGAGCGGTGCAAATACGTCCGCGTCATCATCTCGGAGCTCTCCCGGATCATCGACCACATGGTCTGCATCGGGACGAACATGGTCGACCTCGGGGCGCTGACGAACTTCTGGTACTTCTGGAAGCCCCGCGAAGAGGTCTACTTTTTGATCGAGGCGCTGTGCGGCCAGCGGCTGACCACGTCGTATACCCGGATCGGCGGCGCCATGGCGGACCTGCCCGAGGGGTGGACCGACCGGCTCCTCGCGGTGTGCCGCGGCGTGATCCCCGAGTGTATCGCCGACGTGAACGCCCTCCTCACGAAGAACCGGATCTTCATCGAACGGACGATGGGTGCCGGGCCGATCACGGCGAAGGACGCGATCGCCCTGGGCTTCACCGGACCGTGCCTGCGGGCGGCGGGGGTCCCCCTCGACCTGCGGAAGGACGAGCCGTACCTCGTGTACGACCGGTTCGACTTCGACGTGCCCGTAGGCGAGGCGGGCGACACGTGCGACCGGTACATGGTGCGCATGGAAGAGATGCGGCAGTCGCTGCGGATCATCGAGCAGGCGGTGGCGCAGCTCCCCGGCGGCCCCATCGACATCGACGACCCCCGGTTCATCCTGCCGCCCAAGGCGCAGGTCTACGAGAACATCGAGGCGCTGATGAACCACTTCAAGTTCATCATGGAAGGGGTCAAGGTCCCGGCCGGCGAGGTCTACTCGGCGACCGAGGCGGCCAACGGGGAGCTCGGGTTCTACATCGTGAGCAAGGGGGGCGGGGGGCCGTACAAGATCAAGGTCCGGCCGCCGTGCTTCCCGCTGTTCCAGGGAATCCCCCACCTCGTGAAGGGGCAGATGCTCGCGGATCTCATCGCCGTACTGGGCAGCGTCAACATCATCGCGGGAGAACTGGACCGGTGAGCGTCGCCTTCTCCGATGCCGCGCGGGCGGAGTTCGAGCGCCTGTTGACCCGCTACCCCGACAGGAAGGCGGTGATCCTGCCCGCCCTCCACCTGGCGCAGAGGGAGTTCGGGTACGTCTCCGACGAGGCGATCGTCTACATCGCCGGACTGGTGGGCACCTCTCCCGCGGAGATCGAGGGGGTCGCCTCTTTTTACACGATGTACAACCGGAGGCCCGTGGGGAAGTACCACGTGCAGATCTGCCGGAACATCGCCTGTTCCCTCCTCGGGGCGGAGCACCTGATCGAACATGTGGCGGGGAAGCTCGGGGTAAAGCCGGGCGGGACGACGCCGGACGGGAAGTTCACCCTTTCACTGGCGGAATGCCTCGGTTCCTGCGGGACGGCGCCGGTGATGCAGGTCAACGACGACTATTACGAGAATCTGACGGAAGCGTCGATCGACGCGATTCTCGAAAAATTGCCCTAAGGGGCGGATGACGGGAGCGATGGAAACGGTCCTCACCACGCACTTCGCCGACGACGGGTACCGTCGCATCGACACCTACCGGAAGTTCGGCGGGTACGACGCCCTGCGCAAAGCCTTGGCGATGACCCCCGAGGGGATCATCGACGAGGTGAAAAAGGCGAACCTGCGGGGGCGCGGCGGCGCAGGCTTCCCGGCCGGGGTCAAGTGGGGTTTCCTCCCGAAGGATCTCTCCCGCCCCCGCGTGCTGGTCATCAACGCGGACGAGGGGGAGCCGGGGACCTTCAAGGACCGGGTCATCATGACCCGCGGACCGCACCTCCTGATCGAGGGGATCGTCATCTCCTGCTTCGCCCTGCGGGCACACGCCTGCTGGATCTACATCCGGGGCGAGTTCGTCCGCGAGGCGAGGATCGTGGACGAGGCGATCGCCGAGGCGTACGCGGCGGGGTTCCTCGGGAAGAACATCCTGGGGTCGGGGTTCGACCTCGACGTGACGGTCCACCGCGGCGCGGGCGCCTACATCTGCGGCGAGGAGACCTCCCTGATCAACTCCCTCGAGGGGAAGCGAGGGTGGCCGAGGCTCAAGCCCCCCTTCCCGGCCTCGGTGGGGGCCTTCGGGCTGCCGACGATCGTGAACAACGTGGAGACCATCGCGGACATCCCCTGGATCCTCACCCACGGAGGGGAGACGTTCGCCTCCATCGGGGTCGAGAAGAACGGCGGGACGCGCCTGATCGGCGTGAGCGGCGCCGTCAACCGCCCCGGCGTCTACGAGCTTCCGGCGGGGGTCAACCTCAAGGAGATCATCTACACCCACGCGGGCGGGATGCGGGACGGCAAGGCGCTCAAGGCCGTCATCCCCGGCGGGTCGTCCACGCCCGTGCTCCGGCCCGACGAGATCGACGTGTCGTACGACATCGAGTCGATGGCGAAGATCGGGACGATGGCCGGATCCGGCGGGGTGATCGTCATTCCGGAAGGGACCTGCATGGTGCGGTCCCTCTCGGTCCTCATGAACTTCTACGCCCACGAGTCGTGCGGGCAGTGCACGCCGTGCCGCGAAGGGACGGGGTGGCTGAAGAAGATCGTCGGGCGGATCGAGGCGGGGAAAGGCCGGGCGGGGGACGTCGAGCTGGTTCTCGACCTGTGCGACAACATGATGGGGCGGACGATCTGCCCCCTGGCCGACGCCGCGGTGATGCCCGCGCAGTCGTTCATCTGGAAGTTCCGCGAAGAGTTCGACCGCCACATCGGCGAGCAGAAGTGCCCGTATGGGAACCGGTTCTGAAACTAAGTGGCCCATTTCATAAATACGGCTGCATCCGAGCGCCGCTGCATCCGCTCCTGCTGCGTTGCGCTCCTTGCGCCGTACTTCACAGTACGTCTCAGTCGCGCGCCTTGCCGGAGCGGCGCATCGACGCTCTCGGTGCGACGCCGTATTTATGAAAAGGGCCACTAAACGATGCCGACACTGACCATCAATGGGATGACCGTGGACGTCCCGCAGGGGGCGACGATCCTCAACGCCGCGAAAGAGATCGGCGTCGAGATCCCCCACTACTGCTACCACCCGAAGCTTTCGATCGCCGGGAACTGCCGGATGTGCCTCGTGGAGGTGGAAAAGTTCCCGAAGCTGCAGACCGCCTGCTCCACGGTGGCCACCGACGGGATGGTCGTGCGCACCGACACGGAGAAGGTGCGCAAGGCGGTGACCGGCGTCCTCGAGCTGATCCTCATTCACCATCCGATCGACTGCCCCATCTGCGACCAGGCCGGGGAGTGCGGACTGCAGAACTACTACATGAAGTTCGGCCTCCACAAGAGCCGGTACGCCCTCGAGGACAAGGTCCACAAGAAGAAGGTGCAGGACATCGGCGGCCAGATCGTGCTCGACGCCGAGCGGTGCATCCTCTGCTCCAGGTGCGTCCGGTTCCTGACCGAGGTGACCGGCACGCAGGAGCTCGACTTCTTCAACCGGGGGGACCACTCCGAGATCTCGATCTTCCCGGGGAAGCCGCTTGCCAACAACTACACCGGCAACCTCGCCGACATCTGTCCGGTGGGCGCGCTGACGAGCAAGGATTTCCGGTTCAAGTGCCGCGTCTGGTTCCTCAAGGCGTTCGACTCGATCTGCACCGGCTGCTCGAAAGGGTGCAACGTCGACGCGCACCACAAGGGCGACATCCTGTACCGGCTGAAGCCCCGCTGGAACGACGCGGTCAACCAGGCGTGGATGTGCGACTTCGGGCGGCTTACCTACAAGGCGATGAACGAGGCGCGCCTGCTCACGCCCTTCGTGCGGGAAGAGGGCGCGCGGAAGGTCGCCGCGTGGGGATCGCTCCTGCCCGACGTGGCCTTTCGCCTGAAGGCGGCGGCGGACAAGGGAGGGCCGGACCGGGTCGCCGTGATCGCCTCTCCGCAATCGTCCAACGAGGAGCTGTACCTCCTTCGACGCCTCGCGACTTCGCTGCTCGGCACGAAGAACCTCGCCTTCACCCACCGGGTCGCCGGGGACGGCTTCTCCGACGACTTCCTGATTCAGGCGGACAAAAACCCGAACAGCCACGGCGCACGGCTCCTCGGGATCCCCGACGGCGCGGCGTTCGACGCGCTGGTGTCGAAGATCGCCGGCGGCGGGATCGACGCCCTCCTCGTCTTCGGCAACGTTGTCGGATCCCTTTCGGAGGAGGAGACGGCGGCGCTGCTCGCCAAGGTCCCGTTCGTCGTCCAGGTGGGGACGAACGAGGGGCCGGTATCGAAAGCGGCGACCACCGTGCTGCCGTCGGCCTCTGTCGCCGAGCGGGGCGGGACCTTCACCAACCATGTCGGGCGCGTGCAGCGGTTCCGGTCCGGATTCCCGGCGCGAGGGAAGGCGAAGAACGCGATCGAGATCCTCGTTTCGCTGGGGAACCGGCTTGGAGCCGGGTGGACCTTCGCCGGCGAGGCGTCGGTCTTCCGGGCGCTGGCGGAATCCGAAGCGCCCTTCGCGGGAATGAGCTACGATTCGATCGGCATGTTCGGGCAGGAGACTAAGACATGACCGGCCCCCTGTTCGACATCGCGGTGGCGGTCGCGCGGATTGCGGTCTTCTTCTCGTTCTGCCTCGGCCTGGTCGTCGTGATGACCTGGGTGGAGCGGAAAGGGGCGGCGTACATCCAGGACCGCCGCGGGCCCAACCGGGCCGACATTTTCGGCATCCGCGCGTGGGGGCTCTTCCACCCGCTGGCCGACGCGCTGAAGTTCCTCTTCAAGGAGGACTTCATCCCCGACAACGCCCACCGGCTCTTCTACCAGATGGCGCCGATGTTCTCGCTGGCGCCGGCGATCCTGACGATCGCCGTCATCCCGTTCGGACCCGACGTCACCTTGATGGGACGCCGGATCGCGCTGCAGATCGCGGATCTCAACGTCGGCATCCTCTACCTGTTCGCCGTCTCGGGGATGACCGTCTACGGCGTGGTCCTCGCCGGGTGGGCCAGCGGGAGCAAGTATCCGCTCCTCGGGGGTCTGCGCTCGTCGGCCCAGATGCTGTCGTACGAGGTCTCCATGGGGCTCTCCCTCATCGGGATCTTCATGGTCTTCGAGTCCGTCCGGATGTCGCAGATCGTGGCGGGGCAGGGGGGTCTCCTCTTCGGCGCGCTGCCGAAGTGGGGCGTCTTCGTCCAGCCGCTCGGGTTCATCCTCTTCCTCGTGGCGCAATACGCGGAGGCGAACCGGACCCCCTTCGACCTGCCGGAAGGCGAGTCCGAGCTGGTGGCCGGATACCACACGGAGTACGGTTCCTTCAAGTTTTCGATGTTCATGATGGCGGAGTACCTCCACATGGTGGTGGGCGCGGCGGTGGTGGCGACCCTCTTCTTCGGAGGGTGGCAGGTTCCGTACCTCGGCGACGCGGGATTTCTCTTCCCCGGCGGCTCCGCGGCGGCTGTGCCGCCGGCGGTCGTCCTGCTCCTGCGGATCGGGGCGTTCGTCGGGAAGGTCCTCTTCTTCGCGTGGCTTTACGTCTGGATCCGGTGGACGATCCCCCGGTTCCGGTACGACCAGGTGATGCGGCTGGGGTGGAAGGTGATGCTCCCCCTCGCGCTGCTGAACATCTTCGTGACGGGGCTGATCCTGCTCCTTCTGAAAAAGTAGAGGCGATACGAAGCGATGACGATCGGCGTGAAAAAAGTGGCGCGGCCGCGGAAGATGTCGTTCCCGGAGTCGCTGTACCTCGTGGAGATCGTGAAGGGGCTCGGGGTGACGATGGGGCACCTCCTTTCCAACATCGTCCGCCAGGAGGGGATCAAGACGATCGAGTACCCCGAGGTGCGGCGGGTGATGCCTCCCCGGTTCCGGGGGCGGCACCGGCTGATGAAGCGGGAGAACGGGGCACCACGGTGCGTGGCGTGCTACTGCTGCGCGACGGCGTGCCCGGCCAAGTGCATCACGATCGTGGCGGGGGAGTCGCCCGACCCGGGCGTGGAGAAGTACCCGGTCCGGTTCGACATCGACATGCTCCGGTGCGTTTTCTGCGGCATGTGCGTCGAGGCGTGCCCGTGCGACGCGATCCGGATGGACACCGGGTGGTTCACTTCCCCGGACGACACCCGGGAAAAGCTCATCTTCACGATCGACACGCTGCTGGAGAAGTAGGGGAGCGATGGAAACGGTTCTCTTCATCCTGTTCGGCGCGATCGCTGTCTGCGGGGCGATCATGGTGGTGACGCGGAAGCACCCGATGGCGTCCGCGCTCTACCTGATCCTCACGCTGTTCGCGGTTGCGGCGCTGTTCGTTCTCCGCCAGGCTCACTTCCTCGCGGCGGTCCAGGTGATCGTCTACGCGGGGGCGGTGGTGGTGCTGTTCGTCTTCGTCATCATGCTGATCAACGTGCCGGAGGATCGCCTGCCCGTGGAACGGGCGACGACGACGCGCGTGCTGGGCGTCCTCGCCGCGGGCTTTTTCATTCTCGAATCCGCCGTGCTGGCGCGCCGGTTCTCCATGCCGATCGGTCCGGCGGCCGAGGTGGGGACGGTCGAGACCGTGGGGCGGGCGCTGTTCACCGACTACCTCCTCGCCTTCGAGATCACCTCGGTCCTGCTCCTGGCCGCGGTGATCGGTGCGATCGCCCTGGCGAAGAGGAAGATATGAAACGGTGGAACGCGGGATGATCGCTCCGTCGGCATACCTGCTCCTTTCGGCGATCCTGTTCGGGATCGGGGTCGTCGGGGTCGTGACGCGCAAGAACGTGCTCATCATCCTGATGAGCGTCGAGCTGATGCTGAACGGCGTGAACGTGGCGTTCGTCGCGGCCGGCTCGTACCTGGGCGACCCCGCCGGCGGGGTCTTCGCCTTCATGGTGATGACCGTGGCGGCGGCCGAGGCGGCGGTTGGGCTCGCTCTGCTGATCGCCCTGTACCGGCTGAAGGAAACGATCGACATCACGGAGCTCAAGGTCCTCAAATGGTGAACGGCATCCTCGACTATCTGTGGCTGGTCCCGGCGCTCCCGCTGCTCGGAGTCGTGCTCAACGGTGCGGTCGCCCTGTTCGCCGAGCGTCCCTTCCTGTTGAAGGAGGCGGGGCTGCCGTTGCCCGGGGGACATGGGGCGCATGGCCACGACACCGTCTCCGCCTCGCACGGAGCCTCGTCCCATGGGGATTCGGGCTCGCACCCCGAGGCGCCCGGGTACCGGAAACTCGTCGCCTTCATCGCCCCGGCGGTGGTCGGCGCGGCCTTCGTCGTAGCCCTCCTGTGCGTGCTGTCGCTCGCCTCCCGCCCCGCGGACGGCCGGACCTTCGTGCAGATCCTCTTCCCCTGGATCCAGGCCGGGTCGCTTCTGGTCCCGGCGGCGTTGCAGCTCGACCCGCTCTCCTCGGTGATGGCCCTGGTCGTCACCGGCGTCGGGTTCCTCATCCACGTCTACTCCGTGGGGTACATGTCCCACGAGCGCGCCTTCGCCCGCTACTTCGTCTGCCTCAACCTGTTCATGTTCGCCATGCTCACCCTGGTGCTGGCGAACAACTACCTTCTGATGTTCGTCGGGTGGGAGGGCGTGGGCCTCTGTTCGTACCTGCTGATCGGCTTCTGGTACGAGAAGCAGAGCGCCTCCGACGCCGGGAAGAAGGCGTTCGTAGCGAACCGGATCGGCGACTTCGGCGTTCTCCTCGCGATGTTCCTGGTCTTCTGGACCTTCGGCTCCCTCTCCTACACCGAGGTCTTCACGAAGGTCCCGCTGCTCCGGGAGAGCGGCGTCCTGACCACCGGCCTCGCCACCGCGATCACCCTGCTCCTGTTCCTCGGCGCCACCGGCAAGTCCGCGCAGATCCCGCTGTATGTCTGGCTCCCCGACGCGATGGAAGGCCCCACGCCGGTGTCGGCGCTCATCCACGCGGCCACGATGGTCACCGCCGGCGTCTACATGGTGGCCCGTTCCAGCGCCCTGTTCCTCCTGGCCCCCGACACGATGATGGTCGTGGCGGTCATCGGCGCGGTCACCGCGATCTTCTCGGCGACGATCGGCATCTGCCAGACCGACATCAAGCGGGTCCTGGCGTACTCCACCGTGTCGCAGCTGGGGTACATGTTCCTCGCCTGCGGCGTCGGGGCGTTCACCGCCGCGATCTTCCACCTGATGACGCACGCCTTCTTCAAGGCGCTCCTCTTCCTCGGGTCCGGATCGGTGATCCACGCCCTGTCCGGCGAGCAGGACATGCGGAAGATGGGGGGGCTGAGGAAGTACGTTCCCGTCACCTTCGTCACGATGTTCGCCGCCACGCTGGCGATCGCGGGAATCCCGGGGCTGTCGGGCTTCTTCTCCAAGGACGAGATCCTGTGGCAGGCGTTCTCTTCGTCCCACGGGAGCCCGGTCCTTTGGGTCGTCGCGGCGCTCGCCGCGGGGATCACCGCCTTCTACATGTTCCGGCTCGTCTTCCTCACCTTCTTCGGTGAATCCCGCATGGACCCCGAGGTCGAGAAGCACGCCCACGAGTCCCCCTGGACGATGACCTTGCCGCTGTCGATCCTCGCCGTCCTGTCGGTCGCCGGCGGGTGGATCGGGATCCCGGCCGTCCTGGGCGGCAACAATCCCTTCGAGCATTGGCTGGCGCCGGTCTTCCACCCCGTCGCGGCGGCGGGCGCGCACGGGGCGGAGGCAGCCGCGCATCATCCGGCGGCCCTCGAGATCGGGCTGATGGCGCTGTCGGTCGCGATCGCCCTGTGCGGCATCGGCCTGGCGTACTTCCTGTACCGGGTCCGCACCGGGAAGCCGGCGGAGATCGCGAAGAAGTGGCCGACCCTCTACGACGTCGTGTACCACAAGTACTACGTCGACGAGTTCTACGAGTGGGCGGTGATCCGCCGGATCGTGAACGTCTCCACCGGCCTGTGGCAGATGTTCGACGCCCTCTTCATCGACGGGATCGTCAACGGCGCCGCCGGCCTCGTTCGCGCCGCGGGCGACCGGGTGCGCCGGCTCCAGGGCGGGGTCGTCGGCGGGTACGCCTTCTCCCTGCTGGCGGGGGCGGTCCTCCTCGTGGGCTACATCCTCTACCGGAGCGTGGTCCAATGACCGGCGTCGCGCTGCTCGACCAGCACCTCCTGTCGGTCCTGATCGCGCTGCCGCTGATCGGCGCGGGGCTGCTCCTGTTCTTCCCGCGGGGAGGAGACGATGCGATCCGGAAGTTCACGCTCCTCGTGACGATCGCGGAGTTCCTCCTCTCCCTGTCGGTGGTGGCGCGATTCGACGTCGGGGCGGCGGGGATGCAGCTGGTGGAGCGGGCTCCCTGGATCCCGCAATACGGGATCTCCTACATCGTCGGGGTGGACGGGATCTCCCTCTGGATCCTGATGCTCACGACCTTCATCATGCCGATCACGATCCTCTCGACCTGGTCGGCGGTGGTGAAGAACGTGAAGGAGTTCATGGTCTTCATGCTCGTCCTCGAGACGGCGATGGTCGGGGTGTTCCTCGCCACCGACCTGTTCCTCTTCTACATCTTCTGGGAGCTGGTCCTCATCCCGATGTACTTCCTGATCGGGGTGTGGGGGGGCGAGCGGCGGATCTACGCTGCGATCAAGTTCTTCCTGTACACCTTCGTCGGCTCGGTCCTGATGCTGGTCGCGATCATCGCCCTCTACTTCCACCATCACGCGGTCACCGGGGTCTACACCATGGACCTCATGAAGCTCTACGAGCTTACGATCCCGGTAAAGCTGCAGCTGTGGCTCTTCGCGGCGTTCTTCCTCGCCTTCGCCTTCAAGGTGCCGATGTTCCCGTTCCACACGTGGCTGCCCGATGCGCACGTCGAGGCGCCCACGGCGGGCTCGGTGATCCTGGCAGCCGTCCTGCTGAAGATGGGGACGTACGGCTTCCTGCGGTTCGCCATGGCCCTGTTCCCCGTCGCCGCCGCCGACTGGACGCCGCTGATCGCGGTCCTCGCCGTCATCGGGATCATCTACGGGGCGCTGGTGGCGATGGTGCAGAAGGACGTGAAGAAACTGGTCGCCTACTCCTCCGTATCGCACCTGGGTTTCGTCATGCTGGGGCTGTTCGCCTTCAACCTGCAGGGGATCGAGGGCGCCATCCTCCAGATGGTCAACCACGGCGTCTCCACGGGGGCGCTCTTCCTCATCGTCGGGATCATCTACGAGCGGCGCCACACCCGCCTCATTTCCGAGTTTGGGGGGCTGGCGAAGGTCGTTCCGGTCTTCTGCCTCTGTTTCCTGGTCGTCACCCTCTCCTCGATCGGCGTCCCCGGGACGAACGGCTTCGTCGGGGAATTCCTGATCCTGCTGGGGGCGTTCAAGGTCCAGAAATGGTACGCCGTCGTCGCCGCGACCGGGGTCATCTTCGCCGCCGTCTACATGCTCTGGATGTTCCAGCGGGTGATGTACGGGAAGATCACGAACGAAGAGAACCTTCACCTCACCGACATGAACGGGCGGGAGGTCGCGTACATGCTCCCGCTGCTGCTGTTCATCCTGTGGATCGGGGTCTACCCGCAGCCGTTCCTGCGGCGGATGGACGCCTCCGTGAACGCGTTCGTCACGCGCTTTGAGGCGAAGAAACAGGCGGCGCTCGCCGGCTCCCCCGCGGGAGAGACGATGCTCGTCCGCTACTTCGATGTGAAGAAGGGCGGCGCGCGATGACGCCGATCCCCTTCGACAAGGCTGCGATGATCCAGGGGCTCTACAGTATCCTCCCCGAGCTGGTCGTGATCGCCACGGCGATCGCGGTCCTGTTGGCCGACCTGTTCCTTCCGGAGCGCGGGAAGAAGACCTTGTGCCACCTCGGGATCGCGGGCACGGTGGTCGCATTCCTGGCCGCGCTGTCGCTGGGCCCCGGGCGGATCGACGGGTTCTCGGGAATGATCGTCCACGACGGGGTGGGGCTGTTCATCACCCTGACGATCCTGGCCACCGCGCTGCTCACCCTGCTGATGGCCACCGGCTACTCCGAGTGGGAGGAGACGCAGAAAGGGGAGTTCTACGCCCTGCTCCTCTTCTCCACCGCGGGGATGCTCTTCATGGCGAAGGGGACGGATCTCATGACCGTCTTCCTCGGGCTGGAGACGATGTCGATCCCCACCTACTGCCTGGTCGGGTTCCACCGGGACCGGATGACGTCGCTCGAGGGGGCGCTGAAATATTTCCTCCTCGGTGCGTTCGCCTCGGGGTTCCTGCTTTACGGGATCGCCCTGATGTACTCGGCGACCGGGACCACGAAGATCCCGGCGATCGCGGGGATGATCGGCGACCTGCGCCTCTTCGGGAACCCGGTGTTCATGGCCGGAGTGGGATTGCTCCTCGTCGGGTTCGCCTTCAAGGTGTCGCTCGTCCCCTTCCACATGTGGACCCCCGACGCGTACCAGGGGGCACCCACGGTGGTGACGGCGTTCATGGCCGCCGGTGTGAAGGCGGCCGCCTTCGCGGCGCTCCTGCGCGTGACGCTCCTGACCTTCCCGGCGCTCGGACCGGTGATGACGAACATCCTGTGGGTCCTGGCGTTCCTCACCATGACGGTGGGAAACCTGTCGGCCCTGCTCCAGGACAACATGAAGAGGATGCTCGCCTACTCCTCGATCGCCCACGCGGGGTACATCCTCGTGGGGCTGGTCGCCGGGGACGTCGCGGGCGGGCAAGCGGCCCTCTTCTACCTGCTGGTATACGCCTTCATGAACCTGGGCGCCTTCGGCGTGGCGATGCTCCTCGCGCACAAGGAGGACGACGGGTACGACATCGGGAACTTCGCGGGGATCGGCTTCCGCTACCCCGTGCTCGGCGGCCTGCTCACGCTGTTTCTCGTGTCGCTGGCGGGGATTCCGCCCACCGCGGGATTCATCGGGAAGTTCTACCTGTTCAGCGCGGCGGTGAAAAACGGCTACGTCGGGCTGGCCGTCCTCGGCGTGCTGAACAGCGCCGTGTCGATCTACTACTACCTGCGGCCGGTCGTCTACATGTACATGCTCCCCGCGCCGGGCGGGATCCCGGTTCCCCGGCCCCCGCGCACCGCCTTCTCCCTCGCCCTCTGCATTTCCGCGGCGGCGGTCCTGGTCCTCGGGCTCGCGCCCCGCTCCGTCCTCGCGTTCGCCGAGCGGTCCATTCTCTCCCTGCTGATGTAACGCCCTACGGTCGCGGGAGCGGGAGGAACCGGGGGACGCGGCGCTGGTATTCCCGGTACGCCTCGCCGAACGTGCGCACGAGCCGGCGCTCCTCGAGAAAGGTCCCGATGTAGAGATAGGCGAGGACGGCCGCCGTCGTGGCGGCGCCGTTTCTCGTCTGGGTGGGCTGGAAGGCGAGCAGCAGCGAGCATCCAAGATAGAGCGGGTGCCGCACCAGCCCGTACCCCTTCCCGGTGAAGAGGCGTTCGTTGCGGTCCGGCCCTTGCGTTTCCCCTCTCCGATGCCGCTCCCATTGGCGCAGGCCGACGAACTCCTTCAGGTCCCACGGCGTCCACAGGAGCAGCGCCGCGCCGCACAATTGGAGGGCGTGGAACGCGTACCGGGAAACCCCGTCGATGTCGTAGAGCGGAGCGTCCGGGAGGGAGCGCACGTAGAGGAGCACCGCGGCCGTGGCGGCGGCGGAGTAGAGCGTGAAGAGGAGCCGGTGGTACGCCCGGAACCGGTCCTCGCCCATCCTGCGCCGGGCCCACCGCTCGTACGGTTCCGACACGGTCACGCTGTGGAAGAGCGCGAATGCCCCCCACGCGACGATCACCTTCAACGTTATCACCAGGCTATGCTACACCCGTCGCCGATACCTGCCATCCATCGGAATTGCTCGGACACGTGGCGACCAGGCCCACCGGGCCGGCGCAACGGCAACCGGATAAGGGATGAACCCCCGGATGGGCCGCAGATCCGGGATCTATATCGGTGCCTTCCAACCTCGAGCCCACGATTACGCATCCCGAAGAATTTCTCCAGAAAGATATACCTTGCCCTCTTGAACTAAATGGAAGAAGCCGCGTTCGATATCAACGGCACGGAACCCTCCCGCAAAATACCTTTCTGAGATCTCTCGCATCTTCCGGCACCACATTTTGTATGCCTCGGCATTATGTGCAGTTATAGGGATCTGTGTCGGATTCACATGTACATTCGCGAGAACCGTAGAAGGTAGGGCTTGGAGGATTTTCATGATCTGTCGATCAAGGGTTGCCGATTTCTCTGGATCGAGGAACATCCGGATCTTGCTGATAAACGACATGCCAGAAAACTGGGGAAGCCCGATTTTCTTGATTTTGATAAGGGATGGAGAAACTGTTGCATGAAACAATTCAGTTGCCGCGCAAAGTTTATCCTTTGTCACGTTATCCCTAAAGCGCCTGACACGAGTACAGCGAATTCCCATTTGCGCATATCCCCAGTACAACACATTGGAAAGACCATTCTTGACCAGGTTCGTATCGCCGCTGATAAGGTCAGCCTTGATCCTGGCTTCAACTGCACGTGTGTCCTCTAGGCGTTCCGGCCTGTCCAGAATGAAATCGTAATACTCGGGGGGAAATGAATACCCCTTGATTGCCTTATGAAGCTCTTCCTTTTGCGATGGAGATAAGGGCATTTATTTCCTCGATTCTTACTGCCACGCTGTCCGGGCCGCATGACGGCAGGACTCAATCTCCTCAATGAGATCCGGCATATCCCGGCAAACTTCCGGATGCGACGCTACGAGAATCTCCAGGTGTTTGAGTGCGCGAGAATCTTGGGGGTAAATATTGCATGCCTTGATATGGCATTTCACCGCCTCAACGTATCGGCCTAGTCCCTGCAGCGCAATGCCCAGATTCTTGTAGGCGTTGAAGCTCCCAGAGTTTACGGCTATAGCAGTCCGGCAATGTTCCGATGCTTCCTCATGGCGTTTGGAATGGTTCAGGCAGTACCCGAGGTTGTTGTGGAGGAAATACCGCGTTCTGATTCCCTTCGGCCCGCATTCGATGCCCTGTCGATAGAACCGCGCAGCCGCACTGTAATCATCTACCTTTTCGCATTCGGCCCCAAGGAGAAGGAAGCATTCCGCTCTTTGCTCCTGATCGGACGAGATATCCAGCAATCTCAACAGGCCATTATTCGCGGAAGAATCCGTCGACATTCTGGATGCCCTCTGGCCGAACTTGTTTTCCGGATGAATTGTTTACGGATTGCCATGCAACTATATGTAATATAACCTGATTTTAGGTCCATGTCAACGGAAAATCGCACAATCAGAAATATTCGGGCGAAGGTACGGCGTGGAGGACGGGGCTTGCCGGCTCCGTCCTCTCATTCACTGCGGGACGCATTTCTTGCCGGCCTACTTGCCGTTCCTTTCCACTGCCACGAAAGTGACCACATTCGTGTTATCATGTGGCCACAGAGAGTCTCCCCGCTCGCATGCGGGGGGCCGGGGAGGAAGGTGCGATGATCGCTGTCGGAGTGCGGGAATTGAAGGCCCGGCTGAGCAGCTACATAGGAATCGCCCAAGGCGGGGAAGAGGTCGTCGTGACGGCGCGCGGGCGGGAGGTGGCGATTCTCGTTCCGGTAACGAAGGAACGCCTGGCCCTCAAGCGGCTTTCGGAAGGCGGGGAGGCGCGGATGCCCCGGGGGAAACCGAAAGGCGCGCGAGGCGTAAAGGTTAAAGGAAAACCTCTGGCGGATACGGTGCTCGAGAGCCGCCGGTGATTCTTTTCCTCGACACGAGCGCCTTGGTCAAGCTGTACGTCGAGGAAACCCATTCGGCCACCGTCAGGGAGTGGGTCGCTGAAGCGGAGGTCGTCGCCGTCTGCCGGGTGGCGTATCCCGAGGCGGTTTCCGCCCTGAGTCGGCGCATGCGCGCGGGCGATCTCCCGAAGAGCGGGTACGGCGTTGCGTCCCGGGCGTTGCGGCGGGACTGGGATCGGCTCGCCGTCGTCGATTTCCGGGAGGTCGAGGCGGGGCGGCTGGCGGCGAAATACGGCCTTCGGGGATTCGACGCGATCCACCTTTCCTCGGCGATGGCCATCGCCTCCGCTCCGGCCGGGCCGGATGTCCTTTTTTCCTCGTTCGACACCGCTCTCAACCGCGCCGCTGCCGGGGAACGGTTGCAGGTCCTCTCCCCGTGAATTGCCCGTGCTGCAAGATCCCTTCGATGGCCGGCGTGACGTCGGGGGAGGTCGAGGTCGACCGGTGCCGTACCTGCGGGGCGGCCTGGTTCGACCCCGGAGAGATCCGCGAACTGACGCAGGGACGGTTGCCGGCCGAAGAGGGCGCCGACCCCGGGGACGATCCCTCCCCTCCGGCGAAGGAGGAGAAGGGTGCCGCCCTGCGACTCGCCTGGGGCGAGGCCCGGGGCCTTCCCTGTCCGCGGTGCGGCGAGCCGCTGCGCCCGGTCGACTTCCAGCTCACGGGGGTTCCGGTCTTCCGCTGCGGCGGGTGCGGCGGGATGCTCGTCACGCGCCGCGGCGGGAAGGCTCTCGCCGAGCGGTTTACATTCCAGCGCGACCACGCGCAGCTCTACGAATCCCTCGGCGCCTCGATGGCGGAAGAGGTCCGGAACCGGTTGAACCGCCGGCTCGGTCCGGACGTCGGCGAGATGCGTGTCGGAGAGATCCCGGTTCCGGTCCTCGTTCCCCTCGCGGACGGGGCGTCTCCCGGGTCGCGCCCTCCCCTGGTGGTGTACGGGATCCTCCTCCTGACGGTGGCGCTGCATCTCCTTTCCTGGATCGGCGGGGGAGACGCGGCAGGTCTGCAAGGGCGCCTGGCCCTTCCTTCCGGGACGGGATTTTCGGGGGTGCCGAAGTTCGCGCTGCTGTCGGTCCCCTTCCTTCACGGAGGGATCGTGTCGCTCGCCGTCGGGTGCCTTTTCCTCTTCGTCCTGGGGGACAACGTGGAAGACCGGCTGGGACGGGTTCCGTTCCTCCTCTTCTATCTCTTTTGCGGCACGGTTGCGGGTGCGGCGCACGTCCTGTGGGGAAAGATCGGGATGCCCGCCGCGCTTGGCTCCGCCGGCGCCGTGGCGGGGGTGCTGGGCGCCTACCTCGTCTTCTTTCCGGACGTGCCGATCGAGATGTACGGGATGGGCCGGGTTGTCACCGTCCCCGCCTACCTCTTCGCGTGCGCCTGGGCGGTCGCCGTGTTCCTGTGGGGGTGGGACCCAGGGCCCCTGTCGAACCTGCTCAACCCTGCGCCGTACTCCCTCGCGGGGCATCTCGCGGGTTTTGCCGCGGGGGCGCTCGGCGCGGTCCTCTGCCGCTCCGTGGAGTGACGGAGGCTACTTCTTGCGCAACACCCGCTTGTCCCCCACCCGCAGGGTGACTTTCGTCGCGTCGAAATGTTCGAGGAGCGGGATGATGTATTTCCGGGACAGCCCCGTCATCTCCTTGAACTCCGGAACGGTGACCTCGCCGCGCTTCGCGAGAAACGCGACGAGCTTCTCCTGGATCCCGCGCAGTGCCCCCCCGTCGAAGAGCAGCTCCTTCACCCGGACGATCTCCCCGGCGCGGGCGAGGCCGTCGACCACCTTCTCCACCGCACGCGGGTCCGCCGAAACGCCGTTGACCGCCTCGAGGAGCTCGGCGCGGCCCGGCGCGGTGTCGCCCGCCGCGCGGATGAACTCCGCGACCTTGCGGGCCAGCGGGCTCCCCAGTTCCACCGCCTTCGGCTTGCGGACCGGGAGGAAGTGGAGCTCTCCCTGGCGGGAGATGGAGGCGTTTCCTTCCAGGGCGAGGGAGAGGAACCCCGGATCGGGGGGAGTCGGGAACAGGGAGGCGATCTCTTCCCGCGGGAAACCGCCCCGTTCGGGGTTGCGGTCGTGTAGCCGCGCCAGAGCCTGGGCGCAGAAGGCCGATGCCTCCGAAATTGCCGAACGGTGCCATAATTTTCCGGAAGCGGGAACTTCGGTGATCATCCCCCTGGCGGCGAGCTCCTTCACGATTCCGCGGGTCCGCTCTCCCCCCAGCCCGGCGACGACCGCCGCGTCCGAGGGAGGGACGCCTGCCTTGCCGGCATCCTCCACCGCGGCCAGGACGCGTTCCGCGGGGTCTTCCGAGCGCAACCGGGGAAGAGCCGCCGGGACCGCCTTCCCGGCCCCCCTTCGTGCGGGGGGGTTCGGATGCAGGATGGCACCTCCACCGACGGTGTAGCCGAAATTCGCCAGCGGAGAGAACCCCCGCAGGATGAACCGGTCGCCGCCCGAGAGGACCGTCTCCTCGGAGAGGAGCACCCGGCCGAACCCCGAGCCCCCCGGGGGGATTTCGGCCTGCCCGTAGAGGAGGATCCTCCCGACGCAGGAGAAGGTCCCCGCGTGGAAGGAGATCTGGCCCCGGTGGCGCAGCGGCTTGGGGACCAACGGAAGGTACTCGACGAAGACTTCCGCGGACTTCGTGGGGGAGAACGTCCCGGGGCGACACAGGACCGACCCGCGCGGGGCGCTCTCCTTCTCCACCCCCTGCAGGTTGACCGCGGTGCGGGTCCCCGCGGACGATCGCTCCACCGGCCCGCCGTGGACCTGCAGCCCGCGCACCTTCGCGACCGTCCCCCCCGGGAGGATCGCCACCTCCTCGCCCGTCGCGACCGTCCCTCCGATCACCGTTCCCGTGACCACGGTGCCGAACCCCTTCATCGAGAAGGAGCGGTCCACGGGAAGACGGAACAGGTGCGACGAATCCTTCCCCGGGATCCCGGCGGCGATCCGGTCGAGGGCGGAAACCAGTTCGGGGAGCCCCTCGCCGGTGGCGGCGGAAACCCGGACGATCGGTGCGCCCTCGAGGAACGTTCCCCGGACGAGCGCTCGGATCTCCTCCTCCTGGAGGTCCATCCAGTCGCCCTCCGCCTTGTCGCACTTGTTGAGGACGACGATCCCGTGGCGCACCGCGAGAAGGCGGCAGATGTCGAGATGCTCGCGCGTTTGCGGCATCACCCCCTCGTCCGCGGCGACGACGAGCAGGACGATGTCGACACCCGCCGCCCCGGCCACCATCGTCCGGACGAACCGCTCGTGTCCCGGCACGTCGACGATGCCGGCGAGCGTTCCCGACGGGAGGGAAAGGCGGGCGAACCCGAGCTCGATCGTGATCCCCCGCTCCTTTTCCTCCTTCAGGCGGTCGGGGTCGGTGCCGGTCAGCGCGCGCACGAGGGAACTCTTCCCGTGGTCGATGTGCCCGGCCGTCCCGAGAATCACGGTTTTCGACATGAGAGACATCTTATCGTAATCGATCGGTTGCGGTACTATGTCGAGCATGGGCGACTACTCCCGGGAAGAGTCGATCTTCGGATTTTCCGGGCCGGCGGCGCGGGTCGTGGCCGCCGCCATCCTCCTGATCGCCATCACCGTCGCCCTGTCCTCCCTCCCCGAAAAATCTTCCGAGTGGCTCCGGTCCCGGGAGATGATCCGGAAGCTCTTCCTCTTCCCCATCCTTCTCTCCGCGATGTGGTTCGGCGCGCGCGGCGCCGCCTCCTCCACGGTGTTCGCCACGCTCGTATGCGGGGGATTGGCCGGCAACGTCTGGCCGGTGGAGGTTTCCTCCCAGGTCGAGCGCGTCGGGGAAGTGGCCGTCTTCTGGCTTGTGGGCGCCCTTTCGGCGAGTTTCTTCGAGCAGCAGAAACGGTTCGTCGGGGAGATCGAGGTCGCGAACGACAACACCTTGCTGGCCCTGGCGGCCGCGCTCGACGTGCGGGAGCACAACACCGGGGTCCATTCCCAGCGGGTGGCGGACTACACGCTGCGCCTGGCGCGGGAGGCGGGGATCCGGGATCAGGACACGCTCGACGTCTTCTGGCGCGGCGCCCTCCTCCACGACGTGGGGAAGATCGGCATTCCCGACAAGATACTGCTGAAGCCCGGGCCGCTGTCCGAGGAGGAGTGGGGGGTGATGCGCAACCATCCGGAAGTGGGGTCGCGGATGCTGCGGAAAATCGAATTTCTGCGCGGCCCGTCCGAGATTGTCCTGTCCCACCATGAGCGGTACGACGGGGCGGGATACCCCAGGAAGTTGAAAGGCGCGCAGATCCCGCTTGGGGCGCGGCTCTTCGCCGTGATCGACGTCTATGACGCGCTGACCACCGACCGGGCGTACCACACGGCCCGCTCCCACACCGACGCCCTCGCCAAAATCAAGGAAGAGTCGGATACCCACTTCGACCCCGCGATCGTGGCCGCCTTCGCGAAGATCCCCTTCGAGGAACTGAGCGAGATCGCCAAGAGGAACCAGACCTCGGTGCTCTTCGCCTCCCCGCCGGTCCCGTCGCCGCACCAGGTGGCGTCCGCCCTTTCCCCCCGGTCGTGACGCGGCCGGATCCCCCCGGGGAGCCGCCCCCGCACCGCGTGCCGATCGAGGAGAGCATCGACCTCCATGCCTACACGCCGCGGGACGTGGTCTCCGTCGTGGAGGAGTATCTCGAAGCGGCGGCGCGGAAACGATACCGGGAGGTGCGCCTGATTCACGGGAAGGGAACGGGGGTTCAGCGCGCCGCGGTCCGCGCGCTGCTTGCGCGCCATCCGCTCGTCGAGAGCTATTCGGACGCTCCGCCCCAAGCCGGCGGGTGGGGAGCGACGCGGGTGATCCTCAAAACGGAACCGGAGTGAGTGGCGGGTGTTACTTCCGGAGGGCGATCTCGACCCGGTTGACGCTTTTCACGACGGCCCGGTCCTTCTTCACCCGCTCGTCGCTTTTCAGCGAGCGGCGAAGCAGCGCCAGCGCGGCGGCGTGCAGCGGGGTTTCCGGCGCATCCGTGATCCGGTAGGCGATCCACAGGCCGTCCCGCTTCGAATCGACCAGCCCCGCCTCGGCGAGCGTCTTCAGGTGATGGGACACGTTCGGCTGGGACCCCTTCAGCACGTGCTGGATCTCGCACACGCACAGGGGCCTCGTCTCGAGCATCTTCAGGATCCGCAGGCGGGTCTCGTCGGAGAGCGCCTTGAACAGTTTCGACGTTTTCTTCAATTCGAATATCCTCCACCTACAAGCCTACCCCGGCGGTCCGTGTACGGTCAAGACGGATCGACGATATTTCAAGCGGGGTTTTCCGCCTGCCGGGAAGCGTATCCACGGGCGGGTCGGTGTGCGCCGCGGGCCGAAGGCGGTGATATGATGGTCCATCCCCGCCGTTCCGCGGAAAGGAGAGACGATGGCGTTTCGCGACCTGCGCGACTATCTCGCCGCCCTTGAAGCGCGCGGCGAGCTCAAGCGCATTTCGTCCGAGGTCTCCCCGGAGCTCGAGGCGGCGGAGATCGCCGATCGGGCGGTGAAGTCCGGGGGACCGGCGATCCTCTTCGAGAACGTCCGGGGAACGTCGGTGCCGCTGGCGATGAATCTCTTCGGCACGATGGAGCGGATGAGTTTCGCGCTGGGCGTATCGCGGCTCGACGACATCGCGGAGCGCGTCCAGGAGGTGATCGAACCGGAGATCCCCACGAACTTCCTCGAGAAGCTCAAGATGCTCCCGAAGCTCGCGCGGCTCGCCGACTTCGTTCCGAAGACCGTCTCCTCCGCCCCCTGCCAGGAGGTGGTCGAGAGGGACCACCCCTCCCTGTCGTTCCTCCCGGTGGTGAAGACATGGCCAGGCGACGGCGGGCCGTTCATCACGCTCCCGCTGGTCTTTACGAAGGACCCGAAGACGGGCCGCCGGAACGTCGGGATGTACCGGATGCACGTCTACGACGAGACGACGACGGGAATGCACTGGCATGTGCACAAGGGTGGCGCGCAGCATTACAGGGGATTCCGGGCGAAGAGGGAACGGATGCCCGTGGCGGTCGCCCTCGGCGGCGATCCGGCGACGATCTACGCGGCCTCCGCGCCGCTGCCCGAGGACATGGACGAGATGATGTTCGCCGGTTTTCTGAGGAAGGAGCCGGTGGAACTCGTCCGCTGCAGGACGATCGACATCGAGGTGCCCGCGCACGCCGAGGTGATCCTCGAAGGATACGTCGACCCCGACGAGCAGCGGGTCGAGGGCCCCTTCGGCGATCACACGGGGTACTACTCCCTCGCCGACCGGTACCCCGTCTTTCACGTGACGTGCGTCACCCGCAGGAGAGATCCCGTTTATCCGGCGACGATCGTCGGGAAGCCGCCGATGGAGGACGTCTACCTCGGGAAGGCGACGGAGCGGATCTTCCTCCCGCTCCTGCGGAAGATCGTCCCCGAGGTGGCGGACATGAACCTGCCGATCGAGGGGATCTTCCACAACTTCGCCTTCTTTTCCATCGACAAGCGGTACCCCGGCCACGCGCGGAAGGTGATGTGCGCCGTGTGGGGGCTGGGTCTGCTCATGTTTTCCAAGTTCGTCGTGATCTTCGACTCCGACGTGAACATCCAGGACATGAGCGAAGCGCTCTGGCGGATCGGGAACAACGTCGACCCGCGCCGGGACACGATGATCGTGGACGGCCCGGTGGACGCCCTCGAGCATGCCTCCCCGATCCCGCACTACGGCTCGAAGATGGGAATCGACGCGACGCGGAAATGGGCGTCGGAGGGGTTCGCGCGCGAGTGGCCCGGGGACATCGCGATGCCCCGGGAGATCACCGACCTCGTCACCCGCCGGTGGAAGGAGTACGGCTTCTGAGCGTCTTCCGCCGCATCGGCGTCTACCTCGAGATGGTCAAGGTGGCGCACACCGTCTTCGCGCTCCCCTTCGCCCTGACGGGGATGTTCCTCGCGGCCCGGGAGCTCGGCGCCCGGAATGCGCTCCCCCCGGGCCGGACCGTCTTCTACATCTTCCTCGCGATGGTGGGGGCGCGCTCCGCCGCCATGGGATTCAACCGGCTGGTGGACGCGGAGATCGACGCGAAGAACCTCCGGACGAGGGGCCGCGCGATCCCCTCGGGGCAGGTGAGCCGGCCGATGGCGCGCGTCTTCATCCTGATGTCCGTGGCGCTGCTCGCCCTTTCCGCCGCGAAGCTCAACGCGCTCTGCCTCCAGCTCACCCCGGTCCTGCTCCTGCTGCTCTTCTCCTACTCGTACATGAAGCGGTTCACGTGGGCGTCGCACCTCGTCCTCGGCGCGTGCCTCGGGGCGGCGCCGCTGGCGGCGTGGATCGCCGTGACGGGCGGGGCGGACGCGCGCGTGCTCTGGATCTGCCTCGCCGTCCTGTTCTGGGTGGGCGGGTTCGACGTCCTCTACGCGCTGCAGGACATCGACTTCGACCGCCGGGAGGGCCTCCACTCGATCCCGCGGACCCTCGGAGTGGGTCCCTCGCTGTGGGTCGCCCGGGCGTTCCACCTGGCGATGGCGGGCTTTCTCCTGGTGGGGTATCATGTGTTCGGACTGGGCGGGTGGTATCTCGCGGGTCTCGCCCTGTGCGCGGCCGTCCTGGGGTATGAGCACGCGATCGTCCGGAAGGACGACCTCTCGCGGCTGAACATGGCGTTCTTCAACCTGAACGGGGTTGTGAGCATCGCGTTCTGCCTGTTCACCTACCTCGACCTGGTGTTGCGGAGCCGCCCATGAAGGTTTTTCTCGGCATTTCGGGCGCCAGCGGCGCGGTGTACGGCGTTCGCACCCTCTCCCTGCTCCTTGCGTGCGGGGCGGACCTGCACGTTCTGGTCACGAAGACGGCGTGGGGGATCCTCGCCGCGGAGGTCTGGGATGGCAGGCTCCCCGGCGGCATGGACGCGCGGCGGAAGGGACTCGCGCGCCTCTCTTCCTCCGACCGGCCGTTCCGCCTGTACGCCGAGGACGATTTCGGGATCCCGTTCGCCTCCGGCTCGAACGCGCCCGACGCGATGATCGTCGCCCCCTGTTCCATGGGGACCCTCGGACGGATCGCCCACGGGGTGTCGTCGTCGGTGCTGACCCGGTGCGCCGACGTGGCCCTCAAGGAGCGGAAGCCGCTGGTCCTCGTGGCCCGGGAGACACCGCTGTCCGTCATTCATCTCGAGAACATGCTGACGCTGGCCCGTGCGGGGGCGCACGTCCTCCCCGCGTGCCCGGGGTTCTACCATCGCCCGGAGACGGTCTCCGGCCTGGTCGATTTCGTCGTGTCCCGGGCGCTCTCCTGCATCGGCGTCGACGCCGGGGTCCTCCCGCGGTGGGGGGAGGGAAAGGAGGAGTGAGACGATGAAAAAGGTCCTTGTGGTGGACGACGAGGAGAGCATCCGCGAGCTGTACCGGGCGGACCTCTCCGACGAGGGGTACGATGTGGAGCTGGCCGTGGACGGGAAGCAGGCCCTCGTCCTCCTCGAATCCTTCCTGCCGAATCTCGTGACGCTCGACATCAAGCTGCCGGACGTCGACGGGATCGAGGTCCTTCGCCGGATCCGGGCGAAGAACGCGACGATCCCCGTCATCCTGCTCACCGCATTCGGCGAGTTCCGCCAGGACTTCAATACGTGGGCCTCCGACGCCTACATCGTGAAGTCGCACGACACGACGGAGTTGAAGGCCACCGTCCGCAGGCTCCTGGGGGAGGGATGAGCGTCCTGTCCGTCCTCGTCGCCGCCCTGCGCGGGGGGCGAAGGCATCCCGGCAGTGCGAAGGAGGTGTCGCTGGCCGCCGCGCTGACCTCCGGCCTGTACGAGGTGTCGCAGGCGATGAGCGCGCCGGCGGGGGACGTCCAGCACAGCCTCGATCTCATCACCTCCGCCGCCTCCTCCATCCTTCGTGTCGAGCGGTGCGTCCTGCTCCTTCCGGAGCCCGGGGTGGAGCACCTGGTGGTCCGATCGATGGCGGGGATCCCGCGCGGGCGGCAGTTCGAGAAGTACCGGCAGGAGATCTACAAGATGGTCGTCGCCCCGGTCCTCTCCTCCGGGACGGGGATGATCGTCTCCGAGGGGCGGCCGGGGGCGGACCGCGTCCTCCTGCGGCTGATGCGCCGCCTGGAGGTGAAAGGGTTCCTCGCCGCGCCGGTGAAGAGTCCCACGGCCGCGATCGGGATCATGGCCGCGGCGACGCCGCTGGACGGGAGGGACCTGCAGGACGTGGACCTGAAGCTCCTTTCCGTCCTCGCGAACTTCGCGGCGATCGCCCTCGAGAACGCGGCGCTGGTCGGGCATCTCGACAAGAAAGCGCGCAAGTTGACCGCGATCTTCGAGATCAGCAAGGCGTTGAACGAGCAGAGCGACCCGGCCGTCCTGTTCCAGTTGATCGTCGACCGCGCGACGGAGTTGATGGGGGCCTCCTCCGGGTCGGTCATCCGGATGGATTCCGATTCGGGGACCCTCTTCATCGAGGCGGAGCGGGGCTTGGGCCCCGAGGTGAAGAACGCGATGCGGCTTCACGTCGGGGAGGGAATCACCGGATGGGTCGCGCAGGAAGGGGAGCCGCTGCTCGTTCCCGACGTGCGAAAGGATCCCCGCTACGTCCAGGCGAATTCCTCGGTGATGTCGGAGATGGCCGTACCCGTGAAATGGGGATCCGAGGTGATGGGGGTGATCAACCTCGATCATTACCATGTTGGAGGATTTACCGAGGAGGACCTCGAACTGCTCACGGCGTTCGGTAACGCGGCGGCGGTGGCGCTGCGCAACGCCAATGCCCTCTGCGGATGGCCGCGGAAGGCGGAGTAGGCGGCGGGCTTACCGGCTCCTCCCCGCGTTGCGGTACTCCTTCGGACGGTGGCAAGCGGGGGCGCATCGTCCGCCGTTTTCCGACATCACGAGTCGGATCCCGGGAAGGAACGAAGGCGCACCCGTCACGGTGTCCGCCTGGTGGCATGCGGAGCAGTTGGTCCCCTGCGGCTGTCGGAATACGTGGATCCAGTGAAGATTCTTCCCGAGCCCCGTGTCGCGGAACCGGGTGTCGACGTTGAAATCCTCGTCCTCGGCGAGCGCTTTCGGATGGCACGCAAGGCACGGGGAGAACCGTTCGGGCAGGTACAGAAGTTCCTCGGCGGGAAGGAGGCGTGAGAACGCCTCCCGGTGGTCGACCGTGCCGGCGAGCGGGAAACCGGGGTAAAGAAACGCAAGGAGCAGCGCGATCGGGAAAAGGGTTTGGCGGGTCCGCAATGGGAATATCCTTTTTTCCCCTCTTGGGAAATAATACTCCGTGACCGATCCCCCGGACAAGGCAGGAGTTGCGATGCCAGGCCTCATCCTCGTCGCCCGTCCATTATGGCCCGTTCTTCGTCGCATGGGGGACCTGTTGTCCCGCCGCGGCTACTCGGTGGAGAAGGCCGGCTCCTGGAGCGCGCTCCTCGCGGAACCGGGAAGGCGGGCGGAGCTCGCGGGTGTCCTGCTGGGCGAGTATGGAAACGTCGCCGAGGAAGAGGAGATCCTGCGGCGGTTCCGTGACGGCGGCGGCCCCGGGGTTCCCGTTCTCCTGATCGGTGGACAGAGCGCTGTCCGGCGGTCCTGTCGATTCCGGGAGGCGGGGGCGGACATGGTCTTCGCCGCGGACCTTCCGGAAGAGGAGATCCTCGACCTTGCGCAGCCGCTCCTCGCGTACGGGGAGATGTACCGGAAGGCCGTCCTCGCCGGCCGGGAGCTGTCGGACCTCGCCATGCGGGACGGACTGACCGGGTTGCCCGACCGGCGCCGTTTCTCGCTCGATCTTGAGCGCTCCGCGGAGACGGCGCGCCGCATCGGGCGCCCCCTCTCCTGCATCGTAACTGATATCGACGACCTCCGGCGCGTCAACGAGGCGTACGGGCCGGTGGTGGGGGACAGCGTGATCCGGCAGTTCGGAGGGGTATTGAGCCGGGCGAAAAGGAGTTACGACACCGTTGCCCGCCTGGGCGGTGACGAGTTCGTGTGGCTCCTGCTGGGAGTGGGCGGCGACGAAGCGCTTCGTGCGGCGGGCAGGGCACACCGGCTGGTTTCCGGCAGCGCCTTCAACGGGGCGCGCGAGCCCGTCCGCGTGACCGCGACGTTCGGCGTCGCGTCCCTGTCTCCGGGCGGGGAGTGGAATCCGCAGTCCCTCGTCGAAAACGCCGACCGTGCCTTGTATTGGGGGAAGGAGAGCGGCAAGAACGTGGTCCGGTTCTACCCGCCGGTGCCGGTAAAGGAGGCAGCCGATGCGTAGGGATATTCTCGTCTACCCCGATCCGTTCCTCGCGCGGAAGGCGGTCCCCGTGGCCGAGGTGGACGATCGGATCCGCGCCCTCATCCGCGACATGTACGAGACGATGTACGCCGCGGAAGGGGTCGGGCTCGCCGCGCCCCAGGTGGGGGTAGGGAAACGGGTCGTCGTCCTCGACGTCTCCCCCGTGGACGATACGATCCCCCCCGTGGCCGTGGTCAACCCCGAGATCGTCTCGCGGAAAGGATCGGCCACGGCCGTCGAGGGGTGCCTGAGCGTCCCCGGGGTGCAGGGTGAGGTGTGCCGCGCCGAATCCGTCGAGGTGCGCGGCCTGGACGAGCAGGGGAAGCCGCTTCGGATCCAGGCGGTAGGGATCCTCTCCCGCGCGCTGCAGCACGAGGTCGACCACCTCGACGGGGTCCTCTTCATCGATCGTCTTTCCTCCTCCGCGGCGGCCTCCGCGAAGTGATCCCCCCGTCGCCCGGTCCCGGCGCCGCCCGATTGCGCACGGTGTTCATGGGGACTCCCCGGTTCGCCGTCCCTTCCCTCGCCGCCCTTGCGGAGTCCGCGGACGTGACTCTCGTTTTATGCAACCCCGACCGGCCCGCGGGGCGCGGACGATCGATGGCGTCGCCTCCGGTCAAGGAGGAGGCGGTGCGGCGCGGGATCCCGGTCTTCCAGCCGGAAAAGGCGCGCCACCCCGACGCCGTCGCCCGCATCGCCGCCGAGGCGCCGGACCTGGTCGTGGTTGTCGCGTACGGCCATATCCTCCCGAAATCGATCCTCGACATCCCGCGTCTCGGTTGCATCAACGTCCACGCCTCCCTCCTTCCGAGGTATCGCGGCGCCGCGCCGATCAACTGGTCGGTGGCAAGGGGCGAAACGGTGACGGGGGTCACCATCATGCGGATGGACGAGGGGATGGACACGGGGCCGATCCTGCACGTGCGCGAGGTGCCGATCGGCGAGGAGGACACCGCGGAGACGATGTATCCGAAGCTGTCGCTCCTCGGGGCCGAGGCGCTCCGCGAGGCGCTGCGAAAGCTGCGGGAGGGGACGCTCGACGGGACGCCGCAGGACTCCGCCCTCGCGACGTACGCCCCGATGCTGAAAAAGGAGCACGGCCGGATCGATTGGAGCCGTCCGGCGCGGGAGGTGCGCGACCTGGCCCGCGGGATGGCGCCGTGGCCCTCCGCGGTCGCGCTTCACGCGGGGAAGACGCTCAAGGTCCTCGCGTCGGCCGTCGCCGGGGAATCCGGCGCGGCAGGGGAGCCCGGCGAGGTCGTCGCCCTCGGGCACGACGGGATCGCGGTCGCCTGCGGGGATGGAGTTCTCCGGCTTCGGGTCGTGCAGCCCGAGGGGGGGAAGGCGATGGACGCGTGGGCGTACGCCCAGGGGCGGCGCGTGACGACGGGGGAACGGCTATCGTAAGGGACGCGGCGATCTCGGTCCTGGCCCGGGTCGACCGCGACGAGGCCTTCGCCGACATCGTGCTCGACCGCGCGTTGCGCGAGGCGCGCTTTTCCGATCCCCGCGACCGGGGACTCCTGACCGAGCTCGTGATGGGAACCTTGCGCCGGCGCGGCACGATCGATTTCGCCCTCCTGCCGTTCCTCTCCCGTCCCCTCGAACAGACCGACGCGTACGTCCGGAACGCCCTCCGCGTGGGGGCGTACCAGCTCTTCTACACCCGCATCCCCGACCGCGCGGCGTTGAACGAAACGGTGGCGGCGGTCAAGGCGGCGCGGGGCGGCGGCGCGGGGGGATTCGTCAACGCGGTGCTGCGCGGGATCGTCCGCGCGGGAAAGGTCCCCGCGCTTCCCCCGGAGGGAGATCCCCGCCGGCTTCCCGCGGAGGGATCCGCCCCTCGGGATCTGATCGACGCGTTCGCGACGTCGCTGGGTGAGGCGGAGGCGCGGTCGTACCTCGCCGCGTGTCTCGAGAAACCGCCCTTCGCGGTGCGCGCCAACCCGTTCCGTGTCGTCACGGATGCGCTGGCGAGGCGATTCGCCGACGAAGGGAGAGAGCCCGCTCCCTGCCGGTTCGCGCAGGACGGATTCGTCCTCGGAAAGCCCGCCCCGGTTTTCTCCGACGCCGCGTTCCTCGAAGGGGCGTACCTCGTCATGGACGAGGGGGCGCAACTGATCGCCCCGCTGCTTCGTCCCGAGCCGGGCGAGCGGATTCTCGACGCCTGCGCCGCCCCGGGCGGGAAGACGACGCACCTGTCCGCTCTCTCCGGAGGGAAAGCGGAGATCCTCGCCGCGGACGTCTCCGCCCTGCGGCTCCGCATGCTGCGCGACGTGGTGACGCGAACCGGCGCGCCGGGGATCCGGACGGCCCTCCACGACCTTTCCCGGGCTCCCCTGACGCCCTCCTCGGGACTCTTCGACAAGGTCCTGGTGGACGCCCCGTGCACGGGGATGGGGGTGATCCGCCGGAACCCGGACGCCAAGTGGCGGTTCCGGGAGGACGGGCCGCGGCGGATGGCGCGGGTCCAGGCGGCGATCCTGCGGAACGCGTGGGAAGCCGTGCGCCAGGGCGGGCTCCTGCTCTACTGCACCTGTTCGCCGTTGAAGGAGGAGGACGAGGAGGTCGTCGCGGCGTTCCTCGCGGAGCGCCCGGAGGCGACCGTGGCGGCCCGTCCCGACGGAGGACCGGGCCCTGCGGACGCCTGGACAAAGGACGGTTTCCTTCGGCTCTATCCGCACCGGCACGGCACCGACGCCTTCTTCGCCGCGCTTCTGCGCAAATCCCCAGAACCGAAACGAACCGCAGAACAGAAACGAACCGCAGAACAGGGACGTTCCTGAGAACTCCCCCAGATTGGGGACAGACTTTGAGGCTTGGCCCCCAAGGAGTGTCCCCGTTCAACGGGAGTTCTCAGGAACGTCCCTGTTCTGCGGTTCCTGGTCCGTCCCGGTTCTGGGATTTGCGCAGAAGTGCTACTATCGAACCCGAAGAGGAGGGAACGTCATGGAATACTACATCGCGCCGTCGCTCCTTTCGGCGGACTTCGGACGCCTCGCCGACGAGGTCCGGGCGGTGGAGAAGGCGGGGGCCGACCTGCTCCACGTCGATGTTATGGACGGCCGCTTCGTCCCGAACATCACCATCGGTCCGCAGGTCGTGGCGGCGATTCGGAAAGTCGCAACGACGCCCCTCGACGTCCACCTGATGATCGTGGAGCCGGAGCGGTACGTCGACGACTTCGCGAAGGCGGGGGCCGACATCATCACCGTCCACGCCGAGGCGACCTCCCACCTCCAGCGCGTCGTCGCACGCATCCGCGAGCTCGGGAAGAAGGTGGGTGTCGCCCTCAATCCCTCCACGTCGCTCTCCGCCGTGGAATGGGTCCTGACCGACGTGGACATGGTCCTCCTCATGAGCGTCAACCCCGGCTTCGGCGGCCAGGCGTTCCTGCCGTCTACGCTCGGCAAGATTGAGCTCCTCCGCTCCCAGCTCTCCCGCGCGGGCCTCGACGTCGACATCCAGGTCGACGGCGGGATCAAGGCGGACAACGTCGGCGAGGTGGCCGCCGCCGGGGCGAACGTGATCGTCTCCGGATCGGGGATCTTCGGGACTCCCGATTACAGGAAGACGATCGCCCTCATGAAGCAGAATCTACGGAAAGCCGTCGGCGCGAAGGCTTAGAAGGAGGATATCCTCTTGTCCCTCTCATTCCTCGGCTTCCTCGCGATCGGCGCAATGGCCGGCGCCGTGTCCGGCATGTTCGGGATCGGCGGCGGGATCTTCGTTATCCCGGCGATGGTCTACCTTTACGGATTCGACCAGAAGATGGCGACGGGGACGTCGCTCGGGATGCTCCTCCCCCCCATCGGCATCATGGCCTTCTGGCAGTACTACAAGGCGGACCTCGTGAACGCCCCCGCGATGCTGCTCCTCATCGTCGGCTTCGTGGCCGGCTCGTACCTGGCGGCGGGGTACACGATCGGGTTGCCGCAGATCCTCGTGAAGCGGGCCTTCGGGGGACTGATGATCGTGATGGGGGTGATCTACATATTGACGGCGCGGTAGGCCGTTGGTATCATCCCTCTTTCCTCGGGATGTGGCTCAGCCTGGTAGAGCACCTGGTTCGGGACCAGGGGGTCGCTGGTTCAAATCCAGTCATCCCGACCATGAACTCCAAGGGGTTACGGGCTCCCGGCCCGTAACCCCTTCTCATTTTGTGACCGTTTTGCGACCATCTTTTTTTTCGGCTTCCCAATCCGGCAGGCTTTCGACTGCTTTTCTCTTGTGTTCGGGGGTGAGGTGCGCATGCCGCTTCACATCCCCGATCTGTTACCGAATTGCGACCGCCCACAGGGTATACAGGTGCCAACATCGGGGACAGGCGGGACACCTCCGCTCCCGGTGAGGGATGCCAACCATTCGCGGGAAAGGAGCCGGTCATGAGAAAGCTTGCCTGTATTGCTCTCGGAGTCGTGTTCATCGTCATCGGCGGTGCGTCCGGGTTCTGCGATGTGGAAGAGTTCCCTCGCTCCTTCCGCCTCGAGGACTACAAGGTCCGGGTGGGAACATACACGTACGACGCGAAAAAATTCACAAACGGAGTCTGGGCAGGGGGCACACTTGCCATATCCGCCTGGAGCGTCCCGGAGGGGATACTTCTCGACTGGCTCGAAACATACGGCGACGGTCAGAATTTCCTGCACTTGCTTTACCGTTACGCGATCACTGACAAGGGAAGCGTCGAAGCCGGCTATGCCTCACTGAACCCCTCCGGCGCGATCGTGTTCGACGCCGTCTACGAGGATCCCCTGGTCACGTTCCCGTTCGGGCAGACCAGTTTCGGCGCCCTGTGGGGAGGCGCATTCATCGAGAAAAGACAGGGCATTCTGAATCCTCTCTACCAGGCTTCCTTCGCGCGCACGTACACTTACGCGGTCCTGGGAATCGAGGACGTCACGGTTCCCGCGGGCCGCTTCGAGCGGTGCCTCAAGATCGCGCGCCTCCGCGGAAACCAGGCGGACCGGATCGGATGGTTTGCGAAGGGAATCGGCCCCGTGAAATTCATCTATGCCCAGGAAGAGCATTCCTTCACCCTTCCGGGTCAGCCCCCCGTCAACCTCGTCGGGTACAGCCGCCTGTTCGCGCTGTCGAGTTTCGTGGAATAGGCGCGAGGGCGACATGTCCAGCGCGCGGAGCGTTCCCGATCCGGAGAAGGGGGTGCCCCTTGGACAGTTACATCATCCGCATCTACCACCGGGACAAGAAAGATCCGGGGAAGGTCGTTGGAGTAGTGGAGGAAGTCGAAGGAAAAAGGAAGAAGGGTTTTACGACCCCGGAGGGACTCTGGAGGATCCTTGCCCCGCCGCAACGGGACCCGGCCCCCCGGGGGAAGACCCGGAAGGGGGCGGAAAGGAGGGGCCGCGCCATGGGTTTCGCCGAGATCATGGAAGCAGTCTCCGACGACGAAGAGGTGACTTTCCCCCCGATTGTCTGCCGGGAGTGAAGCGAAGTCCGGGGAGAGCCCAAACGAAGGGAGGATGGCGTCATGAAAAGAGGTTCACCCGTGTGGAGTGCGGCCTGGTTGCTGCCGGCGATCCTGCTGCCGGTGATCGCGGTGCTCATTTCCTGCGGCGGGGGCGGGGGCGGAGGCGGCGGCGGGACATTTTCACAGGCGGACCTGGCGGGCACATGGGACATCATCGAGTTCGACACGGGGTCCGGTTTCGGCTGGGCGCGGTTGAACGTGACGCTCGACGCGTCGGGGAATCTCCTCCTCAACAACGGCGCGGACAGTTCCGGCTTCACCTATTCGGGGCCGCCCTTTGACACGCTGGCCAAATGGACCATCGACGGGTCGGGAACCGTGCGCATGTCCGACACGAGCTCCGGATCCGTCTCTCCCTCGTTCTACGGGAGCCTGTCGTCGAACAAGAACCTGGGAGCCGCGACCGACAACGCCGGCATGCCCTACACCTACACGCTGCTCGTCAGCCGGAAGACGGGTTTCGACAACATCACTTACGGCAACGCGGATATCCGCGGTAGAACCTTCGTGTATCACCAACTCTATGCCGGACCGGACAACGTCTGGGTGTACGGGTACGGATCGATCGACGCCCTGGGGCGGGTGACGCTCGACAACGCCGTCGATCCGTCGGGGGCGCTCCCCGGGTATCCCCTCGTGAACTTCACGACCTACGCGGTGGACACCGCGGGAATCGTGACGAATCCGCCCGGAAACGACTTCTACGGCTGGATCACCCACGACAAAAGCACCCTCTTCGGACTGATCGACGATCCCGTGACCCATACCGGACACCGGTTCATCGTCTTTCAGTTCCTGGGAGCGACCTATACCCAGGCGGACCTTGCCGGCAGATGGAGGTGGCACGTCCTGTACGGATGGAGCTCGCCCGGGTGGGTGAAGGGAGCGTGGACGATCGACGCCGCGGGCGCCGCGACGTACGACCCGACGGATTTCCTGACCGAGCACGGGTGGACGACTCCGCCCACCGAGCCGGAGACGCACACCATCTCCCCGAGCGGGATCATCACGAATTCCTTGGCCACCCCGTACCACGGGATGTTGTCGGCGGGGAAGGATCTCGTCGTGCGGACCAAATCCCACGGGACGGGGCCGACGCGGTACAGCATCGGAATCTCGGTGAAATAACGACGGCTTCCCCCCCGATCCGATGGAGCGGCCCGCCCGGAAACGGGTGGGCCGAACATCGGTCCGCCGGCCATTCGATCGAACCGCGGGTTCCCCGCCGCCCTCTTCCTCCGATCGGACGTGTCCGGAAAGAACAGGAATGACAAAATCTCCCGCTCGAATAGAATAAGACCTTGAAATGAAGGGAAAACTCGTTCCCCTTGCCAAGATCTCCCGTCCTCTCCTTCCCGGGAGTTATCCCAGGAAAAGACTGTTCCGCGTGCTGGACCGTGCCCGCAGGAAGCCCATCCTCTGGATCTCCGGCCCCCCGGGAGGCGGGAAGACGACCCTGGTCGGCAGCTACCTGGCCGCGCGTGGAGATCCCTGCCTTTGGTACCGGATCGACGAGGGCGATCGCGACATAGCCTCCTTCTTCTTCCACCTGGGGATGGCGGCGCAACGGGCCACCCCCCGGAAACGCAAGCCCCTCCCGCTGCTGTCCCCCGATTCCCTTCCTGCGCTTTCCACGTTCGCACGGAAGTATTTCGAGGAACTTTACGAGCGGCTCGGGCCCGGATCCGTCCTGGTGTTCGACGACTACCAGAGGGTGTCCGCGGATCCCGGATTCAACGATGTGCTCCGGAACGGCTTGTCCCGCCTGCCCGAGGGGATCAACGCCATCGTGATCAGCCGAAGCGATCCCATCCCGCTCTTCGCCCGGGAACGCGCCCATGGACTGCTGGAGGCGATCGGCTGGAGCGACCTCAGGTTTACCCTCGAGGAAACAAAGGGAATCGCGCGCATGCGGGGGAAGCGAAACCGGAGCGGGCAGGAGATCCGCGATCTCAGGAGCCGGTCGGACGGGTGGGCGGCGGGACTGGTCCTGTTGCTGGAGGAGGGACGGAAGGAAGACACAAAACCCCGGAGGCTCAACGAGCACGCACCTGAAGGTGTGTTCGAGTACTTCGGCACCGAGATCTTCGAGCGGCTCGACAAGGGAGCGAAGGCCTTCCTGCTGAAAACCGCCTTTCTTCCCAAGATGACGGCGCGGATGGCGGGAAAGATGACGGGGCGCCGCGAGGCCGGTCTGGTTCTCTCCTACCTCAGCAGGAACAACTATTTCACCGAAAAGCGGCTGGATACCGATCCCGTTTACGAATACCATTCCCTGTTCCGGGAATTCCTGCTCTCCAGGGCGGAGAACGCGTTTCCCCCGCCGGAAGTTGTCAGGCTGCGGAAGAACGCCGCGGGGATCATGGAGGAGTACGGGCACACGGAGGAAGCCGCCCGGCTCTACCGGGAGTCGGCGGACTGGGATGGGCTCGTCCGGGTCATACGGAACCTGGCGCCATCCCTGGTGAAACAGGGCAGAAGCGGGATCCTGGCGGACTGGATCGGCTCCCTTCCGGGAAGGATCCTCGACGCCGATCCGTGGCTGCAATACTGGATGGGCGTTTCCCTCCTCCCCCTTCATCCCGTGGAGAGCCGGCGTCACTTCGAAAGGGCCTACCGGAAGTTCAAGGGGTGTCGGGAACGATCCGGGGTTTTCCTCGCCTGGGCGGGCGTCGCCGACTCCATCGTCTACGGCCCCGGGAGTCTGAAACCGCTCGATCCCCTGTTCTCCGAGCTGAACGGGTTGTTGAAGGCGTATAAGACCTTCCCCTCGGACGAGGTTGAGGCTCAGGTCACAAGCGCCATGATCAAGGCGCTCGCCTTGAGGCGAACACCGTCCGTCGATATGGACGAATGGGCCGACCGCGCGATGCGGCTCGCCCTGTCAACCCAGGACATTCCGTTGAAGTTCACCACCCTGCTCAATGTCGCGTACTACCGGTTCCACAGCGGCGATCTTCAGGACGTCGCCCTCCTCCTCGACGCGTTGCGCGAACTGTCCCGGAAGCCGGGAATCTCTCCTCTCCCCCGCCTTACGCTCTGCTGGCTCGAGGCGGCCCATGCGAACATGAACGGCTTGCACGACCGGTGCATGAAGATCGTCACGGAGGGAATCGCACTCGCCGAAGCCACCGGGATCCACCTCATGGACTCGTTGCTGTTGGGGCATGGGGCCTTGTGTTCCCTGCACAGGGGGAAGAGCGCAGAGGCGAAGGATTTCCTGCGCGGAATGGCGTCCACGCTGACGTCGACGAGGCCGTGGGAAGCCTCGTTCTACCATTACCTTGCCGCATGGGAGGCCCTGTGCCGGGGAGACCGGGCGCAGGCATTCCTTCACTCCGACCGCTGCCTCGCGTTGTGCGAGGAGACGGGCAACCCCTGGACCGAGGCGCTCGCCCACCTGCAAAGAGCCTTCGTCCTCCACGAGCACGGCGAGACCGTCGAGGCGTCCGTCCACCTCGAACGCGCCCGCAGGATCGGGGAGAGGAACAGGATGCAATTCATTCGTTTCGCCTGCCTTCTCGCACGGTCGTACCTGTCCCTCGGGAAAGGGGGCAAGGCGTCCGGACTGGTTGCCTTGCGGGAAGGGTTGCGCCTCGGCAGGGAGAAAGGTTACGTCGACACCTACCTGTGGCACCCCGCCCTGTTGGAAGAACTTGCGGCGAAGGCCCTTGAGAACGAGATCGAGCCGGACTACGTCCGGGAACTTGTCCGGAGGAACGCCCTTGCCCCGGAGAACGCGGGCAGGGACCTGGAGGCGTGGCCCTGGCCCCTGAAAGTCTTCACGTTCGAACGGTTCCGGTTGGTGAGGGAGGGGGAGGGCGTCCGGTTTTCCAGGAAGGTCAAACAGAAGCCGCTCCTCCTGTTGAAAGTGCTCGCCGCCATGGGAGGAACCGGCATCCCGGAGGAACGATTGACTGATATCCTCTGGCCCGAGGCGGACGGGTACCAGGCGCACCGGTCCATGATCACCACCTTGAGCCGTCTTCGCCGGTTGCTGGGCGACGAGAACCTCATCCAGCTCCGCGAGGGTTGCCTGACGCTGGACAGCAGGCGTTGCTGGGTCGACGCGCAGGCGTTCGAGCGGATTCTCGACAAGGCCGAACGCCTTGGGGTCAAGGAGGAGAGCCGGGCGGAGGTCGAGCGCCTTCTGTCGGCGGCGATCGACCTGTACAAGGGACCGCTCCTCCCCGGGGAGCCCTGGGCCTTGACGATTCGAGAGCGGCTCCGAAGCAAGTTCCTGCGGACCGTGGAAAAGCTCGGGAAGATGATCGAGGAGACCGGCGAGTGGGCGAAGGCGATCGTCTGTTATCGAAAGGGGTTGGAGGTGGATCCCCTGGCGGAAGGCGTCTGCCGGCGGCTGGTCTCCTGCCACCTTCGTCTGGGAGAAAACGCCGAGGCGATGGCGGCGTACCGCCGCTGCCGGGAGGCGCTCTCGACCGTTCTCGGCATGACGCCGTCTCCGGAAACGGAAAGGCTCGTCGCCGCGATCCGGCCGTCCCTCTCCGATACTCCCCGTCCCTGAGCGGACAACCTACTCCGGCAACCCCGCCTTTCGCATCAGTGCCTTGTAGGATTCGTGCGTCCTCGGATCCTTGAAGGAAGAAACCTTCGACCATGCTTCGATGGAGAACTTCGGGTCGATCCGGAGGACTTCGGCCGCCTCCGCATGCGTCTCCGCGTCACGCCCCTGCTCGGCGTAGATTGTCGCCAGCCGAAGATGCGGCCAGACCGAATCAGGAGCTCGCTTGATGCTCTTCTGAAATGTTCCGATCGCCTTGTCGTGCTGGCCGGTCAGATGGTAGGCAAGTCCCAGCCCGTCCAGGTACCAGGTGCGATAGTAAGGACTCAGGCGCATCGCCTGATGGAACAGGTCGACGGCCTTCTCCGGCTGCCCGGCGTAGTTCAGTTCCATAGCGAGCGTCGCCACGGCGATGGAGTTGTTCGGTTCGATCTCCACCGCCTTCGCCCCATAGAGGACGGCGTCGTCGTGGCGGCCCTGTCGGATGTACACCGCGGCGCGAAGGAAGTAACTTCCATAGTAGGAAGGGTCCATCGCGCCGACCTTGTCCGCGATTTCCAGCGCCTTCCGGAACGCCTCGCCCCGCGCCTCGACCTTGCCGTCCCGGCCTTCGATGTAGTACGTGGTCCCGAGATTCATCCACGCGTTGACATAACCAGGATCGAGCGCGGCCGCCTTCCGATAGAGGTCGCGGGCGCGAAGGTTATCCTCGAGGGTGTATCTTTCGTAGAAGCGGCGCCCCCACTGGATCGCTTCCCAGGCCTCCAGGCTGTTCGTGTTCCGCCGAGTGATCTTCGCCACGTCCCCGTCGGTGAGTTTTCCCGCCAACGCGGAGGCGATGTCGAGAAGGAGCTTGTCCCGGGTCTCGAAAAGGTCGCCGATGTCCCTGTCATACCGTTCCGCCCACACGGCGACCCCGCTCGTTCCGTCGAGAAGCTGTGCGTTGACCCGCAGGCGGGTCCCCGATCTTTGTATGCTGCCCTCGAGGATATACCGCACGCCGAGGTCCCGGCTCGCTTCCTGGACGGTGGACGGTTTCTTCTTATAGGCATTCGTCGAACTTCTCGAGATGACGACGAGCCGCGGCATCTTGGAGAGCGTCGTGATGATATCGTCCGTGAATCCGTCGCAGATGTATTCCTGCCCGGGATCGCCGCTCATGTTCGCGAAGGGCATCACCGCAACCGACGGCTCGTCGGGCAGCGGCGGCTGCGACGCCACCACGGTGGGGACGGTCGCGCGGGAGGCCCGGGAAACGCCCGTCGAAGGTCTCAACGGCGTCGGGGCCTTTTCGGGAATGTCGGCAAAAACCTTCCCCGGGGCGGCGGAGGAACTGTCCGGTGCCGGTGATCGCCGGAATGCCGCATGGCCCGTTGGGACGGAGGAAGAAGATCTCCTGTCGACAAGGAAGAATCCCGCCACGGTCGCGACGGCCACTGCGCCGGAAATCGCAAAAAGTATGGCGGCCCTGCGCCGGCTTGTCGTCAACGGTCCCGCCCCCCAGGCTCGCACGCCCGGTGCGACCGGGTTGACCCTGTAGACGCGCACGGGCTCGGGGACGTTCTTCACCGAATGTTCCCCCCGGTATTCGAATCCCATGCGGAGTTTGTTCCGGACGTGGTCGTACACGGTTCCGGAAAGGAATACCTCGCCTTCCCCGGCCAACTGTTCGACCCTCGCCGCAACGTTGACGGTGTCTCCGTAGACCCTGTCTCCCCCCACGATCACATCGCCGAGGTTGATTCCGATCCGGAACGCCATCCTCCGGTCTTCCGCCAACTGGTCGTTCCGAACCTTGAGCTGTTCCTGGATCGTCACCGCGCAACGCACGGCGTCCACTACACTGGGGAACTCTGCGAGCAGGTTGTCTCCCGAAGAGTCCACCACCCTGCCCCGGTGCGTCTCGATCAATTCCGACATGGTCTGGAGGTGCGTTTTCAGGGTCCGGACGGTTTCGGATTCGTCCCGGCCCATGAGCCGGGTGTAGTCCTTCGCGTCGGCGCTGAGGATGGCGACGAGCCTGCGTCGGTACTCATCGCGCGGCATAGGTGGCCTTTCTGCACAGCTCCGATTTCGGTAGAAGTCTCGAGGCTGCGGACATGACGTCCCCTTTTCCGCAAGACGACCGCGCAGTTGCCGCGAGGAGCGGGAAAAACATCAAACGACTTTTTAAGATATCAATCCCGGTGTGCGAAGGCAATGACCCTGGGACTGATCATCGCCTGACGACCGTCTTGCCGGAACTTCGATTTATTGGCGTAACCTGTCGCCGCGAGTTTTCCTATAGCCGATGCGGGGAGTCTACCGCGTCTCGAACCGGCTGAAGAAATCGTACAACAGCTTCGGGTCCGCTGCCCGCGCCGGTTTGTTCCGGAACGGGAGATGGTTCAGTTCCGATAAGGAGATGCTGCGGACCCGGTCCGCGAAGTGGACGCGCAGGAGGTAGTTCGGACCGGCGTTCGTCGTTTCGTCCAGGTAATGCCCCAGTTCGACCATGAAGCGCATGAACTTGTAGAAATCACCGACCTGGGTCCGGAAGTAGATGTTGCCGACGTGGCTCTCCAGGTCGCATCTCAGGGGAAGTTCCTTATCCGTGGCGAGCGCCGTCACCTTGGCGGAGATGGCGGGCCACTCCGAGTACGCGGAAGCCGTCGAAGGAGCCTCGACCGCCAAGACAATCGCCAGCAGGATGCCGACCGGGAACAGAGATCTCATTCCCAATCTCCCTTTCCGTCGCCGGGACGGCTAACGGTAATAAATCCTTAAAACGAGGCTATAAGATATCGAAATTTAAAGCAATTTTCGTTCCGTGCGGCGGTAAAACATAATAGGCTGGATTGGCTTGTAAATTCGTTTTTCAACCATCGGGAGACGTTTCCCCTTTGCGCTTTATGAGAAAATATTTACCTTTTTAAGGTAACCATAATTCTCTTCCCCTATTGCACCTCTCCCACCGGTTCCCTGACGGAATTCGTGAGGCCATCCCCCGGATAAATCGCTCCTCCGGCCCGAATCCTTGACCTGCGTCAAAATGGATTGTTTTGGGGTATGGCAGAATCCCGGGTGCGGGTGCCCTCGCGAATGCGAAAGGGGACTCCCCGTCCCGCGCGGGATTGTATACTGCATTCATTCGGACGAGCGGCGGCACGATCGGGGTGCCCTGACGCGCCGCGGGGGAATTGACCCGCAACATTCGGAAGGAGGTGGACGGATGAAACGGACAGCGGTATTCCTGGGGATCGTTCTGGCGGTCGCATGTTTCGCGTACCTGCAAACCGGAAGCGCGATGGCCGAAAAAGCGGCGGGGGCTCGCGGCGCCGCGAAGCCCGCCGGCAAGGCCGCGGCGGCGGCGGAAACGGACATCGGCACGGAGGCCGCGATCTACGGCCCCATGACGGTGCGCGCCGTTCCGAAAGCGGCGAGACCCGCCGAGGCGCCGGTGCGCGAAGAGAAGTGCTTCGAGTGCCACGACGAGATCAAGGCGCTGAAACAGGGCGGGAAGCACGGGAAGGTCAACTGCGCGAGCTGCCACGACGGGACGGCGGACCACCTGAAGGACAGCGACCGTCGGCCGGCGACCCGCGTCGACCTCGAGACGTGCGGCGGCTGCCACCCGGACCAGTACGCGAGTTTCGCGACCCTCAACCTGAAAAAGCCCGCGCGGACGGAAAAGTCGCTTCTCACGGAGCGCGCCCCGAACCCGTTCTGGGACAAGCTGATGATGGGGCACGGCTTCACGAAGGAGCACGCCAACCCGCGCAGCCACGCGTTCATGCTCGTCGACCACCTGATCGTCGACCGGGCGTACGGCGGGCGGTTCCAGGCGAAAAGCGGGTGGGGGTACGTCTCCATGCCGGGGCCGGTGAATCCTTGGGACGTGCTGGTCGACCGGTACCCGGACAGCAAGGAGCACAAGGCGTTCCTCCCGGAAAGCGCCGCCGCGGCCAACCCGACCTGCCTGCAGTGCAAGACGCAGGACAAGATCCTCCAGTGGAAGTACATGGGGGACAAGGACGATCGGGCGAAGTGGAATCGCACCTCGAACGTCGTCGAGTACGCCAGGGAGCTGAACAACGCGATGAACTGCTTCTACTGCCACGACCCGCATGCGGCGAAGCCCCGGATCGTCCGGGACGCCCTGATCCAGGCGCTGACCCGGCCTGAGAAGGACACGCTCTGGCACAAGGACCCGAGGGCGACGAAGATCGAGGTGAAGGAGTTCCGCGGCGGCTTCCGGAAGATCGCCCTGCTGGAGAAGTACGACGCGAAGTTGCAGTGCGGCCAGTGCCACGTGGAGTACAACTGCAACCCGGGGTACGACCTGAAGACCGGAGAATACTCCATCAAGGTCGCGGATCCGCGCACGAACCACTTCCCGTTCAAGAACGTCCTGCAGATCTACGATCACTACAACGACCTCGGGTTCCGCGATTTCAAACACACCTTGACCGGTGGGCTGCTGTGGAAGGCGCAGCATCCCGAGGCGGAGACGTTCTGGGGATCGACGCACGATAAGGCGGGGGCGAGCTGCAACAGCTGTCATATGCCGAAGGTGCGCAACGCGAAGGGGAAGGTGTACACCTCCCACTGGCAGACGAGCCCGCGGAACTACCTGAAGCAGACGTGCCTCACGTCGAAATGCCACCCGAACCTGACGGAGGCGCAGGCGAACTACGAGATCGACTCGATCCGGAACTTCACGAAGGGAAAGATGCGCAAGGCGGAGTTCTGGCTATCCGCGCTGATCGACAAGATCGTCGAGGGGAAGAAGGCGGGTTTGCCGCCCGAGGTGATCAAGGAGGCGCAGGAGCAGCACCAGAAGGCGCACGTCTTGTGGGAGTGGTGGACGGCGGAGAACTCGGACGGCTTCCACAACCCGGCCCTGGCCCGCGAATCACTGACGCGGTCGGTCGAGGAGTCGCGCAAGGGGATCAAGCTGGTGAATGATGCCCTCGAGAAGAAAACGGCGTCGAACTGATGTTCCGGGGGGCGGTCCGCGACGGCCGCCCCCTTTTCGCACACGAAATTTCCGGGATTACCCTCCTTGCCGGGAACCGGTGCCCGCGGGTTCGATGCGCGGATTGGAGACGCAACGGAAACGCGTTCCGAGGGTTGCTGCGAATTTCCTTTCGGCAAGGAGTTCCTCGGCCGCCTTCTCCGCCGCCGCGATGTCCGGCTCGAGCCAGGCGGGGGGGTAGTACCCCTCTTTCACTTCGTGGAGCACGTGGTCGAGGGCGACCTTCGCCTTCGCGAGGGTCCTTGGCGCGCACCCCTTCGCTCCCAGCTGTTCGGCCTCGGTGATCTTCGATGCGACCATGCCGGTCCGTTCCACGGGAGCCACCGCTTTCGCGGGCATCGAGGCGCACCCCGCCGCGAGGAACATCGCCGCCGTCGAGAGGATGATCGCCTTCCTCATTTCTTTTCCCCCTTAGCCATTTCGATCGCCCTGGTGGAGTGGGCGTTCGATTTCTCCGCGAACCCGACGACGCCGTCCTTGTCTCCGCCGGACAACTCATGCTCCGCCAGCTGGAGGTACTCCTGCGCCATGTAATACTCGAAGGGCGCCGCGAACTCGCACCCCGCGGCCTTCGCCGCCTGCAGGGAGATCCGGGCCCTCTGGACCGCGTCGGTCCTCATCGCCATCGCGCGCTGGCGCGGCGAATCGGCGGTCGGCTCCGTTCCCGTGATTCCGGCGCATCCGCCAAACGCTCCAAGAAACAGCGGTATCAAAAGAGCCTTGATGATCAGCGATCGCATGTACTCCTCCGTGGGAACGAACGGTCTGTTCCGCGGGTCCCGAGCCCGCGGGTTTTCATCCTCTTGCCGGTGTGTGGGTACGGAGGGGGCGCCTGGGAAACCGTGCCCGATGGGAATAGCGCGCTCCTCGATGGGGATTTACCAGCAATATCGGTGCCGCCGGCCGATGACGGCGATCTTTGCCTTGAAACAAGGTGTTACTGATCCTGCGTCCCTTCCCCCGATTTCGGATTTGCACCCTCGTCGGGAATGGATCACGTTTTTGTTCTCCCGTTCCCTCCCGATTCCATCACCCGGGTCAATTTTTCCCGTTGCATTTCCCTCCGATTCCGGGAGGGTTCTTAAGGTAAGATAGCAGCATGGGAGCGCCTGCGATCGGCAGAAGGCTCTTCAACGAGCGGCTTCTCTCCTCGCTTTCCGTCCCCCCGGCGGAGCAGTCGGACCTCTCCGGGCTCGCGCGGACGGAAGGGGCGGCGTTCCCCCGCCTTCTCGTCGCCCGCGGACTCGTCTCCCCCGAACGCCTGCGCGGCGCCTACCAGGAGTTGTGCGGCATCCCCGCGTTCCGGAACGACCCCGAGGCGGAGCGCCCCGCGACAGGCGATGCTCTTCCGCTCTCTTTCCTCCGGTCGAGGCTGATGTTTCCCCTGTCGCTGGACAACGGCATGCTCACCGTAGCCATGGCCGATCCGCTGGACTCGGACGCGAGGGAAGCGGTGTCCAAGGCCGTGGGCAAGCGCGTGGAAGTGGTGGCCGGGACCGAGGAGGAGATCCGCGAGGCGATCGAGAAGGCGTACGGCGAAGCCGGCTCCTCGATGGAGAGCCTCGTGGAACAGGTCGGGGACGAAGCTCCCGGGACGACCGGCGACGAACGCGTCGAGCAGCTGATCGGCGTCGCCTCCGAGGCGCCCATCATCCGGCTGGTGAACTTCATCATGGCGCGGGCGATCGAGCGCGGCGCGAGCGACATCCACCTCGAGCCGTACGAGAAGGCGCTGCGCGTCCGGTACCGGATCGACGGCATCCTCGAGGACGTGGAGTCCCCCCCCCGGCGTCTCCAGACGGCGATTCTCTCCCGGATCAAGATCATGGCGCGGCTGAACATCGCCGAAAGCCGGCTTCCGCAGGACGGCCGCGTGAAGCTCCGGATCGGCGGGAAGGAGATCGATTTCCGCGTCTCAACGATTCCAACGTTGTACGGGGAGAGCGTCGTCATCCGCATCCTCGACCAGTCCAGCGTCCCCCTGAACATGGGGACGCTGGGCTTTCACCCCGACACGCTGTCGACCTTCCGGCCGATGGTCTCCGCGCCGTACGGGATGGTCCTGGTGACCGGTCCCACCGGCAGCGGGAAGACGACCACGCTCTATGCCGCACTGCAGGAGATCAAGTCTCCCGCGCGGAAGATCATCACCATCGAGGATCCGGTGGAGTACCAGATCCCGGGCGTCATCCAGATCCAGGTGAAACCGCAGATCGGCCTGACGTTCGCCTCGGGGCTGCGATCGATCGTCCGGCAGGATCCCGACGTGATCCTCGTGGGGGAGATCCGCGACCGCGAGACCGCGGAGATCGCCATCCACTCCGCGCTCACCGGGCACATGGTGCTGTCCACCCTCCACACAAACGACGCTCCCGGAGCGGTCACGCGCCTGCTCGAGATGGGGGTCGAGGAGTACCTGTTGCCGTCCGTCCTCGTCGGCGTGCTCGCGCAGCGGCTGGTGCGCACGATCTGCGAAGATTGCGCCGCACCGCGCGAAATTTCCCGGGCGTTGCGCGAGGATGTTCTGCGCGAGGCCGGCTTCGTCCCGGAGGGGAATCTGCGGATCGGGCGGGGCTGCGACGCCTGCGGCGGCACGGGATTCCGGGGGCGATCGGGGATCTTCGAGCTGCTTCCCGTCACCGCGTCGATCAAGGAGCTGATCCTCGCGCGGCCGGACGCCGGCGCGCTGCGGGCGAAGGCGGCGGCCGAGGGGATGCGGCCCCTGCGGGAGGACGGCTGGGAAAAGGTCCGGCGGGGAATCACGACGATCGAGGAAGTCCTGCGCGTCACACGGGCGGTGTAGGAGTGGTCCTTTTCACAAATACGGCGTCGCACCGAGAGCGTCGATGCGCCGCGCCGGCAAGGCGCGCGACTGAGGCGTACTGTGAAGTACGGCGCAAGGAGCGCAACGCAGCAGGAGCGGATGCAGCGGCGCTCGAATGCAGCCGAATTTGTGAAAAGGGCCAATAGATGGCGGTCTTCGGCTACAGGGTAACCGACGGGTCGGGCCGGGTCACCGAGGGGGTGATCGAGGCGGCCGGGGAAGCGGCGGCCCGGGACCGCCTTCGGGAGAAGAGCCTCACGCCGATCCGGGTGTGGGCGGCCTCGGCGGCGTCCGAGCGAAAAGGGCGCGAGGCGCCGTCGCGCGGAACCGCCACGCGCGGGGCGCGGAAAGAGCTGCTTCCGTTTCTGCAGGGGTTCCGCACCCTCCTCACCGCCGGCGTTCCGATGGACCGCGCCCTCGAGATGATGGCCGACCTGTTCCGCGGCGGGCCGATGGGACCCGTGGCCGTTTCCCTCCTCCGGGAAGTGCGCGCGGGATCATCCCTCTCCGACGCGATGCGCAAGGCTCCCGGGGCTCCGTTCAACCGCTTTCTCGTCCAGATGGTCCAGGCGGGGCAGGCGACCGGCCGTCTCGAGGAGGCGCTCGACCAGGCGTACCGGTTCCTCGAACGATCCCGGGATTTTCGCTCCAACCTCCTCGGGTCGCTCCTGTACCCGATCATCCTCCTCTTCGCCTCGATCGTTTCGGTGATCCTGCTCGTCGTCTTTGTCGTGCCCCGCTTCGCCGGCGTGTTCGCCTCCTCGGGGGTGCTTCTTCCTCTCCCCACCCGCGTTCTCCTCGCCGTCAGCGCGTTTCTCGAGGTGAATTTCCTCTACCTGCTCGCCGCCGGGGGCGCCCTCTTCGCGTTCGCCCGCGCGGCGTTGTCGCGTCCGGAGGCCCGCCGGAATTGGGACCGGGGGAAGATGACGTGGCCCTTCGTCGGGGAGACGGTGACGGCGATGGAGACGTCCCGGGTGATGCGGTCCCTTTCGTCGCTGTTGTCCGGCGGTGTGCCGATCCTGCATGCCTTCGTCATCGCCCGGGAGGTGAGCGGGAACACGGCGATCCGGGAAGGGATGGAGGCGGCGCGGCTGAAGGTCCAGGGAGGGGTCAAGATGGCGCGCGCCCTCGGCGAGACGACGCCGTTCCCGGAACTCGCGCTCCAGATGATCTCGGTGGGGGAGGAGACGGGGAGGCTCGAGGAGATGCTGGCGTCGGTGGCCGACACGTACGAGGACCAGGCGCGCCGGAGCCTCAAGAACTTCCTCACGATCCTCGAGCCCGTGGTGATCCTGGGGATGGGGCTGCTGGTCGGGTTCATCGCCTTCTCGATGTTCCTCGCGATCTTCCGCCTCAATGAGGTCCCCTTCTGATGCGCCGCGCCGGTTTCACCTTCGTGGAGTTGATCGTCGTGCTGGCGATCCTCGCCGCCGTCGCGGCGCTGGTGACCCCCTCCTTTTCCCGCACCATCGCCTCCGCGCGGCTGCGCACCGCCGCCTCCGACGTGCGGACGTCCCTTGCCCGGGGCCGGGCACTGGCCGTCGCCGCCTCGAAGGAGCGCACCGTCGCCTTCGATCTTTCGCTGGGCGAGTTCGGCGTCGACAACGAGGCGGTGCGGCGCCTGCCGGATACGATCCGCCTCGGGGCCGTTCTCCCCGGAGAGGGACGCAAGGAGCGAGGGAGCGTGCGGATCCGCTTCTTCCCCGACGGCAGCGGCGACGAGGCGGAGATCTCCGTGACGGCGGAGGACGGCGGGACGCTGCGGGTGACAGTGGATCCGCTCACGGGATTGCCGGAGGCGGGGACGTGACCGCCCTCCGACCCGGGGAAAAGGGGTTCACCCTCCTCGAGGTGATCGTGGCGATGGCGCTGTTCGCCGCGGGGATCGTGGCGGTTTCCCGGCTCTTCACCGGTTCCTTGCGCCTCTCCGCCGCCGCGCGGGACGCCTCCGCCGGCGCGATCTACGCCCGGCAGCGGATGGAAGAGGCGTTGCTCGCGCCCGATCCCGCCGAAGGGGTGGAGCGGGGCGCCTTCGGGGGAGGGTACCGGTGGGAGCTTACGACCTCGTTCGTGCCCCCGGAGGAGGAGAAGCCGTACGACGAGATCCGGTACCGGGTCACGGTGACATGGGACGACGGAGGGCGGGAGCGCGCGACGGACGTCGTGGCCACAAGGTGGCGGTGGAGACCGGCCGATGGCGGCGCGTGATGCCCGGAGGGGATTCACGCTCCTCGAGCTCGTCATCGCCCTCGCGATCCTTGCGATGATCGCGGGGAGCGTGGCGACGGGTATCCGCCTCGCCGTCGCGTCGATCGGGCGGGGAGAGGCCGTGACACGGGATGCCGCGAGGCTGCGCGCCGCCGTGGGGATCTTCGAGTGTGCGCTCATGTCGGCGGACCCGCTGCCGATCCCCGTGGGGGACAACACGACCGCGTACTTCGCGGGGGAGGAGAAGCGCGTCCGGTTCCTGACCGCCGGGGCGCCGTCGGCGGTCCATGGGGGCGGGTTGCGCCTGATCTCGTTTTTCGAGCGGACGGGCGGCGAGGGTGGCGGGATCGCGGTCGCGACGGCGTCCCCGTTCCGGGCCGAGGGGGCGGAACGCTGGGATGGGACGGAGAATCCCCGGACGCTCGTTCCGGACGCGGTGGAGCTCGCCTTCTCCTACTCCGCGGGCCCGACGAAGGAAGGGGCGTGGGAATGGCTCCCGGCGTGGGACCTGAAGGAGGCGGGCCGCCTTCCCGCGGCCGTGCGGGTGGAGTTCAGCGTGCCGTCCCCGTCCGGCCCCCGGAAGACCGCGTTCGTGGTCCCGGTGCCCGCCGGGGGAGGAGCGGGGAGATGAAGGGGACAGGCTCTAACCGCGGGATCGCGCTCCTGCTTGTCCTGTGGGCGCTGGTCCTGCTCGGAACGCTGGCCCTCGGGTTCTCCTGGTCGATGCGTACGGAGGCGATGGCGGCGCGCAACGGGATCGACGAAACGCGCGCCTGGTTCCAGGCGCGGACGGGGGTGAACCGGGCCGTCGTGCTGCTTGCCTCCCTGCCAGCGGACAACGTGCTGGCGGCGTCGATCGCCGGGGAGGACGGCGATGCGTCGTACGAGGTCCGGGTCGAGAGCGAAAGCGGAAAAGTGGACGTGAACCTCGTCAACGAGGAGGTACTTCTCGAGATCCTGAAGAAGGGAGGGCTTCCGGAGGAGGAGGCGGAAAGCGTGCGGGACGCGATCCTCGACTGGAGGGACGAGGACGACATCCCCCGGCCTCGCGGGGCGGAACGCGCGGAGTACGGGCGGATGACCGAGCCGATCACGCCCCGCAACGGGAAGATCCGGGGGATCGGTGAACTGATGTGCGTGATGGGGGTGACGAGGGAATTCTACGAGGCGTTTCTTTCAAGGGTGTTCACGGCGCACGGGAATTCCCCGCAGGTGAACTTCCTGCGTGCGCCGGAGATCGTCCTGCGGTCGCTCCCGGGGGTTTCGGCCGAGGCGGCGGACCGGATCGTGGCGGGCCGCAGGGGGGAACCGCCGATCTCCGCCGGCGACCTGGCGGCGATGGTGGGCAAGGGGCTTCTGACCGCAAAGGGGCTCGCCCTGCTCTCCGGGGCCGCTTCGTCGAACGTCTACACGATCACCGCCACCGGGAGGGCGGGAGGCGACGTGACCCGCATCGTGCGCTGCCTGGTGGAGGTTTCGGGATCAGGGGAAAAAGGGGTTAAGATGTTCGGGTGGCTGGACAAGGCGCCGCGGGAGGAGGGCGGTTGAAGCGGTTTCGCACCATGATCGGGATCGACCCGTCCGGCGGGCGCCTGGCGATCGTTGCCGTGCGCCGCGGCATCGGCGGTTCCTCGCTCGCCGTTCCTCCCCTGTGGCACGAGCCGAGGACCGCGAAGGAGCCCGCCCGTTTCGAGGAGATCGAGGGGGTCCTCAGCGAGTTCGTCGCTCGCAACGGGCTGGTCGGCGCCGGGGCGGCTCTCGTTCTGCCCGCGGAGCGGGTTTATCTGGCGCGCGCGTCGTTTCCCCCGATGAAGGAAAGGGATTTGCGGGACGCCGTGGGGATGGAACTGGAGCGTCTCTTCCCCGTGCCGCCCGCGGAGTTGCGCCACGGATTCCGGCGGCTCGCCGGTCTATCCTCGGGGGGAAAGATCACCCTGGTCGTCGTTGCGACCCCCTCGGAATACATCGACCTATGGGAGGAGATCGTCACACGGGCAGGCCTTTCGCTGTCCGCCGCGGTCCCCGCGGCGTGGGCGGTCGGCGCCGCGCTATCGGGGCCGGGAGGCCCGTCGGGTGAACCTGGCCGCACGGCGGCCGTGCTCCGCCCGGCGGGTGCCGCGGTGGAGTGCACCTTGTTCGCCTCCGGCGAGCCGTTCTTCTGCGCCTCCGGCGGATCGGTTTGTTGGCAAACGTCTGCGGATTGCCGCTTGTTCGCCTCCGGCGAGCCGTTCACCTGCGCCTCCGGCACCTGTTCGCCGGGATCGGCGCTCGAGGAAGGGCTCTCGCTTGCGCGTGTCGGGTTTGTCGACCCGCCGTCCTCCGCCGGTGATGGCCCCGTCGACCTGTACGCCCCGCAAGGATGGTACGGGAAGGAAGGGAAGGAGATCGAAGACGGGGGCGTCGTGTTCCGGGTCCGGGGCGCGTTCGACCGCTCGGCGGGTTCCGCTCTGCCCGGCGCGGTTGTGGGGGAGAGCGGCACGGCGCCCGATCCGTTTGCCCTCCTTGGCGCATTCGGGGCCGCGCTCGGCGAGGGGCGGATGGACCTGCTCTCCTCGCCGCGGGACGGGTCCGGCTCGTGGATCTCACGGGCGTTCCTCGGGGCGGCCGTCATGGCCACTCTCGTCCTCGGGATCGCCTGGCCCTCCTCCGTCGCCTGGAAGGCGAAGGAGGAGCTTCGGAGGCTGAACGCGCAGGTCGTCGCGCTCCGCCCCTCCGCGGAGCGGTACGAGGAGGCCCTCACGGATCTTGACGATGCCCAGGAACGGATCGCCGCGCTGCGGGAAGAAGCGTCGGCGTCCGGGGAGGCGCTGCAGATTCTCCGGGAGTTGACGGACCGGCTCCCGAACGGCACCTGGCTCCTTGTGCTCCGGCTGGAGGGGAGGAAGGTGGAGATCGAGGGGCTCTCTCCGTCGGCCAGCGAGATCTTCCCCGCCCTCACGCGGGACGGCCGGTTCCGGTCCTTGGAGTTCGGGGCGCCGATCACCCGGCAGGCGGACAACATCGAGCGGTTCAAGATCCGCGGGGAGTTCGTGCCGCCGCCCTCGTCGGTTGCCGCTTCCCCCGCGGCGGGAGCGGCGCGATGAGTGCGGCCGGTGCCCTCGCCGCGCGGTTTTCGGCGCTCTCCGGGAGGGAGAAGGCGTTATTGGCCGCGTGTCTCTTGGGCATCGTCGCCTTCGCCGCCGCCAAATGGGTGGTAATGCCGGCGCGGGCGGCATACGTACGGAACCGGGCCGCGATTCCCACGCGCCGCGCCGTGATCGCGCGCTACGAAGCGCTCCGGCAGGGACAGGATCGGGTAGACGAGGAGCTGTTCGACCAGGTCCAGCGGATGGAGAATTGGGAGGAAGGGCTGTTGACGGGGGAGACCTCGTCGGCGGCGGGGGTCTTCCTCCAAGGGCTCCTGAAGCCGCTCACCGAGCGGGCCGATACCCGGGTGACGTCGATCCGGGCGTTGCCCCCCGTGAAGAAGGGGCCGTACGCAGAGGTGGCGGTGCAGATGGAGATCCAGACTTCGACGGAGGGGCTCGGCCACCTGCTGGCCGATCTCTCGCGGCAGCCGAAGATCCTCCGTGTCCGGAAACTTTCCGCGACCACGGGCGCCTACTATATGGGGCAGGTACAGCGCAAGGAGACGGTCGCCGTCTCGTTGGTGGTGGCCGGTCTCTCCGCGGCCCCGGTGGACGAGAAAACCTCGGGGGGTGGGGGAGAGTGAGACGGCCGCTACTCCTGGCCCTGGCCTTTTCCCTGCTGGCGCTTCTCTTCGGATTGGAGACGCGGCAGGCGTTGCTGGGGACGCCCGGCGGGCAGGACAACGCGGCGATGGCGGGGGCCTGGCAGCCCGGTGTCTCCGCGCCCGATCCGCAGCCCCCTCCCGACCCGACGCCGGCGGCCGGGGCCGTCGCGGCGCGCCCGCTCTTTCGGGCGGACCGGCAGCCGTTCCGGGAACAGGTGGCCACACCGGTCGCCGTGCGGAACTACGAATCGGAACTCTCCCGGTACACGCTTCTCGGGGTTCTCGGATTCGGAGAGGGGCCGGTGGGCGTCGTGACGGGGAAGACCGGGAACAAGACGGATCGTTGGGAACTGAAGGCGGGGGATGCCTTGCCGGGGTTCACGGTGAAGGAGGTCGGGATGGATGGGTTGCGGTTGATGTCGGATGGCCGGGAATTCCTTCTGCCGCTCTTTGCCGGAGCGCCCACCGCGGCGGGAGGCGCGGTCCGGACCGAGGCGACCCGCGGCAACGCCACGCACCCGGCCGCCGCACCGGGATCGCCCGTCCTCGCGAAGCCGGCCGTGTCCGCTGCGCGTCCGGGAGCGGCCGCCTTTCCTGCACCGGTGCCGGCGTCGCCCCAGCCGCAGACCCAGGAGCAGATCCAGCCGCGGCCCCCCCCGGACTACACGCCGCCGTACAGGCCGCCGCCGGGCCTATCGCCGCGGTTCGCCCCGGGAAGACGATGAACGAAGTCCACGATGGAACGGGGAGAAAACGAATGAAACGCATCGGCTGGATGTTCTGCGCCGCCGCGCTGTTCGCGGCGACCCTCGGTGTCGCCGAGGAGTCGCCGCCGGTTGCCCCGATGACGGGGACGGCTCCGTCTTCCTCCGCTGCTTCCGGAGCCGGTGTCGCGGAATCCGTCGTTCCGGCTCCTCCCGCGCCGCCGGTACCCGACGTGCCGCCTCCCGCGGCGCCGGCGTTCCCGGCCCCGGCGTTCCCGGCCGCAACGGCCCCATCGTCATCAATGCCCGCCTTCCCGGTTCCGCCCTCACCTCCGTCCACGCCGGCGGTTCAGGGCCCGGGGGGAGCCGCTTCTCCGTTCGGGCACCCGCCCGTACCCGTCCCGCCCCCCGCGGTGTCCCCGATCCGGAGACAACCACCCGACGCTGCCGTTCTTCCCCCGGTACGTGTCCCGTCTCCGGCTGCCGCGGCCGGCCCCGGGTTCTTCGTCAAGTTCAACAACGCGGACATCTACGAGGTGATCCACACGCTGGGCCGCACCGCGGGGATCAACTACCTGATCGACCCGCGCGTCCGGGGCGTGGTGAACGTGCATACCCAGGGCGTTGTGCGCAAGGAAGGGGCGCTCGATCTGCTTTTCGCCATTCTGCGGGTCAACGGAGCGACCGCGGTCCTGGAGGGGGAGACGTACCACATCATCCCGATGAGCGAGGCCAAGATGGAGCCGCTCGTCCCGACGTTTCCCGGGGACAATGCGGCGAAGACGCCCTCCAACCAGGTGATCATGCGGGCTTTCCCCCTGCAGTACATCGCCGTGGCGGAGATGGCCAAGGTGATCAAGCCGTTCTTGTCGTCGGGCGGCGAAGCGGTCGAGGTGGCGCGGGCGAACATCCTGTTGGTGACCGACACGTCGGCGAATCTCGAAAAGACGGCGCGCCTCGTTGACCTGTTCGACTCCGAGGTGTTCCGCGCGGCGGGGATGAAACTCTTCCAGTTGAAATACCTCGACCCGGAGGAGATGGCGAAAAATCTCGACAACATCTTCGGCGCCCTCGACTTCTCCGCCCGCGGGGCGAAGCCGGCCGGAATCAACTTCGTGCCCATTCCGCGGCTGAACGCCCTGCTCGTGGTCAGCGCGTCGCCGAAGACGATGGAGGACGTGGAAAAGTGGGTCGGGGAACTGGACCGGGAGGGGTCCGGGGCCTCCCGCACGATCCACCGGTACCGGGTTCGATACGGGAAGGTGAAGGACATCTCCGCCGTCCTCGAAAAACTCTACCCGAAACGGACCGCTTCCATCGGCACCGATCGTCCGACGGAGTTCAAGCCGGCGGTGGCGCAGCCTGCCGGGTCGTCCATGAACGCGCCCGCCACGCGATCGTCCGCGCCGCCGCCCGCCGCGTCCGCCGCCCCGTCCCATCCTGCCGCCACGAAAGAGGGGAAGGAGGGAAAGGAGGGCGAAGGGTTCGACCTCATCCCCGACGAGCCGACGAACTCGCTGATCATCCGCGCGAGCATGTCGGAATACGCGGACATCCTCGAGAACCTGAAGACGATCGACGTGTACCCGCAGCAGGTGCTGCTCGAGGTCCTGGTCGGGGAGGTGACCCTCGACGACTCGCTGAAGCTGGGGATCGACTGGACGTTCAACAACACCTTCGGGCCGGGGGGAGGCATCAAAGGGACCGCCACCCTGGACCAGGGGAACCCGGTGAACAACTTCAACTACCTCGTCGCGAAGACGGGGAGGCTCACCGCGGCGTTCCGGTCGCTGGCCACGAACGGCAAGGCATCGGTCCTCTCTTCCCCGAGCGTCATCGCCACGAACGGGAAAAAAGCGCGGATCAACGTGGCGGACCAGGTCCCCGTGGTGACCTCCACGCTGCTGAGCAACACGAACCCGCCCGTGACGACGACCACCGTGGAATACCGGGACGTGGGGGTCATCCTCTCCTTCACGCCGTACATCAACGATTCCGGGCTGGTCACGCTGGAGATCGAGCAGGAGGTGAGCGAGGTCAGCTCCACCTCCTCCAGCACCAACACCAACCCGACGTTCTTCAAGCGGACCATCTCCACGAACCTGGTGGCCTCGCAGGACCAGAGCATCGTCCTCGGCGGGCTGGTGAAGGAGCGCAAGTCCCTGAACCGCGCCGGGCTTCCGTGGCTCTACAAGATTCCGCTCATCGGGTGGATCTTCGGGTCGCGGGACGACACCGTCAGCAGGACCGAGCTGCTGATCTTCATCACGCCGCGGGTGATCCGAAACGTGGAGGAGGGGATCCAGCTCAGCCGCGACTTCGAGGAACGGGTGCAGGAGCTGAAAGGCCGGATGGGCGAAACGCAGGGGATCCGGTTGAAGCAGGACGGCGGCCCGAAGTAGGGAGCAGGGCGAAGAGGGATGCCCCGGCCGAAAGGATCACGATCCGAGCAGGGATGCGATATCCCCCGGGAGAAGGTGCTCCCGCCAGACGACGTTCCCTTTCCGGTCGATCAGGATATACGTCGGGATCCCGACCACACCGTACGCCCGGGCCGCCTGTCCCCGCTCGTCGAGAAGAACCGGGTACCGGATCCCGCGAGAGGTGACCGCCTGCGCGACTTTTTCCCGGGACTCCCGGAAGTCGAGCCCGAAGACCTGCATCCTTTCCGCGAGCGGACCCGAGATCAACGCGTTGATGCCGGGGATGGCCGCCTTGCACTCCGGGCACCAGGTCGCCCAGAAGACGAGGAGGACCGGTTTCTTCCCGAGGAACGGTCCGAGCGTCACCGGTCGGCCATCGAGGTCCGGCAGGGTGAAATCCGCCGGCGGACCGGAAGATGCGACGGGAACCGCGGCGGCCGGTCCGCCTCCCGAAAAGACCTGCTCCGGCCCCGCGAGGACGGCCCCGCACACCAGGAACAGCAGAGCGATGATGGCACACCGGTATCTCATCGTTTTCTCCCCACCCTGTTCGATGATCTCCGCACGGGGCGCGTTTCGGGTCAGATCAGGCGCTTCCCCGCCTCGAGGAGCAGGTACTCGCCGGCCAGCAAGAGCACGACGCCGAACGCCCGCTGGACCTTTACCGTCCAGCCTCCCGCCTTCGGAAGGTTCGCGAGCAATCCCGCGAACGTGCCGAGGGCCACGACGGGAAGCCCCATCCCCAGCGCGAAGGTGAACAGGAGCGTGGCGCCGAAAAAGGGGTGCCTGTTCGCACCGACATAGAGGAGCAGTCCCCCGAGCACCGGCGCCGTGCACGGACCGACGATGAGGCCCGAAAGAAGGCCCACGACGAAGGCGCCCCCCGCTCCCCGTGCTTTCTCCCGCGGCCTTCCGGTGGCGGTGAAGAGCGCCAGGGTCGGGAGATGGAACACGTCGAACAGGGAGAGGGAGAAGAGGATGCAGACGTTCCCGAGGACCAGGTACGCGAGGGGGTGTGCCGTCGCCTCGCCGAACACGCTGCCGGAAAGCCCGGCCGCCATCCCGAGGGCGGCGTACGTAAGCGCCATCCCGACGGCGTAGGACACGGACAGGAGAAACGCGCGGCGGCGGGATTCCCCGGTGCGGCTGCCGATGTATCCGACAGTCACGGGGAGGATCGGGTAGATGCATGGAGTGAAGCTGACGAGGATTCCTCCGAGAAAGGCGATGGCGTATGCATAGGGGGACCCCGCATGGAGGTGGGACTGGAACGCGGAGAAGAGCGACGGCATCGGAGGCGCGCCTTCCGTCCCTGGAGGGGGACCGGGCATTGGTATGGTCAGTATACGTCATCTTTCCGGGAAACCGCCGAATCCAATGGGGTATCCAATTGAATAAGGAAGGAAGGTAACCTCCATGGGCCGAAGGGTGTACCCGCGCCGTGAAGGCGGAGGGAAAGGACTGGGGGGGAATCGTCTGGCTGAGAAGGTCGCCATCGCCTACGTGGCCTGCGGGCTCATTTTTCTGGCCGTGTCGGATCGGTTCATCCATCCCTACCCCTCGAGTCTCCCTCTGTGGGTGGACGACGTCGTCTATATTCTCATCACCTCGGTCATCCTCTTCGCTCTCGTGCGTCACGGTACCAGGGCGTTCCGCGCCAAGGAGTCCGAACTGCGGGAGAGCGAGGACCGCCTCGCCCGGATCCTCGAAACGAACGCGAGCGGGGTGGTGGTGTTCAACGTGGATGGGAACATCACCTTCGCCAACCACATGGCGTGCCGGATCCTCGGGGTCGGCCGGCAGCGGATCATCGGCCTTCGGCACGACGACCTCGCGTGGGATCCGACCGACGCCGATGGAGCCCGCATGGCCGGCGGCGAAAGCCCTTTCGCGCGGGTCCGGGCTTCCATGTCTCCGTTGCATGACGCCCAGGTCGCGATCCGGCAAGAGAACGGTTCGAAGCTGTTTCTCATGGTGAACGCCGCTCCGCTGCTCGACGCGGCGGGCCGCATTGTCGGGGTCGTGGTTTCTTTCGTCGACATCACCGCGCGGAAGAAGGTCGAGGATCTCAAGGTCCGCAAGCTCCTCATGGCCGTCGATCAGTCCCCCAGCGCGATCCTGATCTCCGACCCGGACGGGACCGTCGAGTACGTGAACTCCCGCCTGACCGCCATGACCGATTTACCGGCGGCGGAGGTGGTCGGGAGGAAGGCGGCGCCTCCCGTCGGCATCCCGCCGGAGGAGGCCGAACGGATGTGGGGGGCGATCCGCCGCGGGGAGTCGTGGCACGGGGAATTCGCGTGCCTGCGGAAAGACGGGACGCCGTGCCGTGAATCCGTGTCGGTGACGCCGATCCACACGGAGGAAGGGGAGGTCGTGAACCTCCTTTGGGTGCGGGAAGACGTGACGGAGCGCTGGGCGTCGGAACAGGCGTTGAGGGAGATCCGGGAAAAGTACAAGGGACTCGTGGAGACGATTTACGACTGGGTGTGGGAGATCGACCCGGACGGGAAGTACACGTACGTTTCTCCCAAGGTGCGCGACCTTCTCGGATACGAGCCGGAAGAGGTGGTGGGGAAGACCCGGTTCGACCTCATGCCCTCCTTCGAGGCCGGCAGGGCGGGCGATCTGTTCGGGACCATCGCTTCCCGGCGGGAGCCGTTCCACGGGCTGGAGAACCTCTACCGGCACAAGGCGGGACGCTTCGTTGTGATCGAAAGCAGCGGCGCGCCGTTCTTCGACGCGGGGGGGGTCTTCCGTGGGTACCGCGGCGTGGACCGCGACGTGGGGGAACGAAAGCGCGCGGAGGAGATGCTGAAGATCAGCGAAGAGCGGTTCCGGCAGCTCTTCGAGCAGAACGAGGAGCCGCAGTTTCTGTTCCGGAACGGCACGTGCGAAATCTTCGACGTCAACCCCGCGGCGGAGCGGATGTACGGGTTTTCCCGCGAGGAATTGCTGAAGGACGGGGTGTCTCTCTTCGTCCCGCCGGAGGAGGCGCAAGGGTTCTACGCCGCGATCGGCGGCATCCAGCCCGGGGGCGGGGTGAACGTGGAACGGACGATGCACGTCCGCAAGGACGGGTCCAGGATCACCGTCTCCATCCGGGGGAAGTCGATCCGCCTTCACGCCGGGCACGTGGCGTACTGTTCCTTCCGGGACATCACGGCCCGCGTCCGAATGGAGGAGGACGCGAAGCTCCACCAGGCGCAGCTCATCCACGCCAACCGGATGGCCTCGCTCGGGACGATCGTCTCCGGCGTGGCGCACGAGGTGAACAACCCGAACAACCTTATCATGTTCAATGCGCCGATGATCCTCTCGGCATGGAAAGACGCCGTACCGCTCCTCGACGCGTATTCGCTCGAAAATGGCGATTTTCCTCTCGGGGGACTTCCTTACTCCGAGATGCGGGAAGTGGTACCCAAGCTGACGAAGGGGATCTCCGAAGCATCCCTGCGGATCAAGTCGATCGTGAGCGACCTGAAAGACTTCGCCCGTCAGGACACCCAGGAGCGCCAGGCGCCCGTCCGGGTCAACGACGTCGTCCGCATGGCGGTCTCCATCCTCAACCATGAGATCCTTCGCGCGACGCATCACTTCGAGGTGGCGTACGGGGAGGATATCCCCCTGGTGATGGGTTCGGCACGGCAGATGGAACAGGTCGTCGTCAACCTCCTGAACAACGCTCTCCAGGCCCTCCGCTCGAGCCGGCAGGGCATCACGGTGAGCACCCGCGGAGTTCCGGATACGGGGGAAGTGGAAGTGAGCGTGGCGGACGAGGGAGTCGGGATGTCCCCCGAGGTGCTGGAGCGGACCAAGGAGCCGTTCTTTTCCACGCGCCTGGACAGCGGGGGGCTGGGGCTGGGCCTGTCCATCTCTCGTTCGATCGTCCAGTGCCACCGCGGGACCCTGACGTTCGAGTCCGAGGAGGGGAAGGGGACGCGCACGACCCTGCGGCTGCCGGCGATCGGTGATACCATGCGGGAGGGTCCGGGAACGACCGTACCCACTTAGGCATCGGGGGGGATGATCGGTGGCGCCGGCGTCGGGTGAATTCCCTGTGTTGTTGGTGGACGATGATCCCCAGTTTCTGCTTTCCTCCGGAGTGGCGTTGCGTTCCTCCGGGGTTCATCCGGTCGCCACCATCGAGGACAGCCGCAACGTGATGAAGTTCCTGGAGGACCGGGAGGCCGCGGCGGTCGTCCTCGATCTATCCATGCCGCACATGAACGGCATCGTGCTGCTCGGGAGGCTGAAGGAGCGGTATCCGGAGCTCCCCGTGATCGTGATGACGGGACACAACGAGGTCGCCATGGCGGTGGAGTGCATGAAAGCCGGCGCCTTCGATTACCTCGTCAAGCCGGTTGAGATGAGCCGCTTCGTATCCTCCATCCGGAGCGCCCAGGAGCTTCACTCTCTCCGGAACGAGGTGACCAGCCTGAAGCGACACTTCCTGTCGGGCCAGGTGGAGAACGAGTCCGTCTTCGCGGAGATCGTCACCCGGGACCGGAAGATGCTGGCCATGTTCCAGTACGTGGAAGTGGTCGCCCGCTCGCACCACCCGATCCTCGTGACGGGGGAGACCGGCACGGGCAAGGAGCTCGTGGCGCGGGCGATCCACGTTCTCAGCGGCCGCAAGGGGGAGCTCGTCGCGGTGAACGTCGCGGGGCTGGAAGACTCGATGTTCTCGGACACCCTGTTCGGGCACCGGAGGGGGGCCTACACGGGGGCGGACCAGGCCCGGGAGGGACTGATCGCGAAGGCGTCGGGGGGAACGTTCTTCCTTGACGAGATCGGCGACCTGCGGGAATCGTCCCAGGTGAAGCTGCTGCGCCTCCTCGAGGAACACCGGTATTACCCGCTGGGATCCGATGTCGCCAAGGAGAGCGATGCGCGGATCGTATGCGCGACCCACAGGGACCTGCAAAAGGCGGTGGCGGACGGGACGTTCCGCCGGGACCTCTATTATCGGCTTTCGGCGCACCATGTGCGGATCCCGCTGTTGCGGGAGCGCCCCGACGACATTCCACTCCTGGTCGATCACTTCCTCCTGGAGGCCGCGAAAGCGGAGGGAAAGCGAAAGCCGACCGCCCCCCCGGAGCTGTCCGTGCTCCTCGCCAACTACCCGTTCCCCGGCAATGTCCGGGAACTGCGGATGATGGTGACCGACGCCGTGCTCCGCCACAAAGGGGGGGTGCTGTCGATGGAAAGCTTCCGGAAGGCCACCGGGATGGAAGGGGCGTCCGCCGGTCCGACCGATGGGGCCGGAGCTGCCGGGGCGCACGGTTCCTCTCCATTCTTCTCTTCTTCTCGCCTGCCCACCCTGAAGGAGGCCGAGGAGTACCTGATCGCCACGGCGCTCGCCCGCGCCCGGAACAACCAGGGAATCGCCGCCTCTCTCCTCGGAATCACCCGCCAGGCCTTGAACAAGCGGCTGGTCCGGGGATTCAAGAGCGCAGGGGACACCGGGGAAACCGAAGGGACGTGAGACGACCCGCTCCCCGGTGATCCGGCAAGGGTTCTTCCGTTCCGGACGGCGATGACGAACGACCTGACTCGTCCCGACACCATCGTCTAAGATCCGTCCCACAAGCACGCCGATAAAAAACGGGGCCCCCGAAGGGGCCCCGCCGTTAAGGGTACCGTGTAAATTTCATTGCACCAAATAATTGTAAGTATTCCCCGCCTCGCTGGAGGCCGTCGAACCGACGGTTCGGGAGTGGACGGCGACAAGGTAATACCCGGGCACGACGCCGGTGGTATTCCAGGTCCAAATTGCAGAGGAGGAATAATCCTGGACCATCGTCCAGGTACTCCCCGTAAGGAGCCAGAACCTGTACTGGTAGGAGCCGGACCCGCCACTTGCGGCGGCGGTAAATACGACACTGGTGCCGGCGGGCGCCATACCATCCGGGCTGGGCGTAAGCGTAACCGTCGTCGCCGGTGGTACTGCCGAATTGATCAGATAGTTGTAGGTGGTCCCCGCCTCGCTGGAGGCCGTCGAACCGACGGTTCGGGAGTGGACGGCGACAAGGTAATACCCGGGCACGACGCCGGTGGTATTCCAGGTCCAAATTGCAGAGGAGGAATAATCCTGGACCATCGTCCAGGTACTCCCCGTAAGGAGCCAGAACCTGTACTGGTAGGAGCCGGACCCGCCACTTGCGGCGGCGGTAAAGACGACACTGGTGCCGGCGGGCGCCATACCATCCGGGCTGGGCGTAAGCGTGACCGTCGTCGCCGGTGGTACTGCCGAATTGATCAGATAGTTGTAGGTGGTCCCCGCCTCGCTGGAGGCTGTTGAACCGACGGTTCGGGAGTGGACGGCGACGAGATAGTAGCCCGGCACGACGCTGGCGGTATTCCAGGTCCAGGTTGGAGAGGAGGAATAATCCTGGACCATCGTCCAGGTACTCCCCGTAAGGAGCCAGAACCTGTACTGGTAGGAGCCGGACCCGCCACTTGCGGCGGCGGTAAAGACGACACTGGTGCCGGCGGGCGCCATACCATCCGGGCTGGGCGTAAGCGTCACCCCCGTCGCCGCCGACGACGTCAGCGTGAACGGGATCACGGACTCCCCGAGTTCAGAGGAGCTGCCCACGGTGCGAACACTGACCTTCATATCGTACGCTCCCGGGGCATACCCATTGGTCGACCATACCAGGTTATCGCTTGCTCCCCACGCCTGCGCGGTCGTCCAGCCGCCTCCGTCATGGGACCTGCGCTGGAACTGGTACTCGAACGGGCCCGTGCCCGGGACCCCGATCAACGACGCGGTATACGTCACGCTGTTGCCGGGCGTCGTGTTGTCGGCGGGATTTCCGAACAGCTCGACCGTCCTGACGGTCGGCAGCGCGGCGGAGTCGACGTATTCCACCCCGTCCCAGCTGGGCAGGGGCGTCGCCATTGTGAGGAATTGTCCCGGATGCTCGACGTCCCAACGCAGCAGCATGGCGTGGTCTTCGTGCTGGGTGTTGTGGCAATGCTCCACGTAGGTCCCGGCGAACTCCCGGAACCGGATGGCCATATAGATGGGGGATCGGCTGTCGGCATCGGGGCCGATCCGGTACATGTCCTTGCGGGCCCACTTCTCCCACTCGGGGGGCGCATTGGGGGGCGGTGTTCCACTTTGCCGGTGCTGCAGGCAAGCGGCCGGGTCCTCGGGGGGACCGCCGCGCGAGAGGTAGACCCCTTCCTCGAAATGGACGTGGACCGGATGGTCCCAACCTTGACCGCCGCTGATCGCCCAGACCTCCCGAGCGACTTCGGCGTTGTAACCCGCTTGCGTCGGCCCGGTGGCCAGCTGAGGCGCCGCCGAGATCCGCCGTGGATCCATGTTGAACCCCGGCTGCACGATGCCCAGCAACCCGTCGTCCGTCTTGATGGTCCACGGGGACGCGTCGGTGCCGCCGCGGCCGAAATCGAAGGTCCGGTGCCGCATGTTCTGCAGCGCCGCCAGGTCGTCGCAGTTGTCATGATGGACGAGCAGCGGGATCATCGTCAGCTTGCCCGGGATGTAGTCGTCCGGGTTCATGCTCAGATCCGTCCCCGAGTAAGGCTGAACACGGAACTCGAGGAACTTTCCGACCACCGGGTCCCCGTTGATCCATTGGGACACGCCGTTGTTGACGCTCACAACGGGCTTGTACGCCTCGGACAGGATGTCCGCCAGAGGGACCTTTTTACTTACGACCTGCCCGTTTTTATGTTCGAGGACGTTGACCCAGTACAGCTTGTCTCCGGGCTGGATGCCGTACTTGCTGAAGTCCACGATGTAGTCGTACCGCTCCGCGATGGCATGGGTCGGGGTCGCGCCCTTGGAATCGCGGAGATTGCCGGTGCCGTAGAGATCCATGGTTCCGTCGAAGGGAACCGCGTGCTCCAGGATGTTGCCGTCGTTGGCGATCATGTGGATGGGAATCCGGTCATAGGAAACCCCGGAGCCGCCCGGGCCGGGCATCTCCCCGAGGGTGTCGTTGCGCTGGCGCACCAGCGCCGTCGCGTAGAAGCGGGACACCGAGCCGTTCAGGACGCGGAAGCGGTAGCGGCGCGCGCGAACCTCCATGTAGGGACTGTACAGCCAGTTGACGAACAGGTGGTCGCCCAGGAAGCCGTCGGTGTTGAAGATGTTGAACCAGAGCTGGCCGGTCTGGTCCCAGGCCTTGTCGCCGAGCACCAGGTTGACGTCGTAGTCCCGGTTGCCCCAGGGCAGCGCCGTGCCGCTCGGGAAGCGGAGGTTGACGTTGTCGATGAAGCCCTCGTTGCCGCGATCCAGCGCGCTGTAGTAGTTCATCATCACGGCGTTGCCCTTGTACACGTTCTGGGCCGTGAAATCGAGCATGTGGTCGTGGAACCAGTGGGTGCTCATCGTCTCGTGCCAATCGCCGCGGATCATGATCGACCCGCTCGGGGGACAGCTCTTCGGGGTCACGGTATTGTCGGTGGAATCGTTGACGAAGAGCGTTTCCCCCGGCGAACAGGGGAAGGCCGCCCGGGGATCGGTCGCGCTCGTGTTGATGGTGTCGTACCCGGCCAGCTGCAGCGGCCATCGGTAGTCGTAGAACTCCCCCGGGAAGAAGAAGGCGTTGGCGTAGCCGTCGCTCTCGGACGGGGAGTGGCCGTTGTGCTCGTGCGTGGTGATCGTGTGCAGCCCGAATCCGCGGTTCGCCGTCGGGTCGATCGGCAGCGCGTTGTAATGGCGCATCAGTACCGGCTGGCCGTAGCGTGCCATGAGCAGTTTGGGCGGCAGGGTCCCGTCGAAGGTCCAGAGGGCTTTCGGATCCTGAACGGGCATGTTCGGGTGGAACCGGATCGCGAGACCGTTCGTGGTGCCGACGAGGATGGCGGCGTTATCATTGGTCCCGTAGACCGTGTGATAGAGCCCGCCCAGGCCGAATTCCCCGACGCTGTATCCGTGCCGCTGTTTGGCGTCGCGGAAACCGCCGTTCGTGCGCGCACCCGCCTGGGCGGTCTTGAAAAAGGCCTGGGGCTTGAATTCGTTCCACCGCTGGTGGGCCCAGGCTTCTCCCGGCGGCCTCCCTTCCGCGGGGGGCGCGGCGAGCGGCCGGTTGATGAAACTTTCAATCGCCGATTTCCAGGGGTTGAGATCCACGTTGTTCGAGAGCCGGGTCGGGATCGGCCCGATCCCTGATTGCGCCAGGAAGGCTTCCAATGCCGTGCCCGCCGGCCCGCTCTGGTTGTCCGTGGGCTGCGGGAAGGGATTGGGCGGGAGGGCCGCGTTGAAGTCGAGCGGCTCGGGGCCGAACTCCTCGAAGAGCAGCATCTGCTGGGTGAACGGCTGGGCTCCGTACATCGGGCTCGGCTGGCTGTTGGTGGGAATGTTGAACGCACCGTTCGACTGGCCGGGAGCCGGCACGGCGTTGTTGACGCCCACGCTGTTGTCGGTCCCCTGGACCCCTCCCTGGAGGATAATGGCCCCTTCGTTCGCGGGGGGGAGCGTTTTGAGGAGATTGTCGGCGTAAATCATCCCGACGTAAGGCCCGGTTTGTGCGGACGGGTCCCCCGCGGGGGGCGGCCCAAAGTAGTCAAGCACGGCGGCGGTGGCGGGAGAGATGATGATTACGCCACAAAGCGCCAGTCCGAGAAAAAGATACATGGCCTCCCGGATCCGTCTACCCAACGTTCCATCCTGTTGGTTCCACATGGCAACTACCCCCCTTTCCTTGTCTCGTTCCCTGATCGATGATTGGCGTCAATGGCTCCATCCTGAATTATGGAGAGCGTCCCGCCCTCCGGGAATTGCCCCAATTCAACACAAAAGCCGTGCCAATACCGGGAGACACGAACAATGTCAATATTTACAATATGTTGCGGCTTTCGGACGGTTCCATCGGAAGAAGGCGAGGGGTGGGGAACGCGGAAGGAAAGTTGGGTTTAGGTAAGACAACCCATTGAATTTTAATGTCTATTGGAACTGCAACCTACGGATTTCCAGCAACTATTGTCGTACCCTTTTTGCCGGCCCGTCGTACAGCGCTCTGCGAGCCCGTCGGAGAAGGGTTCGAACCGCGGTGCCCGTTATTGAGGATGGGTCTGGTGACCGGCAGCGGCAGGGTTGCGATGTTCCTTTCTTCGGCTTTCATCCTCGATATAGGCGAGGAGGGCCTGGATATCGACCTCGGACAGCCGCAGGTTCGGCATCAGCACGTTGTCGTATTCGGCCAGCAGGGCCATGGTCAGCGGGTCCTTTTCCGCCACCATCTTGTCCGGCTTCGCCAGGAAGCGGGTCAGCCACTCCCGGTCCCGCTTCCCGGTCACGCCCGCCAGGTCCGGCCCGAAGTTCCGTTTCCCCGACTTCCTCGAGACATTCCCCCCGCCGACCGTGTGGCAGGTGGCGCACCGGGTGCGGAAGAGACTTTCTCCCTTCGAGATCGTCCTCACTTTGGGGGCGTTGGCATAATTCTGCTCCTTCCGGCCCGGCGTTTTGTAGTTCGGCAGCCAACTCCCGATCTGGGTGGCCAGGATATAGGGGTTTTCAAAGGGCGACATCTTCATCCACCGGCCGGTGCTCTGATTGCCGATGATGCCGCTGAGCATATGCGCCTCCAACTTGTCGCTCCCGGCCTCGTCTCTGTACAAGCCCAGCTTTTTGCGGATCAGCGTGATGTCGGCCTCTTTCCCCGTCAGGAACAGCCAGCCGGGGCCGACCTGGAACCGTTCCGCATACTTCTTGAGCACCTCCGGGGTATCGGTTTCCGGGTCGATGGTGATCGAATACATGAAGACGTCGCGGCCGACCTGGTCCCCAAGGATCTCCTGGACCTCGCGCAGACTCGCCGTCTCGAGCGGGCACGCATCCGGACAACTGGTGTAAATGAAGTTGATCGCCACCACCTTCCCTTTGATGAGATCATCGAAGAAACGCACCGTCTTCCCTTCGTGGGTGACCAGCGGGACGTTGGGGAAGTAGTCCGCTCCCCAGATCGAGCCTCCGTCGCCGGCCGCGGCGGCGGGACCTCCCCGGATCGTCAGCACGGTAACGATGACCATGATGAACACGAGAAAGGTGAGGAGGACATGTACAACGGGCATGCGGCTCCTGCGATATCCTTTCACGATGCCTCCGATTCCATTCTCCGTGTGCGTGACCGCTTTCGGACGCGGCGGAGTCCAACCGTATTGTAATTTCGAAACGTTCGCAGCGAAAGAGAATCTTTCCTGTCAACAGGATCTTCATCGGGGATCGCCGACGGAGGAAAGGGCCGTATATAATTGTCGAGGATACTCGAACGGCGGAGAATTCCGACGAGGCGCCGATGGAAAACCCGGCCGGAAGAAAGTCGATCCTGATCGTGGACGACGAAGCGTCCTTCCGCTTTTCCGCCGGCGTCGCGCTTCGGCGCAACGGGTACCGGGTGACGGAGGCGGGCGATGGCAAGCAGGCGCTCGCCGCGGTGCTCGAGTCCCGGCGAAGGGGCGATCCGTTCGATCTCGTCGTGACGGACATCCGCATGCCCGAGCTGTCGGGGATCGAACTGATCGATGCGTTGAAGGAACACGGCGTCAGCGTCCCTATATGCGCGATCACCTGTTTCGGCGACGAGGCGCTCGTTGCGGAGCTATCCGGCAAGGGATGCCGGGAATACCTCGAAAAACCGTTCCCGCCCGAGGAACTGGTGACATGGATCGGAACGATCCTCCGCCGCGGCGATTGAACGGATTTCCGGCGAATTCGAGGAGAGCGATGGACGGCGGTTCGCGGATCCGATGGAACGTTCTCGTCCCGGCCGTTCTCTTCCTCGCCGTTGCCGCGGGGCATGCGTCTTCTTCCGTCGCCGGACCCGAAGGCGCGCGGGAACAAGTGGGGAAGGTCCTGGACGTGGAGGTCAAGCCGGTGACCGTGACGCTTGCGGACGCCGATCTGCTCGACCAGGACGGGAACCGGGTCCGGTTTCGCAGTGACGTGGTGAAGGACCGCATGGTCGTCATCGACGTGTTCTACACCACCTGTCCCCTCGTCTGTCCGATCCTCTCCGCCACGTTCTCCGACCTTCAGGATCTTCTCGGGGACCGGTTGGGGAGGGAGGTCTTCCTGGTCTCCGTCACCGTGGATCCTGTCACCGACATCCCCCCCCGCCTCAAGGAATACGCGCGACGCTGGGACGCGAAACGGGGATGGATCTTCCTGACCGGCGCCAGGCCCGATGTGGACCGGGTGCTCCGGGGCTTGGAAGCGTATACGGCGGATTTTACCGATCATCCCACGATGATGCTCGTCGGGGACGCGGCAAGCGGCGAATGGGCGCGGTTCTACGGTTTCCCGACGCCGGAGATGCTGTCGGCGAAGCTGGACGAGTTTCGGGCGAAGCGCGGGGGGAACAGGTGAATCCCCCGGCGATCGCAATCGTACTCGCCGCCGCGGTTTTTTCGGCGGCCCTTTCGCCGCTTGCGGCGCGCGCTCACGACGAGCATGGCCGCGCACCGTCCTCCGCGACTTCGGCGGAGACCCCTGCGGCCCGTTCGCCGAACCGCCTGGACGAGGCCGTGCAGAGAACCTATTTCACGGACACGCCTCTTCTGACGCAGGACGGCCGGCAGGTGCGGTTCTATACGGACCTCCTGCAAGGAAAGGTCGTGCTCATCAGCTTCTTCTACACCAACTGCACGGACATCTGCCCTCTCCTCATGCACAATCTGCAGGAAGTACAGGACCGCCTTGGCGACCGTTTCGGCCGCGACGTCTTCTTCGTCTCCATCAGCGTGGACCCGGAGGACGACACGCCCGAAGAGATCGGGAAATTCAGCCGTCGATACGACGCGAAGGCCGGTTGGACGTTCTTGACCGGGAAGAAGGAAGACATCGACCGGGTCGTGCAAAAGCTGGGGCAATATTCCCCGGATTTCGAGGATCACTCGATGCTGTTCCTTCTCGGGGACGTGAAGAACGCCCGCTGGCGCAAGATCAAGGGGGATCTCCCCCCCGAGACCGTGACCTCCCTTGTGATCGACCTGCTGGAGCGCCGGTGAGCGAGGGGAGGCGCCTCTTCCCGCGTGGGCTCTGGGGAACCGTTCCGGCGCTGCTCGTTCTCCTCGCGGCCATGGCGGCGTTCGCGGCGCCCGCCGCGCTCTCCGACCGGGAGAAGCGGGGCAAGCGCATCTACACGGAGGGGACCGGCTCCATGCCCATATATGCCTTCCTCTCCGGCCCCGGGATCCGTGTCCGGGCACGCGGGTTCCCCTGCATCCAATGCCACAGGGCGGATGGGAAGGGGGTGCGGGAAGGGGGTGTCCGCGCGGCGGACATCACGCAGTTCAACCTGACCAAGGAGTATGGCGGTCCCCGCGCTTCGGGGCGAACGCACCCCCCCTACATCGATGCGGCGCTGCGGCAGGCGATCACGAACGGAAGGGACCCCGCCGGCACGGCGCTCAACGCGGCGCATCCCCGCTACGAGATGGCGCGGGCAGACCTCGACGACCTGGTCGCATATCTGAACGTGCTCGGGGATGAACCGGTTCCGGGGATCACCGCCGGGGAAGTCCGGGTGGGTGGACTCCTCCCCGCCGGGGGGCCGCTGGCGGAAACCGCAGCCGATGTGGAAAGGTTCCTCTCCGGATTCTTTTCGGTACTGAACGGTCGCGGGGGCCTGTACGCCCGGAAGGTTCGCTTCATCCCGGTTCGTTTCGACCCGGCCGTTCCCGGGGCCGCGGCGGCCGCCGCCCGGGAGATCGTCTCACGGGAGGACCTCTTCTGCCTCGTGGCGAACCTTGGCGTCCCCGTCGATGACGAGGCGGTCGGCGTCCTCGGCAGGGCGAAGGTGCCGGTGATCGCGCCCTTGATGGTGGCGCCGGAGGGTCCCGACTGGATGGACCGCAGCACGTTCTACATCCACCCGAGCTACCGCGATCAGGCCCGGGTGATGTTGGACTACGCGGCGAGCGCGTTTCCCCTTGAGAGCGGCAAGGTCGCGATCCTGCACGTCGCCGACCGGTCGGGAACGGGGGGCGCTGCCGGCGCGAGGGAACAGGCGATACGGCGCGGGATCGCCGTGGCGGCGGACGAATCGTACGGGAACGGAGCGTTCGATCCGGCGGGCGCGGCGCGGAGGGTTCGAGCCTCCGGGGCCGGCATAGTCCTGTTCTTCGGGGGAGGGGAGGAGATCACCGCGTTCCTCACGGAAGGGGATCGGCTGGGATGGGCCCCCCGGCTCCTTGCGTCCGCCGCGATGGCGGGGAAGACGCTCCTCTCGCTGCCGGAGCGGTTCTCCTCCCGGGTGGCGCTCGCCTCGCCCTCCGCCGTGCCGGAGGAGGCGTCCAAGGAGTGGGCGGACTTCGTGGCGCTCTCCGCGCAGCACGAGGGAACGGGCCGTCACGGGCACTTCCTCGCGGCCGCCTATGCCGGTGCGCTCCTTGTGGAGAAAGGCCTTACGCTCTCCGGAAGGGGGGTGACCCGTGAACGCTTTCTCGAGGGACTGGGCCGGCTGCGCGCCTTCCGCACGGGCGTGACCCCCCCTCTTACGTACGATGAGAATCGCCGGGTGGGCGCGCGTGGAGCCTCCATTCTCGCGATCGATGCGACCAATCACCGGTACGTGACGGCGGCGTCATGGCGCGAAGCGCAGTGACCGTGCCGCCATGCCGGACCGATGCGACAATCCTCCCCTTCGTCGTGAGGGGATGAATATCCGCAAGTAATTGAAAATAAAATAATATTTCAGGCTGCACCTCGTATCTCCCTTTCCGGGCGTCTCACCGGTCGACGTCTTGCCTCCAGCGGTTTTTTCAGTCAATAGATTGAATATGTTGATGAATTTATGTGCCCCCCTTGGCATATGGCTTGCGGTACGATTCCCGACGGGAAAAACCCGTCCGGGGGAGGAAATGAAGGCTCCGAAGCGGATCCTGCTCGTGGATGACGAAAAGGAGTTCCTCTTTTCCGCGGGGCTCGCTCTGAAACGGGCGGGGTATGAGGTTCACGCGTACGCGAACCCCGAGGAGGCGATCGGCAGGATCCTCGGAGCCGCGGGGGAGGAAGATCCCTTCGACCTGCTGGTCACCGATCTTCGCATGCCGGGGATGTCCGGTGTGGAGCTGGTCGGGGAATTGAGGAAGCACAAGATCGCCCTCAAGGTCCTCGCCATCACCAGCGTCTGCGAGAAAGGCCTGCTGCGCGACATGAACTGCGGCCGCGGCGCGGACCATCTACAGAAACCGTTCGGGCCGGGGGACCTTGTGGAGCGGATCGGGCGGATCTTCACCCGGGGCATATCGAACGGCCGGCCGGAAGACGATCTCGATAACGCCGAATTGGCATGACCCGAATGGGAGCGGTGCGATGGTCGGACCGACAACTCCACCGAAGGTCGCGCCGCGATCTACCGGTCCCCGGACGGTCTACTTGCCGCCTGGAAGAAGCGACAGCAGCGCCTCCGCCTCCATGTAGCCGCTGATCAGCCGTCCGTCGGGGAGGATCATCGAGGGGGTACCCTGTACCTGGAGCCGATTGGCGAGCCGGATCGTCCGGTCCACCGCATCGCTCTTGCAGGCGGCCGCCGGAAGTTCCTTCCCGGCGTAGGCGTCGTCGAGGAGTTTCTCCGACTTCGAGCAGATCAGGGCCAGGCACTTCCCGTAGGTGGCCTTGTCCTTGCTGTTGCGCGGGTATGGCATGACGAGGAACGCCACGTCCGCATCCTTCGCCGCCGCTTTTTTGAGCTCCCCGTGCAGCTTCACACAATAGGGACACGTCGGGTCGGACAGGACGATCACCTTCTTCTTCGCCGTTTCACTCCCGATCCGGATGGCGTCCTGCACCGGGATGGAAGCGACGTCCACGCGGTTGAGGTCCGTGTAACGTTGCCCCGTGAGGTTCGCCATGTCGGCCAGGCGGATGAACTGCCCGTTGAAGAGGTACTTCAGGGAATAGTCGAGATAGAGCGGGTAGGTTCTCCCGTCCCGCGCGACGTCCACCTCCCAGACGCCGGGGAACGGGCCCGGCGCGACGCTGACGACGTTGTCCACGATCCTTCCGAGGAGCTTCCCCGCCTCCTGCTTCGTGAGTTTGTGGCACTCCGCGCATCCCTTGGCGGCAGCGGGTTCTTTTTGGAACGCCTCGGCCGGGAGGGAAAGGAACAGGGCGAGAAACGCGGCGAGGGTGCACGCGGACAGGAACGGTTTCATGCGGGATCTCCTTTGGGGGGGACGGTCACTTTTTCGTGGAGGACGCGTCCGGAGCCTCGTTCAGCAGCGACAGGATCGCGGCCGCCTCCAGCGCACCGGGGATCACCCGGCCGTCCGGGAAGATCATGGTGGGGGTAGAGCGGATGTTGAACCGCTCCGCGGTCCGGATCGTCTCGTCCACGGCGTTGCTGCCGCACGTCCCCTTGGGAAGGGGCTTTCCTGCGAACGCGTCCTCGAGGGCCTGCACCGTACCGGCGCAGACGATGGACAGCGCCCTGTCGTGCGTCTCCTTGTCCCGGTTCCGGGGAAACGGGCGCACGAAGAACGCCACGTCGGGGTTCTTCGCGACGATCCCCTTGGCCGTCACATGGAGTTTCGCGCAATGGGGGCAGTTCGGGTCGTCGAAGACGATGATTCTGCGCTTCGCATCGGCTTTTCCGACGATGATCGCACCGTCGAGGGGGATCTGCGAAACGTCGACGCGGTTCATCGAGAGGATCCTGCTCCCCGTGAGGTTCTTCTTCGTGCTGATCTGGATGATCTGCCCCGCGATCACGTACTCCTTGGAGAAGTCGACGTACAGGGGCAACCGTTGCCCCGCCTTCTCCACGTCCACTTCCCACAGTCCGCTCACCGGGCTCATCGCCACGGAGAGGACGTTGTCGACGCCGCTCCCGAGGATCGTGACCGCCTCGTCGCGGGTGAGGCTGTGGCAGTCGGTGCAGGCGCCGCTGGCGCAACCTTCGCCCGTGAAGGGGTGCGCGGCCGGAACGGCGAAAAGGAGCAGGAGTGCGGCGAGCGGAACAACCGGAAAGACGCTTTTCATCCATCCCCCCAGGAAGGAGCTTTTAAACGATTGTACACCGGTCACCGCGGCAATTCGCCGAAATTGAGGATGAGCGGCTGGAGCATGTCCGCTTCGATGCCCTCCGGCGCGATGCCGCGACCCGGTTCTTCGCCCCGCGTCCGATCGATGGGCCAAAGGACCCCCCCGCGTGGAGAATTTTGTACCTGCGATCCGCAAAATTACAATTTCGAGAGACGTTCCTGGTATCCCATGCGCTATATTGCTGATTATGAACGATAAATACTTCTCGAACCGAAGGCACTTTATTTGCGTCCAACGTTCAAGATACCAAATGGATCTGCTCGTTCGTTGCCTCGAACCATGTCATTCCAGATCGTCGGTGATGCCTGTCGATAAATATTGTTGATATGGACAGGCTCTTTTGGGAGAATACGTTCATTCAAAATAACGCATTGGGGGTACGAATGGGACGTCCGACAACCTTGGTATCTTCCGGGAAAAAGCTGCTCCCGTCCATTGTTGCCATCTCTCTGCTCCTTTCCCTCCTGCTGCCGGGCTTGGCCTGCGCGGCCGACCTTTCCGTCTCCTCCAATACGTACCTCCGGTATTACGAGCGGGATCTCGCGGGCGGGAACAAGAACACGTTCGCTCCACTCTACGAGTACCTCTCGGCGGACGCGGCGAACCTCGGGGGGACGCCCGTCGCCTTCCATTTCTATGGGTGGGGACGGGTGGACCTGTCCGACCCGAGCGGCTCCGGCAAGGAGTCGGGGGACCTCGGCAGCGCCTATCTCGAATACCTGCATCCGAATGGGAACGCCCAGATGAAGCTCGGCCGCTTCTTCCTCGCGGAAGGGGTGGCGGTGGAGACGCTCGACGGCGGCTTCTTCAAGGTGACGACCCCGCTCGGGATCGGCATCTCGGGATACGGCGGCGCCCCGGTCGAGCAGTCCATCCTCGATAACGTGAGCACGGGGGGGTCCCTTTACGGCGGCCGGGTCTTTTTCAACCGTTCGGGCGTGACCGAGGTCGGGGTCTCGTACCTGAAGGAGAAGGGGCCGTTCCAGGGGAAGGACCGGGAGCTGTACGGCGGCGACCTGTGGCTGCGGGTCGCTCCGCCGGTGGAGGCCACCGCGCAGGCGACGTACAACCGGGCCACGCAGGGGATGGCGTCCCAGCGGTACGCTCTCCGCGTCGTTCCGGGCTCCCGCTTCGACATCTCCGCCGGATACGAGGCGTACTCGTACAAGGACCTCTTCCAGACGGCGCTCCACCCGATCTTCATCACTCCATCCGCCGTGTTCGACAACACCGACAAGGTCCGGACGATCTTCGGCGTCCTGGACTGGGAGGTCGTTTCCGGGCTGACCTTCGAGCTGGCCGCGAAGAATATCCGGCACGACAAGGCGAACCCCGGGAATGCGAACCGAGGGGAGGCCGGAGTCCGCTACGCCTTCAACGCCAAGAAGGACGTCTTCGGGCTGTCCGCCGCCGCCGTCACCGCCGACCGGGACGAGAACGAGTACCAGGAGTTCCGGGGGTTCGTCACCTTCTCCCCGTCGAAGTTCCGGCTGGCCCTCGACGCCCTGACCCAGCAGTACAAGAAGGCGATCGACGGGAGGAAGAACGCGTACCAGGTCGTCGCCTCCGCCGGGTACAAGGTGATCTCGTACCTGTCGGTCTCCGGCGACGTGACGTACACGCAGAGCCCGACGTTCCAGAAAGATTATGCGGGGCTGCTCCGGGCGACGCTCGAGCTCGGAACGGCCACGGGAGGAAAGAAATGACGCGTCGCGCGCCGTTCGCCGCCGTTTTCGGGGCGGTCCTGATCGCCCTGCTCGTCGGATGTTCCGCCGTCTCCCAGACGCCGTCGGTGCCGCCGAAGCACCCGGAGGAGCTTCCTGCGGGTCGGGTCGACTGCCTCGAGTGCCACAAGGATGTTTCGACGGGGGCCCTCAAGCCGTACGCTACGGTCCGCCACTCCCGCGTCTTCATCGACGCCCACGGGACATACGCGCGCCAGGGGCAGAACTTGTGCGCCGCGTGCCACGCGCCGTCGTTCTGCCAGACGTGCCATGCCCGGAAGGAAGAGATGAAGCCGAACGTGAAGATGGGCGACCGGCCGGACCGCATGGCGCCGCACCGGGGAGACTATCTCGTCACCCACCGGATCGACGGTCGTCTCGACCCCGGGTCGTGCTTCCGCTGCCACGGGAACAAGAACGACGCCAAGTGCCGGCAGTGCCACAAGTAGAAGGGGAATCGATACCGGGGCGGCCGTGTTTGGGAAAGGGGAGTTTCACTCATGGAGCCGGAGAGGATCTTCGGGGTTTGTGTATGTCCGACAAAATTTCATGTCTGTAATTTTCACCGATTTTCCCCCCGAATAATTTCATAAATGGCAAGGATCCAATAATTTTTTCCTCCGGACCGTCTGCAATTATTCCAGTAACACACTGATATAAAACATATTTCCGGAAATGATCCGACGATTGCTGAACTTGGCATGAAGAATGATTCCTACTTATTGAATCCGCTATCGAATCGGGGGGATTCCGGGCAGTTCGCCGGGTTCTTCCCTCATCCAGGCCGCGGGGAGATTTTTCCGATGGAACAGGTTTCAGAAAGCGTGCCGCAGGTCCCACGAATGGAACGGGAGGAGATATGACGCCAGGCAGGAATTCTCTCCGGGTTCGTTTCGGGGGACTGTTTCTCGCGGCCGCCTTGGCGGCAGGGTGCTCCACCGCCAACACCGGGGCGACATCGGGCGGGGGGCCGGTGAGCCACATCACCGCGCCCGGCACCTCCGTTCCGGGCTGGTTCGTTCTTCCAACCGGTGGGTTGCACGGCGTCACCGCCACCCTGAACTTCATCGCCAACGACGGGAGCAGCTCCTGTACGGAGTGCCACGGCGCGGATCTTTCCGGCGGCATCTCCAAAGTTTCCTGCTTCGCCAATCCTGCCGGTTGTCATCACGGGCCGGTCCAGAACTGGAACACGGCGGCCGTGCATGGAGCGGTTGCAAAGAAGGCCCCCGGCAATTCCGGGTTCGCCTCCTGCCAGATCTGCCACGGGGCGGGATTTTCCGGTGGAGGGACAGGAGTTTCCTGCTTCACCTGCCACGGCGTCAGCGCACCGCATCCGGTCCGCCCGTGGCGATCCTCCTCCGGGGGAAGTACCCACGCCACCACCGATCCCCAGAACGCGTTGGTCTGCGCGCGGTGCCACACCCAGGGATCCTCGAACAACCCGGCGGGCCATCCGGCCACGTCCGCCCCGGCGGGGACGCCGCCCGGATGCTACAACAACACGCTGTGCCACGGCGTGGGGGCGGCGCCTCACGCGCTTGGGGCAACCTGGATCAACCCCACCAGCAGCGCGTTCCACGGGCTGACCGCCAAGCAGGACCTGACGTTCTGTCAAGGATGCCACGGCACACCCGGGACGACGCAGTTCAACGGGGGGGCCGCGCCGACCTCCTGCCAGTCCTCCACTTGCCACCCGCAGGCCAAGGCGCACCCGACCCGCTGGTACCAGGCGCCCCAGTCGTTCCCCGGCTACGTGTCGTCGCACAGGGACGCCGGGAATCTGAGCGTGTCGTGCGCCCTCTGCCACAAGGTGAGCGGCCCCGGAACGGGGCCGGATGCCGCCGCCCCGAGTTGCTTCTCCGATACGTTTAGCGGGGTCACCTGCCACTCCGGCGGTCCCGGTGGTCCGAACCACGCCGTTCCGTTCCTTGGTACGACGCACACCGCGACGAGCCAGGCGAGCTTTACCCAGACCTGCTCCGTTTGCCACGCCGTTTCGGGCACCTCGCCCCTCTCTTCGGCGCCCCTTTGCACGGTTTGCCACGCGGCAGGCTCCCCGCTGGCGAATTCCAATTGCACCTCGTGTCACGCCAAGCCTCCCGCGGGGACCGCCTATCCGAACATCGCCGGAAAGCACGCAAAGCACGATGCGCTGGCGAACGTCACCGGCGTCTGCACCTCGTGCCACAACAACCTCGACTCGGGAACCACGGGACACTACAACCGCGCCAACGCGGTGGCGGGGAAGGATATGCTGCGGGTGCCCCCCGGCGATGCGGCGTTCCTGACGGCCTACAACGCGAAGGCGGGGACCGCCTCCTTCGACAATGTCGCACTGACCTGCGCCAACGTGAGTTGCCACGGGGGGGTGACGGCGCCCAACTGGCAGACCGGGACCATCGGCGTGAACACGGACGCCGGGTGCCGACAGTGCCACAAGCTCGGCACGGCGGCGGGGAACCCGGAGAGCAACAGCCCCTTCTCGGGCCTGCACAGCTTCCACCTGAGCGCATCCGGGACGGTGGTGGCGGCCTGCACGGACTGTCACAACATGGCAAACGGGACCACGGGGGCGACCAACCACTTCAAGTTCCTGAACACTCCCCAGATGGAAGGCCCGGCGAGCCAGACGGTGGAACCGGGCGGCTCCGCCGCCAACTACAACGCCGTGAACCAGACCTGCACCGTGAACTGCCACGCCGTGCAGCACACCGGCTTCTCCTGGCAAGGCGGTGCGAACCACGCGGTGCCGTTCCTGGCCACGTCCCACACTACGGTGGTCCAGGCCGGCTTCGACACGAACTGCGCGCCGTGCCATGCGGTGACGGGAACGTCACCGGTCGCATCGGCACCGTCCTGCACGGTGTGTCACCAGTCCGCGAGCGCGCTGCCGTTCACGAACTGCGCCTCGTGCCATGCGAAGCCGCCGGCGGGGACGGCCTACCCGAACATCGCCGGAAAGCACGCCAAGCACGATGCGCTGGCGACCGTCACCGGGGTTTGCGGCACGTGCCATACCGGGATGGACAGCGGGAGCCAGGCGCATTACGACCGGGCGAACGCGCGGCCTGGGAAGAACACGCTGCGGGTTGCGCCGGGCGACGTCGCGTTCCAGTCCACCTTCAACGCGAAGGCGGGGTCCGCTTCGTTCAGTAACACCGCCCTCACATGCGCCAACGTGAACTGCCACGGGGGCGTTGCCGCGCCCGGCTGGCAGGCCGGGGCGATCAGCAGCGCCACGGACGCGGGGTGCCGGCAGTGCCACACGCTGGGATCGGCGCTGGGGAACCCGGAGAACAACAGTCCCTTTTCCGGCTTGCACGGCTTCCACCTGAGCGCGTCCGGAACGGTGGTGGCCCTTTGTACCGACTGCCACGACATGACCCTCGCGACGACGGGAGCGGCAAACCACTTCAAGTTCCTGAACACCCCCCAGATGGAGGGCCCGGCGAGCGATACCGTCGCCCCGCTGGGAGTACGGACCAACTACGACTCCACGAACCAGACGTGCACCGTCATCTGCCATTCGCACCAGCACACCTCTTCATCGTGGGTGGGCGGCGCGAACCACGCGGTGCCGTTTCTGGCGACGGCCCACACCGCGGTGACCCAGACCGGCTTCGACGGAAACTGCGCGACCTGCCACGCGGTAACGGGAACTTCGCCGTTCTCCCTGGCGCCGACCTGCACGACCTGCCACCAGGCGGGTTCGCCGCTCACGTCCCTCAATTGCACTTCTTGCCACGCCAATCCTCCAACGGGGACGACCTATCCGGGGATCGCCGGAAAGCACGCCAAGCACAACGCGCTGGCCTCCGTCACCGGCGCCTGCGGCACCTGCCATAGCGGCCTGAACACCGGGAGCCAGGCGCATTACGACCGCGCCAACGCGCGGCCGGGGAAGAACGCACTGCGCGTCCCGCCTGGCGACGTGGCGATGGTTTCCACGTACGGCGCGAAGACGGGGGGGCCGGCGACCTTCAGCAACACCGCTCTCACGTGCGCAGGCGTCAGCTGTCACGGCGGGCAGGTCGCGCCGAACTGGCAGACGGGGACGATCACGGTGAACAGCCAGGCCGGGTGCACGAGCTGCCACGCCTCCGGGACGGCGCAGTTCAACAGTTACAGCTCGGGCAGGCACGGAATCAACACGCAGCATAGCACCTGCCTGAATTGCCATAACACCGCGACGCTCGCGACGAACCATTTCACGACCCTCGCCACCACGGCGATGGAGGGGCCGGCGTCTGCGACCATCGGGGGCGGGACCACGAGCATCGCCGCCGGGAACTATGTGGCGGCGACGCGTTCGTGCACCCCGACCTGCCACGGCAGTGAGACCTGGTAGAGCGCCGGTTTCACCGCTGCCGCTCAAGAGCACGAAACCACGGAAGCCCCGGTCGAATCGATCGGGGCTTCCATGGTTTCGTGAAGGGAAGATCTCCTAAGGAACCGATGAGGATCACCGTGATTGGTGTATAGTCCGGTGATGCCTTGTCAGGGTGCGAATACGGCGGCGCGACCGCATGGGCGCGTCTACGCCGGCCTCGTCCTCACGATGGTCTTCTGGGGGAGCGCCTTCGCCACGTCGAAGATGCTCGTCCTCGAGGTGCCGCCGGAGGTGGGGGCGGTCCTCCGGTTCGGCTTCGGCTCCCTGCTGATGATGGCGATCCTCTTCCGCCGGTCGGCGAAGCCGATCCCCGCGCGGGCCGACTGGGTTCGCCTGTCCATCGTCTCGCTGATCGGCGTCACGGGGTTCAACACCCTCTTCTTCCGCGGACTGTCCCTTGCCCCCGCCTCGGACGCCGGGATGATCATTCCCACCATGTCTCCCGTCTTCACCGCGATGGCCGGCATGCTCTTCTTCGGCGAGGGGGTACGCTTCGGGCGGGTCGCGGGGCTCGCCGTTTCGCTCGCGGGGGCGGTTCTCTTCTTCGGGGATGTCCTCCTCCACACGGCGGGGCAGGGGGGGCGCGTGTGGGGGGACGCGGCGCTCGTCGGCGCCGCGATGTGCTGGGCGGCGACCTCCATCCTGTCGCGTCCGCTGTCGGTGCGGATCGGCGCGATGCCCACGGCCGCGTGGACGATCTTCCTCGGGAGCGTCGTCCTGCTGCTGATCTCCTCCCCGAAACTCGCCGCCGTTCCCTGGGCGGCGCTGACGGGGCGCTTCTGGTTCGTGCTGGCCTACGTGGTGATCTTCCCCACGGTGGCTGCATATATCCTGTGGATGGAGGGGATCCGCGCGATCGGCTCGGGGCCGACGACGTCGTTCATGTTCCTTGCGCCCGTCTTCGCCCTGCTGATCGCCGCCGCGCTGCTCGGCGAGCGTCCCACGGCGCTGCAGGGGGCGGGGGGCGCGCTGATGCTGCTCGGTGTATGGCTGATAAACCGTCCCGGGTAAGGGAGAATCCCGCTCAAGGGCGCGACCAGTCCGCGCGGTTCGAGGGAGCGATGCGTCCCGGCGTCATCCGGCGGCGGGCGTCCCGGCGGGTGGACTCTTGCCGGGGGCCATGGAATCGGAGATCCGGTCGAGGCACGGGAGGTATATTCGGAACGTTGTCCCGTCCCCGGGCCGGCTGTCGACGAAGATATACCCGCCGCTCTGCTTGACGAATCCGTAAACCGAGGGAAGCCCCATCCCCTCGCGGCCCTCTTTCAGCGAGTAGAACGGTTCGAAGATCCGGTTGCGGGCCTCGGTGTCCATGCCGCAGCCGGTGTCCTGGACGGTGAGGAGAGCGTACCGGCCGCGAGCGGGCTCGACCCCCGCGATCGGTTCGACCCGATCGACCACGGTCGTGATCACCCGGAGTTCCCCGCCCCCGGACATCGCGTCGCGGGCGTTGGCGACGAGGTGGGTCAGCGTCCGACGCAGGTGGTCGGGGTCGACCTGGATCGTTCCCACGCCGTCCCCCGGGGAGAAGGTGAAACGAACGGAGCGGCCCGCGAGGTTGCGAAGCGCCGTCGAGAGATGCGACAGGAAGAGGTTCACGTCCACCTCCCGGGGGCGAAGGACCTGAAGCCGGCTGAAGGCGAGCAGTTGCCGGGTCAGCTCCGCCGCGCGTTCCCCCGCGGCGCGGATCTTCACGATCTCCCCGTGCCGGGAATCGGCCTCCGGCACCCGGGTCAGGAGCAGCTCGCTGTATCCCGTGACGACGGTCATCAGGTTGTTCAGGTGGTGCGCCAGCCCTCCCGCCATGCGGCCGATCGCCTCGAACTTCTGGACCTGCCGCAGGTGCTCCGCGTTCTTCCGGATCACCTCCTCGGCCTGTTTCTTTGCGGTGATGTCCCGGATGATGGCGATCACCTCGTCGGACCCGCATCGCGCGAACCGTGCCTCGAAATCGCAGAGGCGCCCCCCCACGGAGAGCCGGTACTCCTGCACAGGGCTGACCTCCCCCGTGCGGACGGTCTCCTCGATGAGCCGCAGGCTCTCGCGAGCGATCTCTTCGGGCATGATGTCGGAAAGTCGCTTCCCGAGGAACCGCTCCGGAGGGACGGCAAGCTGGTCGAGGGAAGGGGTGTGGAAGTCGAGGAACGTCCCTTCGCGGTTGATGCGGAAGATCAGGTCGGGCAGGGAGGAGAGGATCGCCTCTAACCGCTCCTCGTTCTCCCGCAGAGCGGTGATCGCATCGGCCAATCCCTTCGTGGGTTCTCCATCCCGGCGCCCGCGGTCACCCAAATCGATCGTCACGGAGATTCCTTCTCTTGTGTCAGGAAACGTTTTTCGGATTGTACTCCCTGCGGACACGAATGCAACGGGATGGGGGGTAACTTCCTCAGGGACCAACTGGAATGGACCGCTCGATTTCCACAACGGTGATCTCCGGGGGAGCGAGGAACCGCATCGGGGGACCCCACGTTCCCGTGCCCCGGCTCACATGCAGGATCCCGCCCCCCGGGACGGGATGGTCTCCCGCGAGGAGGGGGAAGACCAGCCGGGTGAGGAGGCGAAACGGGAAGATCTGCCCGTGGTGGGTATGTCCCGAGAGCTGCAGGTCGAATTTCCCCCCCGTGGCCGGGTCCAATTGGGGGCGGTGCTTGAGGAGGACTGTGAATCGTCCGTTCGGGCGGTCTCCGAGGAGGGCGGCTTCTCCGGTCCCGCCGGTTCGGCCGAACCGTGCGCCGGCGGGATCGTCGACTCCCACGATGCGCACCGCGTCGTCGATCGTGACGGATTCGTCCCGGAGGAGCGTGAAGCCCGACTTCCGGGTGAAGTCGATCGCACGGTCGATCCCCGCGTAATATTCATGGTTCCCGAGGACCGCGAATTTCCCGCGCGGCGCCTGGATTCCCCGCAGGATCCCGGCCAGCTCCGCGACGCCGTCCAGTTGTCCGTCCACGAGGTCCCCCGTCGACACGAAGAGGTCCGGGTGTTCCCGGGCGACGATCGCCGCGACCTCCCGGGCCTTGCCGGTCCGGTGGACGAGACCGAGGTGGAGGTCGGTGATCTGCGCGATCCGCAGGGAGGGGACGGACGCCGGAAGCCGGTCCGTGACGACGCGCACCCGGACGACTTCGATGCGGGACGCCTCGACGAGCGCGTACGCCGACAGCGCGACGGCGAGCCCGGCGATGCAGAGAAACGCGGAGCGTCCAGCGAGCCCCTCCGCGGCCCTCGCGGCGATCCCGCCGCGTCCCATCGCCCACAGGGGCAGACGGAGGAGGTCGGCGGAGAGGCTCAGGCAGGTGAAGAAAAAGAGAAACCCCATCCAGAGGTAACCGACGTGCGCGACGACCCGCGCCGAGCCTTCGTACCCGTGGCGGCTCAGCGAGTAGGTGAGGATCGGCGCGCACAGGAGGATCCCGAGGAGGAGGAGCAGCGCCAGTGTCGTCCCGGGACCGAGCGCCAGCGCCGATCGCGCCTTGAGAAGGGCGTAGGCGTGCAGTGAACCGTAGACCAGGAAGAACGAAAGCAGGAACAGGCTCATGGCGGATGTGCGATAATCAGCGGGTACGAGGCCCGGTCCCGACGGAGGAGAATGTGCCCATCTACGAGTATAAATGTCCCGGGTGCGGGGAGTTCGAGAAGGAGCAGCGGATGTCCGACCCGCCGCTCAAGAAGTGCCCCCATTGCGGCAAGGCGGTCACCCGGCTGGTCGGCGGGGGCGGCGGTTTCGTGCTGAAGGGCGGGAACTGGGTTTCGAAGATGGCGTCCTCCGGGGAATCCATGAAGAAGAAGGCCGACCGGTTCATGAAGCAGACCGTGGGCGAGGTCGCCGAGGACATCGCGAAGCAATCCCGTTCGCATTAGGTGGGCAGGGGGAGCAGTATGGAGCGAGGGGCGCCCCGCGAAAGGTCGACCAGCTCCCCGTCCGCGAGAAGACGCCACCCGGGATCCGCGTCCAGCGGCTCGCTCGCGACGACCGATAACCCTCCCCCGGATTTCAGGTACAGCGTGTAATAGTCCCCGTTCCGGTGGAACCGCCGGAACGCGAAGAGCGCGTTGCCGGTCGCGATCAGCAGGTTCGCCGCGGAATATTCCCCCACCAGCTCGCGGTCGGAGAGAATTCCCCGAAGCGTTTCGGATAACCCCGGAAGCGTCCGTTCCTTCCAGCGGTCCACGAGATGCTCCAGGAAGACCACGGTATCGCTGACCTTGCGGGCATCCCCCTCCGCGCCGATCTTCCCGTAAAAGGTGCCGTTGTGGGCGAGGGTCACTCCCAGCGCCTGGAACGGATGCGAATTCGCCGCGCATACGGTTTCCGGATTCGACGCGTACCGGACGTGGCCGAGGAACCGGTCGGTCACGGCGCGGACATCTGACAGAAGCGGGTCGGACGCGGCGGGATTCCCGCTTTTCACCATCCGGATCTCGTCCCCCGCGCGCCAGGCGACCCCCCACCCGTTCGGGTGATTGCCTCCCGGGCGCTTCTCCCAGCCGGCGACGAGGTTCCCCGACGCGCAGAACCGGGCGAGGGAACTGACGTACGGCGCGACATCCCGCGGCTCGTTCGACGAAAATGCGATCATCCGGCACATGATTCTATGGTACACCGCCTGCGATGCGGCGGGTAAATGGAGGTCACATCGGAAAGTGGGTCAATATTGAATGCCGATTGACACCCGTATGCGGCGGGTGCGTTTTCGCGACACTATTTCCTGCAAATGGACCCGAATTATGTATACGGGAAACGGATCTTCTACATCGATATGGAAACGTTCAACTTCGTCCATATCGAAAACTACGATCAGAAGGGACGCCTCTATCGGACGTGGGACAACGGATACGCTTTTCACCCCGAGATGGGGTACTTCTCCTGGTCGGCAAGTCCGACGTTGGCTACGGACCGCATCGACCACCACTCAACGGTTGCCATCTACTATGTGTTACCTGCCCTGTGGACGCGGGGGGACATCAGCATGGGCAGTGTGGTGAAGCAGGGTAAGTAGTCAGGCTTCACGTTGGGAGGAACAACCCACGCCCCCGGGTTGCCCCGGGGGCGTGGGTCGAATGAGCGTGGGAGCCCGAGGTCGTGGTGCTCGCTATGGCGATCCCAACCAAGCAGGCTCCTGTGGCGGTCGGCATCTCCGAAGGGGGGAGCTGGAACGGTTCCCATGGCCCATCGGCGAGTGTTGGGTTTGGCGGAAAGGCGGGTCTTTGCACGAGATGGTGAAGCGGGGCGAATTCGAATCGATGTGCCTGGGGAGGGCAAGTGGCCTGACTGAAGCGGCCCAGAACAGGGTCGCGCCGGGTGAGTTGCACGGAGGGCCGGCTAGTGCAAAACACGACAGAGGGGGGAGAGAACGATGAGCATGGCTGCATTGGAAACCATGAAGAGACACTATCGGGAGCGGGACTTGGCCGCGAAACGATGGAAGGCCAAAGGCGGCAAGGTGGTCGGCTACGCCTACACCGGCATTCCGGAAGAGCTGATCATCGCATCCGGTTGCCTCCCGATGATGCTCACGGGGGAGCCCGACGTTCCGACCACGGAGGGCGACCAATACATGGAGGACTTCTTCTGCCCGTTTGTGCGCTCGGTGCACAACTCCTTTGTTGCGGGCAAGTTCGACTTCCTCGACCTGGCGATCTTCCCCCACGGCAACGATTCGATCAAGCGGTGCTACTTCTACCTTCTGGCGGAGAAGAGGAGCTACCCGGGGCTCAGGATCCCTCCCCTTACCGCGTTCGACGTCCTCCACACCCGAAAGCACATCGCGAACCGGTACGTTCGGGGCCGAATGGCTGCGCTCAAAGAGAAGCTCGAAGCGCTCTCGGGAGAGGAGATCACCCTGAGCGCGCTCGAGCGCGCGATCGCGGTGATGAACGAGAACCGGAGACTTCTGAAGAAGGTCGCGGAGCTCCGCCGCGCGGAGCCGCCCCGCATCTCCGGGGTCGATGCGCTCCAGATCATCGGCTCAGGGGTCTTCATGCCGAAGGAGGAGCACAACGAGCTTCTCCGGCAGTTCCTGGCCGGGGCGGGCGACCTCGTTGCCCTCGATGGGCCAAGGCTCTGCGTCTCCGGGACGATCCTCGACAACACCCAGCTCTACGAGCTCGTCGAGTCCTGCGGCGCGGTCATCGTCGCCGAGGACGTCTGCACGGGAAACCGCTACTCCGACAACCTCGTCGATACCTCCATGGAGCCACTGGATGCGCTCACGGACCGATACCACGCCAGGTTCATGGAAGGGAGACGATATCCCTCGCTCGACGAGATCACCCGCTACCTGGTCCAAACCGCAAGAGAAGCGAAGTGCCAAGGGGTGATCTTCAACTATATGAGATGGGACGACAGCCACGGCTGGAACTACCCCAGTCAGAGGGACGCGCTCAAGGACAGTGGTATCCCGAGCATCGTCTTCGAGATGCAGGAGTACAAGCTTGCCGGGTCCGAGCAGTTGCGGACGAGGACGCAGGCCTTCGTGGAAATGATCGAAGACGCACAATAAATCGAGCGAGCCCGGCCTGGCGCTCTTGAGAACAGGAGACGAAGATGTCTGAAGAACAGGGATTCAAGGGCGAGAGAAGCAGGAAGAGCCTGAAATCCACCGTTGTCGCGTTGGAGAACCAGAGGCGTCACTTCGCCGAGTGCCGGGACCGCCTCGCGAAGGGCGAACACGTCATCCTCACCTTCGTGGGTGTTCCGAACGAGATCCTCTTCGCCATGGACATCGAGGCGATTTACACGCCCAACATCTCGGCCCTGATCTCGGCCAAGCAGATGTCGCCCCGCTATCTGGATCTGCTGAACAGCAAGGGGTACTTCCGGGATCTATGCCGGTACTGTTCGCTGCCGCTGGCTTACTTCTGGGAGAACGAAAACCCCGAAGACGGGCCGTACGGCGGGATCCCGAGGCCGAGCGCGATTATCATGGAAGTGGAGGATGATCCCATCATCCGAATCCATGAGCTCATGGCAAAGCGGTTGGGTGTGCCCGTCTACTTCTGGGACCACACGATGCCCCTTGATCTTCCGCCCCTCGATTTCGGAAAGACGCCGAAGGACATAGAGGCGGAGAGCTATCGGGAAAGCTGGCGGGTCGACTACGCCGTGAAGGAGACGGAGGGGCTCATCGCCTTTCTCGAAACCCTCACGGGGAAGAGCCTCAGCATGGCCCGCTTGCGGGAGGTGATGGAGCGGAGCAACGAGCAGTTCGACTACTGCACGAAGGTCCTCGACCTCTGCGCCGGCGCGCCCGCTACGATGACCATGGGCGATCACATGGCGAGCCTGATCTTTACCCAGTTCTACCGGGGGCACCCGCTGGGTCTGCAGCAGGCGAAGATGATGTACGAGGAAGTGAAGGAGCGGGTGGAGAAAGGGATCGGCGTCTGCGACAACGAGCAGGTGAGGCTCGGCCACTACGGAGTGCCGAACTGGTTCACGCCCGGCTTCTACGACTCCTTTGTGGAGAGCCACGGCGCCACGTTCGCGTTCATGGGCTATCTCGCCATCACGCAGCAATGGATCAAAAGGGATCTGTCCGATCCCCTCCGTGCCCTCGCCTCCCGGTACGCGGGGTACACCGAGCTCGGCCTCCTGCCTCCCTGGCATGCACAGTTCTTCGTGGAATGGGCGAAGAAGTTCCGATTGGACGGGGTTGTCTTCCAGCGGGCCGATTCCTGCCGGCTCCTCAGCGGCCCGATCCTCCTCTTTATGAAGGAGCTGGAAAAACACGGGATCCCGACCTTTGCGATCAACAGCGATTACGTGGACGCCCGCGACTGGGACGACAAAAAGATGAAGTCGCAGCTCGCGAGCTTCATCGAGACGATCAGGTGAGGAGGACCGAGATGCTTTCTGTCGCGCAAGGGGAAATCGCGGAGGTTATGCATCGCCGGATCAAGGTCCGCTGCCCCCGGGGCAACCCCGGGGGCGTGGGGTGAATGAGCGTGGGAGCCCGAGGTCGTGAAAATAAACAAGGGGAGGATGCCCGGATGGAACGTGACTGCCTGACGCTGCGCACGATCCGGATAAGCACCCGGCGGACGGGTGAGAGAGAGATCGAGGCGAAGGGAAACCTCGTGGACGAGCTTCCCGCCGCCAAACCGTGCAAGGAGTGCGGGAGGCATGGGCGGCAGATCCACAATATGACCGTGACCCTGCGGGTGCGGCATCCGGACTTCGAGATCTCGAGTGTGGAAACGGAGCTGTTGGTCTACCCGGAACACGAATGCGGGAACGCGGGTCCGGCGCTTCAGAAGCTCGTGGGGGTGCGCATCGCCGGGGGCTTCACGAGAGCTGTGCAGGAGCGGATCGGCCGCGAGAAGGGGTGCACCCATCTCGTGTCGCTCGTCCTCTCCATGGCCACGCCGGTTCACCATGCGGCTCTGGCCGCCTTTCGCCCGGACGATCCCGACGCGAGCTTCTTCGAGCCTATGGTCGGCAGCTGTCTCGCCTGGCGGCGTGGTGGTCCCCTGGACAGCGGAATCCAAAGAGGGGATTTCCCAAATACTGGATCCCTCGAGTGATCGAGGAATCGCGTTCTGGCATTTCAGAAGGAGCGTCCAATGAAAGACATCCTCATGGTTCTTCCCTTCGTGAGTTCTTCACCTCGTCGTCGAGCCCTGTGACGATTTCACTTATGCGACCGAACGGACGGTACAGGCGCTGCACGCCTGATTTGGGGGCGCGGCTCGAGAGCGGGGCGGCGCCTCCCGAAGCAACAGGAGAGCTGTCATGAAATTGGCGAAGAGCTCTGAAAATGCATCGCTGTTGCATGCACTGCGCTCCGCGGTCGGGGAAGCCAACGTCATCACCGACGAAGGGAGCCGTGTCGTCTACTCGACGGACTTCAGCGAGGAACAGCGCCCGGCAGCGGCTGTCGTGGTGAGGCCGGGATCGACGGACGAGGTCGCCGAAGTCGTGAGGCTTGCCGCCAAGGAGCGGTACGCAGTCGTGCCGCGGGGCGGCGGAATGACCTACACACGGGCGTACGTGCCCGAACGCGAGGAGACGGTCCTCGTCGACACCTCAAGAATGAATCGGGTTCTGGAGGTCAACACCGACGACCTCTACATCACGGTCGAGCCCGGGGTAACGTGGAAGCAGATCCGGGAAACGCTTCGGGACGAGAAGTATCAGATCCGGTTCTATGGCCCCCTGTCCGGGATTCGTGCCACGGTGGGCGGTGGCCTCGGCAACAACGCCACCGGCCTGGGAGGCGATGTGACCGACGACCTCCTCGGGCTCGAGGTCGTGCTCTACGATGGTCGAATCGTTCAGACGGGGGCGTTGGCGACGGGGCCTTCTCCGCTCCTGCGACACTTCGGGCCCGACCTGACCGGCGTTTTCGTCCATGACGGCGGCGCCATGGGCATCAAGACCAAGGCCAGCTTCCGCCTCGCACGCAAACCCGGGGGTGTTGCCTACGCGTCCTTCGGCTTTCAGGACCGCCACGCGATGGTCTCGGCCGCTTGCGAGATGGCCCGGCTGGGCGTGCATGCCGAACTCCTTGGCTTCGAGCGCTATCACCACGAGACGTTCGCGAACATGCCGAAGCCGGCGCCTGCGGAGGCCAAGGCGCTCCTCCGCAAGATCGTGGCAACGAGCCCGGGTCGGCTCCAGGGGATGCTGAACGTGCTGAAGGTGGCGCGCCCGGGCGGGCTCAAATTCATGAGCCGGTGGAACCAGAGCCTGCACGTCGTGGTCGAGGCGGTTGACTACGGGGCCGCGAACCGGGCCACTTCCATCCTCAAGAGGGTGGCTCGGCGGCATGGAGCCCGCGTGTTGCCGCCTGCCTTGCCGATCGCGTTGCGGGCCGACCCCTTCATGCCCGTGGACCGGCTCATCCTGGGACTGGATGGAGCCTGCTCGTTCCCGAGCAACTGCCTCGTTCCGCTTTCCCGAGCCCATGAATTGATCTCCGCCCTGGAGAAGTTCTTCGACGATAACACGCCCCTCATGGAGGAGCACGGGTTGGACAAGACCCTCCTCTGCCTCATGACCCAGTCCCTTTTCGGGATCGAGCCGATCATCTACTGGCGGGATCGGCTGAACCCGCTCCGAATGAACATCCTAACCGACCAACAGAGGGCGGCTTGGGGGACGATACCGGCCGACCTGAAAGCTCGGGAGGTTGCCATGCAACTGAGGTACGGCCTGCGAGACCTTTTCGGTCGCATGGGCGGCGTACACTACGGAATCGGGAAGTACTACCGGTACAAGGATGCCCTGAAGAATGAGGAGAACTGGCGGACAATCCAGGCCGTCAAGGATCTGCTCGATCCTGCGCACCTCGGGAATCCGGGAGCGCTGGGGCTCGATTAGGGATCCATCCCGGTTTCGAGAGGAGTTGACGCAGATGAGCGAAGGATTCAAGGGCGAGAGAACCAAGAAGTCCTTGGATGCGTTCAGGATCATGACCAACTCATAGAAAGCGAAGCTCCGCAGGGCGTTGGAGATGGCCTACACCGAAATCGGCACGCTGCCTCCGTGGACCACCTACTGGATCCCGGAGCCGACGAAGGAGTACGACATCGACGGCGTCCTCTATCAACACGCCGACTCCTGCAGGATGCTGAGCGGCCCGAAGCTCCTGTGCATCAGAGGGCATCCGCAGAGCGGACGTTCCGACGCCCGCCATCGGGAGCGATTACGTGGACGATCGCGACTGGGGCGACGCGAAGCTGAAGGCGCAGTTGCGAACTTCATCGAAACGCTCCTCTGACAAGCGCGGCAGGAGGAACGAACATGCCGACTGGCTCAGTCAATGGGATCGCGTTGCGCTACAAGATCGGGGGGCCGCCTGACAAGGAAGTCTTGGTTATGCTGCACGGGTGGACAGCCAGTCACCAGCTTTTTGAATTCTGCGGGATGCTCGACGGCTTCATGGGGGAGGATGCGAAGAGGCTGGTCTGCCTCGCTGCCACGTCCGGAACGACCGGTGACCCCCGAACTTTGACATCTATTTTCGCATAAGCGCTTTAGGATCAATAAGTTAGCGTTTTGGGGTTTGCCGTTTTTACACTGCAAGCATGTTTTTGAGAGCGTCGCCGGCACCGGCGGCACACCCAGGGCCGCCAGCAACGCTTTTTGTTCGGCAGTCGGTCGACTCACGGCGCGGGTTTTCAGGTCCTTGACCACCTCCACGACCGTCGTCTTGTCCACCGTGTTGCCGGGGAAGGCGTGGTGGCACAGCGGGATTCCTTCCGGCGTCATCACCATGCCGATGACCACCTGCCGCTTGTCGAACCGCCCGTCGCGGCTGTAGCCGTATCGCCGGAAGTCGTCATCGACCGGCGATCGATCCCCCTCGAAGTAGGTCGAGGTGATGTCGTAGAAGACCAGGTCCAGCGGTTCGCCGGGAGGAAGCAACTTCTTCGCGATCAGCGGCTCGGCTTTCTCTTTGCTTTCGATCAGGTGATCCATCGCTCGGAGCAAGTGGTGGTACGACGGCTTCTTTTCGTCGCCGTAGTGGACCGAGTCGAGCCAGTCCAGCAGCGCAAGTTTGCTCCCCGGCTCACAGATCCGGTTGACCACCAGCATCCGGATCAACTCCGCCGGGGAAAACGTCGCCTCGCCGTTGACGCCCGCACGATCCAGCACCCGGGACAGTCCAAGAAGATCCCATACGCCGCCAACGGCGTGGACATGGCCGAAGCCGGGGGCGGTGATCAGCGACCCGGTCGGATCTTCCGCGATGGCAGGAACTCCCGCAGCCCGGGCAAAGCCGTTTGCGAGGCTGCGCAGTGCCTCCACGCCGATCTTGTCCTGCGGCCCGAGGTTGATCAGGACGCGGCTTCGGGGGGAGTTCCCCTTTGCAGGGTCGCGGTAGCTCTCGCAGACCTGAACGGAGGTGTAAATCTTCCCCCGATGCCGCCCGCTTCCCGCATTGCCTCGCAGGTGAGGCACGGGACCTTTCCGTAGGTCACCATGGTTCCATGGAGTCAGGCGATACGGTCGGCTCCCCGGGATCGTTGATACACTACGACGATGAACAGGACGAGGAGGCAGGCGAAGTCGATCGCCAGCGCGCCGGGGGAAAACCGGACCACGGGAGCCAGGAATACGTACCGTTCGACCAGGATCCCCGACAGGATCGAGAGGGACACGGCGGAAACCACGTACGGGTTCGATTTCGCCCGGGTGGACAACAACGCCGGGAAGGGGATGAAGAAGAGGAGGAAGAGGACCGCGACGCAGAGCTCGCGCAGGGGCGACGCGGACAACCTCCTTGCGAGGAAGCCGACCTCCTCGGGGAGGTTCCCGTACCAGATGGTGAGGAACTGGGCGAAGAACAGGCCCGCCCACATGAGGCTGAAGCCGAACATCAGGGTGGAGATGTCGGAGAGGTCCGACCGGGATCCGTGGGCGCGGTTCGGGGAGGGAGTTCCGCGGAACAGGAGGCAGAGGAGGGCCGAGACGGCGAACCCCCCATAGATCGATTCGATGAAGAAGTACCCCCCGAGGAGCGCGCTGATCCAAGGGTACTCGAGGGACATGACCAGGTCGAAGGCGGTGAGGGACTGGGACACGACGAAGACGAGGAGGTACCAGGCGGCGCGGGACTTCGTCCCTTCCCCTTCGGCGGGGGCGGCGGCGAACCGCCGGGCCGTGACGTAGGCGAGAAGCAGGAAGGCGAGGTTGCGGCCGATGAAGAAATCCTTCCGGAGCCAGATCCCCGGCCTGCCCGCCCACGGGTAAGAATCCACGAAGGGGATCAGCAGGAGGAGCAGGAACGACGCCACGAGGAGTAGCGGCGTGACCGAGAGAAGCTCCTTCCTCACGGCGTCCACCCACCGCGCGTTCACCGTGGCTCCCGCCGCCGCCGCCGCGATGCACCCCTCGACGACCGCGACGAAGAAGAGGAACGCCAAGAGCAGAGATCCGCCCCTTCCGGGGGCGGGGGTCAACGATACGAACGCCATGAGGGCCCCCGCGGCTACGATGAGGACGGCCAGGCCGCCCTTCTTTTCCAGGAACGCCATTATTTCCGCTCCCCGTCTTCGATCAGGATCACGAACGCGTTCCCGTACTCCTCCCCCGATCGGATCCCCCGGAGACTTGGCAGGCGGGCCAGGAGGAGGAAGCCCGCGAACGTGGACAGGGCGCCGAACAGGATCGTGAGGGCGAACGCGATGATGATGAAGGGCGGGATGGAGACGATCGGCTTTCCACCGACGATGAGGGGCCAGCTGAGAGAGGTCAGGATGGTGAAAGCGAACCCCGTGACCGTGCCGGACGCGGCGCCGACGAGCGCGAAGAACCGGACCTTCGATCGCTTGCCGGGAAGGATCTCCTCCACCTCGGGGATGCCGAACGGTGTGATCACCCGAATCCTCTCTCCCGGGACGCCCTCCTGAACCAGCTCCCGCAAACGCTGGAGGAACTTCTCCTTCTCTTCGAAAACCATCGGCCCGGCCATCAGAGGTGTTCCTTGATTTCCGTGATGGACAGCACGGGCAGGTTCTTCACGAAGAGCAGGTACAGGGTGAAGAACATCCCGAAGCTCCCGAGGGAGATCCCCACCTCGACATAGGTGGGCGAATAGGTGCCCCACACGTACGGGTCGTAGTCATGGGCCAGGGACGTGACGATGATCACGAACCGCTCCAGCCACATCCCCACGTTCACCAGGAGGGAAACGATCAGGAGATACGTGGTATTCCGTCGGAGGCGCTTCGCGAAGAGTGTCAGCGGGACGAGCGAGTTGCAGAAAATCATGGCCCAGGTGAGATACCGGAAATCCCCCAGGGCGCGGTACCGGAACGCCCCCATCTCGAACACGTTCCCTCCATACCATGCGAGGCCGAACTCGACGATGTAGGCGTAGGACACGATAAGGGAGGTGAAGAGGAGGATCTTCGCGATGCTCTCGAAGTGGTCGTCGGTGATGTACTCGTGGAGGTTCATGGCCTTCCGGAGGGGGACCACCAGGGTGATGACCATGGCGGTCCCGGAGAGGATCGCGCCGGCCACGAAGTAGGGGGCGAAGATCGTGGTGTGCCATCCGGGGATGACGCTCATGGCGAAGTCCCACGAGACCACGGAGTGGACCGACGCCACGAGGGGGGTGGCGAAGGCGGCCAGGAAGAGGTAGAGCATGCCGTAGTGCCGCCATTCCCTTTCCGTGCCTTTCCAGCCGAGGGAGAGGACCTGATAGATCCTCTTCCGGATCCCTTCCTTGCATCGCCGCGCGATCGCGAAGTCGGGGATCATCCCAACGTAGAAGAAAACGAGGCTCACGGTGAAGTAGGTCCCGACCGCGAAAACGTCCCAGATCAAGGGGGACCGGAAGTTGACCCAGAGCTGCCGCTGGTTCGGGTAGGGGATGAGGTAGTAGAAGACCCAGGACCGCCCCAGGTGGATGAGGGGGAACAGTCCGGCGACCATGAGGGCGAAGACGGTCATCGCCTCAGCGGCCCGGTTGAAGCTCGTCCGGTACCGGGCGCGGAAGAGATAAAGGACCGCCGAGATCAGCGTCCCCGAATGGGCGATCCCCACCCAGAAGACGAAGTTCGTGATGTAGATCGCCCAGTTCACGGGGTGGGTGTATCCCGCGACGCCGAGGCCGTTTCGGATCTGGTAAGCCCAGAGGATCCCGCCGATGACTGTCAGCGTCGCCGTGAGCGCGAGGCCCGCGAGGTAGACGCGGCCCGGTTTCTCCATCGCCGCGAGGATGTCCCGATCCACTTTGGTGTACCGGTCGGCGTTTCCCATGGCGCCTTCGTCCCTGCTCACGGTTTCTTGCCGCGCAGGTAGTAGACGGACGGTTCGGTCCCGAGGAACTCGAACACCCGGTAGGCCCGGTCGGCATGGGCCAGGCGGTAGACTCTCGATTCATTGTCGAGGATGTTGCCGAAGACGATCGCTCCGGTGGGGCAGCTCTGCGCGCAGGCCGTCGTGAACTCCCCGTCGCGGACCTTCCTCCCCTCGTCCCTTGCCTTGTCCTTTGCGGCCCGGATCCGCTGGAGGCAGAAGGTGCACTTCTCCATCACCCCCACGCCCCGGGCCTGCACATCGGGGTTCCGCATCCGGTCCGTCGGCTCCGGCCAACGGTGTTCCCACCAGTTGAACCGCCGCACCTTGTAGGGGCAGTTGTTGGAGCAGTACCGCGTCCCGACGCACCGATTGTACACCTGGACGTTCAGCCCTTCCGGGTTGTGGTAGGCGGCGAAGACCGGGCAGACCGATTCGCACGGCGCGCTGTGGCACTGCTGGCAGAGCATGGGGAGGAACTCAACCTCCCCCTTCTCATAGAACGGCTCGATCCGCAGCCACGACATCTCCCGGCCCTTCAGGTGGTCCGCCTTTCCCGCAACGGGAACGTTGTTTTCGATGTGGCAAGCCGCCACGCAGGCGGCGCAGCCGTTGCACCGTTCAAGGTCCACGGCCATCGCCCACCGGTATTCCTTATGTTCGTGCTCGGGGTACAGTGTCCACCGCTCGTGGCGCCTGCCCTCCTCCAGGTGGACGGGGTCGGGGATGAGGCCGCGTCCCTGCTGGGAAAAGGAGCCCGAGAGGATGGGGATCTCGATCCTCTTCCCGGTCTTCGTGATCCCGACGCCTTCGATGTACTCTACCCCGCCCCCGGTCCGTCGATCCGTCCGGATTGGTGGGGGGGGGAGCAGGTCGCGATAGGCGAAGAAGACCCCTGCGGCCAGGCCCGGCTGGATCTTCACCGGGAGCGCCGTCTGCCAGTCGGCCGACGTGACCGTCACCTCGTCCCGGTCCCGGAGCCCGGCCTTCGCCGCGTCTTCCTCGGAAATGGAGATCCAGGGGCCGTATGTGATGGTGGTGAGCGGGTCGGGGACCTCGGAAAGGATCGGCAGGATCCGGCTCCGCCCGTCGAAGGTCCGCAAGGAGGGGGCCAGGACGAGGACGGGTTTCCCCGCGTCCTCCGCCGGCCCCGCGCCCTGGAAGGCGGAGGCGGCTTTCTTCCCGTCGAGGGAGATCGCCTTCTTCGGCAATGTCTCCTCGGCATACCCTTTTTCGAGGAGACGGCTCCTCCCGGCTTCCCCGAGCCGCTTCCCCCACGCCGCGAGCAGAAGTTCCTTGTAGCTCCCCGGCGCCCCCCTCCCGGAGACGTTCTCGAGGAGGCGAAGGAGCGTATCCCCATCGGACAAGGTGTCATGCAGGGGGGGGAGCACAGGTTGGAGGAGGGACACGACCCCCCTCCGCGGCTCGACGTCGCCCCACGATTCGAGGGAATGGGAAAGGGGAAGGATAAGGTCCGCCTCGCGCAGGGTCTCGTCGAGGAAATCGCCCATCCCGACGGTGAGGCTCGCCTTCTTCAGGTTCTCCTTGAACGCGATGCGCTGCGGCAGGGAGAAGACGGGGTTGGTCCGGAACAGGAACACGACCCCGGCTTCCCCCCTTCCCATCCGGGCGGAGAGATCCTCCATGTCCCGGAGCGTTCCGACGGCACGGTAGTTCTCGCTCCTTGCGAAATCGACCCGTTCCGGAATGGCTCCCGTGACCCATTGGAGCAGTGCGGCGGTCGACGCGACTTCCAGGCCTCCCGTCTGTGCTGTCCCGACCCCGCCGACGATCACGAGAGGACGCTTCGCGGCGGCGAGGCGGTTCGCGATCTCCTTCACCGACTCCGGCGGGATGCCCGTTTCCCCGGAGACCACCTCCGCCGTCGTCCGGGGAAAGGCGGCAAGGAGTTCCCCGGGCAACGGGGTCTTCGGAGTCTTCCTGTCCAGGACTTCCCGGAGCAGGAAGGAGAGGAGGCGCCGTTCCCGACCCGGCCCGATGGTGAATCTTCGGTCCGCGTTGGCCCCCGTGAGCGACATATGGGGCTCCACGTGATACCAGAGGAAGTCGCCCCGTGCTCTGGCGGAGGATATTTTCCGGGTGTAGGCGACGGGAGTGACATGGGTTTCGAGGAGGTCCGCGCCGACCGTCAGCAGGAAATCGGCCTCCTCGATGCGGTAATGGGGAATGTCCCTCTCGCCGAACAGGAGGCGGTTCGCCTCCTTTTCGGCGGTGTGGGAGTACACCTCGTATTCGGGGAGTCGCTCGATTCCGAGTTTCGCGCAGGTGGCATCGACGAGCCGGGAAAAGGAGCCGGTCGTCCGGCCGGACAGGAAGAGATTTTTCCTGCCTCCTTGCCGGGACGCGGTCAGGGAATCCGCCACCCGGGAGAAAGCTTCTTCCCATGGAACGGGCCGATGCTTCCCCCCGTCCCGGGCCATGGGGCTCCGGAGCCTCTCCGGGTGGTAGAGACGGTACAGGGAGGATTGGCCCCGGATGCACAGCCCGCCGTCGTTCACCGGATGACCCGGAATCCCCTCGAGCTTGACCGGCCGCCCCTCCCGGATCCTCGCCATCACTCCGCAGCCGGCGGGACATTCCGTGCACGTCGAGGGGCGGAAGCTGGCTTCCCCGGGAACGATTCCCTCTTCCGGCGGAAGGAGGTAGGAGGTGAATCTCGCCGTGCTTTTTCCGGACCCGCAGGAGGACATCACGGTGGAGCCCGAGATCACCCCGAGGAGCCAGAGGAAGTCTCTTCGCTTCATCATCTCCCTCTATTATTTATGGCAAGTGGCGCAGTCACGGGAGGCTCCCCGAACCCTGTGGCAGGACACGCACCACCCCATGATCAACTCGTTCACCCGGCGGACCTTCCGCATCCCGGCGACATCCCCATGGCACGCCGCGCACTCCACCCCTGCCTTTACGTGTCTCTTGTGGGAAAAGTAGATGAAGTCCGGCAAGGCGTAAACCCGCTTCCACTCGATGGGCCTCTTCTCCTCGTAATAGCGTGTGAGTTTCCTGATCTCTTCCCTGTCGGTGGCGATCGAGCGGTGGCAGCCCATGCAGATTTCCAGCGGGGGGGCGCCGGCGGATCGCGACCGTTCGACGAAGGTATGGCAGTACACGCAGGGCATCTGCAGCCCGCCTGCGTGGACCGTGTGCGGGAAGGCGATCGGCTGCACGGGGGCCGGATCCGTGCCGTACCAGAGGTATCCGAGCCCCGCCACGAGCAGGACGGATGCGCCGAAATACCCGAGAACCAACACGGCGACGATCGACTTTTTCAACGCCTTCCACCGGGTGCGATGGCCACCCGCCCCTCCCCGTGGTTATTTGCTCCCCTTGACCTTCGTCAGCAGGTAGCGGGCGACGGCGTCGATCTCGTCTTCCTTGATGGCCGGCTTCGGCATCGCCGGCAAGGCGGGGTTCACCTTGACCGGGTTCCGGATGAACTTTTTCAGCTTTTCGACGTTTCCCTTGTACTTCGGCACGACCTCGTTCAGCGGGGGACCGACGACCTTGCTGTCGAACCGGTGACAGGCCGAGCAGATGGTCTCGAACACCTTCTTCCCTTTCTCAAGGACCGCCGTGTCCGCCGCCGCCGTTTTCACTCCGGTCGTTCCTTCCCTGGAAGCCTTCTCTGCCGCCAAGGATCCCGGGGGAGGAGCGGACAGCCCCTGGGAGGCGTTGCCGACGGCCGTCTGGTCGCACAGGATCACGGCGAGGAACATCAGGACGAACAGGGCCGAAACGCGGTCGCCCGGCCTTCCTTCCTCTTTCCCAGGGAGAAGGTACAGAAGGGCGAATACGGCCAGTGCCAACAACGGGACGGTCGCTGCCATGACGAACACCTCCGTGGATAACCCCGTGACGGGGAATGTGATCAGGTACAGCACGACGAGCGCCGGGACCGTCAGCGCCCCGGCCAGGGCGAAGGACGTCCCGGTGGTCCGGACGCGCGCCTCGTACTCGGGGCCCCCGCCCACCTCTCCCGCCTTCGACCGGCCGAGGAACCGCAAGGCGATCCCGCCGGCAAGCCCGAAGGACAACGCGAGGAACAGGAAGAATTCCACGAAGGAGTGCCAGGAGAGGATGAAAACGAGGTTGCTTCGAACCAGGGGGAGCTTGGACGGGTTTACGAGGGTCCCCAGCAGCAGGAACGACAGGAAGGCGGCGGAGATCATCGCCAGAAGACCCGCCGCCCCCGCCCAGAACGGGGCGGCGGGCAGCTCCGTCGTTCGGCGGATCGCCGACCGGTACAGGGAGAGGAGCAGGCACCCCGCCAGGAGGGCTCCGAACGGGACGAGTCCTGCGATCGCCGGCAGGGAGGTTCGGCCCCCGAGGAGCCGCTGGCAGGTATAGGCGATGGCCGGATACGGGAGGAGAGCGAGGAGGAGAAGGCCCCACCGATTCACGGTGACCGCCTCGATCCATTCCCGGGACAGGCGCAGCGACCGTTCGTCCCGGTTCTCCCTCCCGAAAAAGTTCAGGACCAGGGAGGCCGCCGATCCGGCGATGACGATCCCCAGGTATGGGAGGTAGACGAGCAGGGCGACGATGAGGAGACAACGGAAAAGGAGGAGCGTGTCCGGCGACAGGGCGGGGGGGAGAGCCAAGGGGTTCATCCCGTGTCCCCTCGGGAAGATCGAAAGGAGCGGGACGGGCGGTCTGCGGCAATGGCGGCCAACTGGCGCGGTCGGGGCATCGGTCTTCTTTCGCGTGGTGGATGAACCGCTTCCCGCATGGAACCAGATTTTATCTCAAACACATGCACCGCGGGGAAAAAACCGGGTCCGGCGCTCAGGACCCGCGGCCGGGTTCGTCGAGGAGAAGGTCGCCGATGGCAGCGCACGTAAGGCCGAACGGCAGGTAGCCGGCGTACCCGAGGAGGGGCATCTCGAAGAGGTGGTACGCGTCGACGTAGGGGATGGCGTACACCCATTTCGCGAGGCTCCCGGAATTCCACATCTCCCAGAAAAATCCACACCAGAGGGCCGCCAGGGACGATGCGACGAAGGCGCGCCAGTCGCCGGAGGCGATCCCGGAAAGGGCGTGCGGCTCTCCCCGGAGGGCGGCGAGGGAGATCAGGAGCGTGGGCGGGGCAATCCAGACCAGCGGGAACACGACATCAGGGACGATCCCGACGGCGAGGAGCCCGGCGCAGCAGAGGAGGAGGGCTGCTCCTGCGATTGCCCGCGGACTTTTCAACGGGACGGAGCGCCAGAGGCGGAACGCGCCTTCGATTCGCGGGAAGGAGAGCAGGAGTTCCCGGGTCGAGAGGACCGCCGGGAGGACGGTGGAGAACGGAAGGGTCGCGAAGAGGAAATATTCCACCGCCCCGAATTCCACCCCGCCGACGTAGCGCCAGTTTCCGACGAAGCGGTTGAGGTACTCGAAGGACCACCAGAACCCCGCGCTGACCGGGAAGAGGAGGAGGAAGGGGCCGGTCCGGGAGAGCATCAGGCACCGGCCCGTCCTTCGCATCGTGAACGCGTTGACCAGCAGGATGAAGGCGAGCCACAGGGGTGTGAACGTGTGCGCCTGGAAACCGTTCATCCACGGGATCCGGCTCCACGCGAGGATCCAGGACGCCGCGCCCAGGCCCGCACCGGCCCACCCCCACCAAGGGAACGGCATGACAGGTTTCCGGGGATCGTTCTTTCGCCGGAACGAGATCAGGCGGAGAAGGAGGGGGGCCGTTGCCGCGAGGATCAGAAGCGTCAGGCCGAGGAACACCGGAAGGGAGAACGGCGCATGCGGCACATCCGGGGTCTTCGGGGGGAATTCCAGGTACGCCGCGAGCGGTTTCCCCAATACCGCTGCGCCGGCCATCGGCAGAAGGAAAACGAGCGCCGCGGCGAAAACCGTGCGGAGGAGACTTCCCTTACGATCCGCCCGGGAAGGTCGCGGTTCGCTCCGCCGGGTGTCCACTTATCGCAGGCACACCTTCGTCGCCGGGATTGCGCAAAGGAAGGAGAAGGTCTCGGCTCCCGTGTTGGCGAAGGCGTGCTCCTCGTCGGGCGGTACGAAGACGAAGCTCCCCGGCCCGACTTCCGTCTCCCCGTCCTTGCGCTTCACCTTCCCCTGCCCCGACAGGACGAACACCTCGTGTTCCCACGGGTGGGTGTGGTACGGGGTATGCCCGCCAAGGGCGACCTCGAAATGCCGCAGGGTGAAGTTCGGGGCGCCCACGTTGTCGCCCATCAGGACCCGGATCGTGACGCTGTCCGCGCCCGCTTCCGTGACCGCCTTCCCCTCGATGTTCTTCCAGTCCGCTACGTGCATGTCGATCCCTCCATGCTGCTGGTGAGATTACTGTACCACCTCGACTTCCACCGTCTCCAGCGCGGACGCTCTATGATGTGAGTTTCTTGCACTTTTCTATATTGACCACGTGCACTTCACGCATGTCGGCGAAGAACGCCTTCTCCTCCGCGCCCAGCTCCGCGGGGGGGATCTCGTCGATCTTGCGGACGACCCACGCCTGCCCCTTGACGAGGAGCGCGACCTGCTCGGCCTCCGTCGGCAGGGCGATCACCTTGTCCGCGAATGCGCCGACGTTCTTTGTGGGGACGGCACCGCGCGCCTGGAGCAGCCCGAACAGCCCGGCGCAGAACTTCCCCTCGTCGTTCCGGAAAAGGGAGAACAGCTCCTTCTTCCCCATGTCCGCCGCATGGTCCGCCATCGCGTCGAGACACTTCACCCCCGCGCGCTCCGCTTCCAGCAACTCCTGCATCCGGTCGATCAGCGTCATCTTGGCCTCCTTAAGTGCTTCCTGTCATAAATACGGTAACGTATCGGGAAGACAGCACGGAAGGCGCACGCAACAGGAGGGTCCGGCGGAGTCGCCGCAGGAGGGGGGCGCCCCAGTACGAGCTTCGCGCTGCTGGGGTACCCCCGCAGTAAGAAAACGGGGGGCACAGTGAGGCCGGTGCGCAGCCGTGCGGGTTCACCGCACGGCGAGCCACGAACGGAGTCCCCCTCCGAGGCGGCGCAGCCGAAGGGTGAGTCCCGGAGGCGCCCCAGTACGGGCTTCGCGCTGCTGGGGTACCCCTACAGTAGGAAGAACGGGGGGCACAGCGCCTTCCGGGATCGCTCTTTGGATACGTTGCCGTATTTATGGAATGAAGCACGACGTTCAGAACCCCGTTGCCTGGTTGAGTTCCGCGAGCAGTTGCTTTTCGCTCACGTTGTGCATCATCGCGCTCTGCTTCACCGATTCCGTCGCCTGCCCGGGGCAGGAGAAGCAGCCGTCGCCATAATATTTCCGGAATACCTTCTCCGTCTCGGGATACGCCGCGAGGATCTCCCCGAGAATGTGGTCCGCCCCGATCGTCTCCCCCTTGGCGAGCTTCCCCTTCGCCGCCTTCCTGGCGGCGGGCTTGCCCTCCGAAGCTGCGGAAGTTGCTCTCGCAGCGAAGGAGGGGGCGATCGCCTCGTTCAGTTCGGACACCATGTAATCGAGGTCCACGTTGTGCCGTTGGCACGCCATCCGCAGCGTGATCGGGATCTGCTTCACCTGTTCGCGGTGCTCCGGGTTCGCGAGGGAGGCGAAGCCGTGCCCCACGAAGACGTCCACCGTCTGCGGCCACCGGGTGAGGATCTCGCCCACCCGCATGTCCGGGTCGATCTTCGGGGGCGGCGTCGCGGATACCGTATTCCCACCCTCCTTGTCCTCCGGCTTGTCCTCCGAAGCACCGGCAGGTGCGGAGGAGGAAGCGGAGGAAACTGCGGTGGCGGGTTCGGCTTCCGCCGCGGAGGAGGGCTCCTCCTCCGTTGCCGCTTTCGGCTCGATCAGCATCGTCGCCCCGAGGTTCACGGCGAACATCGCCGCCGAGATGACCGACAGGGCCGAGAAGAGGATGAACCCGGTTGAGGGCCGCTCCGGCGCGGTGGCCACCATCCCGATCAGCCCGATGTTGGCGATGAAGAAGTGGATGGGGACCCAGGACGGCCAGCGCAGCGTGCGCCCGTTGAACCGCGGCAGGATGAAGTATCCCACCCCGTAGATCATCATCGACATGAATCCTAACAGGTTGAAATGGACGTGGGCGAACTTCACCCACCCCGCCGCGTCCGTGCCCCCCATCCAGATTCCGAGCACGGAGGCCAGGAAGAAGTAGGCGAGCGACGAGACCACGAACCCCTTGGTGTACCGATCCATGATTTCCCCTTTTTCGAGTAGTGTACCGGATCCGGGGTCTCCCCGATCCTTGAGATGATTGTGCGGGATCCGGGGGACCGGAGTCCTTGACGGGCGTCAAGGGCCCCGGTCCCCCGCCGGAAAAGGGTGAAGGAGGGAGCGATTACGCCTGCGCGCGGGCTTTCGGCCGCAGGGTCAGCAGGTCGGTGACGGTGGTCAGGACTCCCGACAGGAAGACCAGGCCGAGGAAGAAGGTCGCGCCCATCCATAGCCGCATGTACGACTGCGCCGTCATGAATCCCAGCCCCAGGACCCTCTCGACGTAGCTTTGCAGCACGCCGGCCACACCGAAGGTCAGCCCCATCAGCATCATCGCGCAGGTCATGATCCAGAACCCGTATTTCCCGCGGGTGTCGTCGTACTCCTGGATGCCCTTGATCCGGGGGATGGCGAAGTAGAAGGTCATGAGGTTCAGCAGCGCATAGGCGCCGAAGAACGCCAGGTGTCCGTGGGAAACGGTGACCTGCGACCCGTGGGTGTAGTAGTTGATCTGCGGCAGGGTGTGCAGGAACCCCCACACCCCGGCGCCGATCAGGTGCATCACCGCGCACCCCACCGCGTAGGTCCAGGTAAGCCGGTTGACGATCGGATTCTTCCGCTCCTTGACGTGGTTCATCGTGTCGATGAGCATCAGGACGATCGGCAGCGGCTCGAGGGCCGAGAAGATCCCTCCGATCCACAGCCAGTATTTCGGCGCGCCGATCCAGTAGTAGTGGTGGCCCGTTCCGGAAAGCCCCGTGAACAGGAAGAGCCCGATCTCGACGTACAGCCACTTCTCCACCACCTCCCGTTCCACCCCGGTGAGCTTCATCAGGACGAAGGCGAAGATGGAGGCCGTGATCAGCTCCCACGCGCCCTCCACCCACAGGTGGATCACCCACCACCAGTAGTACCAGTCGAGGACCTCGTTCTTGTAGAACGGAACGCCGAACAGGTACATGACGGCGAGGAAGACCAGCCCCCCGAGCAGCGTCCCCTGGGTGGCGGTCCACCGGTTTGCCTTGATCATCGTCATCCCCACGTTGAACAGGAAGATGAGGGCGCCCACGACCACGACGTAGTTCAGCGGCGGCGGGATCTCGAGGAGGGGCCGTCCCTTCGTCCACCCGAAGAAGAAGCCCACCAGGGCGGTGACGCCGACGGCCAGGAGGGCGATCAGCTGCAGGTAGGCGAGTTTCTCGGAGAAGATCTCGGATTTCGTCTCCTCGGGGACGATGTAGTACGTTCCGCCCATGAACCCGAGGAGCATCCAGAGGACGAGGAGGTTGGTGTGCATGGCCCGCGCGGTGGCGAAGGGAAACACGTTCACCACCGACTGCGGCACCGTGAAGGTGTAGCTGTAGGCCAGGTAGAGGCCCATCACGATCTGGAGTGCGAACAGCGGCAGCGCCGCCATGAAGTACCAGTAGGCGATTTTCTGGGAGCGGTATTCCATCGTGCCCTCCTTACTTCATGCTCGAAAGGAATTTTGCCACTTCTTCGAGCTCCCGATTGGAGAGCTCCTTCTGCGGCGGCATCATGGCCTTCGGGTTGACCCCCTTGGGGTCCCCGACGTACTGCGCGATCTCCTCGACCGTCTTCCGGCGGCCCACCTGGTCGAGGGACGGACCGAAGGTCCCCCCCGTGCCGTGCAGGGAGTGGCAATTCATGCATCCTTTGGACTGGAACACCGCCGCGCCCGGGGAGACCCCCACCGACGCGACCATCCGCTGCTCGCCCCGGGAGAGCCGTTTTTTGCTGTCCTGGGGGGGCCAGTCGTTGTTGTTCACCTCCCCCACCCACGTGAAGAACGCGATGAGGTCGGTGATCTCCGCGTCGCTGAGGTGCTGCTGGGGCATCTTCCGCCACGAGTTGGCGAACGCCTGCTCGGGGGTTTTCACCCGGAAACGGATGCCGTCCTCCCCGACCCGCTGGACGACCCGCGTGAGGTCGGGGGCGTAGTAGGCGCCGAAACCCAGGATCGTGTGGCAGTCGTTGCAGTTGTGCTTCTCGAACACCTTCTTTCCGGCCACGACCTGGTCGGACAGCTTGTCCACGTGGGCGAGCGTCACGACCTGCCGGTGCGTGTCGTACGTGGCCCAGAGGAACAGGGCCCCCGAGGAGAGCGTGCCGATCAGGAAAATCCAGAAGGCGGTCTTCTTGGTCATCCTTCCCCTCCCATAGATCCCCGGCGACCTCTCTGTCGCCGGTCCTGTCGTTGGTTGACGAACACCGCGTCGCGAATTCAAACCATGGGAGAGGATGCTATCGATCAATCATTCTCTCCACATTGATGCAGGTCAAGGCGGAAAAATCGGGAAAAGGGTCCGGGAATACCGTGTATCATCGAGGGAAACCGCCCGGGAGGGGGCCGCATGCGAAAGCTGATCGCGGGGATCCACCGGTTCCAGAAGCAGTACTGGAGCGCGAACCGGGAGCTTTACCGGCGGCTGGCGGAGCACGGGCAGTTCCCCGAGGCGCTCTTCATCACCTGCTCCGACGCGCGGGTCGACCCCGTGACGATCACCCACGGGCAGCCGGGGGATCTCTTCATCGTCCGGAACATGGGAAACTTCGTCCCGCCGTACTCGGAAAACCCACTCGAGGGTACCGGTGTCGCCGCGGCGGTGGAGTACGCCGTGGAGCACCTGAGGGTGCGGGACATCATCGTCTGCGGCCACTCCGACTGCGGGGCGATGACGGCGCTCTACAAGGAGCGGGAAAAATTCGCCGCCACCCCCCACATCGGCCAATGGCTGCGGCACGGGGACCGGACGATGGCGGTGGTCGCGGCGAACTACCCGGAACTGTCGCGGGAGGAACGGTTCGCGGTCACCGCCGAGGAGAACGTTCTTCTCCAGATCGAGAATCTGCGGACCTATCCCGTCGTCATGAAGGCGGCGCGGGAAGGGCGTCTTCACGTCCACGCCTGGTACTACGTGATCGACAGCGGGACGATCTTCCGGTACTCCCCGGAAAAAGAGCAGTTCGAGCCGATCCGGGAGGAGGAGTAGCAGGCGCGGAAGCCCGGAACTCCTCCGCGCCATGGGGAATCAAAAACGGTGGGAGAGATGATGACGACGTTCCGGATCGAGAAGGATTCGATGGGGGAGGTGCGCGTGCCCGCGAAGGCGTATTACGGCGCGCAGTCGCAGCGGGCGGTGGAGAACTTTCCCGTCAGCGGGCAGCGGATGCCGATGCCCGTGGTCCACGCCGTGGCGCTGGTGAAAGGACTCGCGGCGGAGGTGAACGCGGGGCTGGGGATCCTCCCCACTTCCCTGGCGGAGGCGATCTCCCGCTCCGCCCGGGAGGTCCTCGAAGGAACGTTCGACGACCAGTTCGTGGTCGACGTCTTCCAGACCGGATCGGGCACCTCCACGAACATGAACGTGAACGAGGTGTTGGCGAACCGGGCGAACGAACTGCTGGGAAAGCCGCTGGGGGGAAACGCCCCGGTCCATCCGAACGACCACGTGAACCGGTGCCAGTCGAGCAACGACGTGATCCCGTCGGCGATCCGGATCGCGGCGCGGCGGGAGCTGTCCGACAGGCTCCTCCCCGCCCTGGGCGGGCTGCGGGACGCGCTGGCGTCGAAAGCGGGAGAGTTCTCGGACGTCCTCAAGATCGGGCGGACCCACCTGCAGGACGCGGTCCCGGTAACGTTGGGGCAGGAGTTCTCGGGATACGCCTCCCAGGTGGACCACGGGATCCGTAGGGTGAAGGCGGTCTTCGCGGACCTCGAGGAACTTCCGCTGGGCGGCACGGCCGTGGGGACGGGCCTGAATGCCCACCCGGAGTTCGGCGCGCGGACGATCGCGGAGATCGCCCGCGGCACGGGGATCCCGTTCCGTCCGGCGGAGAACCGGTTCGAGGCGATGGGGGCGCAGGACCCGCTCGTGGCGGCCAGCGGAGCGCTGAAGGGCGTGGCGGCGTCCCTGATGAAGATCGCCCACGACCTGCGGCTCCTGTCTTCGGGTCCCCGATGCGGGATCGGCGAGATCTCCCTGCCGTCGCTCCAGCCCGGCTCCTCCATCATGCCCGGGAAGGCGAACCCGGTGATTCTCGAGGTGGCGATCCAGGTGGCGGCGCAGACGATCGGGAACGACGCGGCGGTGACCCTCGGCGGAGGCTTGGGGGTGCTCGAACTGAACGTAATGCTGCCGCTCATGGCGCGAAACCTGCTGGAATCGATCTCGCTTCTTGCCTCGTCGTCGACGATGCTCGCGGAACGGTGCGTCGCAGGGATCGAGCCGAACCGGAATCGGTGCGCGGAGATGATCGAGCAGAGTCTCGCGATGGTGACGCCGCTGGCGGTGCGGGTCGGGTATGACAAGGCGGCGGAGCTTGCCCACGAGGCGTTCCACAGGGGGAAGACGATCCGCGCGCTGCTTGCGGAAAAGGGGATTCTCACCGCGGACGAGATCGACCGGATCCTCGACCCGCGGACGATGATCGGGAACTGAAGCCCTACGGCGCCCCGGTCGGCGATTCCTTTCCGCAGAGGGCGCAGTGCGTCCACTCCGGCTCCACCGGCATCCGGCAGAACCTGCATACGTTCTGCCGGAAACCCCCGCAGTGGGGGCAATAGAGGAACTTCGCGTCGATCATCCGCTCGCACCGCCCGCACCGCCGCTCGTGGCGCGTCTGCGGCCCGATCACCCGGAGCAGTTCCTCGAGGGTGGTCTCGCCCCGGCGGACCTTGTCGACGCCGTCCTCCATCAGCAGCTTCATCCCGCTGGCCCGCGCCATCTGGAGAAGCTCCGATTCCTTGTACCCCGTGCAGATATGGTGGCGGAAGTCGTCGTTCATCACGAACAGCTCGAATACGCCGGTCCGCCCGAGGTACCCGGTCTGCCCGCACCGGTCGCACCCTTTTCCACGGCGCGTGGTCTCCCCGATCGTGCCCGGGGGGAGGTTGAGCAGCGTCGCCGTCTCGGGGTTCACCGGCTCCTCGGTCGCGCAGTGCCGGCAGATCGTCCGCACGAGCCGCTGGGCGAGGATCCCCTCCAGGGCGGAGGCCATGAGGTACGGCTTTACCCCCATGTCGATCATCCTCGTGATCGAGGCCACGGAGTTGTTCGTGTGGAGCGTGGTGAGCACCATGTGTCCCGTCAGCGACGCCTTGAACGCCACGTCGGCCGTCTCGTAGTCCCGGATCTCGCCGACCAGGATCACGTCGGGGTCCTGCCGCAGCGTGGCCCGCAGGATCGACGCGAAGGACGTCCCGGCCTTTTCCTGCACGTAGACCTGATTCGCGTCCTCGAGGAAATACTCGACCGGGTCCTCGATCGTCTCGAAGCTCCGGGTGCTCTCTAACATCGCGGAGAGGATCGAGTAGAGCATCGTCGTCTTCCCGCTCCCCGTCGGTCCCGTGGAGATGATCATCCCCTGGGGCTTCCGGATGATGGCGGTCATCCGCTTCAGGTCCCCCTCGTCGACGCCCAGTTCGTCCAGCTTGCGGATCGACGCCCGCTTGTCGAGGATCCGCATCACCACCTTTTCGCCGTTGATCGTGGGCATCATCGAGACCCGGATGTCCACCGTCCGCGTCCCGGCCTTGACGCCGATCCGCCCGTCCTGCGGCTTGCGCCGTTCCGCGATGTCCATCTTCGCGAGGATCTTCAGGCGCGACACCGTCGCCGCGTGCAGTTCGGCGGGGACGAAGATCTTGTTGTGCAGGATCCCGTCGATCCGGTACCGCACGAGGGTGTACTTCGTCTTCGGCTCGATGTGGATGTCGCTGGCCTTGTACCGGACCGCTTCCGAGATGATGGCGTTCGTGATCCGGATGATCGGGGGCACCTTCGAGGAGCCGATCAGCTCGTTGATGTTCAGCGGCTTTTCATCCTCGTCGATGACGATGTCGATCTCGTCCATCGGTTCCTTCTCGAAGATGTCCTCCAGGCCGAAGTCGCGGGGCGTCTCCTGCGCGGAGACCGTCTCCTCGGGCGACCGCTCGCCGTACACCTTCCGGAGCACCTCCCGGACCTCCGACGGGCGGGCGAGGAGCGGGACGACCTTCAGCCCCGTGATCTGCTCGATGCCGTCGCTCTTGACGATGTCCGAGGGGTCCGCCATCGCGATGGTGACCTGCTTCCCGTCCAGCGCGACCGGGACCATCCGGTTCCGCTCGCACAGGTCGCGGGGGAGGAACTTGACGACCTCGGAGTTGATCGGGACCTCCCGCAGGTCGATGAGGTCGACGTTGAGAAAGCGCTGGAACGCCTTGACGACGGCGGACTCGGAGGTCACCCCGATACGGGTGAGCGTTTCGCTCAGGATCTCCCCCTGCAGCCGGCTCTTCGTCGCCTCGTCCAGGTCCTCCTTCCGTACGATCCCCGATCGGATCAGGATGTTCCCCGCCACGGCGCGGTTTTCGTCGAAGAGGGCCGAGTAGTTCTTGATCTTGCTCTGCTGGCGCTTCGCGATCTCCCGGAGCCGCTTGTTCTCCTGCAGGAGGACGTACTGCTGCAGGGCAAGGCTCACGGAGAGGCGAAGGTCCTCGTCGTTCCACGGCTTGGTGATGAACTTGTAGACCGCCCCCTCGTTCACCGCGCCGAGGATCGACTGGACGTCCGCGTAGCCGGTGAGCATGATCCGGATCGTTTCCGGCCACCGCTTCTTGACCTCGCGAAGGAACTGCGCTCCGGTCATCCCCGGCATCCGGTGGTCCGTGACGACGAGGTGGACCTTCTCCTCCTCGAGGATCCGGATGGCGTCCTCCGCGGCCCGGGCGGTGCGGATCTCGTAGTTCTCCTCGAGGAAGATGCGGCGCAGGGCGTGGAGAACCGACTCTTCGTCGTCGACGAACAGGAGGGTGAATCGATCCACCGCTTCTCCCCCGGGCTCTCCTCCCGCGGGGACGGCCGCCGTCGGGGTCTCCGCGCTCTGGAACAGGTCAGCGTATCTGGTCATGGCTCCCTCTCCGGATCGGCAATTGCAGGACGAACGTCGCCCCCCCGCCGGGGGCGTCCTCCACGTCGATCGTTCCCTCGTGCGCGGTGACGATGTCGTACGCCACGGTCAGCCCCAGCCCCTTCCCCTTCCCGACGTCCCGCGTGGTGAAGAACGGTTCGAAGATGCGGCACCGGAGATCGGCGGGCACCCCCGGGCCGTTGTCGGCGATGGCGATGCGGATCCTGTCCCCTGAAACGCCGGTGCGGATCGTTACCCGCAATCCCTCCTGGCGCGCCTGGAACGCGTTCCGCAGCAGGCAGAGGAACAGCTGGTTGAACGCCCCCGGACGGCATGGGATCACCGGGAGGGGGGAGAATTCCCGCACGATCTCGGTTCCCGCCGGGATCTCGTGCGTCATCACCGAGAGGGTGCGGTCGATCTCCCGGCACAGGTCCGCGGGCGCGTCCCCTTCCTCGTCGACGTGGGAGAACCCTTTCAGGTCCGCCACGATCTTCCGGACCCGCTCCGTCCCCTCCAGCGTCTGGCGGAGGAGGTCCCCCGCGTCCGCCGAGATGGCGTCCAGCCGGAGCGACTCCCGGTGCTTTCGCAGGTCGTCCCGGTCCTGCTGCGCCACCCCGCCCTGTTCGAACACCCGCTGGTAGCGGGCGATGATGTCGAGGAACCGGTCCGTGTATTTTTTCAGCGTCTGGAGGTTGCTCGTGACGAAGGCCAGGGGATTGTTGATCTCGTGGGCGACCCCCGCGGCCAGCTGGCCGACGGAGGCCATCTTCTCCTGCTGGACCAGCCGCGCCATCGCGCGGGAGAGTTCCTCCGTCCGCTCCCGCACCTTGATCTCCAGGGTCCCCGCCAGCTCGCGGTACCGCTGCTCGGACGCCGAAAGGCTCCGGTTCGTCTCCAGCAGTTCCTCGTACGACCGGTTGACCACCTCGGTGTGCGTTTCCGTGGTGAGCATCCGCTTCAGGTTGGTGTGCGCCATTGCGGTGAGGGTGTCCGCGAGCAGGGCGAGGAGGGCGTCCTCCGTCTCTCCCCGGGCCGCCCCGGCCGGCAGGACGACGCTGCCCGCCGGTTCCCCCTCGAGAAGGATGGGGCGCCGCGGGTCCCCCTCTCCCGGCGGCGGGACGTCGTTCCCGCTTCCCCAGAGGGTCTTCCCGCCCGGGTCGACGACGCGCACGCCTCGAAGACCCGCCCGGGAGGCCGCCCCGAGCAGCGCCGCGGCTTCGGACTCGGACAGGACGTCGCATAGGGCCCGTTCCTCCCCGACGCAGTAGACGATCCGCCTGCGGCCCTCGCTGTCCGTCGGCATCCCTTCCCCCCCGTTATCCGGCCCGGCGGACGAGCCGCCCGGCGAACGAATCGCGCGTCAATCCGTGCGTGCCTGCGAAATCGTGCCGACGGTCCAGCGCGTCGTAGGCGCGCTCCGCCAGCGTCCGGAACGTCTCCAGGACGCCCCACCCCTCGAGCGCGGAGGAAAGGAGGACGGGGAATCCCGTCGGCCCCCAGGCCCGGCGTATCTCCTCCTCCGGGAGGATGTCGGGGAGGTCGCGTTTGTTGTACTGGATCACCAGCGGGAGCTTGTCGATCCCGATCCCGACGATGGAGAGGTTCCTCTCGAGGTTCCCGAAGCTCTCCGCGTTGTTCTTCGCCTCCGACCGGCGGGAATCGGCGATGAACGCGATCCCGTCCGCCCTCTGGAGTACGGCCTTCCGTGTGGCGTCGTGCTGCACCTGCCCCGGAACGGTGTACACCTTCACCTTGATTTTCAGCCCGCTGGGGGCGACCAGGAAGAAGGGGAGGAGGTCGAAGAAGATCGTCCGGTCGTCCTTCGTATCCAGGACCATCAGGTCCCCCCGTCCCTCCTTCGCGAGCAGGTCGTGCAGCCGCAGCAGGTTCGTCGTCTTTCCGGAGAGGGCGGGCCCGTAGTAGACGAACTTCAGGACCATTCGCTGTTCTTCGGTGTCGTATTCGATCATGGGGCGAGGCCCGCGAGGAAGATGTCGACCAGTTCCGGATCGAGGGCGGCTCCCCGGAGCACCCCCATCACGCGGATCGCCTCCGCCCGGTCGTACCCCTTGGCGTACGGGCGGTCCGTCGACATGGCGTCGAAGACGTCCGCCACCGCGACGATCCGCGCCTCGAGCGGGATCTCCGTCCCCTTCGCGCCCGTGGGGTACCCCCGGCCGTCGAACCGTTCGTGGTGGTAGAGGAGGATGTTGATGACCTCCTCGGGAAGGTTCGCCTGTCGCCCGACTTCGGCGCCCCACCCCGGATGCTTCTTGATCACCTCGAAATCCGCCGCGGACAGCTTCCCGGGGTAATTGAGGATCGCCTCCGGCACGCCGATTTTGCCGCAGTCGTGGAGCCAGCTACCGTGCTTGATCGCCCGCCGCATCCCCTCCGGGAGGGACAGTGCCTCCGCGATCCCCAGGGCGAACGCCGCGACCCGGTCGCAATGTCCCCGGGTGTACGGGTCCTTCAGCTCGATCGTCTGGGCGATCGAGCGCAGGGCGGCTTCGTCCCCGTGGCGCAGGGAGCGCACCACCTGGTACCGCCGTACCCCCTCCTCGACGGTGCGGACGATCTCCTCGTCCACCCACGGCTTCACGTGGAAGCGGAACACCTCCCCCCGGTTGATCGCCTCGATCGCGGTGGGCAGATCGGCGTACCCCGTCAGGAGGACCCTCACGGTGTCGGGCGAGAGATCCCGCACCCGCGAGAGCAGCTCGACTCCGCGCATCCCCGGCATGAGGTTGTCGGAGACGATGACCGCCACCGGCTCCCTCCGCAGGATTCCGATCGCCTCCTCCCCGTTCCCGGCGCGCAGGACCTGCACGTCGCGGTCCAGGAAGAGGCGCGCCAGCGCGTTCAGGATGTTCGCCTCGTCGTCGACGAGGAGGACGGCGTCATTCACCGATGGGCTCCTCGTGCACGATGAGGATCACGTTGACGGGGGCATATGGGTTCATTTCGAGGATCGCCTGGTGTATCCCGTCGACGGCGGAGGCGCTCCGGTTCCCCGCGGCCCGGCTCTTCTCGTGGACCTCGTCCACCAGCCGGTTCTGGGCCTCGGTCAGGACATCGCGGCGATTCGCCCCGATCACCGGTCCGATGCGGCTGCCGAAGGAGACCATCCCCTTCCGGTTGCACTGGAAGACGGTCCCCTGCGGGTCCATCCCCACCACGGCCATCGGGAGGTTGTCGAGGATCCCGAGGGACTCCGTCAGCAGCCGGTTCTGCGTGGTCAGGGCTTCCGTCCGTTCCACCACGCGCCGCTCGAGGTCCCTGTTGAGCGCCGTCAGCTCGTCGTTCTTCCGCCGGAGCTCCTCTGTGAGTTCATGGTTCTTCCGCCCGAGGTCGTACCGCTCGAGGGCGTTGGCGACGGTGACCTTGACCTCGTCGTCGTTCCACGGCTTGGCGACGAACCGGTAGATCTGCCCCTCGTTGATGGCGGAGACGATCGCGCCGGTGTCCGCGTATCCCGACAGGACGATGCGTACCGTCTCGGGCCAGCGCTTCCTCACCTCGCTCAGGAACTCCACGCCGTTCATCCCGGGCATCCGGTAGTCGGAGATGACGACGGGCACGCTTCCGCACCGATCGAGGATCAGGAGCCCCTCCGCCCCGGAGGGGGCCGTCAGGATCTCGTAGGGGTCGTCGAGAAAAAGACGCGTGAGCGACCGAAGGACGTTCTGCTCGTCGTCGATGCAAAGGATGCGGGTCGGTTCTCCCATCGTCAGACCTCCTCCACCACGGGGATCCTCACTGTGAAAACGGTCCCCTTTCCGGGTTCGCTTCGCACCGTGATCTCCCCGTGGTGTTTCTTCACGATGTCGTAGGTGATGCTGAGGCCCAGCCCCGTCCCCTTGCCGATCTCCTTCGTGGTGAAGAAGGGCTCGAAGATCCGGTTCAGGTTCGCCTCCGGGATCCCCTGGCCGGTGTCGGCGACGGAGACGCAGACGTACCCGTCCTCCTCCCACGACCGGACGGTGATGACTCCCTGCTGTTCGATGGCGTGCGCGGCGTTGACCAGCAGGTTCATGAAGACCTGGTTCATCTGCTGGGGGTAGCAGCGGGTTCGCGGGATCTCCCCCAGCTCCTTCTTGAGGGTTGCCTTGTACTTGATCTCGTTCCAGACGATGTTGATCGTGCTCCGGAGGCACTCGTTGAGGTCGGCCTGCTTGTATTCGCTTTCGTCCACGCGGGAGAAGCTCTTCAGGTCGGCCACGATGCTTCGCACGCGCTCGGCCCCCTCCAGCGACTCGCGGACCAGGTCTTCGAGATCCTTCACGATATAGTCGATCTTGAGGTGGGCCTGCTGCTGCCGGACCGATTCGACCTGTTCCGGCGGCGCGCCGGCGGCGATGCACTCGGACTGGACGGTGAGGAACCCGGAGAGGCGCGACAGATATTTCCCGAGGGTGGAGAGGTTGCTGGTGATGAAGCCGATCGGGTTGTTGATCTCGTGGGCCACACCGGCCGCGAGCTGCCCGATCGACGCCATCTTCTCCTGATGGAGGACCTTGGCCTGGCTGCGTTTGAGCGCGGCGAGCGTCTCGTTCAGCCGGAGGTTCTTCCGGGTGAGCTCCTCGGCGGCCTTCTTCAGCTCCGTCGAGTCGTGGATCGTGACGATCGTCGCGCGGGTCTCGACGCCGGGGACGTCCTCGTACGGGTAGTGGCTGACCACGAACCATTTCCCGGTCCGTTCGTGGAAACATTCCACCTGTTTTTCGAAGGAGGGCTCCACGTCGACGCCGGCTTCCGAAAGGATCCGGTCGAACGGTTGCCCGAGGATCTCCGCGTACGACCGCCCGACGAACTCCCGGAACGTCCGGTTGCACCGCCGGATCCGGCGGTCCGGATCGGCCAGGAAGAGCATGTCGTCGACGCGGTCGATCGTCCCCTCCCACTCCTTCTTGGCCGTCGCGACCAGGCTGTAGACGTGGGAGAGTTCGTCGTGCTCCTGCCGCAGTTCCGCGACCCGCCCCGAGACGCTCTCCGCGGTCCACGATACGCAGACGGCGATTTCGTTCCGGTCGAAGAACCGCTCGATGTATCGAAGGCGCCCCTCTTCCTCCTCCCGCGGGAGCCCGGCGGACTGGACCAGGTCGAGGTATGCCTGGCGGAAATATTTGACGAGCCCGAGGAAGATCCCGAGAGGCATCCCCTCGCGGCGGCGTTTGCGCCCTTCGACGACGCCGAACGCGCAGAGTCCGTCGTCGCGGCCCACGTCGTCGGCGGTGAGCGAGGGAGGGGAGGGGTCGGAGCGGAGCGCCTGGAGCAGGGAGCCGGACAGCCCGCGGAGCGTGGCACGCCACGCCTCGGGAGTCCCGGGGACGAACCGGAAATATCCGTTCGCCTCGGCGAGCGAGAGAACCTGCCCGAGCAGGCGGTCCTCGTTCCGGACGATGAGATCGGTCAGCAGCGTCACGCCGTGATCCCCCCTGGGTTCAGCTCGCGGGTCCCCTTGCCGTTTCGGGGAGCCGATGGGTCTCATCGGAAGAACCTGCAGAATTCTTTACTGTTTCCGTGTCAACGCGTCGTCAGCCGATAGAGGACCGGGGTGATGACCTCCGCCTCGGCGGGGGACCGGGGGAACGGGGAGGCGTTTCGGACCGCGTCGATCGCGCCCCGATCCAGGGCGGCGTACCCCGAGCCCTGCACGACCCGCACGTCCCGCACCGAGCCGTCCGAGAGGAGCCGGAAGGCCACCACGACCTTCCCCTCCCACCCCATCTTGCGCGCCGTTGCGGGGTAGGCGATCACGTGCTGGATGGCGTCGCGGATCCAGGCGAAGTCCCCGGCCGGGGGCCCCTCACCCGATGTCCTCGCACCCGATGTCCCCGCGCTCGATGTCCTTACATCCGATGTCCCCGGCGGACTCCCCACGGTTGCCTTTACGGGGCCCTGGCCTGTCGGGACCGGGACTCCCCCCGGGGGATCCGAAGATCCGGGGGCGGGAGCGATCCTTTTCGTCGCCGGATCGGGCGGGGTCGCCTGCGCGGTCCCGTCCGGCGGATTCGCGGCGGTCGGCGCGGAGGGAAGGGCGGACGATTCCGGGGGGACGGCGGTCCCGGGGTCCCTTGGCGGTTCCGCCGCGGCGAAGGCGGGCGGGACCGGGCGCCGGTCGAGTGCGGCGGGCGGCAGGAGAGTGAGGTCGATCACCCGCGGGGTCGCCTTCGGGGGGCCGGAGAGCGTGACGATCACCGCCGCCGCGACGAAGAGGTGCAGGAGGAGGGACGCCCCTGCCCCTTTCCAGACGGCTGTACCCGTCCAGCCCCGCGGCACGGGGATGCTCTCTTGCTGCTTCATCACCGCTCCGTCTTGTGCCGGTTCTTACCGGATTCTCTCATACCTCGAGCACCGATTCACGGGCACGACTACGGACCGCCCGGACACTACGGTACTTTGTGGGTTGTGGGCAGGGGACACTCCTCCCCTTCATCCCGGGGAAGCCCAGGAATGTCCCTCGAAAGCGCCTGCACCTTAAAGTGATTCCCCCCTGCCGTACCTCCCGCCGAGAAAACCCCTCTGTGGCTTGTGAGCGGCTATGACGTGCGGGCGCGCAACAGACGTAACCCGTTGAAAATCACCAGCAGCGTGGTTCCCATGTCGGCCAGCACCGCCATCCACAGGGAGGCGTATCCGGCCACCGCCATCGCGAGGAACACCGCCTTGATGGCGAGGGAGGCGGCCACGTTCTGCCGAACCAGGGACACCATGCGCCGCCCGAGCGCGACCGCCGAGGGGATCCTGCGGAGATCCCCCGTCATGAGCGCCACGTCCGCCGTTTCCATCGCGGCCGGAGAGCCCGCCGCCGCGATCGCCACGCCGACGGTGGCCAGGGCCAGCGCCGGGGCGTCGTTCACCCCGTCGCCCACCATCGCCGCCGACCCGTGGGAGGCGACGAGGTCCCGGATCCGCGCGAGCTTGTCGTCGGGCAGCAGGCCGTGCTCCACGATGTCGATGCCGGCCGCCGCTCCGGCTTTCCGGGCAGCCTCCGCGTTATCCCCCGTGAGCAGGACGATGTGCGCCACGCCGAGATTCCGCAACGCCCGGATCGCCTCCGCCGCCTCGGGGCGAAGCTCGTCCTCCATCTCTACCGCCCCGACGAGGGTGTCCCGCGTTCCGACGATCGCGACCGACGGCGCCGCGTTCTCTCCGTTTTCGAGGAGCCGGTCGAGCGCGTCGCCGCCAATCCCCATCGTCTCGAACATCCTCCGGTTCCCGACGAAGATCTTCCGCCCCTCCACCTCGGCGGCGACGCCTTGCCCTTCCACGGGCTCGAACGTCCGGGCGAGGGTCCCTCGCGCCGCCGTGGCCACGCCTCGCCGCGCCGCCTCCCGACGGATCGCCTCCGCGGCGGGGTGCGCCGAGGCCGCTTCGACCGCACCCGCCAGCCGGAGAACCTCCTCTCCCGTCCACCCGTCCGCCGGCCGCACGCGGGTCACCCGGAGCCTTCCCCGCGTGAGCGTCCCCGTCTTGTCGAACGCCACCGCGCGGATCGCCCCTATCGCCTCGAGGTGCCTTGCGCCCTTGACGAGAATCCCCTCCCGGGTCGCGCGCGTGAGGGCGGAGAGGGTGACCACGGGGGCGGCGAGGACGATCGCGCACGGGCAGGCGATCACGAGCATCACGAGCGCCCTGTACGCCCAGTCGAGTGCGGTTCCCCGGCCCAGCAGGGAAGGGACCACGGCCACGAGGACGGCCGTGCACAGAACCGCCGGGGTGTACGCGGCGGCGAACCGCTCCATGAACGTCTGCACGGGAGCTTTCTGCGCCTGCGCCTCCTCCACCCGCCGCAGGATCCGGGCATAGGTGGAATCGGACAGCGGACGCGTCGCCTCGGCGATCAGCAGGCCCCGGCCGTTCACCGTGCCGGCGAACAGTTCCTCCCCCTCCATCTTTTCCACGGGGACCGACTCCCCCGTGAGCACCGATTCGTTGAGGTCCGAGGCGCCCCGGCGGATCACCGCGTCCACGGGGACGCGCTCCCCGGGTCGAACAACCAGGGTGTCCCCGGGGCGGACCTCCTCGGCGGGAACGACGCGTTCTTCGCCTCCCGGACCGCCGACGCGTACGACGGCGCGTTCGGGGGAGGAGGCGAACAGATCGGCGGTGGCGCGGCGGGCGCGATCGAGGCTGCGCGCCTCCAGCATGTTCGCGAGGGCGAAGAGGGTCACCACCACCGCCGCCTCCGCTCCTTCCCCGAGGAGGGCCGCGCCGACGATCGAGATCGTCATCAGGGCGTTCATCCCGAGGGACCGGTTCCGGACCTCGCGGAAACCGCGCATCGCCACCGGCGCGCCGCCGAGGAGGATCGACGCAAGAAAGGGGAGGCGGACCAGGGGTTCCCCGGGAAAGAGAATCCGTGATCCCGCGCCGAGAAGAAGGGCCGCGCCGGAAAGGAGGAAGGTGATCCGGGGCCCCTTGTCCGACGAGGGGAGTTCCGCCCGGCGCAACGCGTCGTCCAGCGGATGCCCCTCCATCCCGATCCGGCGGAGGGCGTCGAGGATCGGCTCCACCTCCCCCCGGTGACGCACCTCCACCTGCCGGGAGAAGAGTTGGAACGTCAGCGACTCGACGGCGGGGAGCCTCGAGAGGGCGGCGCGGATCTCCTTCTCCTCGTCGGGACAATCCATGGCGGGTACGAAGATCCGCGTGCGGGGGAGGTCGTCGGGAGTTCGCATTGTCTTGAGGTCCGCGCCCGCCGGCCACCGCGGGGCAGCCCGCGGGAAAGGGGCGACGTCAGCGGGCCGGGGCGCCCTCCGGTTTCTTCGCGACGAAGATCGCTTTCTCGTCGGAGTAGGAGACGACCCGGCCCCCTTCGGCCCGGATGCGGAACGTCTCCCGCGCGAGCGGAAAAGCGGAGAGGAAGATCGTCTCGACCTCCCATTGCACCGCTTTGGGGCGGCCCGTCCGCGCCACCCATTCGGGGAAGGCGTGGGTTTTCCACAGGGAGGCGGCCTGCAGGAGAAGAAGTCCCGCCCCCGCGAGGAACTCGAGCCACTCCTCGACGCGATAGCTGCGCATGTGCGACGGGTCGCGCACCTTCTCGACCCCGTTCATGAAGGCGTCGAGGGCCGGTTCGCCGGGGACCACGCTGTCGATGATGCCGATTCGCCCGCCGGGGCGGATCACCCGGGCCATCTCGGACAGAGCGGTTCGAACGTCGGGGAAATGATGCGGCGCGATGCGGCACGTCACCCGGTCGAAGGCGGCGTCCCGGAACGGGAGCGCCTCGGCGTCGGCGGCCGCGAAGACGATGTTTCCGGCCCGGCGCTCCGCGGCCAGGACCCGCGCCTCCCGCAGCATGGAGGGGGTCAGGTCCGACGCCACCACCCGGCCGCATCGCCCAACGAGGGCCGCCGCGGTGTGCCCGCCCCCGGTCGCCACGTCGAGGACCCGGTGTCCAGGGTCGAGGGCGAGGCCCGTGAAGAGGAGGTCCAGGTCCTCCACGTCGGTGTGGTCGGCACTGCAGCGGTATTTCGTCGCCACCCGGCTGAAGAGCGACCGGGTGAGCTCCTTCGGGGACATCGGCATCCGCGCTTCCTCCGTCCCCATTTTCCCCCGCGGGCTCCACGATGACAAGGCCGGGTGTGGGGATACAATGGGGGGTATGCCGGACCGGCTCCCCGCCATCTCGCGACTGTACGCCGGACCGTTCCCCGCGCTCGAGGAACGGCTGATCGGGCGATATTTCGGCCGCGCCGGGCGGGACCCTGAGCGGGAGCACGTTCTCCTCGTGCCGTCCAACGAACTCCGGGAACACCTCCTGAAGCGCATGGCGTCGGTTCCCGGCGCTCCCGCCGCCTTCGCCGGCGCTTCCGTGATGACGCTGTACGACTTCGCCGTGCGGCTGCTGAAGCATCGGGGGATCTTCCCGGCGGAACTCCCGCCGGCGAGGATGGCGGCGGCGATCCTTGCGGCGGTGCGCGAAACGTACGTCTCGGGGGGAGGGGATTTCGGGGGGATCTCCGCAACGCCCGGCTTCATTCCCGCCCTGGCCCGCACGCTCTCCGACCTCGAGGAGGGGTGCGTGGGGGACGCGGAGCTCGCGTCGACGGAAAGGGCGGCGAAGGACCGGGCGGACGCCGGAAAGGCGGCGCGGTGGACGGAGTGGCGGCGGCTGCGGGCGGCCGTGGGCCGGAAGGTCCGGGCGATGGGGGGAGAGACGCGGCGCAGGATCTTCCAGGAGGCGGTGGCGGGCTTCGAGCAGCCCGGCTACCCGTTCCGCGCAACCTTGTACGGCTTCTACGACTTCACCCGGCTTCAGTGGATGCTGGTCGAACGGCTCCTCTCTTCCGGCCTGCTGGACGAGGTCTACTTCCCCGGGCTCTTCGACGGCGAGGGGAACCTTCGTCCTTCGTTCCTGTACGCCGCGAGGGCGTGGGATCGTCTGCGCGCCGCCTTCGAGGCGAACGTGGAGTTCCTGGCCGACGTCCCTTCCGCCGGGATCGCGTCGGTGCGCGAGCGGATCTTCTCCCCCGTGCCGCCCGTGGAGGTTCGGCCCGCGCCGTTCCCGGTCCTCTCCGCTCCCCACGCGGAAGGGGAGATGCGCCTCGCCGCACGCCGGGTCCGGTCCTGGCGGGACGCCGATCCCCGCGCCTCCATCGTCCTCGTCGCGAGGAAGGTGACCCCGGAGATGGCGGCCGACTGGGAACGGATCGCCTCGGAGTACGGCATCGACACGGCGGGGCGCCTCGACGTCCCCCTCGCTTCCGTCCCTCTCGTGCGTCTCCTCCTGCGGATGATCGCGGCCGCGCGGGACGACTTCCCGCGCCGGGAGGTGATCGACGTTCTCTCGTCCCCGTATCGCCGTTTCGCCGGGGGAGAGGACGGTGCCGCCGCGCGGCCCGACCTGTGGGACCTCCTCTCGAAGGAGCTCCTGGTCGTTTCCGGGTCCGATTGGGAAACGCGGCTGGCCCGGCCTCCGCGGCGGCGGCGCGCGGGGGAGGAGGAAACGGAGGAGGAAGGTCGCGCGGCCCAACTCGCCCTCCTCCGGTCCGAGGTGGGCGCGTTGCGGGCCTCCTTGCGGCCCCTCGGGGAGGCGCGGGGGTACGCCGCCTTCGCGAGGGCGGCGCGGGCCCTTCTCGTCCGCGAGTTCCGGGTCGTCCAGGACGAATCTCCGGAGGGGGAACGCGACCGCCGGGCGGTGGAGGCCCTCTTCGCGATCCTCGACGACCTCGAGGCGATCCCGGACCGCGAGGCGCCGTGGCCGGGAGCGAGGGAGGGGGCGGAGGGATTTTCCGCCCTCCTCTCCGCGCAGCGGCTCTTCGTCGGAGAGCGCGGAGGGATGCGCAAGCCGGGCGCGGTCGTCCTCGGGGACGCCGTCGTCCTGCGGGGCGTCACGGCGGACCGGGCGATCGTCCTGTCGGTGAACGAGGACGCGGTGCCGGCCCAGCTCGAGGAGGACCCGCTCCTCCCGGACGAGGACCGGGAGGAGATCAACCGGAGGACGCGGCAGCCCGACTTGCCGGACGCCTTGTCGCTGCGGAGGCGCAACGCGGCGGAGGAGAAGCTTCTCTTCGCCCTCCCCGCCGCCTCCGTGCGGGAGGGGATCGCCTTCTCGGTCCTGCGCGCCGACGGGGCGGGCGCCGCCCGGCGCCCCTCCCGGTACCTGCTCCACCTGTTGTCGCGTTTCTCGGGCCCCGCGGTCTTCTCCGAGGAGTGGGAAGCCGCCTCCGGCGCCGTCTCCGAACGCCTCCCGCGCTCCCCCTTCGCCGCCCTCGAGGGAGAGGGGCCGCGGAGCGCCCGGGAGACGGCCCTGCGCGCGTGGCGTGCGGGAGAGGAGCCGGAAGTCGTCGCGGCCGGCGTGCCATGGGGCAGGGTGCGCGGGATCCTCACCGCGTGGGCGGCGCGGTCGGCCGGGGGGGGGATCTTCCCGGGCCCGGGTCTCCGCGTCCGCCTCCCGGCCTCGCACAGCGCCTCCGCCCTCGAGGAGCTGGCCCGCTGCCCGTACCTGTACTTCCTCCGTCGCGTCGTCCGCCTCGATCCGCCGGAGGAGCCCGAAGAGGCGCTTGCGCTCTCCTCCGCGGAGCTGGGGGAGATCGCCCACGACATCCTGCGCCGCCTCGGTCGGGACGCCGCGGCGGGAAAGGGGTGGGGGGACGTCTCCGCCGCCGCGCGAAGCGAAGTGGACCGGTTCGCCCGGGAGAACCCGACCGGCCTCCCCGGCCTCTTCCGGATCCGGTGCCGGGGTGTGGAGCGGGACGTGGCGCGCCTGGCGGCGTGGGAGCGGAGGCGGGAGATCGAGCTCCCCGGATGGCGGGTCGATCGTGTCGAAGAGGCGTTCTCCCTCCCGGCCGCTCCGCCCCTTCCGGCGCTTCGGGGGCGGGTCGACCGGATCGACCGTGGCCCCGCGGCGGAAGCCCGGGTGATCGATTACAAGTATCGCGACCCGGCCCGCGGGGAGATCCCCCCGGACTGGATCCGTCACGGACTCTCCCACCAGGTCCCCGTCTACCTGGCGTTCGCGGCGTCGCTGTCTCCCGCCCCGTCCGCCGTCTCGGCGGCCTTCTACTTTCTGCGCAACGAGTTCGGGGTCGAGGAGGCGCCGGGGTGGGACGAGATCCGCGCGGAGTGGGCCGCTGCCCTCGCCGCCTGGCTCTCCCTCGCCGCCGCGGGTGCGTTCCCGCCGCTGCCGCACCACCGGTTCACCAGCGCAGGTCGTACGTCGCCCCGGTATTGTGTTCCCTGCCCGTTCCGGGATCATTGCCGCGTCTCGCCCGTCTACGACGGCTCCGAGATCGACCCCGGCGCGCTTGGAGCGCGGATCGCCCGCGAACCGGCGCTGCGTCCGGTGGCCGACCACCGGCCCGGGAAGTGATTCGTTTCATAAATACGGCAACGGTCGGGAAGACAACACGGAAGGCGCACGCAACGGGAGGGTCCGGCGGAGTCGCCGCAGGAGGGGGGCGGAGTGAGGTAAAGCGCAGCCGTGCAGGTTCACCGCACGGCGAGCCACGAACGGAGCCCCCCCTCCGAGGCGGCGCAGCCGAAAGGTGCGTCACGAAGGCGCCCCAGTACGAGCTTCGCGCTGCTGGGGTACCCCCGCAGTAGGAAAAACGGGGGGCACAGCACCTTCCGGGATCGCTGTTTGGATTCGTTGCCGTATTTATGAAACGCAACAATAAGGAGTGAGCGGATGCGGGAGAACCGGGAAAAGGCGGCCAACGAGTTCCGGCGAGATCTCGCCGTCGACGCCTCCGCGGGAACGGGGAAAACGTCCACCTTGGTGGCGCGGGTCACCAACCTTTTCCTCGCCCTTCCGGACCTGTCCACCGACCAGGTCCTTCTGCTCACCTTCACCGACAAGGCGGCGGCGGAGATGAAGGCGCGGGTGACGGAGGGGTGGGAACGGCTCTTCGCGGCGACGCAGGAGACCGACGACATCGACGAGGTCGGCCGGCGCGCGGCGGCGTGGAACCCGCTCGCCCGCGTTCCCGCGTCGGTCTATCCCGACTTCGCCACGCTGCGTCGGCGGGTCGAGGAGATGGTCGACGGCGTGGGCCGCCTCTCCGTGACGACGTTCCACTCGTTCTGCGCCCGCGTTCTTCGCTCCTTCCCGGCGGAGGCGGGGGTCGACCCCCTCTTCGAGGTGCTCCCGGAGACCGCGTCGGCGGACGCGTGGGACGCCGCGTTCCGCCGATTTCTGCAGGGGGAGTTCGGAGGGGAAGAGGTCCACCCGGAGTGGGAGCGGATCCTCTCCCGCCTTCCTGATCCCTCGAAGGCGTGGTGGGTGATCCGCCGCCTCTGCCTCTTCCAGCGCGACCTGCTGCGCGGCCCGGCGCCGGACTTCGGGTCCCCGGGGGACTTCCTCGACTTCCTCGTCCGGGAACACGGTCCCCACGTGGACTATTTCCGCGCCTTCGTCGCCGGAATCCTGGCGCCGGAGGACGACCCGGCGGCGGCGGCGTTCCGGGAGGCGCTCCGCGTCCTCCAGCCCGCCTGGGAGGCGGTCTCCCGAGGGGACCTCGCGGCCGCGGCGAGGCTTGCGGGGGAGGGGACGGCGGCCTTTTCACTGGATCTTCGGAAGTCGATGAGCAAGAAGAAGTTCCCCCGTCCCGAGGGGCCGAAATTATCCGAGGTGCGCGACGCGCTGCTCCGGTTCTGGAAACGGGTGGCCGAGGTCCCCGAGGGGGATGCGGCGGCGCGCTTCCTCGTGGCGCGGGCCGGGGCCGCCCTCGCTTCGTTCGAGGCGGCGAAGGGGAGCGGGCTCGACTTCATGGACCTGCTGCTGCGGGCGAGCGATCTTCTCGCGGGGAACCCCGCGGTCGCGCGGCGGCTCGGCGAGCGGTTCCGTCACATCTTCGTGGACGAATTCCAGGACACGGACCCGTTGCAGGCGGGGGTTCTTCGCGCGATCGCGGCCGATGCGGTTCCAGGGCGCCTCTTCGTCGTCGGGGATCCGAAGCAGTCGATCTACGGCTTCCGCCGCGCGGATATCCAGGTGTACCGGAAATTCCGCGAGGGGATGGTCGACGCCGGGGGGGAGGACGTCCCGTTGACCCGCAACTTCCGCAGCCGCCCCGACCTGCTCGCGACGCTTTCCGGCCTCTTCTCCCGCGTCCTTTCCGGCGGGGAGGACTTCTCCCCCGCCTACGCGCACGTCGAGGCCGACCGGGACGATCCCGGGGAGGGGCATCCCGTCTCGCTCTACCGGCTCGACCCAGCCGTGGACGAGTCGGAGTTCCTCGCGGCGCTGGTCGGGCGGATCGTCGGATCGGTGAAGGTCCGGGATCGCGGCGGGGTCGATCGCCCCGCGTCGTTCCGGGACGTCGCCGTCCTCTACCGGTCCGACGCCTCGGGCGAAGTTCTGTCAGGGTATCGCGCGGCGCTCGCGGCCGCGGGGATCCCGCACGTCGTCCCTTCGCGCAAGGGGTTCTTCCTCAGGCAGGAGATCCAGGACTTGCGGATGGTGCTCTCCGCCATTGATGTCCCCGCCGACCGGTCGGCGCGGCATGCCGCCATGAAGACGATCTTCTTCGGCTTGTCGGACGAGGAGATCCACCCGCTCTACGGGGAGAATCCGGCCGCGGCGCCGTCCCGCGTGCGCGGGGCCGTGGCGCTCCTTTCCCGCCTCTCCGCGCGTCGGGGGCGAGCCTCGCTTCCGGACCTTCTCGCGGCGCTGTACGGGGAGACGGGGGTCGATTTCGTCGCGGCGCGGATTCCCGACGGGGAGCGGATCGTCCGGAACCTGTCGAAGGCCGCGGAGATGGCGAGGGCCTTCGAATGGGGCGGCGCGGGTTCCCTCAAGCTCTTCCTTGCGGAGATCCGCCGCAAGGCCGCCGAGGGGCGGGAGGAAGACGAGGTCCCCGACTTCGAGGAGGGGGAGGACGCCGTGCGTCTCTCCACGATCCACGGGGCGAAGGGGCTCGAGTTCCCGGTCGTGATCCTCGGGGGGATCTCCCGCGGCGGCCGGAAGGGGCCGGAAGGGCTGCGGGCGGACCGGGTACGGGGCCTCTCGGCGGTGATCTTCCCCGGGTTCCGGACGTATTCGGCGTTCCGGCAGGTGCCGGGCGCAGGTCGCCCGGTGACGTTCGAAGAATGGGAGAAGGAGAAGATGGTGGCGGAGGAGCGACGCCTTCTCTACGTCGCGGCCACCCGGGCGAAGGATCGGCTCTACCTGATCGACGGGGGGAAAGGGTCCGGCTCGACCCTTCGCGACGCGCTGCGGGAAGGGACCTCCGGGGCGACGCCGGCAGGGGAGGGCCGCTGCCTCGTCACGGGGCTTCCGGGCGAGCGGTTGCGTCTGTCGGCATCCGGGGCGGGCGAACCGGCGGGCGGGGAGCTGCTTCGCGTGGCGGTGGCGTCGTCCTTGCGGGAGGAGGCCCCGCATCCCTCCGCGCCCCGCACCGTGCCGGCGATCGCCGGGTATCGAGTCGCGGAAGAAGCGGAGCCGGTCCCGCTCGCGCCGACACCCGAGCCGGTCTCCCTCGCGGAGCTGCACGACCGGTCGCGCGGAAAGCGGTTCGGGGAGAAGGTCCACCGCGTCTTCGAGGCGTTCCCCCCGGTGACCGACCCGTGGCCGCCGCCGGGGGCGGCCCTTCCGGTGATCTGGGACGAGGAGGAGGAGCGCCGGTGGAACGCGATCGTCGTCGCCGTCCGCTCCTCCCCCCTGTGCCGGGAGCTTCGCTCCTGCCGCGTCGTCGGGACGGAGCTGCCGCTCCTGCGGGTCCGCGGCTTCACTGCGGGCGAGGCGCGCGCCGATCTTGTCGTTCGGCCCCCGGGACCGGCGGGGGAGCTGCGGGTCATCGATTACAAGACCGGCGAGCGCGATCGGGCGCTCGAAGAGACGTACTTCCTCCAGCTGCGGGAGTACCGCGACATCCTCTCGGAGGCGTGGCGCGTCCCCGTGCGGGGGATCCTGTGGTACGTGGAATCCGGCGCGTCGTTCGAAGTGACGTGAGGATCGAAGGATTCGCTATAATGGATCCATCGTCGCGGGAATCCACAACCGGGAGGGAACGAACATGTCCGGCACTGCCCCAAGTGCGGGATGAAGCTGATCGAGGTCGACTACAATAGCCTGAAGATCGACCGGTGCTCCGCGTGCGGCGGAGTCTGGCTGGACGCGGGGGAGCTGGAGGCCGCCGTCGCGCTCGAAAAGGGGTTGCTTGGGAGGATCTTCGGGTTGTGACGGGAACCGCAGAACAGGGACGCACCGCAGAACAGGGACGTTCCTGAGAACTCCACGTCTGTCCCACTTCAACGGGAGTTCTCAGGAACGTCCCTGTTCTGCGGTCTGTCGGCTACCTTTAGCCGACCCGCTTCAGGTAGATGAGCTTGTCGTCGCCCTTCGCGTAGTAGTCGGGCAGTTGCGCGGCGAGGGTGCAGCCGACCTTGTCGTAGAATTGCCGCGTGGAGCCGTAGCTCTCCTGCGACGACGTCTCGATCACCAGCAGATACCCTCCGTGCAGTCGTACCTTCTCCTCGACGAACGACAGGATGGCGCGTCCGTACCCTTTCCCCATCCGGTCCGTCCGCGTGGCGATCCAGTACAGGTCGAAGGTCCCCGTCGTCATCGCGTTCTTCCCGAAGCAGGCGTAGGCGACTACCGTGCCGTCGTCCTCCACCAGGACGTACGGGTGGTAGTCGTCCTGCCCTTTCTGCGTAAGCGCTACGTCGACCAGCTCCATCGCCACGTCCACCTCGAACGGCTTGAACGCGCCGGTCCCGGCGATCAGCGCCCGGATCGTCTCGCGGTCCCCCGGTTCGATGCGGCGGACGCGCGTCACCGAGCCCCCAGGGCCAGGCCCAGCCGCAGGATCTCGGCGATCAGGTCCGGGTAGGGGAGCCCCGCCGCGCGCGCTGCACGCGCCATCCCTGCGTCGGGCGCGATGTCGGGGTTCGGGTTCACCTCGAGGACGAGGAGCTCCCCTCCGGCGTTCATCCGGAAGTCGACCCGGGCGTAGCCCGTCAGCCCGAAGATCCGTGCGCAGGCGAGGGTGATCTCCGAGAGCCGCGCGGTGGTTTCCTGCTTCGCTTCGGCGGGGCAGACCGGGGCGATCTCCGCGTACGAAGGGTGCGCGGAGTCCCACTTCGATTCGTAGGTGCACAGCCGCCAACGGGGATTCCTGTAGACGAGTTCCGCCGGGGGAAGCGACCGGTACGGATCGGCCTCTGTGCCGTTCCCGAGCACGCCGACGTTGAACTCCCGCCCGTCCACGAACTCCTCGACGAGGGAATCTTGCCGGAATCCCTCCCTCAACCAATTCACCTGTCTGCGCAAGCCGGCAAGGTCGGCGACGACGCTGTCTTCGGTGATCCCGGCCGAGCCGTCCTCGTTCGCCGGTTTTACCACCAGCGGGTACGAAAGCCCCGGCTCCCCGGCAGGATCGCAGGTGTAGAGCCGGAAGCGCGGCGTGGAGATCCCGTTGGCGATCATCACCTGCTTGGCGAGTGCCTTGCTGTTGCAGATCCCCAGCGCGAGCGGCCCGTTCCCGGTGTACGGCAGGCGGAGCAGTTCGAGGAGCGCGCAGGCGTGCAGCTCCTTTTCGGGAGAGAGGTTCGGGCACTCGCTCAGGTTGAAGACCGCCTCGGCCCCCGAGGATCGCAGCCCCGAGATCAGCTCCCCCGGGTCCTTTCCGAACGCGTGCGTCCACGCATCGTGTCCGCCCGAACGGAGCGCTTCCTCCACCGATTTTGCGTTGAGCGCGAGGTCCATGTCCTCCCGGGCCTCCGCCTTCACGTCCTTGAGCGCCTCGAAGACGGAGGTGTACAGGACGGCGACGCGCACACCCTTCGTAGCGACGGGGCTCACTCGGACTCCATCCCGAGGCGGCGCAAGGCGTGGGAGAGGATCTCCCGAACCAGGGACAGGTAGGGGATCCCCATGCGCTCCGCCATGATCGGCAGGTCGCCATACCCCGGGGAGAGGCCCGGCAGGGGGTTGCACTCGATGAAGCTCGGCGCCCCCCCTGCGTCGAGGCGGAAATCGATCCGGGAGAAGTCGCGGCACCCGAGCGCCCGGTAGATCCCCAGCGCGCACCGCCCGATCTCCGAGAGGACCGGACCCGGCAGCGCGGGCGGGACCCGGTACGCGACGCGGTTCTCCCAGTCCCTCTTCACCTCGAGGGAGTAGACGAACTCCGCCGGAGAGACCGTCTTCGGGACGATCTCCATCATCCCGGCGATCCGGGGCGGATCGTTCCCCAGCACTCCCACCGTAACCTCCGCCCCCGGCACGAACGCTTCGACCATCGCCTCCTGCCGGTACGTCTGCGTGACGAACCGCACCATCTCTTTCGCCCGGTCGAGGGACGTCGCGCGCGAAGCGATCCGAACCCCCTTGCTGGATCCTTCGAAGACGGGTTTCACGATCACGGGGAGAGGAAACGGCAGGGAATCGAACTCCTCCGCGGACCGGAAGGTACGGAACGGCGGGGTGGAGAATCCCCCGTGCTCCACGAGGCGCTTGGCCACCGGCTTGTCGAGGGTCGCGCAGAGCGTGAGCGGGTCGGAGCCGACGTACGGAACCCCGAGCATCTCGAGGACGGCGGGGACATGCGCTTCCCGGCACCGCCCCCCTTCCCCTTCCGCGATGTTGAAGACGATGTCGGGGGATGCATCCCGCAGCGCGTCGACGAAGCCACGCCCCGCCGGCAGCCGCCGGACGTCGTGGCCCAGCTGCGCGAGGGCGCCGGCGATGTGGCCCACCGTCGCCTCGGAGTCGTACTCCTCGAAGGCGTCCTCGGGCAGGTGATCGGGCGTGTCGGCCGGCTTTACGTTGTAGGCGAGACCGACTCGCACCGGCGTTTTCTCCTGGCCATCCGCTCGTTCCCGGCGGGGATGAGCGCGCGGACCTCACCGGTCAGCAGGCGATAGACGTCGTTGCGCGGCGGCGGGAGCGCCGATTCGACCCGCGCCGAGGGGCGGCCGTCGTCCCGCGCTTCCTCGTAGCTCACGATGATCCCCTCGTAGTTCCGCAGGACCGTCCGGTCCTCGCCCATCGAGAGGATGTAGTTCGGCATCAGCGGGATCTTGCCGCCGCCCCCGGGGACGTCCACCACGTAGGAGGGGATGGCGAGCCCGGAGGTGAGGCCCCGCAACGCCTCCATGATCTGGATCCCCTTCGACAGGCGCGTGCGGAAGTGGTCCAGCCCGCGCACCATGTCGCACTGGAAGAGGTAGTAGGGGCGGACCTTCGCCCGCAACAGTTCCGTGTTGAGCTTGCGGATGATCTCGGCGTGGTCGTTGACGCCCTTGAGCAGGACGGTCTGGTTGTTCACGGGCACGCCCGCGCGAAGAAGCCGATCGCACGCATGGCGGGCCTCGGTCGTGACCTCCCGGGGGTGGTTGAACTGCGTGTTCAGCCAGATGGGGCCGTACTTTTCGAGCACCGCGCACAGCTCGTCGTCGATCCGCATCGGGAGGACCACCGGCACGCGGGTGCCGATGCGGATGATCTCGACGTGCGGGATTTTGCGGAGGCTCTTCAATATGTACTCGAGCCGGTCGGTCGGAAGCGTCAGCGGGTCCCCCCCCGAGACGATGACGTCGCGGATCTCCTCGTGGCGCCGGATGTAGGCGAACATCTTCGACAGCTCGAACTCGGTCTTCGCCGCTTCGCCCAGCGTCCAGATCCGCTTCCGCGTGCAGTGGCGGCAATACATCGAGCAGAAGTTGGTGACGACCATCAGGCAGCGGTCCGGGTACCGGTGGGTGAGCCCCGGGACCGGCATGTCCTTCTCCTCCTCGAGAGGGTCGTCCTCGCCCTCCTCGGCGCCGAAATACTCCTCGGCGGAGGGGATCGACTGGCGGGCGATCGGATCGTCGGGGTCGTCGAACCGGATGAGCGAGAGATAGTAGGGGGTGATGCCGAGCCGGTAGATGTCCGTCACACGGGAGAGGCGCTGCGCTTCCTCCGCGGGGATCCGGCAGAGCCCCGCGAGGTCGTCGACGGAGGTGATGCGATGGGAAAGCTGCCAGCGGTAGTCGTTCCACTGCTCGCGCGAGACCTGCGGCCAGGGAAGGCCGACCGGCGTGGTCCTCCCCTTCAGGCGCCTCAGCGGTACGGCGTCGTCACCGGGATGGGTCTCCATGATCCTCCTCGAGTTCCCCGTGTCCGGGGTGGATGGCCGGGACGGCCCCCGGCGTTATCTCCCGCTCGTGCGCGTCCAGAGGAAGTCGACGAGCGTCTTCCCCTTGTTCGAAAACGCGAACTCCTGCTCCCCCGCGAAGTAGAGGCTTTCCCCCTTGCGGGCCACGTACGAGATCTGCCCGAGCCGAAGACCCAGCCGCCCGGCGAGAACGTGGATGTAGTTCTCGCCTTCCTGCGGAGGCTCCGGTGGCGTCTCTTTTCCCGGGGCGATCGTGGCGCGGTAGGCGACGATGGAGCGGTAGCGGCTCTTGGGCAGGAGCGTGTCGAACGCTTTGTATCCGGTGACCTCGGAGGGGAGGGCGTCGCTCTTCCGGAAGAGCACTTTTTCCTCGTCGACGTCGGCGAAGAAGGACGAGGGCGTTTCGTTGAGGGCGGTGAGGATCTCGAAGAGGTTCGCGACGGAGGGAGAGGTGAGGTTGCGCTCGACCTGGGAGATGGCGCCCTTGGTGAGGCCCGCGCGCTCGGCCAGATCGGCCTGCGCCAGCCCGTTGATCTGGCGGAGGTGCTTGATCCTTGCGCCGATGTCGATCACAGGACTGTTTGTTAAACCCTCCGTTTAGTAAACCTGTCCAAATTTTAGAAAATCGCATTCACCGTGTCAACCGGAAAATGCCGAATCCCATGAACTTTTTTAATATTCAACCGCCGCCCTCTAATCACGTGGGGACGGTTTGCTATACCCGAAAAACGCCCTTTCCCGCGCCCCGTGCGGTTCTCCGCCCGCATCCGCGTTGTGCGCGGATGCGGCGGATGCGTGTGCGCGGATGTTGAGAGCAAATAGATTTGTCCGTGTAATATCTCAGCGACACTCTCCCCTGCTTGCACAATCGAACAAATAATCTTCGCCATCTCGCAAGACCGCTCTGCCTGCGCCACCTAAAATGAGCACATCAATTCTGGCCGGAGCAAGCCGGCCACTTGTTCGCAAAGAGACAACCATGGCAGCACAGCAGGAGAAAGACCATGAAACGGAACGGTAGAGCATGGAACAACGGCAAGCTGGACCTGAGCCCGGCGAAGATGAAGCGCAAAAAGGGGAACTGCCGGGCTACAGTCGGCGCCCCATGCGAGAGCGTATTTGCGCTCATTCCACCGCTCTTTGCGCCGAGCCACGGCGAGACACACTGGTTCGTTACGCACAACATTCCAGGCGCGCACCATGTTGGCGCCGTGCTCCTCAAACCTGAACTGGCAATCGGCAAGCTGGAGATCGAACTCGCGGCACGCGACGAGGGCACGTCGGTGAGCCTCGACTTCGTCTACACGGCCATCAGCACGCAGGGCAACGCGCTGTTTGATGACGAACTCGAAGGCCGAATCCAGCAGATGCTGTGCGCCTTCGCTGAGGCACTTCAAGGCCGCAGTGTGGCGCCAGGTGAACTCCGCCTTCCAGGCCAGGGCCAGACATCGGGGTTGCAAGAGGCCTTCAGGCCGAAGAGCGCCAGTGCCAGGTACGAGATCGTCTTGCGAGGAGGCGCGGATGAGTGCTTCGCACTTGCCTGTCCGGTTGCCGAGCTACACTGGATTGACGATTGGCAGTTTCACCTACTCTTCTCGGACAGCGGCCGCAACGAGGATGACTGCATATTCATCGAAGCGGTGTCGGGGTTTGCCGTGCACCGAGTGGCCAGATCCGACACGTACTGGTACACGACCCTGTATGACCCCGCCGCTCGTCGGTTCCACGCCGTGCTGCTGACGGGTGATTTCATCATCGGCAGATGGACCCTCGAGGTGGACCCGCAAGGGGACGGCCGCTCCAGGATGCGCTTTGCCCTAACGGACACCGGCCTCACCGAGGAGGGAAATCGAATCATCCTCGAGAGTGGTTTTGAAACCAGGGTCGCGAACATGCTTCGCTTTATCGCGAGTTCCGCCAAGCATTACACCGAGACTGGCGAGATTCTGCGATTGCCCGCCAAGAGAAAGGCAAAGCTGGCGCTGTCGCTCCTGGGTGCGGCAGTGACACAACATGTCCGCCGGTGGTTTAACACCACACGTTATCGAGGAGGTGCGCGATGCAAATGATAAAACAAGAATTCGGCAGTCCAGCAGAACAACAGCGCAAAACGGCAGGCGCACCGCCTGACAACGGGAGCCGGAACGTAAGATCGGTCATCGTTCTCAAGGTCCGTGGCTACCACGTTGACGTCTTCGGACACGTGAACCACGCTCGATATCTTGAGTTCCTCGAGGAAGCCCGCTGGGCCTTCTTCGAAGAATGGCCTGCAATGACCGCCGCGCTCCACGCCAGGGGCATCATCCATGTCGTGGTCAACATCAATATCGACTACAAGAGTCAGGCCACGGTCGGCAACCTGCTGCGGATCGAGACTGAGCCGATTCGGGTCGGCAGTTCGAGTCTCGTGGTTGCACAGACGATCAGGCAAGCTGGCTCCGGCACGGTGGTCGTCGAAGCCAAGGTCACCAACGTGTTCCTGGACTCCGCCAGCGGCAAAACGACATCGGCTCGCGATGAATTCGTGGCGCACTGGCCGTGGCTAGGCACCTAGAGGTCTGCTTCCCAAACGAGTCGCTGGTTGAATCGCGTTGGCTTGCGCGCTTCGGCGAAAGGATTGTGGCGTGTGCCCGGTCCAGCGCTTGAAGGCGTGGTTGAAGGCGCTCTGGTCGGAGTAGCCGATCAGGAAAGCGACCTCGGAGACTTGCCGCTCGCCCTTCGTGAGCAGGTGTGATGCTTTCTCCAGGCGCACCTTGTCCAATACCTGCTGGAAGCTCGTCTTGTCGTCGCGCAGCTTCGACTGTAGCGCCCGTCCGCTCATTCCCATGCCGTGCGCGACGCTGGCGAGCTTCGGTTGGCCGTCGCCTATGGCCAAGTTCAGAAGGCGCGCCACCTTCGACTCCATGCTCTCCCCCTGTCGCGCCCGGGTCAATAGCTGCTCGGCATGACTGTCCAGCACCCCGAGCAGTTCACCGCTGTGCGGCGCCACGGGGATCGCCAACAGTTCGACCGGGAAGAAGAGGGCCAGCCGCGGTGCGTCGAACTCCAAATTCCGGCCGAGGATCCGCACGTGCTCGCGAAGATCGATCGGGCGGGGATGGGCAAAGGCCACACATATTTTTTGCGGGCGCTCGGAGAGCTGTCGCAGGATCGAAACGGCCAGACTGACGATGCATTCGGCTTGTTGGCGGTGCAGCATGCTCGGACCCTTCCACGTCAGAACGGCCGTTCCTCCCGTGACCGTGAGCATGGGCTGGACAAGATCGGCTACGACGGCGTGGTAACGGCACAGCCGCTCCAGCGCACTGCCCACCGTGGGGCTCGCCAGCATCGAAGCGAAAAGTACATTACTCGCGGGAAGAGTTTCTTTGATCTCGCCCAGATGAAGCCCGAGGTTGGCGTCGCCCGAGCTTCTCTCCAGCGCTTTCCAGATCGTGAAGAGGTGCTCGGCGTCGACCCACCCGGAGCCGGCGCCCTGCCCCAAACCCAACTCCGCGAGGAGATCATGTCCGACGCGCGCCCTCGCGCCTCGGACGAGCAATAGCACCAGATCGCGGGACAATGTAAACATGCGCTCCTCTTTTATGTGGGAAGAAACCTGTTCCCGCATTTTCTCCCCGTCAGTATACAACTCTCGGAAGTGGCGGTAGGGAACGGGCCGGATCACCTTCGCACGAACGAACTCGGTCCACACGACGACGCGCTTGGCTGAACAGGACGGGCAGAACGATCGCACGGGTCGCCATCTGGATGCGTGTGCGCGGATTGACAACGCGGGATGAAATCGGCGAGAATGCTTTCCTCTGCACGCAGGTGGGGGAGTAGCTCAGCTGGGAGAGCACCACGTTCGCAACGTGGGGGTCGAGGGTTCAATCCCCTTCTCCTCCACCACCTTTCCTTTCCTCACCACAAACATGCACCAGGGGATTGAACCGGCTTCGGGCGCCGACGAACAGGAGCCCCTCCCGCTGCTCATGAGATTCCTGCCAGCTGGGGTCCCCTGCATCGACAATCGGTCGGGGAGAAAAGCGCGACGCACGGGAGCCCCGCTACGATATCCCGCGAAGTCACTTATCCTGATTTCTATTCATCTTCGGCGGTTGCCGCAATACACTGTGCTGTGGAATTTCCTGACGTCAGATAGACTTGGACGATGCTCCCGGGCGTAATCATAATTTCGCGGAAAAGCCGGAGGTGACGGTTGGACGCTTTCGCATTCCGGAATCGCCTGAGGATTCCCCTCACGTTGACCGATCCTTGGCCTTGACAAACTATGTAAGCCTTATCATAATTTGATAAGTTACGTTTAGTATGTAAAGGGGGGGGGCGATGAACCCAAGACTGAACCCTTACGCTCCGGGAGCAGGAACCAAACCTCCGGCATTGGTCGGACGTGATGAGCAGATTGAAGCATTCGATGTGTTGCTTGAGCGTCTGGAGAACGGTTATTCCGAGCAATCGATGATCATCACGGGCCTTCGTGGAGTGGGAAAGACGGTACTTCTTGATGTATTTCGTGAGAAGGCTGAAACCAGGCATTGGGCTACTGTCGAATGGGAGGTAGAGAAGGGCGCTTCATTCAAACCAAAGATTGCCGCACAAGTTAGACGAGCTCTTTTCCAACTTGAGATCAAGGCCCGTTGGACCGATCGGTTGAAACGTGCTGCGGCAATTTTAATGTCTTTTAGTTTAACCTTCAATGCGGATGGTTCTGTCAAAGTAGGTCTTGATGAACCGCTAAGCGGAGTAGGGGATAGCGGGAATTTAGCTGAAGATTTATCCGACCTGTTCGTAGCTCTCGGCGAAGCCGCCCAAGAAAAGAAGACTGGTGTTTTGTTTCTGTTGGACGAGATACAGTATCTTCAGCAACCAGAACTGGAAGCATTAATAACTGCTTTGCACAAGGCAACTCGTCGTTCTCTTCCAATAACGCTGGTTGGCGCCGGCCTACCTCAAATTCCGCGTCTGGCTGGTGAGGCAAAGTCGTATAGCGAGAGGCTTTTCAGATTCCCTCGCATTGGAGAGCTCGATCCGGCCACTCACGCCCGGGAGGCGCTTATTTTGCCCGCACGGAAACTGAGCGTTGAATACTCCGATTCTGCTGTGGACCTTATTGTCGAGTACACTCAGGGGTACCCCTATTTCTTGCAGGAGTTCGGAAAAATAGTTTGGGACGAAGCGTCGACATCACCTGTCAGCCTTGAAGAGACGCGTTCGGTTAAGCTTTTAGTAGAGGCAAAACTCGATGAAAGTTTTTTCCGGGTTCGCGCTGAACGCACAACGGACCTCGAATTGAGGTACCTGTATGCCATGGCCGAACTCGGTCCGGCCGCGCACCGTGCCAGCGAGGTGGCCAAACGACTACAAAGAACGACCGAACAGGCGGGCCCAATTCGTTCAAGGCTGATTGAAAAAGGGTTGCTCTACACACCTGGTCACGGATTGGCGGCGTTCACAGTTCCGCAGTTCGACCGGTATATGCTTCGATGTCATGGCGATCTTCGCAATGTGTCCGATCCCTAAAATACTTCACAAAAGGGTTGGGCAATTGTCGTGCGAGTTGGGGCAGAAGATACACGGTGCATCGGGAGCTTCGGATGGTGCCCGCCGCAACGTCGACCGTAGTATCATCCGGACATGACCTTTTCCCTCTCCGCGCCGCTGTTCGTCGAAGTGGCCGTCCCGCTCCCGATCGACCATCCGTTCACGTACCGGGTCCCCTTCGGGGATGAGCACCGCGCCGAGGTCGGCGTTCGCGTCCTCATCCCGTTCGGCGGGCGGAAGATGACGGGTCTCGTCACGGCGATCACCGACGCCTCCGCCCTCGACGGACGGGACGCGAAGGATCTCCTCGCGATCCTCGATGAAACACCGTACGTGTCCGGGCGCCACCTCGCGTTCCTCACCGCGACGGCCCGCGGGTGCCTCGCCCCGCTGGGCGAAACGCTGCGCGCCGCCCTCCCTCGCGGGCTCCCCCGGAAGGAAGCGCCCGCAGCCCCGCGGATGGAGGCGTACTACCGCCCTTCCCCGTTCCCCCCCGAAGGCCCGATGACTCCGAAGCAGCGCCTCGCGTTCGAAGCGGTCCGCGAGGCCGGGGGGCTGTCTTCGTCCGATCTTTCGTTACGGGTTCCGGGCGGAGCGGAGACGGCGAAGCGTCTTGCCGCGAAAGGATTCCTGCTCGTTTCGTTGCGGCCCCGGCCGGTGAGCCTCCACGCCGCGTCCCTTCCCGACCTGGCGGGGGATCTCTCGCCCACGCCCGGCCAGGAGGCCGCGCTTGCGCGGATCGGGGTCGCCGTCGCCTCGGGGCGGCACGCCGCATTCGTGCTGCACGGCGTGACCGGATCCGGAAAGACCGAGGTCTACCTGCGCGCGGTCGAGCAGGTGCGCGCCACGGGCCGCCAGGCGATCTTCCTCGTTCCCGAGATCGCCCTCACCCCGCAGCTGCTCGGCAGGGTCCGGTCCCGGTTCCGCGACGGCGTCGCGGTGCTCCACAGCGGGCTCACGCCGGCGGAGCGGTCCTCCCAGTGGAGGAAGATCCGCGACGGCGAGGTGTTCCTCTGCGTGGGGGCGCGCTCCGCCATCTTCTCCCCCTTCCCGTCCGTGGGGCTGATCGTCGTGGACGAGGAACACGACGCCGCCTACAAGCAGGAGGACGGTGTCCGGTACCAGGCGCGGGACCTCGCCCTTCTGCGGGGCCGCATGGAAGGCGCGGTCGTCCTGCTGGGCTCCGCCACCCCTTCGGCCGAGTCGTTCCACCGGGTGCGGACCGGAGCGGCGACGCTGCTTTCCCTCCCCGAGCGGATCGGAGGGAGCGGCATGCCGGAAATCTCCGTGGTCGATCTCAAGGAGCGCACGGACCGCCGCGGCGCCGACCGCTACTTCTCCCCCGAGCTCGAGGCGGCGATCGACGAAACGCTCGCGGGCGGCGGGAAGGCGATGCTCTTCCTCAACCGGCGCGGGTTCGCCGCCGCACTCACGTGCCTGGAGTGCGGAACCACGGTGCAGTGCGGGAATTGCCAGGTGGCGCTCACGTACCACCGGGAGCACGAGGCGCTCCTTTGCCACTACTGCAACGTGAAGCGCAAGGAGCCCGAATCGTGCGCGAAGTGCGGGGGGCACAAGCTCGCCCAGGTGGGGATCGGAACGGAGCGGCTTCTCTCCTGGGTTTCGAAGCGGTGGAAGGAGGCGCGGGTGGCGCGGCTCGACTCGGACGTCACGCGGAAGCGCGGCGCGTATGCCGAGGTCCTCTCCGGGATGCAGCGAGGGGAGGTGGACATCCTGGTCGGGACGCAGATGATCGCCAAGGGACACGACTTCCCCGAGGTCACGTTCGTCGGGGTGCTGCTGGCCGACCTCTCCCTGTCGTTCCCCGACTTCCGGGCGTCCGAGCGCACCTTCCAGATCCTGACCCAGGTGGCGGGACGTTCGGGCCGCGGCGACCGCCCGGGCAAGGTCCTCTTCCAGACGATGGCTCCGGAGAGCCCGGCCATCCGCAAGGCGGCGGAGCACGACTACGCCGGATTCATGGAAGACGAGCTCGCCGCGCGGGAGGCGATGGGGTACCCTCCCTTCGGCCGGATGCTGCTGCTCCGCGTGTCGGGAGCGAAGCAGGACGCCGCGCGGGAGGCGGCCGACCTGGTAACCGGTGCGCTTTCCGGCCCGATGTCCGCCCACGGAGTTCGCCTCCTGGGCCCCGCCCCCTCGCCGATCGCCCGGGTCAAGCGCCGCTTCCACTATCAGATCCTGCTGGTGATGCCCCCCGACCTTCCGGTGGGGGATCTCTTCCCGGAGCTCCTGCGCCCGCTCCGCGAGCGGATCCGCAGGCTCGGCGTGCGTCTCGAGGCCGACGTCGACCCGTATCAGATGATGGTGTGATCCTTCCCCGGCACGGGGTTTGAACTCCTTTCGCGCAACAACGCGCAAAGGAGGGCAAGACCATGCGGGTGCATTACGTGCTGAACCACGGGGGGACGCCGGCGTCGAAGCTGGCCGACGTCGAGATCCACTTCGAGGAGGGGCTCCTCGCCGGCCTCAAGCTGGTGGGGTGCTCCGTCTGGCGCTCGAAGAAGGGAGACGCGCCGACCGTGCTCGTCCCCTCCCGCTCCTACGCCACCGCCGGGGGGGTCCGCTACTACGAGCTGCTGCGCTCCTCGGCCGACGGCGCCGCCTCCGCGGAGGGGACCGTCGAGGACCCGGCAGCGAAGCTCGCCGTCCGGCGGTTCAAGGACTACGTCCGCGACGAGTACCGCAAGATCGCGGCGCTGCCCGACGAGCCGCCCGTCCCCGCCGAGCGAAGCGGCGGGAAAAAGGCCGCCGCCAGGTAGGCACAAGGAGCGATGTGCCCCCCGCGGGGTTCCAGGCGGGGGGCATCCACTCCGATCTTGTGATGCTGGTTTGTGGGTTGTGGGCAGGGGACACACCTTCCCGCAGTGGGAGGACACTCCTCCCCTTCGTCCCGGGCCAGGACCAGGAATGTCCCCCCCTGGCAGGTATGTCCCCTGAAAGCGCCTGCACCTCTCAGTAACCTTCTCCTGTCAGGGGGGACACTCTTGGTCTGTTGGGGAATCAGGGGAAGAGTGTCCCCCACTGCAGTTCCCTCTGTGGCCTGTGTCGCTGTACAATTAAATATTAATGTTCGAACGGTGATGCATCACCAAGGGGGTTCCATGTCGGATGTCGGCGAAAAGGTGGCGCAGGCGACCCGCCAGCGCGCGGCGGTCTACGCCCACCTGTTCCTCGTGCTGCGCAAGCGGCTCGGGGAGCGGGAGGCGGTCGACCTGATGAGCGAGGCGATCTACAACTTCGGCAGGGAGAAATCGACGCTCAACTACTCGGAGAAGGCGCGCTCCGGCGACCTCGCGCAGGCCGCCCGGGAGTTCGCGTCTCCGGATCCGGTGAAGCAGCACCAGTTCGCCCCGCGGGTCGTGTCGCTCACCCCCGACGAGGCGGTGATCGCGATGTCGAAGTGCCCCCTGGTCGACGAGTGGCGGGCGATGGGGCTGCCGGACAAGGATGTGGAGACGCTCTGCCGCGTCGCCCACTCCGTCGACTTCGGGACGTGGGAAGGGGCGTTGCGCTGCGCGCTCTGCTTCGAGGGAACCCGCGGGGAGGGCAAGGACGAGTGCGTCCTCCGCGTGAAGAAGGCGCGGACCTGACGCGATGGGAGAGCTCAGGCCGAGGGACTTCCAGTTTCTGCTCGTCGTGGTCGCGGTCGTCGGCCTGCTCACCGTCCTCTCCATGACGGGGAAGGAGCGGTTCATCCCGCGGACCGAGGCGCACCTGGCCGTCGGGCCGATCCAGGACACCGCCCAGGCCGACGCGGTGTGCCGGTCGTGCCACGACGGGGCGAATCCGGCCTCCGTGGAGGGGAAGATGGGCCCCCCGATGCAGGAGAACCACCCGCTGCGCAAGAAGAACTGCCGCCAGTGCCACCGGCTGGAGCGGAAGAAGTCGTGAGCCGGAACGGGCCCCCGCTGGGGGCGCACGTCTCCGTCGCCGGTGGAGTCCGAACGGCGCCGGAGCGGGGGAAAAAGATCGGCGCCGACGTCGTCCAGATCTTCTCCAAGCAGAACACGCGCTGGGAGGGGAAGGCTCTCGAGGAAGGGGACGCCCGGGGGCTCCGCGAAGAGAGCGAACGCACCGGCGTGCGCGTGTCCGCCATCCACTGCGCCTACCTCATCAACCTCGGCTCCGCGAACGGGACGGTTCGCACCCGGTCCCTCTACGCGCTCGAGGACGAGGCGTCGCGCGCCGCCATGCTCGGGGTGCCGTACCTCGTCATGCACCCGGGTTCGAGCGGCGACGACCCCGCAGAGGAAGGGATCGCGCGCATCGCGTCGGCGATCCGCTCGTTCGGGAAGTTCCCGAAGGGGGTGACGCTGCTCCTCGAAAACACGGCGGGGCAGGGGAACTCGATCGGCCGCACGATGGGGCAGCTCCGGGAGCTGCTCGACGCCGCGGCGAACCCGCCCGACGTGGCGGTATGCCTGGACAGCGCCCACCTGTTCGAGTCCGGCTACGACGTTGGGACGGCGACGGGGTGGGACGCCCTCCTCGCGGAGATGAAGGAGACCGGTATTCTCCCCCTGGTCCGGATGTGGCACCTGAACGATTCGAAGACGGCGATGGGCAGCCGCGTCGACCGCCACGAGCACATCGGTGAGGGGCGGATGGACCTCTCCGCCTTTTGCCGGATCCTGAACCACAAGGGGTTCTCGACGCTGCCGATGGTGCTCGAGACGCCGAAAGGTGAGGACGACGAGTTCACGATGGACCTGCGCAACCTGGCGACGCTGCGAAAGCTCCTCGCGTAGCCGGAAAAGAGAAGGGAAGACGATGGACTTCGAGGCGATCAGGGAACTGGCGAAGCACCACAAGCAGAGTTTCGGGCGGATCCTCAAGTGCGAGATGTACAAGCTCGAGAACGGCCGCCTGCTGGCGATCACGCGCCTTCACGACGATTTCCACGACATGAACCTGGCGATCGTCCTTTCCGAATCCTATTGCATCGAGGAGATCGCGGGGAAGATGGATCGCATTCCCCAGCCCTGCTGCGAGACGAAGCCCCTCGAGATGCTCTCGTCCCTGAAGGGAATCGCCGTCCTGGAGCGGGGGGGCTTGAAGAAGGTGAAGGAGCGGATCCCCCGGAACATGAGCTGCACGCACATTTACGAGATGCTCGAATCCACCTTCCGGGCGGTCTTCGTCGGGAACTACAGCATCCTCGGACAGAAGTGGGACGGGGTGCTCAATCTCGAGATGGAGGAGAGCCGCCAGCTCGGGATCCAGTCGCCGATCCTGGCGGACACCTGCTTCGCCTTCAACCTCGAATCGGCGAACCCGGAGATTCTCGAGCGGGCCCGGAAAAAGATCGAGGAGGCCCGCCCGAAGATCGCGGCGATCGAGGCGGTCAAACGGGGCGAGTGATCCTCGCGGAAAGGGGTTCCATGGGTTCGGAACGGCAGGTGCGGCGGCTGGCGGAAACGCTGGTCCGCCATTCGGTGAAGGCGAAAAAGGGGGAAATCGTCCGGATCTCCACGGGCGAGCTCGGCCGTCCCCTCGCGCTGGAGGTCTACCGGGAAGTGTTGCGGGCGGGGGCGCACCCGCTGCTCTCGGTGGGATTCGAGGAGGCGAACGCGATCTTCTACGAAGGGGCGTCCGCGGAGCAGATCGCCTACATGCCGCCCACGAAGATGCACGAGGCGAAGACGATCGACGCCGACATCATCATCGTCGCCCCCGGCAACACCCGGTACCTGTCGCACATCCCGCCCCGGAAGATGGCGGACCGCCGGAAGGCAACCAAGCCGATCTCCGAGGTGGTGCTGCGCCGGGTCCGGTGGGTGCTGACGAACTTCCCGACGGAGGCGCTCGCGCAGGAGACGGACCGGTCCCTGCCCGAGTACGAAAAACTGTATTACCGGGCCGTGGAGCAGGACTGGGCGGCGATGTCGCGGATGTTCGCCCGGGCGAAGAAAGTGCTCGAGAAGGCCGACCGGGTGCGGATCGTGGGGAAGGAGACCGACCTTTCCTTCTCGATCAAGGGGCGCACCGCGATTCCGTGCGCCGGCGAATACAACATGCCCGACGGCGAGATCTTCACCGCGCCGGCCGAGACCTCCACGGAGGGGAAGATCTTCTTCGAGTTCCCCGCGATCGCCGGGGGGCGCGAGGTGGCGGGGATCCGCCTGACGTTCCGCAAGGGGCGGGTGGTGGAGGCTTCGGCGGAGAAGAACGAAGGATACCTGAAGGAGATGCTCGCCGCCGACCGGGGCGCGTCCGTGCTCGGCGAGTTCGGCATCGGTGCGAACGCGGGGGTGACCTCCTTCACCCGCGACATCCTCCTCGACGAGAAGATGGGAGGGACGATCCACCTGGCGGTCGGCCGCTCGTATCCGGAATCGGGGGGGAAGAACGACTCGGCGGTCCACTGGGACATGATCAAGGACCTGCGCGCACAGGGCGACCTCTACCTCGACGGGAAGCCGGTCCTGCGGACGGGCGTCCTGTTCGGAAAAACGCCGAAGGGGATGCGCAAGGCCCGGAGGTGATGCGCGGAGGGAGACTTCCGCCGCGCGGCGATCGGATGGACATGCCATCGTGAAAAACGGTCTGCGGATTCTCCTCGTCGCCGTGTTGTTCCATCTTGCCCTCTTCCCGCCCCACGCGATCGCCGAGAGCGCGAAGGTCCGGCAGGGGGTGAAGCAGGTCGCGGCCCGCCAGTACAAGAAGGCTCTGAAAAGTTTTCGTGACGCCGTCAGGAAAGACCCGAACGACGCGGAGGCGATGACGCGGATCGGGGATCTCTACGCGTCGGGGCAGGGAGTCGCCCGCAGCGACGAGGAGGCCGTGAGGTGGTATGCGAAGGCGGCGCCCCTCGGGCACGCCCCGGCGCGCTTCGCCCTTGCCGCCCGGTACGCGAGCGGGCGCGGCGTCGGGAAGGACCCCGCGGCGGCGGCGAAGTGGTGCCGCCTGGCGGCGGACCAGGGACACCCGGGCGCGCAATCCCTCCTCGGGTTCCTGTACGAACAGGGGATGGGCGTCCCGCGGGACGCAGCGGAGTCCCTCGCGTGGTACCGGAAGGCCGCCGAGTGCGGGGACGTTGCGGCGCAGAAACTGCTCGCGTGGAGGCACCTCGAGGGGAACGGGATTCCGAAAGACCCCGCGGCGGCCGCGACGTGGTACCGGAAGGCCGCGGAAGCCGGCGATCCCGACGCCCAGGCGCGGCTCGCGGGGATGTACCGCGACGGGACCGGGGTCCCGAAGGAACCGGTCGAAGCGGCGACGTGGTACCGGAAGGCCGCGGAGAAGGGGAACGCGGAGGCGTTCGCGGGGTACGGAAGGGCGCTTCTCTACGGTCACGGCGTGGCGCAGAACGAGTCGGCGGCGGCGGACTGGATCCGGAAGGCAGCGGAGCGGGGCGTGCCGGAAGGGATCTTCCTCCGGGGTGTTCTCTACGCGTACGGCCGGGGCGAGCCGAAGGACGATGCCGAGGCGCTCGACGGGTACCGGCGCGCGGCGGAGGAGGGGTACATCGACGGGCAGCTGCAGATCGCCGGGATGTACCTCACGGGCCGCGGAGCGAAGCAAAGCGACAACACGGCGGCCGCCTGGTATCTGCGCGCGGCGGAAGCGGGGAGTCCGGACGCCCAGGTGATGCTCGGGTGGATGCACGAGGTCGGCCGGGGCGTTCCGAAGGACCTTGACGCGTCGGTCCGCTGGTTCCTGCTCGCGGCGGCCCAGGGGAACACCGTCGCCCGCGACCGCCTGAAGCACCTCGAGGACCTGCGCAAGGAAACGATCCTGTCCCCGCAGAAGAGGGTTCCGCCGAAATAGCGTCCCGCCCGCCCGGGCCGATTCATTTCCCCAGCAGCACCACCGTGGTCCTCGGATTGACGAGATACCGGTCCGCCGGATCCGGCAGGAGTTCCGCACCGTCGTCCTGGAAGTCCTCTCCCGCCGACAGGCTCGTGTCGATCGTACGCCGCCACCGGATCCCCGGGAGCGGCGGGATCCTCACTTCGTGCTGCCGGTAATCCCCGTTCAGGACGAGGAAGAGGAAGTACGACCCCTCCCCCGACGGTTCCTCGCTCCCGTCGAGGAGGCAGCATAATACCCGCCCCTCCGGATCGTCCCAACGGGGAGGGCCGAGGTCCTCGCCGAACCACTGGATGTCGGGGACCGCGTTCGCGTCCTGGTCCGTGTCCGTGCCGGTGAAGAACTTGCGCCGCTGTAGGATCGTGTATTTCTTCGTGAACGCGATCGCCTTCCGGAAGAAGGCGACCATGTCCGCGTTCCGCTCCACCTCCCCCCAGTCGAACCAGGAGATCGGGTTGTCCTGGCAATACGCGTTGTTGTTCCCCCGCTGTGTCCGGAGGAATTCGTCGCCTCCGAGGATCATCGGAGTCCCGGCGGAGAAGAGCAGCAGGCACGCGTGGTTCTTCGCCAGCCGCCGTCGCAGCCGCACGATCTCCGGGTCGTCCGTCTCCCCTTCCGCGCCGCCGTTCCAGGAGTTGTTGTCGTCCGTGCCGTCCCGGTTCCCCTCGAGGTTCGCCTCGTTGTGCTTCCCGTTGAAGGAGACGAGGTCGCGCAGGGTGAACCCGTCGTGGCAGGTGACGAAGTTCACGCTGTTGTAGGCGGAGCGCCCGTCGTCGGCGTACAGGTCGGCCGACCCCGTCAGCCGGAATCCCAGGTCCCGAAGCTGCCCGCCGTCCCCCTTCACGAAACGGCGCACCGTGTCGCGGAACCGGC
>Ga0334722_10000055_pt1 | contig 165259 bp, 145 predicted proteins | sample C3_bottom_MG_FD_207210 | JGI IMG/M metagenome (GOLD analysis project Ga0334722, IMG submission 207210) | Sediment microbial communities from Yellowstone Lake, YNP, Wyoming, USA - C3_bottom | ecosystem: Environmental > Aquatic > Freshwater > Lake > Sediment | place: USA: Wyoming | collected... | reverse complement strand
TGACGAACGCCGCCCTCCAGGTCCACGGCGGCTACGGCTACGTCACCGACTACCCGGTCGAGCGCTACCTGCGCGATGCGAAGCTGACCGAGATCGGCGAGGGGACGAGCCAGATCCAGCGGCTCGTCATCGCCCGGCGGATCCTCGGCCTGCGGGTGGTCTGACGGGTCGGCACTCAGGCTGGATCGAATTGGCCGGGCTGTCACTGATCCTCCGACGCACCCACGTGTACCCTGCCGCATCAATCGATCCGGAAGGGTCGCAATGCGACTCGGCCTCGAACTCCCTCCCTCGGGGCGGTTCACGCCGTCTCCTTCGAGGCCCCGACGAACGCGTCCTGGTCCGTTGGAGTTCGTGGGAGCGGTGGCTCGCACGGTCGAGGACGGCGCCGCGTCCCAGGCTGGCGACACCGGCCGCGTCCGCAGCTTCGGGGTCAAGGCGGCGTCAACGCTCGGCAGCTTCCTGCGCGCCCGTCGGACACCCGCGGGCCTGGGCCGCCGGCACGGGCCCGGGCTCGGCTCCGCTCACGATCGATCTCGACTCGGCGATCTGGGGCACGTGCGGGCTCTGGCCCGGACTTCCAGCGACCGACGGGCACATCCGAGCACGAAATCGGCTGATTGAGCTGCAGCGTTCTGGCTACACGGCCGATGGCGTGAAACCAAGCAGCTCAAAGGCGCGGGCCTGGAGCGGGGTGGGCTCGTCCTGCTGCCAGAAGGCGGCCCGCTCGTCGAGCCCGGCCGGGATGACCCGGCGCTCGGTGAGGGTGGCAAGATGTACTCGCGGTAGTCAAAGCCTGACGGAACGAGGGGAAGGGCCGGGATCTGATGGCCGCGTATTGGGTTGACGGCGGGAATGTCGTGATCCCTGCGATCCTGATCGTGGTCGTTGTGGCGGCGTACGGAGTGCATACCCGTGTCTCGCCGGTTGCCCTGACCGTCAACCTGATCGTGGTTTTCTATGCGGCGGCGCTGATCATCCTGTCATTCTTCCCCTTCCCTCTCCCTCCATACGGCACCGACATGTACGTCGGGCGATCGATCGTCGAGGCGCCCGCGCTGTGGGTAAACGCTGTGCCCTTCGCGACGATCACGTCGAGTCTGGCGCGCGGTCCGGGGTGGCCGGCCTTGCGAGTCGTCCTGGGCAACCTCATTGCGTATCTTCCGCTCGGCTTACTCCTGCCGATGCTCACCGCGAGACACTCGTGGCGAGGGTCGATCCTCCTCGGACTCGCCATCTCGCTCGCCATTGAGGCCACACAGCTCATTCTTTCGCTTGCGATGGGTATCCCGTATCGAGCCGCCGATGTTGACGACGTGCTCCTCAACGTTGCAGGCGTCGGGCTGGGCCATGTTGCATACACGTCCGGTGTAGGATGGGCACGCATCCCCCGGTCGCACGTCAAGTCGACTTCCCCGCTAGCCAGGCTCGCCGCAGCCATCGTGGAGCTCGATTCGCTTGGCAACCGGCGGCATCTGCTCGAGACCACGACCCGAGAGCCCCAACCAAGCGCCGAATAGGCCGGGGGCGTCGCGCCTAGGCATGCCCGAGCCGCCCGATCGCCTCGACCGCGGCCGGGTTGTCGAGGGCCGAGAGGTCGCCCGGGTCGAGCCCGAGGTAGGCCGCCCGGGCGACCCGCCGCATCACCTTGCCCGAACGGGTCTTCGGGAGCGCCGGGATGACCTCGACCGCCTCCGGTCGGAGCGCCCGGCCGAGCTCGTCGGCGACCCGGGCGCCGATCGCGGCGCGGAGCTCCGGTGAGTCGGTCTCGCCCGGGCGCAGGACGCAGAAGACGACGATCGCCTCGCCCTTGATCTCGTGGGGGATGCCGATCGCGGCCGCCTCGAGGACGGCCGGGTGGCTGACCGCGGCGCTCTCGACCTCGGCCGGGCCGACCCGCTTGCCGGCCACCTTGAGCGTGTCGTCCGAGCGGCCGTGGATGTACCAGTAGCCGTCGGCGTCGACCTCGGCCCAGTCGCCGTGGACCCACGTGCCGGGGATCCGCGACCAGTACGTCTCGAGGTAGCGCTCCGGGTCGCGCCAGAAGCCGCGGGTCATCCCCGGCAGGGGCTGGCGGATGACGAGCTCGCCGACCGAGCCGCGCACGCTCCGCCCGGCGGCGTCGACGACGTCGGCGATCGTGCCCGGGCAGGGGCCGCCGAACGAGGCGGGCTTGATCGGGGTGAGCGGGTTGCAGCCGACGATCCCGCCCGAGACCTCCGTGCCGCCGCTGTAGTTGACGATCGGGCAGCGCCCGCCGCCGACCTCGCGGAAGTACCACCACCATGGCTCCGGGTTCCACGGCTCGCCGGTCGAGCCCAGGACCCGGAGCGTGCGCAGGTCGTGCCCCCGGACCGGGTCCGGGCCGTGGGCCATGAGCGCCCGGATCACGGTCGGGCTGAGGCCCAGGTGGGTCACCCGGTGGCGCTCGACGATCGACCAGATCCGGTCCGGCCCGGGGTGATCGGGCACGCCCTCGTAGAGCACGAGCCGGGCGCCGAGGAGGAGCGCCCCCGAGATCGCCCACGGGCCCATCATCCAGCCCAGGTCGGTGAACCAGAAGAGCGTGTCGCCCGGTCCGAGGTCGAAGCAGTGGGCGAGATCCTGGGCGCCCTTGACCGGGAAGCCGCCGTGGACGTGGACGGCGCCCTTCGGCCGGCCGGTCGTGCCCGAGGTGTAGATGAGCAGGTACGGGGTCTCGGGATCGGTCGGACCGGGCGCCTGCGCCGGCGCGTCGGCGGGGGCGGCGGCGAGCTCCTCGTCCCACCAGCGGTCGCGTCCCGGCGTCCAGGGGACGTCGCCGGCCCGCCTGCCGAGCCGGCGGACGACGAGGACGCGCCGGACGGTCGGGGCGTCGCGCAGGGCCGCGTCCGCGGTCTCCTTGAGCCGGACGACGCTGCCGCGCCGGAGGAAGCCGTCGGCGGTGATCAGCACGCTCGCCTCGCAGTCGGCGAGCCGGCCGGCGACCGCGGTGTGGCCGTAGCCCGAGAAGATCGGGCTGTAGATCGCCCGCAGCCGGCCGAGGGCGAGGACCGCGACGACCGTCTCGACGAGCATCGGCAGGAAGATCCCGACCCGGTCGCCCTCGCCCACGCCCGCGGCGGCGAGCATCCGGGCGGCCCGCTCGACCGACGCCTCGAGCTCCGCGTTCGACAGGCGCCGGACCTCGCCGTCCTCGCCCTCCCAGGCCAGGGCCAGGTCGTCCGGTTCGCGGCGGGCGCGCGGCTCGAGCGCGGCGAGGGCGTAGTTGAAGCTGCCGTCGATCCACCAGCGGGCCCATTCGGGGCCGCGCGAGAGGTCCGCGACCTGGCGCGGCCGACGCTGCCAGGGGAGGCCGAGGTCGTCCGCGGCGGCGCCCCAGAACCAGGCCGGATCGTCCGCCGCGTGGCGCTGGAGGGCGTCGAGGGTCGGCTCGCCGGTCGTGCGCAGGAAGCGGGCGAGCCGGCTCTCGGCGAGGAGCTCGGGGGTCGGGCGCCAGGCGGCGGCGGGGACGTCGCGGCCGAAGATCGGCCAGGCAGCGTCGTCCATCTCGGCTCCGCTCAGCCTCCGGTCCCGGCGGCCGCCGTGAGCGCCTGCAGGAGGGCCGCCCGGAACGCGCTCGCCCACGGGCCCTGCCCGGCGGCGACGTACGGTGACACCTCGAGCTTCTCGTAGGCGGCCGGATCGCCGACGTACGAGCGGGCGCACGAATCGACGTTGCCCAGGTTGCGCTCGAACGCGTCGCGGTCGCCGAAGATGTAGAGGTAGATCCGGACCGGGTTCGACTGGTCGAGGCCCCGGGCGGTAAACGAGATCGCGGTCGGGCTCAGGTGCCGGTCGGCGCAGCCGGCGTCGCCGGAGACGATGTCGGTGGCGGCGATGCCGCGCAGGGCGAGCTCGTGGGTGAGGCCGATGAAGTCGGCGGGGGTCGGAGCGGGCGGCCTGGTCGCTTCGCCGCAGGCGGCCGTGGCGAGGGCGGCGACGATCGCCAGGACGAGCACCGTCCAGGCGAGGGGCCGCGGGGCGGTCGGGCGGCGAGGGAAGCGCTGAGGCACGGGCCGGGGCATGCGCTGAGGCTAGCACCGCCCCGGGCGAACCGCGCGGCGGGCGTTCGACCGCCTGCCGGGCGCGGCTGTCGTACGATGGGCACGAAGTCCCCAGCGGTCGTCCGCCGGGCGCCGGCCTGTGCCGAGCCGGGACGACGTCATCCCGAGGAGCCCGTGCCCACGATCCGTCCGTTCCGCGCCCTGCGCTACGACCCCGAGGCTGTCGGCGACCTGGCCCGGGTGATGAGCCCGCCCTACGATGTGATCACGCCGGAGCAGCTGCCCGGCTTCCTGGCTCGCCACCCGAAGAACATCGTCCGGCTCGACCTGCCCACCGCCGAGCCCGGCGACGATCCCGACGAGCGCTACCGGCGCGCCGCCCGGACCCTCGCCGCCTGGCGCGCCGACGGCACGTTCCACCACGAGGCCCGGCCGTCGCTCTACGTCTACGAGCAGATGTACCGGGTCCCGGGCAGCGCGGTCGAGCGCACCCAGCGCGGCTTCTTCGGCCGGCTCCGGCTCGAGCCGTTCGGGCCCGGCTCCGGCGTCCTGCCCCACGAGCGGACGCTCGCGGCGCCCAGGGAGGACCGCTATCGCCTGATCCGCGCCAGCGGGGCGAACATCAGCCCGGTGATCGGGCTGCACGACGATCCGAGCGGCCGCTCGGCGGCGCTGCTCGAGGCGGTCGCGGGGCGACCGGCCGAGATCGATGTCGTCGACGACGACGGGACCCGCCATCGCCTGTGGGTCGTCGCCGAGGACGAGCCGGCCCCGGACGGCTCGGGCACGACGATCGTCGCCGAGCTTGTCGCCCTGGCCGGCGCCGGTCCGGTCACGATCGCCGACGGCCATCACCGCTACGAGACCGCGCTCCGCTATCGCGACGAGCAGCGGCGCAGCCGCCCGGGCGAGCTCGAGCCCGCCTTCGACTACATCCTGATGCTCTTCCTCGAGGCCCACCAGCCGCTCACCGTCCTGCCGACCCACCGGGTCGTGCGCGGCCTGGGCGAGGAGGGGGTCGCACGGCTCGGGGAGCAGCTCGGCGAGCTGTTCGACGTCTGGGCAGCCGAGCGGGCGGACCTCGAGCGCAGGTTCGGCCCGGCCGGCCTGGCGGCCGGTGGCGGGGGCCGGTTCGGGTTCTGGACACGCGCCGGCGGCGCCCTGCTCGAGGCGCGCCGGGCGGCGTTCGAGCCGTTCCTGCCGGCCGGCGGCGAGGCGCTCCGCCGGCTCGACGTGACGCTCCTCCAGGTCGCCCTGGAGCGGCTGGCAGGCGTGGATCCGGCCGCCACGGCCGCGGGGCGGGTGGCGTACACGAAGTCGGTGGCCGAGGCGCTCGACTGGGTCGAGGCCGGTCATGACGGGGCCGACGCCGCGTTCCTCCTCGAGCCGACCCCGGTCGCCGAGATCGCCGCCGTGGCGCGGGAGGGCGATGTCATGCCCCAGAAGTCGACCTACTTCTACCCCAAGGCCCTGAGCGGCCTGCTGATCAACCCCCATGAGTGGTGAGGACGGCATGTCCGACGTGACCCCGGGACCCGCGACGTGGGGTCCCCAGCAGCCGAGCCCGAACGGCCGGCCGATCCGCAAGGACGAGATCGAGCTGACCGAGCGGGGGATCTACATCGAATCCTGGCTCCCCGAGCGGCGCTCGCGCCGCCGACCGCTCCTGTTCGTCCACGGTGAGCTCACCGGCTCGTGGCTCTGGGAGCGCTTCCTGGGCTACTTCGCCGGTCGCGGCTGGGAGGGGCATGCGCTCAACCTGCGCAATCACTACTGGTCGCAGTCGGCCGACCCGGCGAGCCTCTCGTTCGACACGTACACCGAGGACGTCGTGGCGGCCCTCGGTCGGTTCGGCAGCAACGTCGTCGTCGTCGCCCACGGCATGGGCGGCCTGCTCGCGCTCAAGGCGGTCGAGCGCCACCCGGTCGCCGGGATGGTCCTCCTGAGCGCCGAGCCGCCGCGGGACCTGCGCGTGCCCGCCCGGCCCCACGAGCTGCGCGAGATCCCCGAGGCGTACGGCAAGCGCCTGATCGGCTGGGACACGCTGCCCGAGAAGCTCCAGCGCGACCACCGCGACCTGACCCTGGCCGACGTCCTGCGCATCCAGCACCTCCTCGGCCAGAAGCCGCGCGAGGCCGGGGCCGCCCGCCGCCAGGTCCTCCGGGGCGTGTCCGTCGACCGGTCGGCGTTCGCCGAGCTGCCGATCCTGGTCATCGGCGCCGGTCTCGATCGCTACGTCCCCGAGCCGGCGAGCGAGCGGCTGGCCGAGTGGCTGGGGGCCGAGTACGAGCCGTTCGGGGCCCACTCGCACTACGGGCTCGTCCTCGGCGAGCAGAGCTACCTCCAGGTCGCCGACGCGGTCCGGGCGTTCCTCGAGACGCACCGGTTGTAGCGGGCCGGGGCCCGGGGGCCCTGCGCTTGCCGCGTTTCGGGGCGCGCTGGTATCATCGCGCCTGGTCCGGCGCCTCTGCCGTACCGCGACGCCGCATTCGTCTAGAGGCCCAGGACACCGCCCTCTCAAGGCGGAGATCACCGGTTCGAATCCGGTATGCGGTACCAACCGAACGTCCCGAACGCCCCCGGACCGCGCCCCGGGGGCGTTACTCTTTCACTGCAGCCGTGGAGTTCGCCATGCAGCCGTCAGCGGAGCGTCGCCTGGTCATCCTCGCCGAGGGCAAGTTCGGGCCGCACGACGGCAAGACGGCGATGGGCGTGATCCGCTACGGACGCGACGCGGTCGTCGCCGTCCTCGACTCGACGAAGGCCGGGCGCTCCGTGCGCGAGTTCCTCGGGCCCGAGCCCCGTTTCGACATCCCGTTCGTGGCCACCCTCGACGAGGCGCTCGCGCTCCCGAACCGGCCGGATGCGCTCCTGATCGGGATCGCCCCGACCGGCGGCAAGCTGCCCCAGGAATGGCGCGACACGATCCTGGCCGCGATCCGGAGCGGGCTCGACATCCTCTCCGGGCTCCACACCCTGCTCGGCGACGACCCCGAGTTTGCGGCCGCGGCGCGCGAGGCCGGCGTCCGGATCGTCGACTACCGCCGCCCGCCCGAGCGCGAGGAGACCGCCACCGGGCGACGCCACCGACCGGGCAGCCACACGATCCTGACCGTCGGGACCGACTGCGCGATCGGCAAGATGTCGGTCGCGCTCGAGCTCCGGAAGGCGGCCCTCGAGGCCGGCCTGAGCGGGGTCTTCGTTCCGACCGGCCAGACCGGGATGATGATCGAGGGCTGGGGCGTGGCCGTCGACCGGGTGATCTCGGACTTCCTGAACGGGACCTGCGAGTGGCTCGTCGAGCAGGCCGAGGCGCTCGGTGACTGGATCTTCGTCGAGGGCCAGGGCTCGCTCGACCACCCGGCCTACTCGTCGGTGACGCTCGGCCTGATCCACGGCACGACGCCCGACGCGATGGTCCTCGTCCACAAGCCCGGCCTGGAGTACCACGACTTCGACCACGATCCGTCCGTCCGCTTCCCGATCGCGCCGCTGCCCGAGACGATCGAGATCCACGAGCGGGTGGCGGGCCTCGTCCGGCCCTCGACGGTGGTGGCCGTCGCCCTGAACACCTCGCTCTACCCGGACGAAGGGGAGGCCCGCCGGATCATCGCCGAGACGGCCGCCCTGACCGGCCTGCCGACTGACGACCCGGTCCGGTTCGGCGGCAGATCCCTGTTCGCCGAGATCCGCCGCGCGATGGAGGGCCGGGCGTGAGCTTCACGATCCGCACCGAGACGATCCTCACCCCGTACCGCGACCCGTTCCGGATCGCCCGGGCCCACGGGGCCGGCAGCGGCGCGACGAGCGTCCTGCTCGAGCTGCGCGACAGCGCCGACGGACCCGGCGGGCCGGTCGGGCTGGGCGAGGGCTACCCCGACGCCTACTACGGCGAGACGCCCGAGACGATCGCCGTCGTCCTGCCGGTCCTCGTCGGGGCGGTCGAGCCGTACGGCGACGGGCTGCGGGGCGACCTGGCCGAGGCGCGGGCGGCGCTCGAGGCCGCCTCGGCCGCGATGGACGAGGCGATCCGCCACCACGGGGCGGCGAAGTGCGCCCTCGACATCGCCCTCCACGACCTCGTCGCCAGGCGGCTCGGGATCCCCGTCCACGAGCTGCTCGGGCTGCCGGCGGAGATCCCGCCGACCGACTTCACGATCGGGATCGACGAGCCCGCGCTGGTGGCCGAGCGCGCCCGGCGCGCAGCCCGCTTCCCGGCCCTGAAGATCAAGGTCGGCGGTCCGTCGGACCTCGAGACGCTCGAGGCAGTCCGCGCGGTCTACGGCGGCCCGATCCGGATCGACGCGAACACCGCCTGGGAGCCCGAGGCGGGTGCCCGGCTGATCCCCGAGCTGGTCCGGCTCGGGGTCGAGCTGATCGAGCAGCCGTTCAAGGCGCACCGGCTCGACCAGACCCGCTGGCTCCAGGAGCGCTCGCCGCTGCCGATCGTGGTCGACGAGAGCGCGGTCACGATCGAGGACCTCGACGGGCTGGTGGGCGTCTGCGCGGGGGTGAACGTGAAGCTGGCCAAGTGCGGCGGGGTCGGGCCGGCGAAGCGGATGCTCGAGCGGGCGCGCGAGCTCGGCTTCCGCCGCTTCCTCGGCTGCATGGAGGAGACGTCGGTCGGGATCGCGGCCTCGGCCGCGGTCGCCTCGCTGGCCGACTGGGTCGACCTCGACGGCTGTCTCCTGCTCGCCTCCGACCCGTTCGAGGGTCTCGAGCTGGACGCCGACTGCCGCTGGATCCTGCCCGCGCGGCCGGGCCTGGGGGTCGTGCGCCGGTCGGCCTGAGTGCCGGCCCGGGCGGTCGGACCTGCCCCGGCCAGGCCTCCGCTCGAACGTGTGTTCGTGTGGACAAGTTGGTGGACGAGTTCGTGGACAAAGGGCCTTCCGGTCACCGCCCGACCCGCCTAGGATCACCGTCTGACCGGTCGGGTGGATCCTGGAGGGGCCGACGACCGGGGAGGATCCGGATCGACGACGGGTAGGACCGCACGCACCGCGGCGCCGTCGGCGAGCCCGCAAGCGCGCATCGGCAGGAGGGCACTCGATCGATGGAATTCGTCCGGCGAGCCGGCCAGGAGACCTCCCCCGAGGCGATCGACTTCATCCGCTTCTGCTATCGGCGCCGGCGCGTCGGGTGGCCCGAGATCTACGACGAGATGTGCGCCGTGGCCGGCCGCGGCCTGTACCGCGGCTGGAGCCACGCCGAGCTCTCCGACCACGGGATCCGCTTCAGCCTGTTCGACCTCCCCGGCCTGGCCGCGCTCGTCAGTCGGGTGATCGCCGATGAGGACGGCCGCCAGCGGGCCGGCCGCCCGGCTCCGCCGCCCGCGACGGCCACCGGAGCGGGGCGCGAGGAGACGGTCGAGGAGCGAGCCGGGGACGGTTCCGCGCGCCTGGCAGTGGCACCCGCCGCCGGCTGAGACCGGTGCGCCGCGGGGGGCGGCCGGGTTGCGTGGCCGACGCGCGGCCGGGTCGGCCGACGCGCGGCCGGCTCGGTGGGCGGCCCCGACTCAGGCGCGGATTCGGCGCCTGGCCATCTCGCCCTCGATCTGGCGCTCGGCCTCGACGTAGCGATCGATCTGCTCGCGCAGCTCGTTCGCCTCGGGCGTGTACAGGTGGACCTGCTGCTGGAGGATGTAGCTCAGCCGGCGGCTCGTCATCCGAACGTGATCGAGGTTCTTCATGAGCACGAGCGGGTCCATCGCGGCGAGGTCGGACGGGTGGTACATCTGCTTCATGCCCGCATTCTAGTGTCCGGCCACGGACCCTCGCCGGTTGCCCACGCGCTGCGCCGGCGGACGCAGATCCCGGGGCGCCGCCTGCAGCCTGTTCGGGCGTGCAGCACGGCCCCGGACCTCGCGGGCCCCCCGCGCAGCCGGCGGTCCGCCCGCGCAGCCGTCCTCAGACGGCGCGCAGGTGCCGCGGCGGCCAGGACCAGTCGATCGGCACGCCCGCGCCAGCGAGCGCGCGGCGGCGGCCGACCTCCGACGCCCCGAGGACGAGCAGTCGGTCGGTCTTCGTCGCCCGACCGGCCTCGTCGCCCCACAGTTTCGTCATCTTGCGCTCGGGGTTGATCTCGTCGATCGCGATCCCCGCCAGGCGATAGCCCTCCGGCGCGCCGGCCGCCTCCCAGACCTGCCCGGCGAGCCCGATCCCGCCCCGGATCCGTCGTCCCCGGTCGAGCTCGACGTCGCCGATCACGAGGACGACGATCGCGTCGTCCGCGAGCGCGGGCCGAAGCCCGGCGAGGACCTCGCGCATGAATGCGAGGTACGGCTCGCGGTGGTGGGCGTCATCGAGCTGTGCGTCGATCGCGTCGGCATCGAAGCCCAGGAACCAGGTCCGCAGCCAGTTGCAGGCGCCGTACTTGACGACCCGCAGGTAGGGCGGCGAGGCGACGACGAGGCGCGCCTGGTCCGGCCAGCCCCGCCCTCGCAGGGCCTCCCGGGCCCGCTCGCCGACATCCCTGGCGTCGCCCAGGAGGGCCAGGCCGCGACCAGGCGGGGCGGGCTGGCGGAAGAGCCGCCCGAGCTTGCGTTCGAGCCCGTCGAAGACGTCGCGTTCGGGCGAACGGGCTCCCGTTCGGGCGACGAAGTCGCGGACGTAGCGCGGGGCCATGCTGAACGCGTTGGGCATGATCTCCGAGAGGTAGCTTGCGCTCCGCCCGTGGAGGATCCCGGTCGTCGCGGCGGCGAGAAAGCGGTCCGTGCGCTCGTCGAGCTGAAGGATCGAGCGGACGAACAGGAGCTGGGCAAGCGTCCGGGGGTGGAAGGCGATCGCGACCTCGGCCGGGACCGGTGCGGTTCGACCGGGGGAGAATGGTCGCCCCCGGCTGCCGGCCTGCGGCGCGCCCAGGCGCGTGTCGCCGGGATTGGCCGCGATCCCCTCGGCAAGCGCGTTCCACGGGCCTGCCTCCGCGGCCCAGGTGAGCCGGAGCGCAGCCAGCCGGGTCAGTGCCTCGGCCGCGGACGGCGCCTCGATCTTGGCCGCGGTCAGGAGGTGGGCGAACGGGTTGAGGTCGTTGCCGACGCCGATCCGGCCTTCGGCGGCAGCCTGGAGCGGGGTCGTCCCGCGGCCGCTGAACGGATCGAGGACGACGTCGCCCGGCCGCGAGTAGCGGGCAATGAAGGCGTGCGCAAGGCTGGCCGGGAAGCTCGCGAGGTACGAGCACATCGGGTGGAAGCTGTGGCCCCAGAGCCGCTGCTGGCTCTTCCACTCGGGCTCGATCGCGAGGACCGGAAAGCGGTCGACCGCGGTGAGCGCCGGGGCGGGGGAGCCGTCGGGCGGCGCGGGGGGATCGAGGGCGAGGTCGAGCGCGAGCTGCGAGGCGCGACGAGGAGACACGCTGGGCGACGTCCTCCGCTATCCGACCCGTGCCGTCCGGGGCGAGGGTCGGGGAGTGTAGCACGGTCGCCGCGCCCGGGGCGACCGGACGATCGTCCGGCAGCGGCGCCGCCATCGCCCGGCCCAGCCGGTGCCAAGCGGCGATCATGGGCGGCCCTCGCCTCGCGGACCAGTGCCGTTGGCGGCCTTCGAACGGGTCGCACGGCAGTGCCGATCGGAACTGGCCGGCGTTCGACAAGGAGCGTAGATTCAGGGTGAGCCCGGCGCGAAACGCGGAGCCGCCCTCCGGGGCGGCCCCGTCCTCACCGTCCGGAGATGATCACCCGGCGAAGAGGCTCCGTCGGGCTCTTGCCGTGTCGGGACGATCGGGCCGGCTCGCTGCCCGGTCGACGTCCGAGTCGCGGTATCGTTGCGCGGCGGGCCGCCAGGGGCCCGGGGCGAGCTGGGCGCCCTGGCGGTGTCGACCGGCCCCGGCCGTGCCCGTCTCCTCGTCCCCGTAGCTCAGCGGACAGAGCAACCGCCTTCTAAGCGGAAGGTCGCAGGTTCGAATCCTGCCGGGGACGCCAGTCCAAACGGACGAGCTCGGGCTTGGGTCGGGACCCGGGTGGTACCCGGAGCGGACCAAAGTACGGCTTGCTGGGGCGATCGGACGACCGCTACGCTCCTCTCAGCAACCAGCCGGACTCCACCGCTGGCCACCGCCTGATCCGCTGGCGGATGGGCAGTGGTGACCCGAACAGCGCTTCAGCGAGGCGATCATGGCATCGATGGCGGTCAACGAACTGGGACCGATGCTCACCGCAAGTGAGGTCGCCCAGATGCTCCATCTTCACGTCAATACCGTGAAGCGACTGGGCGATCGCGGCGAGCTGCCCTTCTATCGCGTCTGCAAGCGGGGCGATCGGCGTTTCCGGCTCGAGGACGTGATGGCCTTCCTGGCCCGAAACAGGTAGCCGGCCCGGCCGAGCTCGGACGGCCGGGCCACGCCCCGGCCGGCCCGCACGCCCCTAGATCCCGGCCGTCTCCGCGTCGCGCGGCAGCGCCCGGAGCGCCGACTCGAAGATCGCCAGCGCCTCGGCGATCTCGGCCGAGGTGACGTCCAGGGGCGGGATCCAGCGGATGACGTTGTGCTCCGTGCCGCAGCTCAGGATCAGGAGCCCCTCGTCGGCGCACAGGGCGCGGACCGCTTCGCACGTCGCGCCGTCCGGCTCGCGGCTCGTCCGGTCCTTCACGAACTCGACCCCGATCATCAGCCCGAGGCCGCGCACGTCACCGATCCGCGCCTCGCGAGCCATGATCGCGCGCAGCCCGGCCATCAGCTCCTGGCCCCGCTCGGCCGCGTTGGCCACGAGCTGCTCGCGCTCGATCGTCTCGAGGACCGCGATTCCCGCCGCGCAGGCGACCGGGTTGCCGCCGAAGGTCGTGCCGTGGGCGCTCTTGCCCCAGCGGTCCTGCAGCTCTCGGCGGGTGACGATCGCCGACAGGGGCAGCCCGTTCGCGATCGCCTTGGCCAGGCAGACGACGTCCGGCACGATCCCGGCGTGCTCGAAGGCCCACATCCGGCCGGTCCGCCCGAAGCCGGCCTGGACCTCGTCGGCCACGAGCAGGATCCCGTGCTCGTCGCAGAAGGCGCGCAGCGCCCGCAGGAACGGGGGCGGGGCCGGGATGTAGCCGCCCTCGCCCTGGACCGGTTCGATCACGATCGCGGCGATGCTCGCGGCCGGGATCGAGCTCGTCGTCAGCTCGCGCAGCTGGCGCAGGCTTTCCTCGACCGCCCGCTCCTCGTCGCCGCCATGGTCACGGTAGGCGTTCGGGTAGCCGGTCAGGTAGACGCCCGGCAGGAGCGGCTCGTAGCCCAGGCGGTAGTTGATGTTCGAGCTCGTGATCGAGGCGGCCCCGAACGTCCGGCCGTGGAACGCCCCCCGGAAGGCGACGATCCCGGGCCGGCCGGTCACCCGACGGGCGAGCTTGAGGGCGGCCTCGATCGCCTCCGAGCCCGAGTTCAGGAAGAGGACGGTGTCGAGCGGTTCGGGCATGACCGCGGCGATCATGTCCGCCAGCCGGACGGTCGGCTCCGCGTAGCCCATCGCCGCGCAGGGCGCGATCAGCCTGTCGACCTGCTCGTGGATCGCCCTCGTCACCGCCGGGTGGTGGTGGCCGAGGGCTGACACGGCGATCCCGTTGGCGAAGTCGAGGTAGGCCCGGCCGCTCGTGTCGTACAGCCGATGCCCCTCGCCGTGGCTCCAGCTGCGCTCGAAGTAGCGACCAAGGATCGGCGAGGAGTGGGCGCTGGCGAGCTGGGCGAGATCGAGCGCTGGGGCAGGCGTGGTCGTGTCCATCGGTGTCCTCGGTCTGTGCGAGCGGTCGGGGGCGCTGGCGGGCGGGGTGCCGGGCAGGTACCGGGCAAGTATACGAGCGCCGTTGCGGCCGGGGAGACGGGCCCGGCCTCGTCCCGGCAGGAGGCTACAATCGAGGCCCGTCCACCGTTCACCGTGGCGCGACCTCTTCCCCGGGGGCGCGCCTGAGTCCGCCCGATCCCGGTCTCCGGGGCCCGCGTCGGGCGGCGCCAGGCAGTCGGGCCCGACCGCCCGCTCGGAGGCATCCCGTGATCGACTTCACGCTCACCGACGAGAACCGGCTCGTCCAGCACAGTGCCCGCGCCTTCGCCGAGGCCGAGATCCTGCCCTACATCCGCGACTGGGACGCGAAGGGCGAAGTGCATCCGGAGATCTTCGCCCGGATGGGGGAGCTCGGGTTCCTCGGCGCGCCGATCCCCGAGCGCTACGGCGGCGGGGGGATGGACTACATCAGCTTCGCCCTCCTGTGCGAGGAGCTCGAGCGGGCGGACACCGCGTTCCGGGTCGTCCAGAGCGTCCACGTCGGGCTGAACTCGCTCGCCCTCCTCCAGTGGGGGACCGAGGAGCAGCGCCAGCGCTGGCTCGTCCCCCAGGCCCAGGGCCGGAAGCTGGCCACGTTCGCCCTGACCGAGCCGGGGGTCGGGACCGACGCGGCCAACCTCGCCTCGACCGCCCGCCGCGAGGGCGACCGCTACGTGCTCAACGGCCAGAAGATCTGGATCAGCCTGGCCGACCTCGCCGACCACTTCCTCGTCTTCGCCTCGGTCGACCGGACGAAGAAGCACAAGGGGGTCACCGCGTTCATGCTCGAGCGGGGGATGAAGGGACTGACGACCGGCACGCTCCACGGCAAGCTCGGCATCCGGGCCGGGAACACGGGCCTGATCAACATGGACGACGTCGAGGTCCCGGCGGAGAACCGGATCGGCGAGGAGGGCGAGGGCTTCCTGGTCGCGATGAGCGCGATCGACCAGGGCCGCTACACCGTCGCCGCCGGGGCGGTCGGGCTCGCCCAGGCCTGTCTCGACGCCTCGCTCAAGTACGCCCACGAGCGCCGGACGTTCGGCGAGGAGATCGGCCGTCACCAGCTCGTCAAGCAGATGATCGCGAACATGGCCAAGGGGATCGAGATCGGCCGGCTCCTCGTCTGGCGGGCCGGCTGGCGCAAGAACCACGGCCTGCGCAACACCCGCGAGACCTCGCTCGCGAAGTGGCACGCAACCGAGCACTCGGTCCAGGCCGCGCTCGACGCGATCCAGATCCACGGCGCGAACGGCTACAGCAACGAGTTCCCGGTCGAGCGCTACCTGCGCAACTCGAAGGCGGCCGTGATCTACGAGGGCACGAGCCAGCTCCACACCCTGATCCAGGCCGACTACGCGCTCGGCTACCGCGAGGACCGGCCCCTGCGCTGCGAGCCGTGGCCGGCCCAGGGCTTCGAGCGCGCCTGAGCGCGCCCGGTTCACACCGGGTGGGGGACGCGCCCGGGCGGGGCCTGGCGGCCGCCCGGACGCCGATCGCCCGAATCGCCCTAGGGGACGACCTCGAACTGGGCCATCATCCCGGCGTCCTCGTGCTCGAGGACGTGGCAGTGGAACACGTAGCGCCCGACGTGGTCGGTGAACTTCAGCTTGACGACCACGGTCTGGCTGGCGCTGATGTTCCAGGTTTCCTTGATCCGCTCGTACGCCGGAGGACTGCCGCCGTTCCGGCTGACGAGCTGCTGGTCGACCTCGTGGACGTGGATGAAGTGGTTCGAGCCGCCCCGATTGCGGAAGATCCACGTCTCGGTGGTGCCGAGCCTGGGCCGGGCGTCGACCCGGTTCGGGTCGAAGGTGAGGCCGTTGATCGTCCAGCGCCCGGTCAGCCTCGCCTGGGCGAAGTCGAACGTCCGGGTCGTGGTCGAGGTCGGGTCGAGTGGCGGGAGCGGTCGAAGCCTGGCCGGGACCGAGCTCGTTTCGACGAGGTCCCTGGTGACCCGGAACTGCATCAGCTGTCCGAGCGCGCCGTCCGCGGCGCGGTTCTGAAGCACGATCCGCTGGCCCAGGCGTCCGGCGAAGTCGACCACGACCTCGACCCGCTCGGCCGGACCAAGGAGGATCCGTGAGCGCCGCACGGGCGCCGGCAGAAGGCCCGACTCGGTCCCGATCTGGAGGAACGCCTGGCCGCTGCTGAGGGCGAGGTCGTAGGTACGGAAGTTCGAGGCGTTGAGGATCCGCAGCCGGTACTTGCGGTCGCCGACGTTGAAGTAGGGTTGGGGGACCCCGTTGACGAGGGCGTGGTTGCCCGTCACGCCGGCGAGATTGAAGCGATAGGCGAGCTGGTTCTGGGCGTTGAACGACCGGTCGGCGATCAGGAGCGGCACGTCGAACTCGCCCTTCGGAAGCGTCTGCGGGTCGGCCGGGTCGTCGATGATGTACATCCCGACGAGGCCCATCCAGACATTCCGCCCGGTTACGTCCATCCGGTGATCGTGGTACCACTGGAAGGCGCCGCGTTCGTTCCCGCCGGCCTCGGTCCCGGTGTACGTGTACGTCACCGACCCGCCGCCCGGGGCAGCCAGGAAGGCGTCTGGCTGCCCGTCGCTCTCCGGGCTCGAGTGGTTGCCATGGTTGTGCAGGCTGAGCGCGCCGGCGCCGGCCGGGAGCTGGTTGACCAGGGTCACGGTGGTCGGCTGTCCAGCCGGTCGACGAATCGTCGGTCCGGGGAACGTGCCGTTGTACGTCCACATCCTGGTCAGGGCGCCGGGCAGGATCCGGACGTCCCGGGCGGCCGCGGTGAGGGTGATCCGGGAGCCGGTCAGGACGCGCGGGATGACGAGCGGTCGGGCGAAGGGCGAGGGGTGCGACGCCTCGATCGGACCGGGGGTTCCGAGCGTTGCCGCGGCCAGGATCGCGGCGCTCAGCAGCGCGGCTCCGCGTCGACGTGACGGGTGGTGCACGGTTCCTCCTTCAGTGTCCCCGGAGCCGGAAGCATACGGCACGCCTCAGCCGGCGCTACCCAGATCGGCGCGCGGCGGGTACGACTGGCGGAGATTCGGGTCCGGCTCTGGCCGGGGACCGTTGCGTTCCGCGGTCGGCCCCTCAGAGGCGCTCGAAGCGGGCCTGGAAGAAGCGTAGGTACTTCGGCTCGTAGACCATCCGCAGGCCACGCGTCTGCTCGCGGGCGTCGAAGACCGCCTTGACCGATTCGGCGACGACGTCCATGTGGGCCTGGGTGTAGACCCGCCGGGGGATCGTCAGGCGGGTCAGCTCGAGCTTCGGGCGGTGGTGGTCGCCGGTCTTCGGGTCCCGTCCCGCCGAGGCGATTCCGCGCTCCATCGAGCGGATCCCGGAGTCGAGGTAGAGCTCGGCGGCGAGCGTCTGGGCCGGGAACTCGTCCTGGGGGATGTGCGGGTAGAAGCGCCGGGCGTCGAGGAAGATCGCGTGCCCGCCGACGGGCTGGACGATCGGGATCTCCCAGTCGGTGAGGAGCTCGCCGAGGTAGCGGACCTGGCCGATCCGGGCCCGGATGTGGTCGTCCTGGACCGACTCCTCGATCCCGATCGCGAGCGCCTCCATGTCGCGCCCGGCGAGGCCGCCGTACGTGTGGAGCCCCTCGTAGACGACGACGAGGTTGCGCAGCTCGTCGAACAGGGCGTCGTCGTTGACCGCCAGCCAGCCGCCGATGTTGACCAGGTTGTCCTTCTTGGCGCTCATCCAGGCCCCGTCGGCGAGGTCGCAGAACTCGCGCAGGATCCGCGCGATCGACTTGTCCGCGTAGCCCTCCTCGCGCTCCTGGATGAAGAACGCGTTCTCGACCAGCCTCGTGGCGTCGAGGAAGATGCGGATCCCGTGGCGGTCGCAGAGCTGGCGCAGGGCCCGCGCGTTGGCCATGCTCACCGGCTGGCCGCCGGCCATGTTCACCGTTCCGGCGAGGCTGATGTAGGCGATCTGACCGGCGCCGACCCGGGAGATCAGGTCCTCGAGCCTGGCCAGGTCGATGTTGCCCTTGAACGGATGAAGGCTCTCGGGGTCGTGGGCCTCGTCGATGATCACGTCGACGAAGATCCCGCCGGCGAGCTCCTGGTGGAGCCGGGTGGTCGTGAAGTACATGTTGCCCGGCACGAACTGGCCGGGCTTGATCGCGGTCTGGCTGATCAGGTGCTCGGCGCCGCGGCCCTGGTGGGTGGGCACGACATGCCGGAACCCGTAGTACGTCCGGACGGCCTCCTCGAGGTGATAGAAGTTCCGGCTGCCCGCGTACGCCTCGTCGCCGAGCATCATCCCGGCCCACTGGCGGTCGCTCATCGCGCCCGTGCCCGAGTCGGTGAGCAGGTCGATGTAGACGTCGTCGGAGCGAAGGAGGAATGTGTTGTAGCCGGCTGCCTCGAGGGCGCGCTGGCGCTCCTCGCGGCTGATCATCCGGAGCGGCTCGACCATCTTGATCTTCCAGGGCTCGGCCCACGAGCGGCGGCCGAACTGCTGGCCCATGGTCTGCGGGATCGGGTGGGTCACTGGTGGCTCCCGGGTGGTGGTGAGGCCGGCGGACGGCCGGGACATCGTACGCCGGTCCGGGAAGGCGCGGCCGCTCAGTCGGGTGCGAGGGCGTCCGAGGCGCGCCCAGCCGCGGGCGGCGGCACGCTCGGGCCGGGCGGCACGGTCGGGCCGGGCGGCACGGTCGGTTCGGGCAACCTCAGCGCCTCCTCGGCGCGGGCGGCGCGGCTGCGGGCGGTCACGATCAGGGCGACGGCGCCGACGATGATCGCGGCCGCGACGACCGTCCGGGTGGTGATCGGCTCGCCGAGGATGATCGCGCCGAGGATGAAGGCGACGACCGGGTTGACGTAGGCGTACGTCGCGACCTTCGGCAGCGGCGCCGAGCGAAGGAGCCAGACGAAGGCACCGAAGCCGATGATCGAGCCGACGACGATCAGGTAGAGGAGCCCGAGGAGCGAGGAGGCCGAGATGACCTCGACCCGGAACTGACCGTACTCGCCGAGGACGAGGGCGACGACGGCGGCTCCGACGCCACCGGCGATCATCTGCAGCGCGGTGGCCAGGAGCGGGGCACGGGGCAGGATGGCCCGATGGGCCGAGTAGAGCGACCCGGCGGCCCACAGGATCGGCGCGACGATGATCGCTCCCAGGCCGGCCGGATCGAGGCTGGCGGCGCCGACCGGGCCGACGAGCACGGCGACCCCGACCAGGCCGATGGCGATCCCGACCACGACGAGCGGGACGACCCGCTCCCCGAAGAAGACCCGCCCGAGGAGGGCGACCCAGGCCGGCAGGAGGGCCACGATCAGGGCGGCCGTCCCGGACGGGACGGTCTGCTCGCCCCAGGCCACGAGACCCATCCCGCCCACGAGAAGAAGCGTGCCGACGATGAACGAATCGCGCCACTCGCGCCGGGTGGGCGGGTGCGCCCGGACGTCACCGTGGGCGATCGACCAGCCGTAGAGCAGGAGGCCGGCGGTGAAGAAGCGCGCCGCGACCATCAGGTACGGGGGGATCGTGTCGATCGCGACCCGGATCGCGAGGTACGTGGAACCCCAGACGAGATAGAGGGTGACGAGGGCGACCCAGACCGCGAGCGGGCGCGGTGGCGCGACGCGGTCGCGCTGTCCCGGGTGGCTCACGCCGTCGCCGATGTTGGATTAGCCAAGTGGTCCAAGGCCTGATCATATCCCATGCGCGGGCTCGTGATGCGCACGCTCACCGGGCCGGCACCGGCGACAGGGCCGATAGCCGGCCGCGCGCGCCTCGAGGCGCGAACGGAACGGAACCACGTGGGCCGGCTGGATCCGGCGTGCCTGGTGGCAGGTCGGCAGGCAGAAGACGCGGGTCGTGTCCGAGCCCAGGAACCGGACCCCGGCGCGAGCGAGGGTCTCGAGCCGCCCGAGGTCGAGCCCCTCGGCCTGCAGGACGGCCCGCTTCCGCTCGCTGCCCAGGGCGTAGTCGCCGATCCGGCCGTCCGACCGGACGACGCGGTGGCAGGGGACGACCAGCGGCACCGGGTTGCGGCCAAGCGCCGAGCCGACCGCCCGGACCGCCCGCGGACGGCCGATCTCGGCCGCCACCCAGCTGTAGGGCCGCACCTCGCCCCGGGGGATCTCGAGTGCCTTCTCCCAGACCGCCCGCTCAAACGGCGTCGCGCCACGGAGATCGACCGGGACCGGCGCCCGGCGGTCGCCGGCCAGCCGCCGCTCGAGCGCGCGTCCGAGCCGTTCGGGGAGCCGGTCGGCGCGCCGGATCGGGCGACCGACGGCCGCGGCGAACGCGCTCTCGAACGATCCCTCGTCGCCGGCCAGGGCGACCCTCGACACGCCGCGGCCGTTGAAGGCGACGAACAGGCGACCGATCGGGCCGTCGAGCGGCGCCCAGGCGTCGGCCAGCCCGACGGCGAGGAGGACGGCCGGCAGCAGCGTCGCCGGTGCCCTGGCGGCGAGGCCGCCCAGGACAGCCTCGAGCGCCTCCTCGCTCGGCAGGTTCGATCGCTCGGTCATCTCGTTACCTCCCGGATCCGCGGCTCGCCCGCACGCTCCGGCACCCGGTCGCCGGCGGCCTGCTCCTCGACCGTCTGCTCGTGCCGGAGCGCGGCCTCGTGGGCGGCGCGCAGGAGCGCCAGGCCTCGATGGACCTGGGCCTTGAGCGTCCCGGCCGGCCGGTCGAGTACCTCGGCCATCTCCTCGTAGTCGAGCCCGCTCACGTGGCGCAGGACGACCGGGGCTCGATAGCGATCCGGCAGGCCGGCGAGCAGGGCGACCCAGTGCTCGACCGCCTCCCGGTCGGCGAGCCGATGGTCCGGCGAACCGTCGGCCCCGGAGGCGACGAGCGGGGGATCCTCGCCCTCGAGCCGGACGGCCGCCGGGCGCCGGATTCGGGCCCGGTTGCGGCACAGGTTGAGCGTGATCCTCGTCAGCCAGGCGCGCAGGTGCAGCCCGGCGATCCGCTCGGCGTCGTACCCGGCAAGGGCGCGATAGGCCCGCACGAACGCGTCCTGGGCGATCTCCTCGGCCTCCCTGGGGTCGCCCGTCCAGCGCAGGGCGAGGCTGAACAGGCGGTCCTGGTGGGCGAGGACGAGCCGTTCGAACGACCCGTCGAGGTCGCCGGCCAGGCGGAGCGCAAGGTCGTCGTCCATCGCTCACTTCAACACGTGGCTCGCTGATCCGGTTGCATCCCGGTCGGCCATGGAACGGCTACGCCGCCGGCTCCGGGCGCCGGATCCTCGGCTGATCGTAGCCCCCCGGACGTAGCGGCCGTCCGTCGTCCGCGCGCCGCCCGTCCGTCGTCCGCCCGCCCCCGGACGCGCCCACCGCCCGCCCGACCGGCGGCCCGCGCTACACTGGGCCGACCGTGACCCTCGACGACCGCTTCGACGAACTGGTCTCCGCCCTGAGCGGGTTCTATCGGACCTGGGTCGTCTACCTCGGCCTCGAGCTCGGCTTCTTCGCCGCCCTGCGCCGCGCCGGGCCCGACGGTCTGACCGCCGAGGAGCTGGCCGCCCGGACGGACTGCCAGCCCGAGCCGTCACGGGCCTGGATCCGGGCCGCGCATGCTTTCGACCTGGTCGGGGTCGCCGGCGAGCGGGCGGTCGTCGACGAGGACGTCGCGATCGTCCTCCTCGACGAGGAGCGCCCCGAGTACCTCGGCGGCCAGTTCCTGGCCACGATCGTGGCCAGCCTCGACTACGAGCGGATGGCCGACTTCTTCCGCACCGGCCGGCCGTTCGCCGACCGCCCCGACCGCTTCCGCCGGGCGATCGAGCGCCTGACCGTCCAGGACATCGCGGTCTTCTTCGAGGAGGCGCTCGCCCTCCTGCCGGACCTCGTAGCGGAGCTCGTCCGCGGCGGCCGGGTCGTCGACCTCCACTGCGGAGGCGGGCGCTGGCTGATCGCGATGGCGCGCCGGTTCCCCGAGCTCGAGCTGCTCGGCGTCGAGTTCGAACCGGACTCGGCCGCCCGGGCGGTGGCGAACGTCGCCGCGGCCGGCCTCGAGCGCCGGATCCGGATCGAGACGAGCGAGATCCCGACCCTCGGGCATGCCGGGGAGTTCGACCTTGCCTACTTCCAGTACGCGCTCCACCAGCTCGCCGACCCGGTCGGGTCGCTCCGGGCGGCGTGGGCCGCGCTCCGCCCCGGGGGCCGGCTGCTCGTCCTCGACTGGTGTCTCCCCTCGACCCCGGACGACGATCGGACGCCGCTCGGCGAACTCCTCTGGGGGATCCACCTCGACGAGCTGTTCATGGGCTCCCGGCTCTACCCTCGGGAGGGGTTCGTGGAGCTCTTCGAGCGGGCCGGCCTGCCCGTCCCCGAGCTGATCGACCTCCCGTCGGGAGCGTCGCTGTTCGTCGCCGCCCGGGCCGGCTGAGCGCCGGCTACGGGGTGACGGTCACCGAGCCCTTCATCGACGGGTGGATCGAGCAGTGGTAGGGGAACGTTCCCGCGGTCGTGAAGGTCTGCGAATACGTCGCCCCGGTTGCGAGCGCGTCGCTGGTCGCGGCCCCCGAGTCGAGGGCGACCGTGTGGCGGACGCTGTCCTCGTTCGTCCAGGTGATCGTCGCGCCGACCGGGACCGTGATCGCGGCCGGGTTGAAGGCGAAGCCCTTGATCGTGACCGCCGCGGCGCCGGCCGCGGGGGCGCCGGGCGCGCCGCCCGCCGCCGAGGGGGCGACGCTCGAGGCCGGCTCGCTCGACCCGTAGCGCGGGCCGCCGTAGTCCCCGTTGCCGGCCGGACTCTGGCTCGACCCGCCACCGGGGGTGGAGCCGGAACAGGCGGCCAGGGCGAGTGCCGCCGAGAGCAGGAGACCGATCGCGCTGACCGTGCGCATGAGACGCGTTCCTCCCGGTTCTGCGCTCGGGCAGTGGCGGCGTTCGCCACGGCGTGGCGGCCGGTGCCCGTGTCCGGTGGGTACGATGGCGCGGGTCGATCGGTTTCCGGGTCCGGCCCGGGGGCGGGCGCGGGTGGCGCCGTCGGCGGGGCCGGATGACGACGGGCCTCCAGGGGCGGGCGCGGTGACGGCCAGGGCGCGGTCGGTCGCCCGGACCCGGCGGGTCGCCCGGACCCGGCCGCTCGGACCACCGTTCCACGGGCTCGACGAGGCCGCCTTCCGCTTCATCGAGGTCCACGAGACGCGCGCCCACGCGCTCGGTGGCCGCCTGATCCGCGACCTCGGCGACTGCGTCCTGCTCCACGCGCCGCGCGACCGTGACCCGTTCTTCAACCGCGTCGCGGCGGTCCGCTGGCCGCGCCAGCCGGCCCGCTTCGAGCGCCGCCTGGCCGACCTGTTCGCCCTGTTCGCCGGTCTCGACCGTCGACCGCACATCTGGACCGCTCCCGCCTTCAACACCCCGGCCGACCTCGGGCCGCGCCTGGTCGACCAGGGGTTCCGGGAGGTCGGTGCCGGCTACGTCATGGCCCTTGTCCGGCCCCGAGACCACGAGCGGTGCCGACCCGAGCCCGGGGTCACCGTCGAGCGCCTGCACGGCGGTCCGGGGGTCACCGTTCGCGACCAGACCGTGCGCGAGATCGCCCGCCTCCTGGGCGAGTCGTTCGCGGTCGATCCCGACCGCCACGAGGCGATCGCCGCCGAGGTCCTCGAGGCGTTCGGATCGCCGGCCTTCCACGTCTGCCTCGTCCGCTCCGACGGCGAGCCGGTGGCGGTCGGCAAGCGCTACACGTTCGACGGGGCGAGCTACCTGTCCTCGATCGGGACACGGCCGCGGTACCGGGGCCGGGGCCACGGCCTGCTCGTGACCGAGGTCCTGATCGAGGATGCGATTGCAGCCGGGTCGCGCCCGGTGTATCTCAGCGTCAATGCCCACAACGACCGGGCGATCTCGGTCTACCGGCGGGCCGGGCTCGACATCGTCGGCGGTCGGGCGGGCGACTACCTGCTCGCACCGGGTACCATGAGCGGGCGATGAGCGAGCAACCTCCAGTCGAGATCCGGCCGGCGATGCCGGACGACGCCCCGCGGATCGCCGCCTTCCTCTCCGACGAGGGCTACCCGGCCGGCCCGAGCGACATCGTCGCCCGGCTCGAGCGCTTCAGGCCGCCCGACTCGCAGGTCCTCGTGGCCGCCCTCGACGGCGAGGTCCTCGGCTTCGTCGCCCTCCACGTCATGCCCCGCTTCGAGCACGCCGACCGGATCGCGCGGATCCTCGCCCTGGTCGTCGACCCGGGCGTCCGCGAGCGCGGGATCGGGCGGCTCCTGGTCGCCGGGGCGGAGCGGGTCGCACGCGAGCGCGGCGCCGTCTTCGTCGAGCTGACCGCCGGCCACCACCGGCCCGAGGCGCGCCAGCTGTACGAGTCGCTCGGGTACGATCCAACGGTGACGACATACCTGCGCAAGCGCCTCTGAGCGAGCCGGCGGGCGAGCCGGGGGCGAACCCCGGGGCGTCGCCCGAGTACCCCTTCCCGCGCCTGCGCCTCCGCCCGGCCGCCCGAAACCTGCTCGGGCTGCCCTGGCAGTTGCCGCTCGCCGACTGGCCCGCGGACGGGCTCCGCTTCCGTCACCTGCCGGTCGGGCCGTCGCGTCACCTCGTCCGCTTCCTCGACCTCGACGGGAGGATCCACGCCCTCAAGGAGATGCCGGTCGAGATCGCCGACCGCGAGTACGAGGTGCTTCGGCGTCTCGAGGCGCTGGAGCTGCCGGCCGTCACCCCGGTCGGGATCGCCGAGGCCCCCGAGCGCGGGACGGCGATCCTCGTCACCGAGTACCTGGCCCATTCGCTCCAGTACCGGCGGCTCCTGATGCGCTTTCCGCTCGGGCCCGGCCCCGACCGCGACCGGCTCCTCGATGCCCTGGCCTGGCTGCTCGTCGACCTCCACCGGAGCGGCGTCTTCTGGGGCGACTGCTCCCTGGCGAACACGCTCTTCCGGCGCGACGGCGACCGGATCCAGGCCTTCCTCGTCGACGCCGAGACCTCGGAGGTCCACCCCTCGCTCTCGGACGGCCAGCGGGCGTACGACCTCGAGGTCCTGGTCGAGAACATCGCCTTCGGGCTGGCCGACCTGGCCGCGCTCCAGGGCCGACCCGATGCGTTCGACGAGGCGATCGTCGCCGCCGAGAGCGTGCGCAGCCGGTACCAGGCGGTGTGGGCCGAGCTGCACGACGAACCGGAACTGCGGGCCGGCGACCGGTTCGCGGTCAACGCCCGGATCCGGCGCCTGAACGAACTCGGCTTCGCGGTCGACGAGATCGAGCTCGTGCCAGGCTCGGCCCCGGGCCGGATCCGGCTGCGGGCGGCGGTCACGACCCGCCGCTTCCACTCGCACCGGCTGGCCGAGCTGACCGGGCTCGTCGCGCTCGAGGGGCAGGCCCGGCTGCTGCTCAACGACCTGCGCGAGTACCAGGCCTGGCTCGAGGCCGACGAGCAGGTCACCCTTCGGCGCGAGGAGGGCGCCCGGCGCTGGCTCGACGAGGTCCTGCGGCCCCGGCTCGAGCTGCTCGCGCCTGCGATCGGGCCGGGGCGCGACCCCCTGCAGGCCTACTGCGACGTGCTCGAGACGAAGTGGCTCCTCTCCGAGCAGGCCGGCCGGGACGTCGGGCTCGACACCGCGGTCGAGCACTACCTCGCGCAGGGCGCGCCGGCGCCGGAGGCTCTCGAGCCGGGGCCGGCGACCGAGCCCGGGCCGGCGACCGAGCCCGGGCCGGCGATCGAGCCCGGGCCGGCGACCGAGCCTGGGGGCGGCCTGGGCTGAGGGCGCCCGGGCCTCAGGGCGTCCGGGCGGACAGTCGACCGGTGTTCCGGCATCCGGGCCGGGCTACCAGCGCTCCTCGTGGACGATCGAGGCCAGCGGCTTGCGGCCACCGGGGCGGAGCGGCGCGGTGAGCAGGTCAGGGTTCGCCGGGTAGCCGAACGAGATCAGGTACTCGCAGTGGCGGTCGGCCGGGTGGCCGAGCAGCCGGCGGGCGAGGTCCTGGTCGTAGACGGTTGCCGGCACGCTCCCGATCCCCAGCTCCCAGGCGGCGAGCATCATGTTCTGGGCGACCTGGCCGAGGTCGAACATGATCGAGAGCGGTGCCCCGGGGGCCCGAGGATCGGGCGTGACGAGCGCGACCGCGACGGCCGCCCCGGCCAGGTGGCCGGCCCACGGGCCGACGGCGGCGAGCTGCGCGAGGTGAGCGCGCTCACGGCAGACGATGAAGTCCCAGCGCTGGAGGTTCTTCGAGCTCCCGGCATGGCGGCCGGCGTCGAGGATCCGCTCGAGGTGGGCGGGATCGAGCGGGCGGTCGGCGAAGGCTCGGATCGCGCGCTTGGTCGAGATCGCGGTCCAGGTATCCATCGGCCACCGATCGTACCGCTTCGGGATCAGCCGGCGCTGGCGACCTCGAGCCCGGGCCACGGCCTCCGGATCGGGACCGGTAGACTGGAGACGTGCCGCGACGCGATCCCTGCCAGGTCCTGGGCGTCCCGCCGGACGCCAGTCCGGCGGCGATCAAGGCAGCCTGGCGGCGCCTGGCCCGCGAGCACCACCCCGACCTGGCGATCGCCGATCCGGCTGCGGCCCGGGCCGCCACCCGGCGGATGGCCGAGATCAATGCGGCCTACGAGGAGCTCCGGCGTCGGGCCGAGCGGGGAGAGGCCGGAGCGGGAGCCCGGCCGCGCCCGGCCGGTCGGCCGGGCGCCGGGGCGGGTAGGCCGGGCGGCGGGGCGGCGGGTAGGCCGGGCGCCGGGACGGCGGCCGGTGGAGCGGCCGGCTGGCCGGGCGGGGCACCGGGGGCGGGGCGCCCGGCTGGCGCACCGGGAGCGGGGCCGCCGCGGCCGCGCCCGGGGCGACCGGTGACGGCGCGACTCGACACGAGCGACACGTTCCGGCCCCGGAACCAGACGACGACGCGCGCCACCCGTCCCAGCCACCCGCCCGGCCAGCCGCCGCGCCGCGCGCAGCGGGTCGAGCGCGAGCCGCCCCGGGCGTCGGAGCCGACCGGGCCGCTGCGCCGGGCACGACTTCGCCGCTTCCGTCCGCCCGAGGCGCCGACGCTCGAGCAGGCGCTCGCCCGCCAGATCGAGTTCGGGAAGTTCCGGGGCCACACGCTCGGCGAGATCGCCGCCTTCGAGCCGTCGTACATCGACTGGATCGCCGGCACGATCACCCGCGATCCGGACCTCGTCGCCGCGGCCCGGGTCATCCGGGCCGACCTCGACGCTCGCGGAATCGCCCGCCCGCGCCGGGCCGAGCGGATCCGGGGTCAGGCGCCCGGCTGAGCGCCCGCCGGCCGGCGGAAGGCGGCGAACTTGCTCGAGGGCGCCGCGCCGGTCCGGAGCGCGAGCGGGTCGAGGTGGTAGATCAGCCGGCCGAGCCAGGCCGCGCTGCCGGGGTCCTCCTTCGAGCGCCGGGCGACGAACCGCCACCAGCGGGTGAAGCGCGCCATCGCCGCCGGCGAGCCGGCCTCGATCGGATTGTTGCCGAGGACGGTGGCGGCCTCGAGGGCGACGAGGTCGAGCCCGGCCGCCTCGAGCGGCTCGCGGTAGGCGGCCAGGGGCCGGGCGCGCGAATGGCGATCCGGGTCGTACGGACGCTCGTACTCGGGGTGGAGCAGGATCGGTTCGGTCAGCACGAGCGACCCGCCGGGTGCGACGAGGGCGGCGACATTGGCCAGGGCGCGGCGGAAGCGGGCATCGTCGGTGACGTGGAGCAGGACGTTGTGGCAGCTGACGAGGTCATACGTCCCGGGCCCGAGCCCGGCCGGGTCGGTGATGTCGGCGACCCGGACCTGCCCGTGCTCGGTCCCGAGGCGCGCGTTCAGCCGGTCGACCGCCTCGGCGACGAGGTCGCAACCGTCCACCCGCGGCACGCCGCGCCCACGCCACCAGGCGACCCAGAACCCGGTCCCGGCACCGACGTCGAAGACACGCCCGGGGAGCGGCCGGTCGAGCCGGTGCCGGCGCAGGAAGCGGGCGTGGTTGCGGGCGAGCGTCCGGTACAGCCAGCCGTTGATCCCGGCCGGCAGGGCCGACTGCCCGACCGCCGAGAGGTCGTCGCGGCGGTGGAGCTCCTGCCAGTAGTCGGACGGGGAGTAGGGCATCGTGGCCGTATCATCGCCCACCCCGGCCGGCGCGTCGTGGCGAGGCGCGCTACCCTCGGTTCATGCATCCCTCCCCGGGGCCGTCCCGACCGGGCGGCCGACCCGGCACGCTCGTCGTCGCCGGTGCCCTGCTGACCGTCGCGCTCGCCCTCGCCGGCTGCACGAGCGCGGCCGTCAGTCCCTCGTTCGACCCGTCCGCCCCGTGCACAGCGGACGTCCGGGTGGCGGGCGCCTATCCCGAGCTCGAGGCGCTCGTCCCCGCCCGGCTCGAGGGCCGGCCGCCGACCCGCCTCGACTCGGGCCGGAACTGCACCCCGACCAACCTCGGCACGCTCGCCGGGCACGGGATCGCCGAGCTCCGCTTCGCGGGCGGGCTCTGGGAGCGCAGCTCGACGAGCGGGATCACGCTCGTCGTGTTCGAGGCGGACGGACTGACCGCGGCCGAGATCGGGGAGTGGTACGAGGCGGGTGCCCGGACCGCCCGCCGGACGCAGGCGCTCAAGCCGAGCCGGCCGCTGGTCGACGGGCGGCAGGGCTACCGGCTCGACCTGCTCAACGGAGACGTCCCCCAGACCGTCGTCGTCTGGCCGTCGGCCGACGGTCGGGTCGTCCAGACCGTGCTCGCCGCCGACATCCCCGAGGCCGAGATCGAGGCCGCGATCGCCGCCTTCCCGTAGTCCGCGGCGCCCCGCCCGGGTCCCTGGTTCTCCTGCGCCCCGCGGTCTTGTCCGGCACGTCGCCCGTGCTAGAGTCCGCGCCATGAGCGACCGATCGGACTGGGAGGCCCGGCGCCGGGCCTGGGTCGCTGAGCGGCTGCGTGCCGCCCTCGAGCGCGCCCCCGAGCGGCGGACCCGCTTCTCGACGATCAGCGACGTCGAGATCGAGCGCCTGTACGGCCCGTGGGACTGGCTGCGCCGGCCCGACGGCGGCCCGGCCGGAGCGGGCGGTCCGACTGCCGTCGACCACCACGGCGACCCCCTCGCCCGCGGTCGCTGGGATGCCTTCGACCCCGCCCGGGACGTCGGCCTGCCGGGCGAGCCGCCGTACACCCGGGGGATCCACCCGACCGGCTATCGCTCGCGGCTGTGGACGATGCGGATGTTCGCCGGTTTCGGTGCCGCCGAGGACACGAACGCCCGCTTCAGGCAGCTCCTCGCGGCCGGCCAGACCGGCCTCTCGATCGCCTACGACATGCCGACCCTCTACGGCTACGACACCGACGACCCCGAGGCCGAGGGCGAGTTCGGGACGTGCGGGGTCGCGGTCAGCTCGCTGGCCGACATGGAGGTCCTGCTCGACGGCCTGCCGCTCGACCGGGTGAGCACCTCGATGACGATCAACTCGCCCGCCGCCCCGATCTGGGCGATGTACATCGTGGCCGCCGAGAAGCGGGGCGTCCCCCGGTCGGCCCTCGAGGGCACGATCCAGAACGACATCCTCAAGGAGTTCATCGCCCAGAAGGAGTTCCTCTTCCCGCCCGAGCCGTCGATGCGCCTGGTGACCGACACGATCGAGTTCGGGACGCGCGAGATGCCGCGCTGGAACACGATCTCGATCAGCGGCTACCACATCCGGGAAGCCGGCTCGACGGCCGTCCAGGAGCTCGCGTTCACGATCGCCGACGGGATGGCCTACGTCGAGGACGCGCTCCGGCGGGGCCTGCGGGTCGACGACTTCGCGCCCCGGCTGTCCTTCTTCTTCAACGCCCACAACGACTTCTTCGAGGAGATCGCGAAGTTCCGGGCCGCCCGACGGATCTGGTGGAAGCTGATGACCGAGCGCTATCGGGCCGAGAACGAGCGCTCGACCTGGCTGCGCTTCCACACCCAGACCGCCGGCGTCTCGCTCACCGCCCAGCAGCCCCTGAACAACCTGACCCGGGTCGCGATCCAGGCCCTGGCGGCCGTCCTGGGCGGAACCCAGTCGCTCCACACCGACGCCTACGACGAGGCGTGGGCGGTCCCGTCCGCCGAGGCGGCGCTGCTCGCCCTCCGCCAGCAGCAGGTGATCGCGGAGGAGACGGGCGTCGTGAACACGGTCGATCCGCTCGGCGGGTCCTGGTTCGTCGAGGCGCTGACGAACGAGACCGAGCGCGCCGTCTGGCGCTACCTCGACGAGATCGATCGCCGCGGCGGGATGGTCCGGGCGATCGGCGAGGGGTATCCCCAGCGCGAGATCGCCGATGCGGCCTACCGGTTCCAGCGCGAGGTCGATGCCGGCGAGCGCTCGATCGTCGGGGTCAACCGGTATGCCGACCCCGACGAGGTCGTCGCGATCCCGCTCCTCGAGGTCTCGCCGGCGTCGCTCCGGGCGCACCTGGCCCGCCTCGAGCGGACGCGGCGCGAGCGGGACCCCGAAGCGGTGGCGGCCGCGCTGGCCGGATTGCGCGAGGCGGCTTCCCGGCCGGGCTCGTCGGCGACGAACCTGATGCCCCACTTCATCCGCTGCGCCGCGGCCTACGCCACCCTGGGCGAGCAATGCCGGGTCCTGCGCGAGGTGTTCGGTGAGTACCGCGAACCGGTCGCGGTCTGAAGGGCGGCCCTCATGACGCTCGAGGCGAGCGGCTGGGCGGCCGACCCGGACCTGCTGGCCGACTTCCTGGCCGAGCCGAACCTGGCCCGGGTCGCCACGGTCGACGAGGCCGGCGAGCCGCACGTCGTGCCGGCCTGGTTCTGGTGGGACGGCGAGTCGTTCTGGGTCGGCGCCCAGGCGGGGGACCGCAAGGTGGCCAACATCCGGCGCTCGGGTCGGGCCGGGATCGAGATCGACGGCGACATCCGGCGCAAGCGCGGCGTCTTCGCCCGTGGTCGGGCGTGGGTGATCGACGGCGAGGACGGCCGGCGCGAGTACGTCAGGATCACGGCCGAGCAGGTCCGGCGCTACCAGCCCGATCGGCCGCCGCTGGAGACGGCGGAGCGCTACGCGCGCTCCGGCCGACCGGTCGTGATCGTGATCACGCCCGAACGACTGATCAGCTGGGGGCGCTGAGCGACCATCGACCAGGCACGTCCACGACCCGTCCAGCCGGCCGCCCCGGCCCCGCCCAGCCCCGGCCCCGCCCAACCCCGGCCAAGCCCCGGCCCCGGCCAAGCCCCGGCCCTGCCCCGACAAGGAGCACGCGATGTACCTCGATGCACTCTCGTTCCTGGAAGACGAACGCGACGCCTGGCAGCCCTTCGAGGCGCTCGCGGCGCTCTCCGACGAGCAGCTTTCACGTCCGGTCGAGGCGGCCCACGGCTGGTCCGGGCGCGACCTGATGGCCCACCTGGTGGCCTGGCAGCAGCAGGCCTTGGCCGTGGCGCGCGAGCTGGCGGTGAACGAGACCAGCCCGACCAAGGCGAGCGCCGACGCCGACTGGGAGGCGCGGGGCGACACGATCAATGACGAGATCCAGGCGACCTGGGCCGCCCTGCCGATGGACGAGGTCCGGCGACGCTTCCTGACCGTCGCCGGCGAGCTGCGGGGCTACCTGACCGTCGTCCCTGAGACACGGTGGGTGAAGAGCGCCGAATTCCTCGACTTCTTCCTGAGCGAGACGATCGACCACTACGCGGACCACCGCGACGACCTGGCGGCGATCCTCGCCGCCGCCCGCTGAAGCGGGCCGGCGAGCCGCGGGTCGGCCGGACGAACAGAACGGCCGCCCGGTGAAGGGCGGCCGTTCGGGCGGGTCGCTGCTCGCCAGTCGGTCGGGCCGGCGCCCGTCGGTCGGTCGGGCACCTCGCCAGGGGGTCGATCGGGCGCCTCGCCAGGGGGTCGGGCGGGCACCTCGCCAGGGGGTCGGGCGGGGCCTGTCGGTCAGGCCTTCGGCTGGTTCTTCGCGTACTGCTTGAGGCCGAACTGCTCCTCGAGCTGCTCCATCGGCCGGAAGCCGACAACCCCCATCGGCTGCTTGCCGGGCTGGAAGAAGGCGATCGTCGGGATGCTCATGATGTTGAACGCGCGAGACAGGCCGGGGTTCGCATCGACGTCGACCTTCACGACGTCGACGGCGCCCTCGTACTTCTGGGCGATCTTTTCCATCTCGGGCGCGACCATCTTGCACGGTCCGCACCAGGCGGCCCAGAAGTCGACGATGACCGGCTTGTCGTTCTTGAGGACGAGCTGCTCGAACGTCTCGTCCGTGGCTGCCTTGATTTCGGCCATCTGGCTGAGGGTCCTTTCTCCGCGTGGGTGCGGGTTGCTGCCGCCCGGTCGCCTGGACCGGTCGGCGTCGTCGATCGCCTAGCCGGCGATCGTCTGGATGAGTCGGTAAGCCTCGAGGACCCGGGGATCAGCGAGGCGGTAGTAGATGGTGTTCCCCTCGCGCCGGGTCAGGACGAGCCCTGCGCTGCGGAGCACCGCGAGGTGCTGGCTCATGTTCGGGACGTGGCAACCGACGCGCGCCGACAGCTCGCTCACCGAGAGCTCGCCCGCGGCGAGCGACTCGAGGACGCACAGTCGTTTCGGGTCGGAGAGGGCGCGACCGACGGCGGCGAACCGCTTCCGATCAGCGTCCGATGGTCCCTGGAGTTGCAGCACGGCGGTAGTGTCTCACCATTTGCGCAAGTACGCAAGTGCCGGCTTGGCGGCGGCTCCGCGGGGGCGCGGGCGGCCGCGGCGGGCAGGCCGGCAGGCTGGGCGGCGGGCGGCAGGCCGGCCGCCGGCAGGCCGGCAGGCCGGCACGCGGGCAGGCCGGCAGGCAGGCCGTCCGTGTGCCGCAGGGGCGCCGCGGCCGCCAGCTGCTCCTGCAATACTGGCGGGGTGACCGAGCACGTCGTCCCGCTCGAGCGGATCCTGGCTGCACGGGCCGGCCTCGCCGGACGGGTCCATCGCACCCCGATCCTCAGCTCGTCGACCGCGGCCCGGATGGTCGGCGCCTCGTCCGGCGTCGCCCTGGGGGAGGGCCGACTGTTCGCCAAGGCCGAGCATCTCCAGAAGACCGGCTCGTTCAAGGCGCGCGCGGCGCTGGCCCGGATCAGCGCCCTCCGGCCGGAGGAGCGTGCCCGCGGGGTGATCACGCTCTCGGCCGGGAACGCCGGCCAGGCGTACGCCTGGGCGGGACGGGAGGCGGGCGTGCCCGTCGTGGTGACGATGCCTGCCGGCGCCGTTCGCTCGAAGGTCGACGCCTGCCTCGGTTACGGCGCCGAGGTCGTCCTCTACGGTGCCCACGTCGGGGAGACCTGGGCCCGGATGGAGGAGCTGCGCGACGAGCGTGGGTTGACGTTCGTCCATCCGTTCGACGACCCGGACGTGATCGCCGGCAACGGTTCGGCAGGTTGCGAGATTCTCGAGGACCTGCCCGATGTCGATGTCGTCGTCATCCCGGTCGGCGGCGGCGGGCTCGCCTGCGGCGTGGCGGCCGCCCTGAAGGAGCAGCGGCCCGCCGTCAGGGTCTACGGTGTCGAGCCCGAACGCTCGAATGCGCTCTCCCTGGCGATCACGACCGGCGAGATCGTGCGGATCGACCCGCACAGCGTGGCCGACGGTCTGGGTGCGCCATTCGCCGGCACCTGGACGCTGGCGATGGGACGGCGCTATCTCGACGGGATCACGCTCCTCGACGACCCGACGATCCTGGGCGGGCTGCGCTTTGCCGCTGAGCGGATGAAGCAGGTCCTCGAGCCGGCCGGAGCTGCGGCCCTGGCGGCGGTCCTCTACGGCCGCGTCCCGATGCGTGACGGTGAGCGTGTGTGCGTCGTGTTCTCGGGCGGGAATGTTGAGACCTCGCGGCTCGGCGAGCTGCTCGGGTCCGCGGCGCCGCTGCCCGGCGGCTGAGACGCGCCGGCTGGGCCGGGGTCGGGGCGGGGTCGTGCCGCGGCGGGTGCCCGCGGCGGTTGCCCGGGTCGTGCCCGCGGCGGGTGCCCGCGGCGGGGGCGCCCGCGGTGGCGGGGGCACCCGTGGCGGCCCCCGACGGCGGCCCATACCTGTATCGCCCGTCCCGCAGGAGTGGCCACGCGAGGCGAGGGGGCCCCACGAAGCCGCTCGGTCGGGAGCCCATCGCGGGGTCGCCCCGGAGTGAGGCCCGCCGAGTCGGGTACCCGCAGTCAGAGAAGGATTAGCAGGCAGGCTTCCTGATCATCAGCCAGCCGAATCCCGGCACTCGGCCAGTGCTGCCGTCGTCACGGTGGTCGTTATGGTCGCCGGTAGTCCTTCCGTGACTACGAACGATGGATTCAGGCCGCTTGACGCCTGTCGGAGCGCCTCGCACGCGGTCCCGAAGCCGGGTAATCCTTCTGTGACTGCGGCGCAGGCTGTCACCGCGGTGCTGGCGACCGCAGCGCCGCCGCGGCCGCGGCACCCGCGACGGCCGCACCGGTCGTGACCACCGCACTGGCGGCGCCGTTCGCGATGACCGCGCCAGCCCGATAACTGCGGCGTCCGTGACAACGATGCCGGGGTGCCGGCCGTGACGAGCGCGGCCCTGGGCGCCTGACGGGGCACGTTGCGCACCTGCAGCCGCCCGAGCCGGCCGACGCGCCCCAGCCGCCCGAGCCGCCCGAGCTGCCTGAGCCGGCCCCCCAGCCGCTCCAGCCGCCCTAGCCGCCCTAGCCGCCCGAGCCGCCCGAGCCGCCCCGAGCCACCCCGAGACGCGGCTGCCGGCGGCTATACGCCCAGCTCGTCGAGGCGGTCGTCGTCGATGCCCAGGTGGTGGGCGAGCTCGTGGACGACGGTCAGGCGCACCTCTTCGGCCAGGTCGTCGGGGTCCGGAAAGTCCTCTTCAAGGGGCAGCCGGAAGAGGCTGATCTTGTTCGGGATCGGCACCGATCCGGCACCCCAGGCCGTCCTAGGCACGCCCTGGTAGAGCCCGTAGAGGATGTCGTCGTCGTCGAGCCCGCTCTCGCGCAACTGCTCGACGCTCGGCTCGTCCTCGATCACGACGGCGACCTCGTCGAGCGCCGAGGCGAACGGTTCCGGGATCGCGGCCAGGGCCCGCTCGACGAGTGCCTCGAACGTGCGGTGGCGGCCCGCCCGGGGTCCGGGCGGTATCGGGTGCTGGAGTCGGCGGGATTGGGCTCCGCGGCGGCGTTTCGGCATCGTGCCCGTATCCTACGGCCGAGATGGACCTCCCCGCGCTCGACCTGCCCCTGGGCGTCGTCCCGTCGCCCGACGCCTCCGCCGAACCCGAGGCGTACGTCGTCATCCTCGGCAGCGAGCGGATCCACTTCCTCGACTGGGGCGGGCCAGCGGCCGACCGCGCTGTCGAGCCCGCCCGCGACGGCACGCCCGAACCCGTCGGCCGGCCTGCTGGAGGGCGCACGACTCCGGGCGTCCTGCTCATCCACGGGCTCGCCGGCACCGCCTGGGACTGGTTGCCGGTCGCCCGTCGTCTCCGCCGGCGAACGCGAGTGGTGGCGATGGACCTGCGCGGCCACGGCCTCTCGGACGCACCGACCAGCGGCTACGAGCCCGAGCAGCTGGCCGAGGACGTGATCGCGGTCGCCGAGGGCTCGGGGCTGCTGGCGGACGATGCGGAGGCCGCCCCGCTCCCGGCCGCCCCGCCCTCGGCCGCCCCGCCCCCGGCCGCCCCGCCCGACGTCTCGGCCGGGCAGGTCGTCCTCGCCGGCCATGGCTTCGGCGGGATCGTGGCGGCCTGGGCGGCGGCCGTGCTCGGCGAACGATGCGCCGGGCTCGTCCTCGTCGACGGGGGCTGGGAAGACCTGCGCCAGACGACCGGCATGGAGCCCGACGACTGGCTCCGCGAAGTCGCGGAGCCGCCCGAGGTGATGCGCTCGATGGCAGCCTTCCTGGCCGATCGTGCCGCGTTCGACCCGACGACCTGGGACGCCGACCAGGAGCGAGCCGCCAGGGCGACCGTCGTCGAGGTCCCGGCCGGTCACCTCCTGCCGGCGATTCGGCCCCATGCCCTGGCGCGCTCGGTCGAGGCGATGTTCGCCTACCGTCCGTCACTCATCCTGCCGGCAATCGAGGCGCCGATCGTCGCCCTCGTCGCCGCGACCGACGGCGACCGATCGCGCCTCGCCGCGCTCGATGCCGCGGCGACGGCCCTGCGTGAGGCCGGCCGACCGCCGATCCGGGTCGCGACGTTCCCGGGTGTCGGGCACAACCTGGTCCGTCACCGGCCGGTCGAGGTGAGCGCGGCGCTCCTCGCCCTCCTCGGGCGCTGAGCGACACGCCCCAGCGCGCCCGCGAGCGTGCCCGCGCGCCCGCGCATCAGTGCGCCGCAGACGGCGGTCACGCCGGCGCTCCGGAGGGCGCCGCGCAGGGAGCCCGGCCAGCGCCCGCGCGCCACGGACGGCGGCCACGGGGTACGATGCGAGGACGCCAACGGGAGCACGAACGGATGACCACCCGCCTGCCGGATCACGTCCAGAAGATCGTCGCCGAGATCGAGTCCGAGATCGGCGAGCCACTGCCCGCGATCGGACCCGCCGCGCCCACCGCTGCCGGCGCGCCCACCGCTGCCGCCGCGCCTGCTGCTGCCGGCGCGCCCGCCGGTGCCGGGGAGCCTGGCGCCGCACCCGTCACGCGCGACGGTGCGCGCCGGCTGCGGTCCGTCTCGAACAGGCGGGTCGAGGCGGCCGTGCGCCAGATCCTGACCGAGATCGGCGAGGACCCGGACCGCCAGGGCCTGGCGGGGACGCCCGAGCGCGTCCACCGGATGTACACCGAGCTGACCGCGGGCTATCACGTCGACCCCGAGCGGCTGATCAACGGCGCGATCTTCGACGTCGACTACAGCGAGATGGTCGTGGTCAAGGACATTCCGTTCTACAGCCTGTGCGAGCACCACCTGCTGCCCTTCTTCGGCAGCGCAGCCGTGGCCTACATCCCGCGCGGTCGCGTCCTCGGGCTGTCGAAGATTCCCCGGATCGTCGAGATGTATGCCCGCCGGCTCCAGGTCCAGGAGCGGCTGACCCAGCAGATCGCCGACTTCCTGATGGAGCGCCTCGAGCCGAACGGGGTCGGGGTCGTCCTGGAGGCGACCCACCTGTGCATGGTGATGCGCGGCGTCCAGAAGCCGGGGACGGTGATGACCACGAGCCACGTCCTGGGCCTGTTCCGCTCCCGGGACAACACCCGGGCCGAGTTCTTCGCCCACCTCGCGCGCCGGTCGCCGGGCGCCTGAGCGGACGCCTATCATTCGGCCATGGCCACTCGACCGATCAAGGTCCTCATTGCCAAGCCGGGCCTCGACGGGCACGACCGGGGCGCCAAGGTCCTCGCCCGCGGCCTGCGCGACGAGGGGTTCGAGGTCGTCTACACCGGCCTCCGCCAGAGCCCCGAGATGATCGCGACAGCCGCGCTCCAGGAGGACGTCGACGTCGTCGGACTCTCGATCCTGTCCGGGGCGCACATGACCCTCCTGCCGAAGATCTGCCGCCTGCTGCGCGAGCAGGGGCTCGACGACGTGCTCGTGACCGCCGGCGGGATCATCCCCGACGACGACATCCCGGCCCTCAAGGAGGCAGGGATCGCGGCCGTCTTCGGCCCCGGGACGACGATCGCCGAGGTCGCCGACTTCCTGCGGGCGAACGTCCGGTCGCGCGACTAGGGTGGGGGAACCTGCCGCCCGGGCGACCGAGCTGTGCGACGCCGCCCTGGCCGGCGATCGGCGGGCGCTGGCGAAGCTGCTGACCGCGGTCGAGAACCGGACCGCGGTCGCCGAGGCTGCCCTGCGCCGGCTCTACCCGCTCGCCGGCCGCGCCCACCTGGTCGGGATCACCGGGCCGCCCGGGGCGGGGAAGTCGACCCTCGTCGCCGCCCTGATCGCCGAGGTGCGCCGGGCCGGCCGATCGGTGGCCGTGATCGCGGTCGACCCCTCGAGCCCGATCACCGGCGGCGCCCTGCTGGGCGACCGGGTCCGGATGCAGTCGTACGCCGGCGACCAGGACGTCTTCATCCGCTCGATGGCTGCCCGGGGTCATGCCGGCGGCCTCGCCTCCACGAGCGGCGCGGCGGCGGCGGTCCTGGACGCGGCCGGGTTCGACCTCATCTTCCTGGAGACGGTCGGGACCGGGCAGAGCGAGGTCGAGGTGGCCGCGGCCGCCGACACGACCGTCGTCCTCGAGGCTCCCGAGATGGGCGACGAGGTCCAGGCGATCAAGGCCGGCCTGCTCGAGGTCGCCGATCTGGTCGTGGTCAACAAGGGCGATCGGCCCGGCGCCCAGCGGACGGCCGCCCAGCTGCGGGCGATGCTCGTCGCGTCCGTGCCGCGCAACGACGCCCACCACCATCCCCGACCGAAGCGCCCGGAGGTCCTGGTCACGACCGCCTCGACCGGCGAGGGAGTGCCCGAGCTGCTGGCCGCGCTCGACCGGCACCGGGCCGCCGGGCAGGATGGCTCGGCCGAGGCGGCGCGCCTGGCCCGGGCCGAGCACCAGGTCTGGGCGATCGTCTCCGACCGGCTGCGCGACCGGCTCCACGGCCCGGCTCGGCGGGCGGTCACCGAGGCGACGCTCCACGAGGTGGCCGAGCACCGGCTCGACCCGTACACCGCCGCCGACCGGCTCCTCGGCTCGCTCGGCTGGCGCGACTGACAGGCTGGCGGCAGTGGTCTGGGACAGGAGCATCCGATGAGCATCGAGCGTGTCTTCATCGCCGGGGCGGGCCTGATGGGCCACGGGATCGCCCAGGTCCATGCCGCGATCGGCAAGCAGGTGACCCTCTACGAACCGGAGCTCGAGCGGGCCAGGGCCGGCCGGGACCGGATCGCCGGCAACCTCGAGCGGGCCGTGGCGAAGGGGCGGCTGAGCGAGCCGGAGCGCGAGGCGATCCTGGCCCGGATCACGCCCACCGACCGGCTCGACGCGGTCGCCGACGCGGACCTCGTGATCGAGGCGGTGTTCGAGGACGTCGAGGTCAAGACCGGCCTCTGGCGCGAGCTCGATGCCCGGGCCCCCGGGCGGGCGATCTTTGCCACGAACACGAGCTCGATCTCGATCGACCGCCTGGCCCGGGCGCTCGCCCCCTCGCGCCGGCCGGCCTTCGTCGGGATGCACTTCTTCAGCCCGGTGCCGGTGATGCCCCTGATCGAGCTGATCCGGGGCGCGGCGACCGCGGACGAGACCGAGGCGGCGATCCGCGGTCTCGCCGCCGAGCTGGGCAAGCAGGTGATCGTGTCGGCCGACCGGCCCGGGTTCATCGTCAACCGGATCCTGATGCCGCTCCTGGCCGAGGCGATGCGGGCCTACGAGGAGAAGCTCGGCACGGCCGAGGACATCGACACCGGGGCGCGGGTCGGGCTGAACCACCCGATGGGCCCGCTCGAGCTGGCCGACTTCATCGGCCTCGACGTCTGCCTCGGGGTGATGAAGGTGCTCCACGAGGGGCTCGGGGGCGAGCAGTTCCGTCCGCCGCGGGTGCTCGTCGACCTCGTCGCGGCCGGCCACCTCGGCCAGAAGACCGGCCGGGGCTTCTACACCTACCCGCGGGGATGAGCGTGCGGCCGGGAGGAGCCCGGTGAGCTGGCCGCTCAGCGAGGAGGAGCGCCTCCTCCAGGCGACCGCCCGGGAGTTCGCCGAGCGCGAGCTCGCCCCGGGCGCCGCCGAACGCGACGAGACCGAGCGCTTCGACCGCTCGATCTTCGGGCGGATGGCCGAGCTCGGCTTCACCGCGGCCCCGTTCCCGGAGGCCGTCGGCGGGGCCGGTTTCAGCTACCTCGGCTGGACGCTCCTGATGGAGGAGATTGCCCGGGCGGAGATGGCCGCGGCGGTCAGCCTCTCGGTCCACATCCTGTCGCAGTTCCCGGTCGTCACCTGGGGGACCGACGAGCAGCGCCGACGCTGGCTCCCGCCGATGCTCAGCGGCGAGCGGCTCGGGGCGTTCGCCCTGACCGAGCCCTCGGCCGGGAGCGACGCTGCCGCGCTGCGCACGCGCGCCACCCGGCTCGACGCCGTGGGTGGCGAGCTCGGGCTCGATGCGCCGCTCGAGCAGGTCGCCGGATACCGTCTCGACGGGACGAAGATCTGGATCTCGAACGCCCCGTACGCCGAGCACTACCTCGTCTTCGCCACGCTCGACCCGGCCCGTGGCCCGAAGGGGATCACCGCCTTCCTCGTCGAAGCGGGGACGCCGGGGTTCCGGTTCGGGCGCAAGGAGCGAAAGATGGGGATCCGCGCCTGCCCGGCCGCGGAACTCATCTTCGAGGGGGCGGTCGTCCCGGCCTCGAACCGCCTGGGGGCCGAAGGACAGGGCTACCGGATCGCGCTCTCGGCCCTGGGCGAGGGGAGGATCTCGATCGCCGCCGCCTGCGTCGGGCTCGCCCGCTCGGCGCTCGAGCAGGCCGCGGCGTATGTCCAGCAGCGGCGGGCGTTCGGCAAGCCGCTCGCCGAGCAGCAGGGGCTGCGGTTCATGCTCGCCGAGATGGCGCGGGAGCTCGAGGCGGCCCGGGCGCTCACCCGCCAGGCGGCCGCGGCGAAGGACCGCGGCGAGCCGCTGGCCGAGGTCTCGTCGCTCGCCAAGTGGACGGCCTCCGATGCCGCGATGCGGGTGACGACCGACGCGGTCCAGCTCTTCGGCGCAAGCGGATACGCGGTCGAGACGGGGATCGAGCGCCTGATGCGCGACGCGAAGGGTGCCCAGATCTACGAGGGCACGAACCAGATCCACCGCCTGATCGTGGCCGGGGAGCTCCTGAAGCGGACCGCGCCGGGCTGAGGCGGCCGGGGTGTAGATTCGCCCGCATGAGCAGCCAGCGACCCGGCCCGAACGGCCACGTCTACCTCGTCAGCGCGGCGCGGACGCCGATCGGGAAGTTCGGCGGGGCGCTCTCGACAACCCCCGCCCCGACGCTCGGCGCGGTCGCGATCCGGGCGGCGGTCGAGCGGGCCGGCCTCGAGCCGGCCGCGGCCGTGATCGATGACGTCCTGATGGGCCAGGTCCTCCAGGCGGGGGTCGGGCAGGCGCCGGCGCGCCAGGCGGCGCTCGGGGCCGGGCTGCCGGTGACGACGAGCGCGACGACGATCAACCGGGTCTGCGGCTCGGGCCTCAAGGCGATCATGCTCGCCGCGGCCGAGATCGGCGCCGGGGACGCCGAGGTCGTCGTGGCCGGCGGGATGGAGAGCATGAACCTCGCCCCGTACCTGCTCCCGAACGCCCGCTTCGGCTACCGGCTCGGGGACGGCGCAGTCGTCGACGCGACCGTGCGCGACGGCCTGTGGTGCGCGATCGAGGGCTGTCACATGGGCACCCACGCCGAGCGGGTCGCGATCCGGGACGCGGTCAGCCGCGAGGACCAGGACGCGTTCGCCCTCGCCAGCCACCAGAAGGCGATCGCGGCGATCGACGCCGGGCGCTTCGAGGCCGAGATCGTGCCGCTCACGGTCCGCGACGCCAAGGGCCGCGAGACGGTCGTGGCGGTCGACGAGGGCCCCCGCCGGGACACGACCCTGGAGGCCCTGGCCCGGCTCCGGCCCGTCTTTCCGTTGCCCGAGGGGGAGGATCGCGGCGAGGCGAGCGAGGGGACGGTCACGGCCGGCAACGCGCCCGGGATCACCGACGGCGCGGCGGCCACGGTCGTGGCCAGCGAACGGGCTGTCGAGCGCCTCGGACTGGCGCCCCTGGCGCGGATCGTCGGCTACGCCCAGGCCGAGGTGGAGCCGAAGTGGCTCTTCCTCGCCCCGGTCACGGGGGTTCGCCGCCTGCTCGAGCGGGTCGAGCTGCCGATCGAGGCGTTCGACCTGATCGAGATCAACGAGGCGTTCGCGGCCCAGACGCTGGCCGACGGCCGGGAGCTCGGCTTCGACTGGGCGAAGGTGAACGTGAACGGCGGGGCGATCGCGCTCGGCCACCCGATCGGCGCGTCCGGGGCGCGGATCGTGGCCACCCTGCTCCACGAGCTGCGCCGCCGGCAGGGGCGCTACGGGCTGGCCACGCTCTGCCTCGGCGGCGGCGGCTCGGTGGCGATGGCCTTCGAGCGCGCCTGACGGACCCGCGAGGGGGCGGGAGCGAGCGCCGGCCGACCGATCGGCCGCCCGGTCGGCCCGTCCGTTCGCCCGCGCGATCGTTCGCCCGCCCGATCGGCCGCCCGCCCCGGCCCTACAATGCCGTTCATGACCGACCAGCCTGCCTCCGACGCCCCCGTGTTCCAGCACTTCATCGCCGGGGAGTGGGTCTCCTCGGTCTCCGGCCGCCTGTTCGAGAGCCGGAACCCGGCTGACACGCGCGACCTGATCGGCTGGTTCCAGGCCGGCGATGCGGCCGACACCGCCCGTGCCGTGCGAGCTGCCGAGCTCGCCGCGCCGGCCTGGCGCCGGACCCCGGCCCCGAAGCGCGGCGAGATCCTCTACCGCTTCGCCGAGCTGATGGCCGAGCACAAGGAGCGGCTCGCCCGGGCGATGACCCGGGAGATGGGCAAGGTCCTGACCGAGGCCCGGGGCGACGTCCAGGAGGGGATCGACATCGCCTACCTGATGGCCGGCGAGGGTCGCCGGATGTTCGGCGACACGACGCCCTCCGAGCTGCCCGACAAGTGGGCGATGAGCGTCCGCCAGCCGATCGGGGTGGCCGGGATCATCACCCCCTGGAACTTCCCGATCGCGATCCCGTGCTGGAAGATGATGCCCGCCCTGGTGACCGGCAACACGGTCGTGTTCAAGCCCGCCTCGGACACGCCGCACTGCGCGACGCTCCTCGTCGAGCTGATGGCCGAGGCCGGGTTCCCGCCGGGCACGGTCAACCTCGTCACCGGCCCGGGGGCCGAGGTGGGCGACGCGCTCGTCGAATCGCCGGACGTCCAGGTGATCTCGTTCACCGGCCACACGAGCACCGGCAAGCGGATCGCCGAGCGGGCGGCCCGGCGCCTGAAGCGCGTCTCGCTCGAGCTCGGGGGCAAGAACGGGATCGTCGTCCTGGCCGATGCCGACCTCGACCTCGCGACCGACGGGATCCTCTGGTCGGCGTTCGGGACGACCGGCCAGCGCTGCACCGCCGCCAGCCGGGTGATCGTCGTCGAGGAGGTCGTCGGGCCGCTCCTCGAGCGCCTCGAGCGCCGGGCGCGGGCGCTCCGGCTCGGCGACGGGCTCGAGCCGACGACCGACGTCGGGCCGCTGGTGAACGCCGCCGCGCTGGCCAAGGTCGAGGAGTACGTCGAGATCGGGCGGCGCGAGGGCGAGCTCGTGTGCGGCGGCCGGCGCGCGGCCGACGGTCCGCTGGCCAACGGCCACTTCTTCGAGCCGACGATCTTCTCCGCTGTCCGGCCGATGGACCGGATCGCCCAGGAGGAGATCTTCGGGCCGGTCCTGTCGGTCATCCCGGTCCCCGACGAGGCGGCCGCGGTGACGGCGCTGAACCAGACCCGCTACGGGCTCTCGTCGTCGGTCTACACGCGCGACGTGAACGCCGCCTTCCGGGCGATCCGTGACTTCGAGACCGGGATCGTGTACGTCAACGCGGGGACGATCGGGGCCGAGACCCATCTTCCCTTCGGCGGCCTGAAGGAGACCGGCAACGGCCACCGGGAGGCCGGCCACGCCGCGCTCGACACGTACACCGAGTGGAAGTCGATCTACGTCGACTTCTCGGGCCGGCTCCAGCGCGCCCAGATCGACAACCAGCCCGGCTGAGGAGACGCTCGACGGGGCCGCGCCGCGGGCCCGGTCGAGCCCACCAACGGAGACGATGATGGCCGACGCGCTCGCCCCGATTGCCGCCGCCTGGGGGGTGCTGATGGCGATCGCACCGCTGCTCCAGATGCGCCGGATGATCGAGCGCCGCTCCTCGGCGGACGTCTCGCTCGGCTATCTCGCCGTGCTCGAGATCGGGTTCAGCCTGTGGGTCGCGTACGGGGTCGCGCTCGGGAACCTGGCTCTGATCGTGCCCAACAGCGTCGCCCTGGTCGTCGGCCTGCTGACGATCCTCGTTGCCGTCCGGTACCGGTCCGGCCGCCCGGCGAGCGGCTCGCGGTAGCGGTGCGGGCAGATGCGTGGCTGCCTGTTCACGCTCGTCTTCGGCCTGGCGGTCCTCGTCGGGGCGGCCTGGTACCTCCTGCCGGCCGCCGCCGGTGCGCTGATCGGCGTCGCGCTCGTCGCGGCCGGGCTCCACGGCACCGGGACGGTGGTCACGGTCACTGCGACTCCGCCGTTCGAGCTGCTCTCGGGACATGCGGACGCCGTCCAGGTCGAGTCGACGGATGCGACCTGGGACGGACTGGCGATCGGCGACCTGCGCCTGGTGCTCGTCGACGTCGGGCTCGGAACGCGGAGCGCGGGGCGGGTCGAGGCGACCCTGTCGGCGGTCCGGTTCAGCGGCTCCGATGGCCGCCCGATCGAGGCCGAGCGAGTCGAGGTGGCCGGCTCCGGGAATGCCCCGACCGCGAGGCTGGTGTTCGACCCGGCGGTCGTGGTCGGGATGGCCTCCGCGGCGATCGAGGCCGAAACCGGGCGCTCGCCCGACCGCCTGCAGTTCGCCCCGCCCGACCAGGTCGCGTTCGTCCTGCTCGGTCGGTCGGTCAGCGGCCGGCTGGCGGTCGATCGGGCAGGGGAGCTCGTGCTCCGGGTAGCGGGCCGGTCGCCGAACGTCGTCCTCGCCCCTGGCCCCGACAGCCCGTTCCGGCTGGCCGACGTGACCGTGACCGCCGACGGGCAGCTCGTCCTGGGCGGCAGCCTGGACCTCCGCGCTCTCGGGCTGCTCGGCGGCTGAGATTGGCGCCGATGTCGGCGGATGCGGTACCATCCGTCGCGGCATCGTCCGGTCAGCGCGTGACCGGCGGACTCGCGGGCCGGTAGCTCAACGGTAGAGCAGCTGACTCTTAATCAGCTGGTTGAAGGTTCGAATCCTTCCCGGCTCACCACCCTCGCGCCGCGAGTCGCCAGGCCCTCCGGCCGCATCCCACCACCCTGATCGGCGGTTGGCTGCGCCTCGGTGCCGGCCGCGCTTCAGGCCGGGACGAGCCGGTCGAGCGTGTCGGGCAGGTCGGCCAGATCGGTCAGCTCCGCTGCCCGCGGCAGGTCGCTCGCCTCACCCAGCCGGTTGATCCAGACGCAGGGCAGGCCGAGCCGGGCGCACGGCTCCACGTCGTGGAAGAGCGACGCCGCCACGTGGACGTGCCGTCGCCGGTCCGCCCCGGAGATGCGGAAGAACGTCTCCCAGTGACCAGGGGCCGGCTTGTACGAGCCGATCTCGGAGGCGACGACGCGCAGGTCGACCGGCACACCGATCGCCGCGATCGAGGCCTCGAGCAGGTCCGGGTCGGTGTTCGAGAGGATCGCCAGGCGCCAGCCGCGGGCCCGCAGCTCGGCCAGTGCGCCGGGCACCTCGGGGAAGACGGGCCAGGAGGGGAGCGAACGGCCGAGCGCATCCTCCTCGCCGGGCGGCACGGTCAGCCCTTCCGCCTCGGCCAGGCCGGCCAGCGTCTCGGCCATCACCTGGCGATAGGGAATGCCGCGACCGGCCTGGACGGCCGGCTCGATCGAGTGGTAGCGCTCGAGCAGCGCCGACGAATCCCTGTCCGGCCAGAGCCGGGCGAGGGTCGCCCGGATGCCCCCCATCCAGTCCACCAGGGTGCCGTAGCAGTCGAAGGTCGCCCAGCGCTCGTTCATCGGCCAAGTATGCCCGACTGACGTACCCCCGGGAGCGGGCCGCGGCCGTGCCGTCCGGCCAGAGGTTGGTGATCGAGCGACGCCTCGCGTCCGCCGTCCCGGCAGCGCAACCATTCGCGCGGGCGGGCGCAACCAGTCCGCATCCGAACGTCCACCGCTGCGCCGCCGACGCGACCGGCGGTCGCCGCTAGCCTCGCCCCATCGACCGCTCGTCCGCGTGACGGCGACTCGGGAGGTGCGACGCAATGAACTCCGGTGACACCGCCTGGCTGCTCGTGGCCACAGCCCTGGTGATGGTCATGCTGCCCGGCCTGGCCTTCTTCTACGGCGGCCTCGTCCGGCGCAAGAACGTCCTCTCGACGATCGCCCACAGCATCTTCGGCCTCGCGATCGTCAGCGTCATCTGGGTCCTGTGGGGGTTCAGCCTCGCCTTCGGGCCCGACGTGAACGGGCTCGGCCTGATCGGTGGCCCCGACTTCCTCGGCTTCTCGAACGTCGGCCTCGAGCCGGATCCGCGCTACGCGGCGACGATCCCGCTCGTCCTCTTCGCCTCGTTCCAGCTGATGTTCGCGGCGATCACGCCCGCCCTGATCACCGGCGCATTCGCCGAGCGCAAGCGGTTTGCCGCGTTCGTCATCTTCACGATCCTGTGGTCCACGTTCGTGTATGCCCCGATTGCCCACTGGGTCTGGGCGCCGGGCGGCTGGCTGCGCACGATGGGCGCGCTCGACTACGCTGGGGGGACCGTCGTCCACGTCAGCTCGGGCGTTTCCGCCCTCGTCGCGGCCCTGGTCATCGGCCGGCGCCAGATGCACGGCGACCGGAGCGAGCCGCACGACCTCCCGATGACGATCCTCGGCGCGGGGTTGCTCTGGTTCGGCTGGTTCGGGTTCAACGCCGGTTCGGCGCTGGCGGCGACCGGCCAGGCGGCGAATGCCCTTCTCGTCACGAACAGCGCGGCCGGCGCGGCGACGCTCAGCTTCGTGCTTGCCGGGTACCTCCACCGGCGCAGGGTGAGCGTCGTCGGGGCGGCGATCGGCGCGGTGGCAGGACTCGTGGCGGTCACCCCGGCCTCCGGGTTCGTGACCGCCGGCGGCGCCCTCGCCATCGGCGCGATCGTCGGTCCGCTCTCCTACAGCGCCATGCTCCTGCGCGAGCGGCTCCGGATCGACGACGCCCTCGACGTCTTTGCCTGCCACGGCGTCGGCGGGATGTTCGGGGCGATCGCGACCGGCGTCCTGGCGGTCGGTGCGATCGGGGGCGCGAGTGGCGCGATCGAGGGCAATCCGGGCCAGGTCGGCACGCAGCTCGTCGCCGTCGGCGCGACGGTCGTGTTCGCGGCGAGCGCCACGTTCGCCATCGTCAAGGTCGTGGACCTCGTCCTCGGGCTCCGGGTCCCGGCGACCCAGGAGGAGCTGGGGCTCGACCTGTCGGTCCACGGCGAAACCGCGTATTCGGGCTGAGCCCGAGCCGGCCGAGCCCGACTGCCCGAGCACGGAGACGAGATGACCGAACCGCCACAGCCGCCCCTCTACGACCCGTCCTTCGAGCACGACGCCTGCGGGGTCGGCTTCGTCGCCGACGCCGGCGGCCGCAGTCGCGAGCGGATCCTGCCGCTCGCGCTTGCCGGACTCGCCGCGCTCGGCCACCGGGGGGCGTTTGCGGCCGACGGCGAGTCGAGCGACGGGGCGGGCGTCAGCCTCCCGCTCGAACGGTCCGTGCTCGAGCGGCTCGGCGGCGGCGACCCGGGGCGCACGGCGGTCGTCTCGGTCTTCCTGCCGCGCCGGGGCCGGGGCGCCGGCCGGGGGCGCCGGATCGTGACCGATGCGCTCGCGGCCGAAGGGTTCGCCGGGCTTCGCTGGCGCGACGTTCCGGTCGAGCCGGCGGTCCTGGGCGCCGCGGCCGACGCCTCACGGCCGGCGATCAGCCAGCTGCTGGTCACGCTCCCGGCGCGTCTCCCCGGGCGGCGGATCGACCAGGGGCTGCTCCTCGCCCGACGACGGATGGAGGCGGCCGCCCGCGCCGCCGGGCTGGGCGAGTTCGCGGTCGTCTCCGCCTCCGCCCGCTCGCTCGTGTACAAGGGGCTCGTCCGCGGCGACCGGCTGGCGGCCTTCTACCCGGACCTGCGCGGCTCGCTGCCGGTCTCGTACGCGCTCTTCCACCAGCGCTATGCGACGAACACGCATCCGGTCTGGCGACTTGCCCAGCCGTTCGGGGCGATCGCCCACAACGGCGAGATCAACACCGTGCGCGGCAATCGCGAGCAGCTGCGGGGGCGGCGCGCTTCGCTCGGCGGGGGCGCCTTCGGGCGGGCCGTGGCCGCGCTCGGACCGCTGACGAGTCCGGACGGGTCCGATTCGCTCTCGCTCGACGAGACGATCCAGCTCCTCGTCGCGGCCGGCTGGTCGCTCGAGCGGGCGCTCCTCGCCCTCGTTCCCGAAGCGGGGGCGCTGCGACGCGAGCCGCATCCCCTGGTCGAGGCGTTCCGCGAGCGGACGGCGGGCCTCGTCGCGCCCTGGGACGGCCCGGCGACGCTCGTCTTTGCCGACGGTCGCCGGGTCGGGGTACTCCAGGACCGCAACGGGCTTCGGCCGGCGGCGGTCGCCATGACCGGCGGCGGGATCGTCGCGCTCGCCTCGGAGGCGGGCGCGGTGCCGCTCGACGAGGCGGAGGTGATTCGGCGCGGGCGGCTCGGACCGGGCGAGATGCTCGTCGTCGACCCGCGCGCCGGCCGGGTGCTCGACGACGCGGCCGCGAAGACCGAGGCGCTCCGGCGGCACGTCGTCGAGGCCGGGCGACGCCCCGCCTTCGTCGACCGGCTGTCGGCGATCGCCCGGGAGACGGCCGCCGTGAGCGCGGGGTCCGCGGAGGCCGCGGCCGACCCGCCCGCGGCCGACGCGACACCGGCCCACCCGTCGCCGACCCCGGCCCCCGTCCGCTACCTCGCCGGCCTCGACGCCGAGCGGTTCCGCCTCGACATCCGGACGCTCGTGCTCGAAGGCCATGAGCCGCTCTGGAGCATGGGTGACGACACGCCGACGCCCGGCATGGCGCGCCGCGACCGGCGGGTGGCCGACCACCTGCGCCAGTCGTTCGCCCAGGTGACGAACCCGCCGATCGACCCCGAGCGCGAGCGGGCGGTGATCGACCTCGGGGTCGAGCTCGGACGCCGGGCGCCGCTCCTCGGCCGGCTGCCGGCGACGCCCCGGACGGTCCGCCTCGGGCGCCCGGTCGTCGTCGACCTCGGCCGGCTCGCGGCCCGCTTCGGCGATCCCGGCCGCGCCGTCCGGCTCGATGCGACCTGGGACCCGGCCGAGGGTGCGCCGGGTCTCGAACGCGCCCTCGCCCGGCTGGCCGCCGACGCTCGACGGGCGGCCGCCGGGCGGGCCGAGCTGATCGTGGCCAGCGACCGGGCCATCCGTCACGCCCCCGGGCTGGGGCGGCTTCCGGTGCCGTCGGTCCTGGCGGCCGGCGCGATTCACACCGCGCTGACCGGGGCGGGGCTCCGGGGCCGGGCCGACATCGCCCTCGAGGCGGCCGACGTGCTCGACATCCACGGCCTGGCGATGGTCCTGGCAGCCGGCGCCACGGTCGTCTGCCCGTGGCTGGCGCTCGAACTGGCGGGCGAGATCGCCGGCGGCCGTGGGGCCGAGGCGCTCAGCCCGGAGGACGCGATCGGGAACCTGCTCGACGGGTTCGACACCGCGCTGCGCAAGGTCCTGGCCCGGATGGGGATCAGCTGCCTCGCCTCGTACATCGGTGGCCAGTTCTTCGAGACGCTCGAGCTGAGCCCGGCCGTCCTCGCGCGCTGCTTCCCGGTCGCGCCATCGTGGCCCGGCTCGATCGGCTTCGCCGCCCTCGCCCGGCGCCAGCTTCGTCGTCGGGCGGAGGCGCTCGCCGTGGGGGCCGTCGTCGAGCCGCACCGCCTGCCGGACCCCGGGTTCGCGCGCTTCCGGGCCGACGGGGAGGCTCACCTCTACGCCCCCGCCGCCGTTCGGGCGATCCAGGCCCTGTCGGGATCGAGCGAGGCGGCCTCCGCCGCGCCTGCCCCGGCGCCCGCGCCCGGTACCATCGTGGCGGGTGCCGGGATCGACGTCGACGGCGCCCTCGAGCGCTTCCGGGCCGGCCTCGCCCGGACCGCGGTCGTCGTCCGGGACCAGCTCGCGATCCGGCCGGGACGGGCGCTCCCGCTGGCCGAGGTGGAGCCGGTCGAGGCGATCGCGCCGCGCTTCGTCACCTCGGCGATGAGCCTCGGCTCGCTCAGCCCCGAGGCCCACCAGGCGATCACGCTCGGCATCCAGCGCTTCGGGGGATCGGCGAACACGGGCGAGGGAGGCGAGGACCCGGCGTGGTACGAACCAGGCCCGGACGGGCTCCGGCGCGACGCCCGGATCAAGCAGGTTGCCTCGGCTCGCTTCGGCGTCACCGCGGAGTACCTCGCCCGGGCCGACCAGCTCGAGATCAAGATCGCCCAGGGCTCGAAGCCGGGCGAGGGCGGCCAGCTCCCCGGCCGCAAGGCCACGCCGCTGATCGCCGCGCTCCGGCGCGGGCAGCCGGGCCAGGCGATGATCAGCCCGCCGCCCCACCACGACATCTACTCGATCGAGGACCTCGCCCAGCTGATCGCCGACCTGCGAGCGGTGAATCCCCGGGCCCGGATCGGCGTGAAGCTGGTCAGCACCCGCGGGATCGGCACGATCGCCGCCGGGGTCGTCAAGGCCGGCGCCGACTACATCCACCTGGGCGGGCATGCCGGGGGAACGGGGGCGAGCCCCTTGAGCTCGATCAAGCATGCCGGCGCGCCCTGGGAGCTCGGGCTGGCCGAGACCCACCAGGTGCTCCTGCGCAACGGCCTGCGCGACCGGGTCGCCCTCCGGGTCGACGGCGGTCTCCAGGCCGGGCGCGACCTCCTCGTCGCGGCGCTCCTCGGCGCCGAGGAGTTCGGCTTCGGGACGGCCGCGCTCGTCGCGATCGGCTGCGACATGGCCCGCCAGTGCCACCTCGACACCTGCCCGACCGGGATCGCGACCCAGCGCGAGGACCTGCGGGCGAAGTTCAGCGGCACGCCCGACCAGGTGGAGCGGTTCTTCCGCGCGATCGCCGAGGACCTGCGCCGGGAACTGGCGGCGATCGGTGCCCGCTCGGTCGGCGAGGTGATCGGCGAGGCGGCGAGCCGGCTGACCGGGGCACCGGGCCGGCGCACGCTCGCCGTCCGGTCGCTCGTCGCGGCGCCCCGCTGGCAGGCCGGCCCGACCCGCCGGGCTGATCCGTCGGCCTCCCGCCTGGCGGTCGAGCGCCAGGCGGCGTCGGAGACCGAGCAGCAGCTGCTGCGAGCGCTGATCGGCCGGTCCGCTGGGACCGATGAGCCGTACCGCGTGCGCCTGACGACCGCCGACCGCTCGTTCGGCGCCGCGCTCAGCGGGGCGCTCGAGCGGGGTGAGATCGCGGGGCCGGTCCGACTTGCCGCCAGCGGGGCGGCCGGCCAGAGCGTCGGAGCGTTCCTGGCCGCCGGTCTCGAACTGACGCTCGAGGGACAGGCGAACGACTACGCCGGCAAGGGCCTCTCGGGCGGGACGCTCGTCGTCCGCCCCGGTCCGGACGACCGGGCCGCGGCTGGCACGGGCACCGGGCCCGCCGGCGTGAGCAGCCGGGCGATCGCGGGCAACACGTGCCTGTACGGGGCGACCGGGGGACGGTGCCATTTCGTCGGGGCGGCGGGGATGCGCTTCGCGGTCCGGAACAGCGGCGCGGAGGCGGTCGTCGAGGGGATCGGTCCCCATGGCTGCGAGTACATGACCGGGGGCGTGGTCGTCGTCCTCGGGGCCGTCGGGGCGAACTTCGGGGCGGGGATGACCGGCGGGCGGGCGTACCTGGTCGACCCGGTCGCCGCCGAGGTCGCCCACCTCCTGGCGCCGGGCGTTCGGGCGGCCCGGCTCTCGGCCGTCCGACGCGAGCGGGCGGATGCTCCCGACCGGATCGGCGAGGTGCGCCGGCTGCTCGAGGCGCACGCGGCGGCCGGCTCCCGGGCCGCGGCCCGCGTCCTCGAGCGCTGGCCCGATGCCGAGCCCGGGATCTGGCTCGTCGAACCGGACGAGGTGTCGGCCGCGACGGCGGTGCAGCCGTCCGTCGGGCGCCCGGCGCAGGCCGCGGGTTCCGGCCACGTCGACCGGCCGGGTCATCTCCGCCCGGAGCCGGCGCCCGGCCTCGTCGCCTTCCGCTCGCTCGACGATGCCGGCGCCGGGCCGGCGCTGCCGTGAGCCGGGCGCCAGGGTAGCGAACGTGTGGAGGTGGTTGCGCAACGGCGACCGGTCGCGTATTCTGCCGGCCATGCACCGCCACTCCTTCTCCGTCGAGGCGAAGAAGAAGCTCTGGCGGCCCTGCCGGGAGGCACGGGCCCTGGGGCTCTGACGGCGCGCGCAGACGACGACCGAACGGGGCCTCCGGGCACGGAGGCTCCAGGGGCCGCGGACACCAGGCCGGTGACCGCGGCTTTTTGATTCGCTCGGCGACAGCCGGACGACGGACCTCCGACCGACGGCCCTCCAGCAGCGAGGGACGACACGATGGACACGATCATCTTCGGCGCCGGAGGACTCGGGCGGGCGCTCGCCGCGGCACTCGTCGAGCGTGGGGAGCCGGCACCCCGGCTGCTCGGCCGGCCGGCCCTCGGCCACCACCGGGCGAGCGAGCTCGGGGCGGCCGACGTCGTCTTCGAGGCCTCGCGCGGCGAGGCGGTCGTGCCGAACGTGGCGACCGCGCTGGCCGCGGGCTGCCGCCGCTTCGTCATCGCCACGACCGGCTGGGACGGCGCCCGCCCGGCCGTCGACGAGGCGCTCCGGGCCCACGGCGCAGCCGCCGTCGCCGCTCCCAACTTCAGCCTCGGCGTCGTCCTCTTCGGCCGCCTCGTCGAGACCGCGACGGTCCTCTTCGGCGCGATCGAGGCGTTCGATCCGTACCTCGTCGAGTGGCATCGGCGGACGAAGGTCGACCGGCCGTCCGGCACAGCACGGGAGCTCTCGCGTCGCATCCTCGCGGCGCACCCCGCGAAGCGCCGGCTCGTCGACCCGTGCCGCGATGGGCCGCCGATGCCCGACGAGCTCGACGTGGCCGTCATCCGGGCCGGGGCCTCGCCGGGGATGCACCTGGTCGGGTTCGACGCGCCCGGCGAGACGGTCGAACTGCGCCTGACGGCGCGCGACCGGTCGGCCTACGCGGCCGGCGCGCTGGCGGCGGCCGACTGGCTGGTCCGCGAACGGCGCAGCCCCGGCCTCCATCCCTTCGACCCGGTCGTCGACGAGCTGCTCGACCGATCCCGGCGCAGCGTGGCGCCGCTCACCGCCTGATGAAGCTGACCGAAAGGAGATCCCCGATGAACTCCCAGTCCCGAACCGCCCCGGCCGGACGCCCGGCGTTCCATGGTGCGTTCACCGCCCTCGCCACCCCGTTCACCGTCGATGGCGCCCTCGACGAGCCGACGTTCCGCCAGTTCGTGCGCTGGCAGATCCTGGCCGGGATCGACGGTCTCGTCCCCTGCGGCACGACCGGCGAGGCGCCGACGCTCAGCCCGGACGAACGCGAACGGATCATCGCCCTGACCGTCGACGCCGCCGCCGAACGCCCCGCCGGCGAACGGGTGACGGTGGTCGCCGGCACCGGCACGAACGACACCTCGGCCACGATCCGGGCGACCCGCCGGGCGGCCGAGCTCGGCGCCGACGCCGCGCTCGTCGTCGCGCCCTACTACAACCGGCCCGACCAGCGGATGCTCGAGGCCCACTTCCGGGCGATCGCCGAGGAGGGCGGGCTGCCGATCGTCGTCTACAACGTCCCGTCCCGCACCGGCACGAACGTGGAGCCGGCGACGCTCCTCCGCCTGGCCGAGCATCCCCGGGTCGTGGCCGTCAAGGAGGCGAGCGGCAACCTCGACCAGATCGCGCTCATCTGTCGCGAGCGCCCGCCCGACTTCGCCGTCCTGGCCGGTGACGACGCCTGGACCCTGGCCGTCCTGGCGATGGGCGGCCAGGGGGTGATCTCGGTCGCCTCGAACGAGATCCCGGGCGAGATGCACGCCCTGTGCGCCTCGGCCGAGGCCGGCGACTGGCAGCTCGCCCGCCGGACGCACGAGCGCTGGCTGCCCCTCTTCCGGGCGAACTTCAGCGGCGGGCCGAACCCGGTGCCGGTGAAGGCCGCCCTGGCGCTCATGGGCCTCTTCCCGACCGACACGCTCCGCCCGCCGCTCCTGGCCTTCGAGCCGGAGCGCCGCGAGCAGCTGGCGGCGCTCCTCCGCTCCGCCGGGCTGGTCGAGGCGGGCGGCGGCCGGATGGCCGGGGTGGGTCGGCAGGCGGTTGCCCGGGCCTCGGCCAGGCGCGAGGCGGTCGCGTGAGCGGCTCGTCGGAGGGGGCCGGTACCGTCGCGCCCGCGCACACCACGCCGGCCGGGATCCTGGCCGCCCTCGACGAGGGCCGGCTGCGGGCGGCCTGGCCGGATCCGACCGCGCCGGGCGGCTGGCGGGTCGATCCCGACGCGAAGCGGGCGATCCTCGCCTGCTTCGCCGAGCGCACGACCCGCGCCTGGGACATCGGCGGCGTGTTCCGGTTCCGCGACCGGGTCGGCCTGCCGCCCAAGGAGCTGGTCGCCGGCCCGCTCGCCGAGGCCGCCCTGGCGGCCGGCCGACCGTGGCGGATCGTGCCCGGCGGGACGAGCGTCCGGGCCGGGGTCCACCTCGAGCCGGGGGTCGTGATCATGCCACCCTCGTTCGTGAACATCGGGGCCTGGATCGGCGAGGAGACGATGGTCGACTCGCACGTCCTCGTCGGCTCGTGCGCCCAGGTCGGGGCGCGGGTCCACCTCGCGGCCGGGGTCCAGGTCGGCGGCGTCCTCGAGCCGCCCGGGGCACGGCCGGTGATCATCGAGGACGACGCGTTCATCGGCGGCGGCTGCGGGCTGTACGAGGGGGTGCTTGTCGGCCGGGGAGCCGTCCTGGGGGCGGGCGTCATCCTGACCGGGACGTCGCGGCTCTACGACCTCGTCAGCGAGCAGGTGATCGAGGGGACGGGCGCGGCACCGCTGGCGGTCCCCGAGCGGGCCGTCGTCGTGCCCGGGACGCGGGCGCTCGGGGGCTCGTTCGCCGCGGAGCACGGCCTGGCGGCGGCCGCGGCCCTGATCGTCAAGTACCGCGACGAGGGGACCGACGCCCGGGTCGCGCTCGAGGGGGCGCTCCGGTGAGCGGGACCCGATCAACCGCGGCCGCGAGCGAAGCCGACGAGGTCGCCCGCGCCACGCCGGCAGGGGACGCCCCGAGCCCGGACGCCCCGAGCCCGGACGCCCCGACGGGGATCCTCCGCTCCGGGCTGCTGGCTGGTCTCGATCCGACCGAGCTTGCCGACCGCTTCGGGACCCCGCTCTACGTCTACGACCTCGACGTCGTCGACAACCAGGTCGACCGCCTGCGCGCCGTCCTGCCCGACCCGGTCGAGCTGGCCTACGCGCTCAAGGCGAACCCGTCGCTGGCGGTCGTCGCCCACCTCGGGCGGCGCGGACTGGGGGCCGACATCGCCTCGGCGGGCGAACTGGCGACCGCGCTCCGGGCCGGGATCGGGCCCGGATCGATCGTCTTCACCGGGCCGGGCAAGCGCGAGGCGGAGCTCTCGCTGGCGGTGGAGCGGGGGATCCGGGCGGTGACGGTCGAATCGCCGGCCGAGCTCGAGCGGCTCGAGCGGATCGCGGCCGCGGCCGGCCGGCGGGTCCCGGTCCTGCTGCGGGCGGCGGTCAGCGACCCGGCCGGCCACGAGGCGGTCCGCCTGATCGGCGACGAGGGAGCGGGCAAGTTCGGGATGGACCGCTCCGACCTGCGCTTCGCCGCCCGGCGGGCCGCCCGCTCCGACCATCTCGCGCTGCTCGGGCTCCATGCCTTCGGGGCATCGAACGTGCGCGAGGCGAGCGTCCTGGCCGAGCACGTGGCGCTGACCGTGGCCCTGGCGGTCGAGGTGACAAGGGAGGCGGGGGTCCCGCTCCGGCTCGTCGACGCGGGCGGCGGGCTGGGGATCCCGTACCAGGCGGACGAGGCGCCGCTCGACCTCGCCGAGCTCGGGGCGCGCCTGGCTGGCCAGGCGGCCCGCTGGAGGCTCGAGCCCGCGACGCGCCGGATGCGCCTGCTCCTCGAGCCCGGGCGGTTCCTCGTCGGGCCGGCCGGCGCCTACCTGGCCCGGGTCGTCGATCGCAAGACCGTCGACGGGCGGGCAGTCGCGATCCTCGATGGCGGGATCCACCACCTCCTCCGGCCGGCCCTGGTGGGCCAGGAGCAGCGGATCCACGTCTTCGGGTCGCCGCCGGTCCGCAGCGATGCGTTCCCCGCCGGCGGCGCGGCCGGAGCGGTCACGATCGCCGGCCCGCTCTGTTCCGGGCTCGACGTCCTGGGCCGGGGCCTCGCGGCCCACCCGGCGGTCGGCGACCTCGTCGCCATGCTCGATGCGGGGGCGTACGGCTTCACCGAGGCGATGCCCTTCTTCCTGTCCCACCCGGTCCCGGCCGAGGTCGTCGTGCGGGCGGGCCGGGCCGAGCTCGTCCGCCCGCGGCTCGAACCCTCGACCTGGCTCGCCTGGCAGCGCGACCCGGGCCTGTAGCGGCCGCGGTCGGCACCCCGGACCGGGCGGCACGCTCGCCGTGCTACGCTAGGGGCGTCCTTTGAGGCCGGTCCCGTGAGGCCGGCGAACCGGTCCCGTGAGGCCGGGAAGGAGGTACCCGATCGTGCCCGCATCCGCCCGCCGCCCGGCCGCGCGACGGCGCGCCGGCGATGACGGCGCCCGGTGAGCGTCCCACCGCTTCCCCTCGCGAGTTCGGTCGTCGATCCGCGCGTCGGCGATCACGGCCCGGCCCTCCTGGCCCTGGCCGACGGCACGGTGTTCCCGGGGATCGCCTTCGGGGCACCCGTCGCGGCCGGCGGGGACCTCGTCGTCAACACCAGCCAGACCGGCTACCAGGAGGTCTGCACCGACCCCTCGTACGCCGGCCAGGTCGTGGTCATGACCTACCCGCTGATCGGCAACTACGGGCGGATCCGGGAGGACGACCAGTCCGAGCGTCCCTGGCTGCGCGGACTCGTCGTGGCCAACGCCACCGCCGCCGTGGCCGACCAGGCCTGGCAGCTCGCGACGCTCCTGCGCGAGGAGGGGATCCCGGCGATCGCCGGGGTCGACACCCGGGCGCTCGCCCGCCACCTGCGCGCCCACGGCTCGATCCGGGGCCTGATCACCGCTCCCCTGGTCGGGACCGAGGATTTGGGCGCGTCCCCGGCCGAGGTCGAAGCGGCGATCGCCGCCGCCCGGGCCCTGCCGCGCTGGGAGGACCAGGACTTCGTCGACCAGGTCTCGCCCGCGGCGCGCCGCGAGATCGGCGAGCCGGGCGAGGGTGGCCCGCTCATCGCGATCGTCGACTTCGGGCTGAAGGCGAACATCGTGCGCAGCCTCCGCCGGCGCGGGGCGCGGATCCGGATCCTGCCCCACACGGTCGGCCCCGACGAGGCACTTGCCCCCGAGGTCGACGGCCTCGTCCTCTCGCCCGGCCCCGGCGACCCGGCCCGGCTGGTCGGCCCGGTGGCCCTCGCCCGGGCCGCGATCGCCGACGGCCGTCCCCTGCTCGGCGTCTGCCTCGGCCACCAGATCGTGGCCCGGGCGGCCGGGGCCGGGACGCGCCGGCTCCGGTTCGGCCACCACGGGGCGAACCACCCGGTCCGCGACCTCGACCTCGGGCTCGTCCAGGTGACCGCCCAGAACCACGAGGTGACGGTCGACGGCGAGTCGCTCCCTCCCGCCAGCGGGTTCGCGGTCAGCCAGGTGAACCTGAACGACGGCACGGTCGAGGGCCTCCGCCACCGCGAGCTGCCGATCGAGACGGTCCAGTACCACCCGGAGGGGGCACCGGGCCCGCTCGACGCGCTGGCGGTCTTCGACCGCTTCGTGGCCGCCGCGACCCGCCGGGCGGAGGGACGAACGGCCGGCCGCGACGCCGGCCGCGACGCCGGCCGCGACGCTCACCGGGAGGCCCGATGACCGACCGCCCGAAGCCGGCCTCCGTGCTCATCCTCGGTTCCGGGCCGGTCGTCATCGGCCAGGCCGCCGAGTTCGACTACGCCGGGACCCAGGCCTGCCGCGCCCTGCGCGCCGAGGGGGTCCGGACGATCCTGGTCAACTCGAACCCGGCCACGATCATGACCGACCCGACCGTGGCCGACGCGGTCTACCTCGAGCCGCTGACCGTCGAGGCGGTCGAGGCGGTGATCGCCCGCGAACGACCCGAGGGGCTCCTGGCCGGGCTGGGCGGCCAGACCGCGCTCAACCTCGCGGTCGGGCTCTCCCGGGCCGGGGTCCTCGAGCGTCACGGCGTCCGCCTGCTCGGCACGCCCCTGGGCGCGATCGAGATGGCCGAGGACCGCGAGCAGTTCCGCGATCTCCTCGACCGGATCGGCCAGCCGTACGCCCCCTCGGCGATCGTCGAGGGGGCGACCGAGGAGCAGCGGGCCGTCTCGGCGGAGGCGGCCCTGGCCACGATCGGCCTGCCGGCGATCATCCGCCCGGCGTTCACCCTGGGCGGGACCGGGGGCGGGATCGTCGAGACCGAGGCCGCCTACCGCGAGCGGATCCGGGCCGGGCTGCGGGCGAGCCCGATCGGCCAGGTGATGGTCGAGCGCTGCCTCGTCGGCTGGCAGGAGATCGAGTACGAGGTGATGCGCGACGCCGACGACACGTGCATCGCGGTCTGCTCGATGGAGAACGTCGATCCGCTCGGCGTCCACACCGGCGACTCGATCGTCGTCGCCCCGGTCCTCACCCTGCCCGACGCGGTCCACCAGCGCCTGCGGAGCGCCGCCCTGGCGATCATCCGCGCCCTCGGCGTCGAGGGCGGCTGCAACGTCCAGTTCGCGCTCAGCCCCGACTCGAGCGAATACGCGGTGATCGAGGTGAACCCGCGCGTCAGCCGCTCGTCCGCCCTGGCCAGCAAGGCGACCGGCTATCCGATCGCCCGGGTCGCGGCCCAGATCGCGATCGGCCGCCGGCTGGCCGAGATCCCGAACGTCGTGACCGGCACGACCGTCGCCGCCTTCGAGCCGGCGCTCGACTACGTCGTGGTCAAGCTGCCGCGCTTCCCGTTCGACAAGTTCCCGACCGCCGACCGGACCCTGGGCAGCCAGATGAAGGCGACCGGCGAGGTGATGGCGATCGACCGGACGTTCGGGGCGGCCCTGAACAAGGCCCTGCGCGGGCTCGAGCAGGCCGGCGCCGGGCCGCTGGCCGAGGACCCGGCCTGGGCCCCGACGCTCGACTACCTCGGTGCGGTCTACGGCCTCGGAGCGGACGGCCGGGAGCGCCCCGAGGAGGAGCCGGTCCGCTGGATCGGCCCCGACGGCGAGCTGTGCGAGTCGGCCCGCCATGCCGAGCGGGCGGCAGCGCCGCTCGTCCTGCGCCGCTTCCTCGCCCCGTCCGACAGCCGCCTGTGGCGGATCCTCGCCCTCCTCCGGCGGCGGGTGCCGGGCCGGACGGTCGGCGAGGCGACCGGGATCAGCTCCTGGTTCATCGCCGAGTTCGAGCGCGCGGTCGGGCTCGAGGCGGCCGTGCGCGAGGCCGGCCCCCGGCTCGTCGACCCCGCCGACCTCGGCGCCATGCGCCTCCTGGCAACGGTCAAGCGGGCCGGCTTCGGCGACCGCGAGCTGGCCGGCCTGGCCGGGGTGACCCCCGACGAGGTCCGCGCCGCCCGGCTCGCGGTCGGGCTCGTGCCGGGCTACGCGATGGTCGACACCTGCGCCGCCGAGTTCGCCGCCGTGACCCCGTACTTCTACTCGACGTACGCCGCCGCCGGCTCGGAGCCCGAGGCGCCGCCGGTCGAGCGACCGGCGGCCCTCGTGATCGGCTCCGGTCCGGTCCGGATCGGGCAGGGGATCGAGTTCGACTACTGCGCCGTCCAGGCGGCCGAGACGCTCCGGCGGCTCGACTGGCGGGCGGTGATGATCAACTCGAACCCGGAGACGGTCTCGACCGACTTCGACGCCTCGTCGCGGCTCTACTTCGAGCCGCTCGACCCGGAGTCGGTCCGGAGCGTGATCGAGGCCGAGTCCCCGCCCGGCGCGCCGCCCCTGCCGGCGTTCGTCCAGTTCGGCGGCCAGACGCCGCTCAACCTCGCCGCTCCGCTCGCCGCGGCCGGGGTGCCCCTGATCGGCGCCGATCTCGAGGCGATCGACCAGGCCGAGGAGCGGACGCGCTTCGCGGCCCTCCTCGACCGGCTCGGTATCCCCCAGCCGGAGGGCGGAATGGCCCACTCGGTCGAGGAGGCGCTGACCCTCGCCGAGCGGATCGGCTACCCGGTGATCGTCCGCCCCTCGTTCGTCATCGGCGGGCTGGCGATCGACTTCGCCTACTCGCCCGACGACCTCGTCCGCCAGCTCGCGGCGGCGACGGTCGTCGACCCCGACCGGCCGGTCCGGATCGACCGCTACCTCGAGGGCGTCGAGGTCGACGTCGACGCGGTCTCCGACGGCGAGACGGTCCTGATCCCGGGCCTCCTCGAGCACATCGAGCGGGCGGGCGTCCACTCGGGCGACTCGGTCGGCCTCTTCCCGCCCCAGGCGGTCAGCGTCGCCGACCAGGAGCTGATCGTGGCCGCCATGGAGCGGGTCGTCCGGGCGCTCGGGGCGCGGGGCCTGGTGAACGCCCAGTTCATCGTTCGTGACGACGGGGTCTACCTGATCGAGGTGAACCCGCGCGCCTCGCGGACCGTCCCGTTCCTGTCCAAGGTGACCGGCGTGCCGATGGTCGAGCTCGCGGTCCGGATCGCGCTCGGCGCCTCGCTCCGGGAGCTCGGCTGGCCGGGCGGGCTGCTGCCCCCGCCGGGCCACGTGGCGGTCAAGGCGCCGGCCTTCTCGACCGCCAAGCTGCGCGGGGTCGACCCCTCGGTCGGGCCGGGGATGCAGTCGACCGGCGAGGTGATCGGGATGCACACCGATCCGCGGGTCGCCCTGGCCAAGGCGCTCCTCGGCGCGTCGCTCGTGCCGCCCCGCCCGGCGCCGGGCGGTCCGCCGCCGCTCGCCCTGCTCTCGATCGCCGACCGCGACAAGGGGCTCCTGCCTCGCCTCGGGGCGGCGCTCGTCCGGGCCGGCTACCGGCTCGCAGCGACGGCCGGGACGGCAGCGGTGCTGGCCGGAGCGGGACACCCGGCGCGCCTCGTGGCCAAGCTCGGCGAGCCGGCCGGCGCACCCGGCGAGCCGATCCTCGAGCTGATCGCCTCGGGCGAGGTCCGGCTCGTGGTGAACACGCCGACGCCGCGCTCGGGCGCGGTGCGCGACGCGGCCGAGATCCGCCTGGCGGCGACCGCGGAGGGGATCCTCTGCCTGACCGCGATCGAGACCGCGGTCGCCGCCGCCGAGGCGCTCGACCCGGCCGTCGTGGCCGGCCTGGCCGAGGTCCGTTCGCTGCGCGAGTGGGTGCCCGAGGCCGGGGCGGGGGAGCGGGCCGCCCTCGCCCGGACCGGCGGCTGATTCGCGGCGCCGGCGGCCCGATCCGCCCGGCGCGGCTACAATCGCCTCCGTCCCGCTCGTGCCGTCAAGCCCAGGAGCCCCGCAGATGCCGATCCCCGTCGTCCGGTTCAGCGACGACCAGCTCGCCAACGGCCTGCGCTACCTGATCGCCGAGGACCACCTCGCCCCGGTCGTGGCGGTGAACATCTGGTACAACGTCGGCTCGCGCCACGAGGTCGAGGGCCGGACCGGCTTCGCCCACCTGTTCGAGCACATCATGTTCCAGGGCTCGCGGAACGTCGCCAAGGCCCAGCACATCGCGCTTATCCAGGCCGCGGGCGGGACGGTGAACGGGACGACCTGGCTGGACCGGACGAACTACTTCGAGACCCTCCCGTCCCACCAGCTCGAGCTCGCCCTGTGGCTCGAGGCCGACCGGATGGGGACGCTCCTCGACGCGCTCAACCAGGAGAACCTGGACAACCAGCGCGAGGTCGTCAAGAACGAGAAGCGCTGGTCGTACGACAACCGGCCCTACGGATCCTGGAACGAGAAGCTCCAGGCCCACCTCTTTCCGCCGTCCCACCCGTACCACCACCCGACGATCGGCTCGATGGCCGATCTCGACGCCGCCTCGCTCGACGACGTCCGGGAGTTCTTCCGGACGTACTACGCCCCGAACAACGCCGTCCTGTCGATCGTCGGCGACGTCGATCCGGCCCAGGTCCGGGCCTGGGTCGAGCGCTACTTCGGCTGGATCCCGGCCAACCCGTCGATCCCGGCCCCGCCCGACCTCGCCCTCCCGCCGGTCCTGGGCGAGGAGCGACGGGAGACCGTGATCGACCGGGTCCCGCTGCCGCGGATCTACTTCGGCTTCCGGGCCCCGGTCTTCGGCGACCTGCGTCTCGACGCGCTCGACGTCGCCGGCCAGATCCTCGCCGGCGGCAAGGGCAGCCGGCTCCATCGTCGCCTCGTGCGCGACGAGCGGATCGCCCAGGACGTCGCCGCCTTCACCCTCGGCTTCGTGGGCGGGGCGTCGATCACCGCCGGCTGGGCGACCGTCCGCCCGGGGGTCGAGGTCGCCCGGGTCGAGGCCGCCTTCCTCGAGGAACTCGGGCGGCTCGGGGACGAGCCGGTCTCCGACGACGAGCTCGTCCGGGCCAAGGCGCTGATCGAGGCCGACGAGCTCGGCGCCCTGCAGCGGGTGGAGGAGCGGGCCGACCGGCTCTCGATGTACGCCCTCCTGTTCAACGACCCGGACCTGATCAACCGCCAGCTGGGACGGTATCTCGACGTCACCGCCGAGCGGATCCAGGAAGTGGCGGCGGCCGTCTTCCGGCCGGACAACCGGGTCGTGATCACGTACCTGCCCGAGCTGCCCGTCGCCGACGAGGCGGTCGAGCCGGCTGGCGAGGAGGTCGCGGCATGAACCAGCCTCCGGTCGCGACCGCCCCGGCCCCGGGCCGCCCCCGACCGTACTCGTTTCCGCCGTTCGAGCGGCGACGCCTGGCGAACGGGCTGAGCGTCCTGACCGTCCACCTCCCGGGTCGTCCGCTCGTCAGCGCCTCGCTCGTGCTCCGCACCGGCGCCGCCGACGAGCCGGCCGCCGAGGCCGGGGCGACGGTCCTCGCCGCCCGGGCCCTGTCCGAGGGAACGGAGCGCTACGACGCGATCGCGCTCACCGAGGCAGCCGAGCGGCTCGGTGCGACGCTCCACGCCGAGGCGGGCTGGGACGCGTTCACGGCCGGGGTCGATGTGCCGGCGGCACGGCTCGAGCCGGCCCTCGAGCTGCTGGCCGAGATGGCCGCCCGCCCGACGTTCCCCGGGCGCGAGGTCGAGCGCCTGCGGGACGAGCGGCTGAACGACATCCTCCAGGCCCGGGCCGACCCGCGCCGGCGGGCCGAGGAGGGGTTCATCGAGACGATCTACACCGCCCGCTCGCCCTACCACCGGCCCGCCGGGGGAGTGACCGAGACGGTCGAGCGGCTCGGGCCGGAGCAGCTCCGGGCGGCCCATGCGCGCGGCTTCGATCCGCAGTCGATGACCCTGATCGTGGCCGGCGATCTGGCCGGGCTCGACCTGCCGGCGATCACGGATCGCCTGTTCGGCTCATGGTCGGCGCGGCCGGGCGTCCTCCCTCCGGGCGAGGTCGTGGCCGAGTCCGCCGTCCGGCGGCGCTTCGTCCGGCTCTACCACCGGCCGGGCTCGGTCCAGAGCGAGATCCGGATCGGGCATATCGGGCTGCCCCGGCGGATCCCCGACTTCCATGCCGTGAGCGTGATGAGCGCGATCCTGGGCGGGCTGTTCAGCTCGCGGCTGAACATGAAGATCCGCGAGGAGAAGGGCTACGCCTACGGGGCCGGAGCCGGCTTCGACCTGCGCCGGGGCCGCGGCCCGTTCAGCGCCCGGGCGGCGGTGAACGGCGAGGTCACCGTCCCGGCGATCGGGGACATCCTCGTCGAGCTCGAGCGGATCCGCGACGAGCCGGTCAGCGAGGCCGAGCTGGCCGCGGCCCGCGACTTCCTGGTCGGGGTCTTCCCGCTCCGCTTCGAGACCCCCGGGCCGATCGTCGGTGCGCTCGCCGGGCTCGTCGTCCACGAGCTGCCCGACGACGAGCTGGCCCGCTACCGCTCGGCGATCGAGGCGGTGACGATCGACGACGTGCAGGCCGCGGCACGCGCCCACATCGATCCCGAGCGCTGCGCGATCGTGCTCGTCGGCGACGCTGACCAGGTCGGCGCCGGGCTCGAGGCAGCCGGGTTCGGCCCGCTCCAGATCATCCCCGAGGCAGGCCCGGTGGTTCGCGGGCCGCTCGAGGGGGTCGAGGAGGAGCTCGGCCCGGTCGAGGACGGCAGCTGACGGCCGCCACGATCGTTGAGCTGCGACGGGCGCTGACTGCCGGCTGACGGCCGCTGATCGCCTCTGGCGGCCGGGTGGCGTCGCCGGACGGCCGCGTCGCGTCCGCCAGCCGTTCCCGCCGACCGGGATCCGTCCGCTGCGGGTGGCCCGGTGGCCGGGCGCTGAAACCTTTCCTGCTCCGGGTGTCTCGGTCAGGTAGCAGCCAGTCAGACGACGGGCACCACCAGGGGACGTGAACCGTGGACAGGAACCGGATCGCTCGCGGGCTCGGCGTGTCGGCCGTCGCCCTCTTCCTCGTCGTCGGCGCCGCGCTCGGGGCCGATGCGATCATCCGTCCAGGGTCGGCACCGAGCTTCGATCCCGCCCTCTCGAACGAGTCCGGCCCGAGCCTCGAGACCCCGGAGCCGACCGAAACGCCGGAGGCGACCGAAACGGCGGAGCCGACGGAAACGCCGGAGGCGACCGAGACCGCCGAGCCGACGGGGACCCCGGAGGCGACCGAGACCCCGGAGCCGACCGAAACGCCGGAGGCGACCGAAACGCCGGAGGCTGCCAGGACCCCGGAGCCGACCGAGACCGCCGAGCCGACCGAGACTCCCGAGGCCACGGACGACCATGGCGGCACCGGCGAGCCCGGGGAGGACCACGGCGGATCGTCGGGCGATCACGGGTCCGGCGAGGACTGAGCCGTCCCGAGGGGGATCCAGCGACAGCCGAGAGTGTGACCAGGGATCCCTGATGGATGGACCCCGGGTGTCGGATCATTCGCTCCGGGTGCGGCGTCCACCGGGGCCGCCCGACCGGAGAGCCGCCCGTACGAGGCCAGAGCGATCGAGCACCACGTCGAGCAGGAGCGCCGGATCCAGCCGGACCGAGCCGCCGGGTCGTCTTCCGTCGAGGCCGACGAGGAGGCGCGACGGGTCGTGGCCGCCGTGCTCGCGGGTGACCGGGACGCCTTCCGGGTCCTCGTCGAGCGCGAATCGGGATCGGTCGTGCGGGTCTGCTACCGGGTCCTCGGCGACCTGCACGAGGCCGAGGACGCGGCCCAGGAGGCGTTCGTGACCGCCTTCCGCTCGCTCGCGAGCTGGCGCGGGGACGGCCCGTTCGGGGCCTGGCTGGCGCGGATCGCGCTCCGGATCGCCCTCCGCTCGGCCGGCCGGCGCCGGCCGGTGGCGTGGATCGACCCGACCGACCCCGAAGGCACGGCCGGCAGGGCGGCCCGGGGCGGGCCGGCCGGCGGCAGGCTCGAGCGGTCCGGTCCGGGGGCGACGATCACGGCGGCCTCGCTGGCCGGTGTCGGCACCGATGATCCCGCCCAGCTGGCGCTGCGCGCCGAGCGTGCTGCCGCCGTCCGCCAGGCCGTCAGCCGGCTCGAGGAGCCGTACCGCGAGGTCGTCGCCCTGCGCTTCTTCGCCGACCTGTCGCTGGCCGAGATCGCCGCCGAGAGCGGCCGTCCGCTCGGGACGGTGAAGACGCACCTCCACCGTGGCCTGCTCCGCCTGCGCCGGACGTTCGAAAGCGACGGGGCGGCCTGATGGACCGGATCAGGCGCCGGTTCCGACCGGACGAGCTCGGTGGCGACGATCGTGCGGGAAGCGCCCGCCGGTCCGACGCGGAGCTGGCCGAGGCCCTGGCCGCCGCGCGTGAGCTGGAAGCCGTCGCGGCCGCCGCCGACGTCCGGCCGTCGCCGGAGTTCGTCGAGCGGGTGATGGCCGTACTGGCCGAGGAGCCGCTCCCTGCCCCGGCGATGGCGGCGGGGATTGCGGCCCGCGCCGGCCGCCCTGGCCTTGCCCTCGGCGCCTTCCGGGACCTGTGGCGGGTCGCCTGGAGCGGGGGGCGGCCGTTCGCCGTGCGGATGCAGGCGCTCGCCTTCGTGCTCGTCGTCCTCGTCGCAGCCGGCTCGCTTGGCGGCTTGGCAGCGGTCGGCGCCTGGAACGCGCTGTCCCCGGCGCGGTCACCCGAGCTCTCGCCCGCGGTGTCACCCGCGGTGCCGCCGAGCCCGTCGCCGTCCGAGTCGCCCCCAGCCACGCTCCCAGCGGTGCCGCCGAGCTCGAGCCCGGAGCCGTCGAGCTCGACCGAGCCGGGTGCCTCGCCGGAACTGTCGCCGGGCGAGCGGCCGACGCCCGCCCCGACGCGGACGCCACGCCCGACCACGACGCCGACCCCGAGCCCGTCGAAGACGCCGGAGCCGTCCGAGACCCCGAAGCCGTCCGAGACCCCGAAGCCGAGCTCGAGCGACGACCACGGTGGGAGCGCGACGCCGACGCCCGGCTACGAGAGCTGACGCGCCGGCGGCCGCGGCGCCCGGACGCCCTGCGCTGCTGTCGCCGCAGGGGCCGTCACCCGGCGGGGGCCGTCACCCGCGGGTCGGGCCGTCGCCCGCAGCGGCCCTCACCCGCCGGCCGGGCCGTCCAGGTGCGCCTATTCGACGATCAGGGGGTACCCGTCGTCCCCACCCTCGTAGACCTGGTCGAGGGTCGAGTTGCCCTTGTACTCGAGGGTCCAGGCCCAGATCTCGCCACTGCCGTGGTGGGCGCCGTTGCCGGCGATCTTCATCTTGTCGGTCGGCCCGTAGATCAGCCCCCGCACGTTCATCCCGGCCCCGCCCGACATGACGAAGACGCTGCTCGAGACGGTGTCGCTGCAGGCCGGCTGAAGCGGGTCGCAGCCCGGCACGGGCCTGATCCAGATCGCAATCGGGATGTCGTGGCGGACGTCATCGGTCGTCCAGGGTGCCGCTGCCTGGGGTGAGCCGCAGGCAGCGTCGGCGGACGGGTCGCAGTTGAGCAGGAGGGCGCCGCCGCTGCTGACCGAGGCCGCCGAGTCGGACTCGAAGACAAGCGTTACCCCCTGGCCGGCGATCGTGCTGTTGCTCGCCAGCTGGAGGCCCTGGCTGCCGTTCCGGTGGACGAAGTGGAAGACGCCCGGGCAGAGCCAGCGCCGGGCCCCCGTGTCGACCTCGATCAGGTTGTATTTCCCGGGAGCGACGCCGGTCTGGCCGGTCAGCGGGTCGTGGCAGGTGCCATTGGCCGGGTCGCCCTTGGCGAGCGTCGTGGGCGACGTACCGGCATCGGTTGCGTTCAGTGCGGCGTAGCGGTCGTTGCCCCAGCCCGGGATCGGCAGGTAGCCGGGCAGGTGGATCGGGGCATGGTAGGGGTCATCGGCCTCGGCCGGGGTCGGACCCTCGGTCCGGACCTGGCGGGCAATGACATCCCAGGTCGGGGGGCTGGGGTTGTCGATCGTCAGGAGCATGTGGTTGTCGCTGATCCCGGACGGTCCCGCGGTCATGAACTTGACGTAGGCCGGCTCGTTGGGCGAGGTCGGCGGCGGCGCGCCGGCGGCCGAGAAGAGGGAATTCACCCCGATGTCCCCGCCCCAGATCCGGACGAAGCTGTCCGAGCCGGCGAGGCTCATCGTGATCGTGCTGTTGCTGGGCTGGGTGGCGTACACCCCCGGCGCAGTCTGGTTCGGCTTCAGGACCGCGACGGCGAGGCTGCCGCCCTGGATCGCGGAGGTCGCGCAGACGGAGATCCGCGGATCGCCGCCGCCGTAGATCCGCGAGAAGAAGCGGGTGCTGGCGCGCTCGACCCGGACGGTCACGGCCCGGTTGCCCCAGGCGACGCCCCGGCAGCTGCTGGCCGCGTCGACCGGGGTCCGGATCACGATCCGGTCGGGCCCGGTGTAGTTCGTCCCGGTGTAGTTCGTGCAGCCGTCCTCCGGGCCGAACCCGTCGCCCGAGGGGTCGGCCGCCGCGGTCGCGGCGCAGTCGAACTGCCCGGCCGCCTTCAGCCCGAGTCCCAGCTGGTCGTCGACGTAGGCCAGGGCATGACGCGCGGCGGCCGACTGCTTGTCGGCGGTGATCGGTCGCTTGAGCAGCTCCGAGACACCGGCCTGGGCGGCGGCATCGGCGGCGTTCTGCAGGCTGCGCTTCTCCTGGAGCCAGTAGCCGTAGTCGACCGTGATAGCGGCGATCCCGACCAGGACGACGAGGCCGAGCGCGAACAGGACGAGGACCTGCCCGCGCGAGGCGCGGGACGGATGCCGGCCGATCATGGTGTGCAGTCCCCGAGCGTGGCCACGTCTCCCTGGTTGAGCGGGGGGTTCTCGACCCGGGACTGCTCGGAGGTCGTGACCGCCAGGCGGGAGTCGGCGGCGCCGTCGAAGCCGTCGAGGATCAGCCCGATGAGCGGGATGAAGAGCGGATGGCGGTACGTCGCCAGGACGGTCAGGCGCACCGACCAGGTGCTCCCGCCCGGGTTGGTGCTCCCGCTCGGGTTGGTGCTCCCGCTCGGGTTCTGGTACCGGCAGTACGTCGCCGTCGAGGCGGCCAGGTTGTTCACGTCAAACCCGGGCACGCTCACCGGCAGGGCCGAGGTTTTCATATAGCGGACGACCGCGTCCCCGTTCGTCGACGCCTGGGAGCTGGTCGTCGTCGGCGAGAGCGAACCGAAGCGTGCCGCCTCGCGGACACCGTTGATCAGGCCGACCTGGGCGCCGAGCAGGAAACCGAGCTGAATGATGCTCATCAGCACGAGCATCAGGACGGGCAGGACGAGGGCGAACTCGACGACCGACTGGCCCGCCTTCTGCCGAGGCGCAGCGGTCCGGGACGCCGGCGATGAGCCCAGGGATGGCGCAGATGGCACCACGGTCAGAGTGATCTCCGAATTCCCCAGCGGTCGTCCGATGATCGCCGAGCGACCTTGCAGGCCGCCTGTCAGCGACGGCCGTCCGCCGCGCGTCGCGCGCGTCGAAGCGGCCGGCACCAGTACGAACGTACGGGTCGCGATTCCGTTCGGGCCGGTGGGCCGGGTAACCAGTTCGCCATCCGGCGGTCAGGCCAGGCGGCGATCGCCGTCCGGTTTGCCGGCGCGGGGAGCCTGGGCTACGCTGGACGGCGTGATCGTGGTCGTCGGCTGCCCGAGCTATCGCCCGCCGGAGGGTGCGGCGCCGGAGGGTGTCGGAGGGATGGCGGCCGGCGTGGCGACGGCGGTTGCCGCGGCCGGGGGCGAGGTCCAGCTGATCGGCCGGATCGGCGACGACGCGGCCGGAGACGCGCTCATCCTCGCCCTCGGGCGAGCCGGGGTGGGCCACGCGGCGATGCTGCGCGATCCGGGTCGCCCGACCCCGCTCCTGGCCGCCGCGGCGGAGGCGGCCGAGGTCGCCGAGGACGACCTGCTCGCCGACCTCGACGCCGGCGCCGCGCTGGCGGACGCCGTCCTCGGTGCCGAGGGCGCTTCGTCGGCCCCGGCACCGGCCGAGCTCCTCCTGCCCGAGCGGCCCGAGGAGCGTCCGCGCCTCGAGGCGGCCGACATCGAGCTGGCCCTGCGCTACCTGCCCGAGGTCCGGGTGATCGTCCTCGCCGAGCCGATCGACGAGGCCTCGGCGCGGGTCGTGGCCGACGAGGCGGCCGGGGCCGGGGCGCAGGTGATCGTGATCGTCGCGCCCGGGACGAGCGCCCCCGACGCGCTGGCCGGAGCGACCGTCCTCGAGGCGCCGCCGGGCGACCCGGACGGGGCGTTCGCCCGGCTCGTGGCCGCCTTTGCCGTCGCGCTCGACGCCGGGGCCGCGCCGGCCGAGGCGTTCCGCTCGGCCGCCGCGAGTGCGGGCTGGGAGGCGGCGACCGCCTGACCGGACCAGGTCCGAGCGCGCCCGGTGCCGCATCGGGTAGAGTCGGGCCGATGGATGACACGCCCGGGCCGGGCTCGCGGCCCTCGCTCGTCGACCCTTCGATCGAGGGTCCGCTCGACCGCGCTGTCGCCCTCGCCCTGCTCGATCGGGCCGACGAGCTGCTCGAGGCCGGTGACCTGGCCGAGGCGGCGCGCCACTACCAGCGCGTGATCGGGTACCCGGAGCCCGCGATCACGGCCGCCGCGCTCCTCGGCCTGGGTACGGTCTACTACCGCGCCGACCAGGAGGACGCCGCGATCGAGGCCTGGCGACGCGTCCTCCAGCTGCCCGAGACTCCGGGCACGTACCTCGCCTGGCGCCAGCTGGCCGCGGCCTACGTCCGGGCCGGCGACCTCGGCGCCGCGATCCGGGCCTACCGGGAGGCCGAGCGCCGGGCGCCGGTCGGCGACCGGGCCGAGATCGCCGCCCGGCTCGGCTGGCTGGCCAAGGAGACCGGGGACCAGGGCGCCGCACGGCGCTATTTCGCGCGCAGTCGGACGGGGGCCGGGCTGCCGGTCCTGACCTATGGGATCATCGCCCTGACCGTCTCGGTCTCGCTCCTGGCCAGCCTGCCCGACGGGTCGTTCCTGTTCGACTGGCTGCAACTGGACAAGCCGGCGGTCGCGAACGGAGAGTACTGGCGGCTGTTCACGGCCGCGCTGCTCCATGCCCCGTTCTTCGTCATGCCCTTCCACCTGATCTTCAACATGTATGCCCTGTACATCGCCGGCGCGCTCGTCGAGCAGCTCTACGGGTGGCGGGTCATGGGCCTGATGTACGTGCTCACGGCGGTCGGTGCCTCGACGGCCAGCTTCGTCCTCGGCGGCGACGTGCCCTCGGTCGGCGCGTCGGGCGCCGTGTTCGGCCTGTTCGGCGTCCTCCTTGCCGTCTCCCGGGCGCACAACCCGATCCTCGACCGGCGTGGCCAGGCGATCCTCGGCCAGATCGGGGGCCTGATCGCGATCAACCTGATCATCGGCTTCGTCGTGCCCGGGATCGACAACCTGGCCCATCTCGGGGGCCTCGCGGTCGGGCTCTGGCTCGGCTTCCTGTTCGTGCCCGGCCAGGTGCCGACCCTGTCGAGCATGTGGCTGCGACCGGGAACGCCGGGGGCCGCCGGCTGGACGGTCGGGCTGGCCCTGCGGCTGCTCGGGGTGGTGGCGCTGATCGTGGTCATCCTCGTCGGCCTGACGGTCGGCACGGAGGTCCGGCGTCCGGGCGGAGGGGCCGGGTCGCCCGGCTCGGCGTCGATCGAGCGACCGGCCGGCTGACCCCCGGACCGCCGCGCCGGCTCAGCCCGGAGCGGGCCCCGGGACGGCCGGCAGGACGACGCTGACGCGGGCCCCCCGGGGCGCCACGTTCTCGGCATGGACCGATCCGCCGTGGGCGTGGGCGAGCTCGCGCACGATCGCCAGGCCGAGGCCGGAGCCCGACCCGGTCCGGGCCGGGTCGGCGCGGTAGAAGCGGTCGAAGACCCGGTCGAGCGAGCCGGGCGGGAAGCCGGGACCGTCGTCGGTGACGCTGATCGCTACCCAGCCCGCGCCAACCGCCGCGGCCGCATCAACCGCCCCGGCCGCCGCGGCCGGACCAGCCGCTGCGGCCGCACCGGCCGGAACTGAGCGCCCCTCGAGCCACACGTGGCCGGGTCCCGGTCCGAGCGCGGCCATGGCGTTCGAGACGAGGTTGGCGAGGATCCGCTCGACCGCCATCCGGTCGGCGGTCAGGGCCGGCGGCTGGCCCCCGTCGACGACGAGAAGCTCGATCCCCCGCGCCTGCGCCGTTGGCCGGAAGCGTTCGACGACACCACGCAGCAGGTCCCCGAGGTCGAGTGGCTCCGGTCGCAGGCCCTCGCGCCCGGCGCCGAGCCGCTCGATCGCTCCGAGCTCGTCGACGAGGGTCCCGAGCCGGGCGGCCTCCTCGGCGATCGCGGCTGCTGCACGGGCGGCCTGCTCGCCCCGGGCCGTTCCGTCGCCCAGGGCCTGGGCGAAGCCGGAGATGACCGTCAGCGGCGTGCGCAGGTCGTGGCGCAGGTTGGCCAGGAGCTCGGTCTCGCGCCGCCGGGTTGCGCCGAGCTCGGCGCGCATCGCCTCGAAGCGCTCGGTCAGCTCGCGCACCTCGGCCGGTCCCTCGAGCGGCAGCGGCTCGGCCGCCGTCGGGCTGGCGGCGGCCGCCGGCAGGTCCGCGGTCGCCGCCGCCAGCCGGCGCAACGGCGCCGTCACCGAGCGCGACAGGAGCCAGGCGATCGGCGCTCCGACGAGCAGCGTGACGACGATCACGGCCGGCAACGTGCCGAGCAGGTCCCGCAGCGCCTCGGCCCCGGAGCGGTCCGGGGCGGCCACGATCACCGCCCGTGGGCCGAGCGCGCCGGGGTTGCGCAGGACGCTTGCCACCCAGGCCCAGGTGGAGCCGTCCGGGGCGCGGGCGCGGCCGGTGTCGATCCCGCCCCGGCCGACTGCAGGGTCGACGGCCAGCCCGGCCAGCGGCGCCGCCTCCGCGTCGAGACCGACGACGCGGCCATCGGCGAGCTGGAGGTAGAGGCCGAGGTCGGAGGCGGCCATCTCGTCGCGCAGGGTCGCCAGGGCGGTCCGGGCGTCCATCCCGTTCGCCAGGTTGAGGCGGACCTGGGCAACGAGCGGCGCGGCGACGTCGGTCAGGCGCGCGATCGTCGCCTGGCCGTGGAGACCGCGCAGGACGAGGAAGAGGGTCCCGCCGAGGGCGAGCCAGATCGCCAGGCTCAGGCCGATGAAGGCGAGGGCGATCCGACCCGGGAGCGAGCGAGGCATGGCGGGCTCTAGGGCGAGTCGCCGGGTGGCGCCCCTGGCGCCGTGGACGCGCCGGACGGGCTGGACGCGCCGGACGGGCTGGACGCGCCGGACGGGCTGGACGCGCCGGACGCCCGATCCGACGCTCTGTTCGACGCGCTGTCGGCGGTGTCCGCGATCGGGGTCGGTGCCGACGGCACGAGTCGGTACCCGACGCCGCGCACGGTCTCGATCCACGGTCCGTCGTCGCCGAGCTTCTTGCGCAGCTCCGCGACGTGCACGTCGACCGTCCGGGTTTCGCCCGGGAAGTCGGTTCCCCAGACGTCCTCGAGCAGGAGGTCGCGGGTCAGGACGACGCCAGGCTCGCGGGCGAACGCGGCGAGCAGGTCGAACTCGCGGGCGCGGAGCTCAAGTGGACGCCCGCCGACGGCCGCCGTTCGCCGGCGCAGGTCGACCCGCAGGTTGCCGACCTCGATCGGTCGGGCGCCGCGCGCCGACGCTTCGGTCCGGCGCAGGACCGCCTTGACCCGGGCCACGAGTGCCCGCGGATTGAACGGCTTCGTGACGTAGTCGTCGGCGCCGAGCTCGAGCCCGACGATCGCATCGACGTCGTCGGAGCGGGCGGTGAGCATGACGATCGGCGTGTCGGCTGTCCGGCGGATCTGCCGGCAGACCTCGAAGCCGTCGAGCCGGGGGAGCATCAGGTCGAGGATGACCAGGTCGGGGTCGTGGCGCCGGTGGAGCTCGAGCGCCTCCTGGCCGTCGGCGGCCGCGAGGACGGCAAACCCGTCCTGCTCGAGGTAGAGCCGGACGAGCTCGACGATGTTCGGTTCGTCATCGACCACCAGGACCGTCTTCATCGGCCCGCAGGATACGCCCGGCGGGTTCGACCGGTGTCGGCCCACGCAAGCAGAACGCAAGACGACGGATCCGGGCGGTCGGCCTAGTCTGGTCGATCGAAGAAGAATGAGGTGCCCCAATTCCCGGACCACGCGAAGATCGTCTCCGGCACATCCGCGGGGCCACTTCCGGTGTAGGCACGCAAGAGGCGAGGCAGGAGATTGGCCAAGGTCGATCGGTCGTCGATGATCCCGGGCCGCGCCGGGCTCCGTACAGCCAGAAGATTGGCCGTACGGAGTTCCGGGTATGGATATGTCTCGCTCGATCGCCGTGGCGGTGCCCCGGAGCCATGGTCGGAGAAGACCACGACCACGGCTCCGGGATCGTTCGCGACGACTGAATCAACCAACTGGAGCGTGCGATGCTCGAGGAATGTGATCTGGCCGGCGAGCCGTCTCCGATACTCGGCAATCCCGAAACGCGCAATCTCGGCCGTGTCCGCGTAGGGCAACACGAAGCCGTCAAGCTCAAGCGGCTGCCCGTCGGCGCCGAAGACCTGCGGCGAGTGGGGCGCAACGACGTGGACGAAGAGAAACGTCCGACCATCGCGGAGTCGCCGGGCTTCCTGCTGGGCGACCTCGAAGGCGTCGGTCAGCCGGGACCGACGTTCATCCGCGGCCAGATTCGGAAGGACGATGCTCGCGAGACTCCCGATTCCCGTCATTTCGCCGATCGCCCACTCGAACTCGTTGAGTTGCCCGGTATCGAGGTAGACATCCGCCCGCCGGAGGGCGACATTCTCGAAGCCGGGCGCCACAGCAACAGTCCGGTAGCCGAGCTGGTGGAGATCCCGCAACAGCAGGCTGTCGTTGATGGCAAGCCGCCATGTCGGGCTGGCGCGATCCAGACGACTGGCAATCCAGTCGGCGCTCTGGTAGTTGAACATCTGGGCCAGCGTCAGCTGGGTAAGCGTCTGATTCGATCGACTGTGCTCAGCGACGAAGAAGTCTCGTGTTCTGAGTTCGCGGACGAAGGACGAGTCGTCGATCCCGAACTCGGACTGCAGCTTGTCAGAGCGAGGGAAGCCGTCCAGCAGGACCAGGACGAGATTCGGCATCTTCGCTGCGACCTGGTTGGCGGCGATCGGTTGTGGCCGCAAGGGTGACTCGGCCAGCAGGTCCTGAGCAAACATCCCAATCCGGTCGAGCTGAACGGCCTTGATCGCGACCGCCACAAGCAGGATGGCAGCCGCCATGGTCAAGCTGCGAGTGCTCATCGCCATCAGGTGGTGCGACCGCTGAGCCTCGGGCCCCGCGCGTGGCGCGAGCACCAGATGAAGGCCAAGGAGCGCGACCGCGATCAGGCTGAGCGCCGTGACAGCCGGCATCCGCCCGGCGAGCACGCTCAGCACAGCGAGGAGCCCGATCATGCCAGCTCGGTCGCGGTCCCCCGAGACCAGGCCAGCCAGCCACGGCGCGAGGAAACCGATGGCGATCGCGGCGATCAGGGGGCGCCCGATCGCGTACGGACTCACGGCGCTGTCAACCAGAAGGTTGAGGACCAGGGCGACCAGGATTGCGGCCGGATAGGCCGCTGGTCGAGTCCGCAGGCGTGCTCCGAGGCTCAACGGCGCTCCAGCCGGTACAACATGCGGGTCGAGTCCTGGATCGGCTGACGCTCGAGGATCCGATAGCGCGCCTCGAAGGCACGCTCGAAGCCGTTGCGCGTGTAGTCGGCGAAGATATCCCGACGCGAAGCGAGCATGCGACCGACCATCGGGTCTTCCTTCGGGACAAACTCGACGATTGCCCGAGGGGCGAGGCGTGCGAACAGGGAAGCAACCGAATCGAGCGGAACGTTCTTGCCGATGGCCAGGTGGTGGACGAGGGCGAGGGCCAGGACGACGTCTGCGTTCGACCGGTCGACAAAGGCCGCCCGCGCGGCGCCGCCCCAGCCGAGTCCCGGACTCGGGTTCGTGATGTCCTGCACCAGCGGCAGGATGCGTGCTTCGCCCGCCTTCCTCAGGGCCCGGTAATGGCGCTCGGAGGCTCCGGGATCGGAGTCCCAGGCAACGACCCGGCGGCCAAGGCGGGCAGCGATCGCACTGAATCGACCGATGTTGGCACCAAGGTCCCAGACGACCGAACCATCGGTGTCTCGGAGCATCGTCCCCACGATTGACTCCTTGGCCCTCGCGCCTTCGTCGGAGTAGCTGGTCTGTCGATCGTAGTCGGCCCATTCGGTCCTGTCCGGGTTCCATCGGAGACCCTGGACAGTGCGCCTCAGGCTGTCAATCAAAGCGGCGCGTCGAGTAGCACCCAGGCTTGGGGTGTGCCGCGGCACCGGTGTGGCGTTCGACAACCGGCGCTGACTGCGTGCGTGAAGATGAATGTGGGCAGCGAGGCCCGGGGAAAGGTAGGTTCTGCCCGGCAACAGGGCCGACGCAAGATCGAGCGGAATGCCATCGGCATGATCGCGCAGCATGAGGCCGCAGCGCACATCCCGGTGGGCCATGAGGGCGAGCGGCGCGATGAAGTGCTGGCAGAACTGGCGATAGGCTGCCCATGGAGCATCCCGCTCCAGCGGCGCCACGGAGAGACTGTCGATCAGGACCGGTCGGCCGGAGTCGAACTGGATGTTGTAGGCAGAGGCATCGCGAAGCGTGAAGCCGTGCCGTTGGGCATCGTCCTGCAGATCCAGAGTCAGCAAGGCCGCATCCCGGAGCTCCCCGAACGTCCACTCATAGGGGTACGAGACGAAACCGACCGGCTTTGGACGTAGGACTGCGTAGGCGATCTTGGGATCCGCCGCCAAACCGACCTCGACATCGTCGTGGCCAATGTAGCGACCGTCGTCCTGCCAGCGGCGGAGGAGCCCTGTCTCGACGACACTCTTCCATTCGGCCCGGAACACATGATTGACCTGGCGGTACAGGATGCCGTCTCGGAGAAACACGAAGCCGCCGGGGTCACGGAATGACGCTGGGTGTCGCACGGGCGGACCGCTGCCGCCCGCCCCGGGTGGGATGACCGCGCCGTCGTCGTCAGACCCGGGCTGGACGGTCGACAGGGTCACGCGCGACGTCGCCCGGCCGGAAGGTGCTGACGGATCTTGCCGAGCCCTGCTCGTATTCGGGACCGCAGGAAGAACGGGACGACCAGGACGGTGGCGATGACGGCCTGCACAAACAGGCTGCCGGCCCCAGGGTCGATGTAGGCGAGCGGAGCCATGACGGAGTCTCCCCCAGTGGCGCGCGCTGCAGCCAGTTGCCTCTGGCGCGCAGGGCGCACCATCAAGTCTGCTCCTGGGGTGCAACTGGGCTCCTGTCGAACATGCAGCTGACATGGTGCGACGGCGGACCTTGTCGGTCGGCGAGGGAGGCCGCCACCGCCTCGTCCCCGCGGTCGTCGCCGGGGGCGACCGACCGGTACCATTCGAACCCCGCACGTCACGGAGCCGTCGATGTTCGCCACCCTCCTCGGACCATATCCGGATGCCGCCCCGCCCCGCGAGATGATCGAGGGCGGAGCCTCCCCGATGACCGCCCCAGCTGCTGCCGACGCCGCGGTGCGCGAGGCGATCGTCGAGCAGGAGGCGGCCGGGCTGGAGCCGCTGACCGATGGCCAGCTCCGCTGGCCGGACCCGGTGAGCGGACTTGTCGCCGGCCTCGAGAGGGTGGCGATCGACGAGCCGGTCCCGTATCTCGAGACGGGGCGGACGGTCCGCCGGCCGCGGCTGACCGGCGAGCCGCGCTGGCGCGGCCCGATCACCGTCGACGCCTGGCGGTTTGCCGCCGGCTGCACGACGCGGGCGGTCAAGCAGACGATCGTCGGGCCGTATACGCTCGGCGTCCTCGCCGATGCCGGCGACCTCGGCCGGGAGCGGGCGACGCTGGCGCTCGCCGAGGCTCTGCGCGAAGAGCTCCGGGCGCTCGCCGCCGCGGGCTGCCCGCTCGTCCAGGTCGACGAGGACGCCGCAACGGTGATCGGCGACGACCCGGCCGAGCGCCGGCTGTTCATCGAGGCGCAGCGGCGCCTGACCGACGGGGTCGAGGGGGTCCACCTCTCGCTCGCGATCACGGCGGGCAACGCCGACCGTGCCGGCGCGGCGACGATCTTCGACCCCCCGTACCAGAGCCATCTCTTCGACCTGATCGGCGGCCCCGACAACTGGCGCCTGATCGCGCAGGCGCCCGGTGAGCGGGGGATCATCTGCGCCGCCCTCGACCCGGCCGCCCGGCCTGCCGGCCAGGTCGAAGTCCTCGTCTGGGCAGCCCGGTACGCGGCCTCGACGGGTCGGCGCGGGCTGCAGCGGGTCGGGCTGGCGCCGGCGCCAGGGCTCGAGCGACTCAGCCCCGACGCGGCACGGGTGAGGATCCGGCTCCTGGGCGAGGCCGCCCGGCTGGCGACCGCGTCGCGCGACGAGCTGGCCCGATCCCTGGACCCGCGCGCCCTCGATGCGCCCTGGGACCGGCGGCGTCGGGTCCGCTGAGGCCGATCCGCTGGCGAGGACGCCGGCGGACCAGGTGGTCCGGGCACGGCCGAGGCGCCCCGCGCGGGTGGGCCGTTCCGGCCGGCCACGCTCGCGGCGGCCGCGGCCAGGCGGGCTCCGGCGTTGTTCTGGACAGAAGTCCGAACCGCGAGTTCGCCCGGGCTTGAGGCCCATCCGGCCGCTCATCCGCGATTGGGCGGCCATTTTGTTGTCCCGCGCTGAGCGTGAATCGGGACGATCTGTCACGTTGCCGGCGGGATCGGCGCCCCGGGCCGCCCCGTTGGGCCGGTCTTGTCCTTGCCAGAAGAACGGGCGCCAGCGGGTCGGCCGGAACGGCCCCCGCTGCCACGGCCCGCACCGCCGCCGGCCGGAACGGCCCCCGCTGCCACGCGCGCTTCACCAGCCGACCGCCGACAGTTTCGCCTTGATTCCTGCGCCCCGAAGTGCCACGATCCGACCCTCACCTCCGCCACCCCCCGGGGCGGTGGAGGGCGTCCACTCCGGCCGGTGATGCAACCACGGGAAGGGAGGTCCTGCCGGTGACCGAGGCCATCGCGCTCGTCGTGAACGGCGTCCACCACGAACTCGAGGTGGAGCCGAGACGGATGCTCGTCCAGGTGATCCGCGAGGACCTCGACCTGACGGGCACGCACATCGGTTGCGACACCAGCCAGTGCGGCGCCTGCACCGTGCTGGTCGATGGGCGGGCGGTGAAGTCGTGCACGATCCTCGCCGTCCAGGCGGACGGGTCGTCGATCACGACGATCGAGGGACTCGCCCCGGACGGCGGTCTGCACGCGATCCAGCAGGCGTTCTGGGAGAAGCACGGGCTCCAGTGCGGGTTCTGCACGCCGGGGATGATCATGGCCGCGGCGGACCTGCTCGCCCGCAACCCCGACCCGACCGACCAGGAGATCCGGCACGCGATCGAGGGCAACGTCTGTCGCTGCACCGGCTACCAGAACATCGTTGCCGCGATCCGCGAGGCGGCGTCGCTCATGGCCGCGGGCGGGGCATCCGCCGGCGCGGCGTCCGCCGGCGCGGCCGGCTGAGGGAGGGCTGACGGCCATGGCCACCACCGACGTCCTCGGTGCCCGGATCAAGCGCCGCGAGGACCCCCGCTTCATTACCGGCGGCGGGAACTACCTCGACGACATCAAGCTCCCCGGGATGACCCAGGCGGTCGTCCTGCGCAGCCCGTACGCCCATGCCCGGATCAGGTCGATCGACACTTCGGCCGCCCGGGCGATGCCCGGCGTCCTCGCCGTCTGGACCGGCGCGGACCTGGCGGGCGTCAATGCCCTGCCCTGTGCCTGGGCGGCCGGCGGCGTCCAGAACAACCTGAACACGCCCCGGGTCCTGGCCATCGACACCGTCCGCTGGACCGGCGACGGCGTCGCGATGGTCGTCGCCGAGACCCGCGAGCAGGCGGTCGACGCGGCCGAGGCGATCAGGGTCGACTACGAGCCCCTGCCCGCCGTGGTCGACGCCGAGAAGGCGACCGCGCCGGGCGCGCCGCAGCTCCATGAGAACGCCCCGAACAATATCTGCATGCACTGGACGGTCGGCGACGCCGACGGGACGGCGAAGGCGATCGAGTCGGCCGAGGTCGTCGTCCGCCAGCGGATCGTCAACCAGCGGCTGATCCCCAACCCGATGGAGACGCGGGGCGCGATCGGGCGCTGGGATCCCGGCACCGACGAGTACACGATCTGGATGACGAGCCAGGCGCCGCACGTCATGCGGCTCCTGATCGCGGCCTTCGTGCTCGGTGTCCCCGAGCACAAGATCCGCTGCATCAGTCCCGACGTCGGCGGTGGCTTCGGCTCGAAGATCTTCCTCTACGCGGACATGGTCCTCACCGCCTGGGCGTCGAAGCAGCTCGGCGGCCGGCCGGTGAAGTTCGTCGAGACGCGGCGCGAGAACTACGTGGCCACGACCCACGGCCGCGACCACATCACCGACCTCGAGGTGGCCGGGACGAGGGACGGCCGGATCACCGCCCTGCGCGTGCGCACGAAGGCGAACCTCGGTGCCTACCTCTCGACGATCGCACCGGGCATCCCGACGACGCTCTACGGGCGGCTCCTGTCGGGGGTGTACACGATCCCGCACATCTACTGCGAGGTCGACGGGGTCTACACGAACACGGCGATGGTCGACGCCTACCGGGGCGCCGGTCGCCCGGAGGCGACGTACGTCGTCGAGCGGGCGGTCGACCTGTTCGCCCGGGAGGCCGGGCTCGACCCGGCCGAGGTCCGGCGCCGGAACTTCATCCCGCCCGACGCCTTCCCGTACCAGCCCGCGGTCCTGATCGGCCAGGCCGGCTACGGGCTGCCCTACGACTCGGGCAACTACCGTCCGGCCCTCGAGCGGGCACTCGAGATGGCCGGCTATGCCAACCTCGCCGCGGCCAAGGCGGAGGCCCGGACTCGCGGCAAGTACCTCGGCGCCGGGATCTCGAGCTACATCGAGATCTGCGGGGTTGCGCCCTCGAAGTGGATCGGGCTGCCCGGCGAGGGCTGGGGGGCCGGTCTGTGGGAGTCGGCGAACATCCGGATGCACCTGACCGGCAAGGTCGTCGTGACCACCGGCAGCCAGAACCACGGCCAGGGCCACGAGACGACGATGGCCCAGATCGTCGCCGCCGAGCTCGGCGTGCCGTTCGAGGATGTCCTCGTCGAGCACTCCGACACCCAGGGGACGCCGTTCGGCTACGGGACGTACGGCAGCCGGAGCGCGGCGGTCGGTGGCGTGGCCGCCCAGAAGGCGGCCCTGAAGATCAAGGAGAAGGCCCGCCGACTGGCGGCGCACATGCTCGAGGCCGCCCCGGACGACATCGTCTTCGAGGCCGGCCGGTTCCACGTCAAGGGCTCGCCGGACAAGGTGAAGACGATCCAGGAGGTGGCGCTCGCTGCCTCGGTCGGGTACGACCTGCCCGAGGGGATGGAGCCGTTCCTCGACGAGACCGCCTACTACGACCCCCCGAACTGCACGTTCCCGTTCGGGACCCACGTCGCGATCGTCGAGGTCGACGAGGAGACCGGCGTCGTCGATCTCGTGCGCTACGTCGGCGTCGATGACGTCGGCCGCAAGATCAACCCGATGATCGTCGACGGCCAGCTCCACGGCGGGATCGTCCAGGGAGTCGGCCAGGCGCTCTGGGAAGGTGCCGTCTACGGCGACGACGGCCAGCTGCTCTCGGGCTCGATGCTCGACTACGCCCTCCCGCGCGCGTCGTGGCTGCCGACGATCGAGCTCGACGAGACGGTGACGCCGTCGCCGGTGAACCCGCTCGGGGTGAAGGGCGCTGGCGAGGCGGGCACGATCGGCAGCGCCGCCGCGGTCGTCAACGCCGTTGTCGACGCCCTCAGCCCGCTTGGCATCCGCCATCTCGACATGCCGCTCAGCGCGCCGAAGGTCTGGCGTGCGATCCATGCCTCGGAGGTGCAGTCATGATCCCGGCTGCCTTCGCCTACGACCGGCCGACGACGGTCGACCAGGCCGTCGGGCTCCTCGCCGCCCACCAGGGTGCCGCCAAGGTGATCGCCGGCGGCCAGAGCCTGCTCCCGTTGCTCAAGCTCCGGCTCGCCCGGGCCGAGCGCCTCGTCGACATCGGTCGCCTGGGCGAGCTCAAGGGCGTCCGCCGGACGGCCGACGGCGGGGTCTCGATCGGGGCCCTGACGACCTACGACGAGCTCGGCCGTGATCCGCTGATCACGGCCTACGGGCTGATGGCCGACGCCCTGCCCGGGATCGGCGACGTCCAGGTCCGCAACCGGGGCACGATCGGCGGCGCGCTCGCCCACGCCGACCCGGCCTCGGACATGCCGGCCGTCCTGCTCGCGCTCGATGCGCAGCTCGTGGCCCGCTCGGTCCGCGGCGTGCGGACGATCCCGATCGGGGGCTTCCTGCAGGGGCCGTTCGCGACCGCCCTCGAGCCGGACGAGCTCCTGATCGAGATCCGCATCCCGGCCCCGTCCGGGGCGTACGGCTCGGCCTACCGGGCGATCGAGCAGCCGGCCTCCGGGTACGCGATCGCCGGGGCCGCGGTCGTCGTCGGGCGCTCCGGCGGCGGCAGCGGACCCTTCGACCGCTGCGCGGTCGCGCTGACCGGGGTCGGCGAGGCGCCGTACCGTGCCGCGGCCGTCGAGGCGGCGTTCCTCGGTGGCGCCGATCCCGCGGCTGCGGCCGCCCATGCGACCGACGGGGTGACGGTCGGCTCGGACATCCATGCCGATCGCGCCTACCGTGCGGCGGTCGCCGCGGTCGAAGTCCGTCGCGCCCTCGAGGCCGCGATCGCGCGCGCCGGCTGAGCGACCGCGGCGGACGGCGGTGCGGCTGGCGCGGATCGTCCCCGGCCGCCGTCCGCCGGCGGAGCTCGTCGGGGCCGTCCTGACCCGCGACCTGCTCGTCGACGGCGAGCGCTGGTCGAAGGGCCGCCGCCTGGCGGCGGCCGACCTGGCCCGGCTGGCGACGGGCGAGACGCGAGCGCCGGGCGGCCGGTCGGCCGGCCAGGTGACGGTGATCGTGGCCGAGCCCGGCGAGCTGCACGAGGACGAGGCCGCGCTCCGCCTGGCGGCCGCGATCCGGGGTCCCGGGCTCGAGCTCCGCGGCCCGGCCGAGAGCCGGGTCGACCTCCTCGCCGCGACCGACGGCGTCTTCCGGGTCCGGGTCCCGGCCCTCGAGCGGCTGAACCGGATCGACCCGCTCGAGGTCTTCACCGTTCTCGACGGGCAGGTCGTCCGGGCCGGCGCGCTCGTCGCCTCGGTCAAGGTCGCTCCGCACGTCGTCGCCGAGTCGACCGTGGCGCTCGGCGAGCGGGTCGCGCTCGCGGCCGGCCCGCTCGTGCGGGTGGCGCCGTTTGCCCGGTGGCAGGTCGGGATCGTGGTCAAGGAGATGATCGGCGAGCCGGCCCGGGCCCGCTTCGAGGCCTCGATCCGGACCCGGGTCGAGGGGCTCGGGTCCTCGGTCGTCTCGTTTCGGTATGTCGGCGACGACCCCGGGGCGGTGGCCGACGCCCTGGGGGCCTTCAGCCGCGGCCCGGGCCGGGTCGACCTCCTCCTGACCGCCGGCGCCGGCTCGACCGATCCGCTCGACGCGGTCTTCGTCGCCCTCGCCCGGGTCGGCGGCCGGATCGTGCGCCACGGCGTGCCCGCCCACCCGGGCTCGATGCTCTGGCTCGGCCGGATCGGGCGGACGATCGTCCTCGGCCTGCCGACCTGCGGGGCGTACTCGAAGGCGACCGCGGTCGACCTCCTCCTGCCCTGGCTCCTGGCCGGCGAACCGGCCTCGGCGGCGACCGTCGCCCGCCTCGGCCACGGCGGGATCCTCGGCCGCGACCAGCGCTTCCGATTCCCGGCCTATGCCCTCGAGCTCGAGGCCCCGGAGGGCTGACCGGCGGCGAGGCGGGCAGCGGCCCGGCAACGGCGGCTAGGCGGGCCTCCGGACGCGCCCGAGGGGCTGGACGCCGCCTGGCGGGCGGCCACGGTAGACTCGACGCTCCACGGTACGGGAGGAGCGGACGCAGCCACGATGGACGAACGGAACGGAGAGCGACCGGCGCAGGACTGGACGATCGAGCGCCTCCAGGACGCGTTTCGCGACCGGAACTACATCTGCGACCGCTCGCTCGCGACTGCGGTCTTCCTCTCGCTCGAGCTCGGGCGGCCGCTCCTTCTCGAGGGCGAGGCCGGTGTGGGCAAGACCGAGCTGGCCAAGGTCCTCGCCGCGACCCTCGGGGCCCGCCTGATCCGGCTCCAGTGCTACGAGGGCCTCGACGTCACGACCGCGGTCTACGAGTGGAACTACCCCCGCCAGATGCTCGAGATCCGCCTGCTCGAGGCGCGCGGCGCCGCGTCGAGCACGTCGACCCACCAGATCTTCGGCCCGGAGTTCCTGATCAGGCGCCCGCTCCTCCAGGCGCTCGAGGCCCACGACGGGGTCCCCCCGGTGCTGCTCATCGACGAGATCGACCGGGCCGACGAGGAGTTCGAAGCGTACCTGCTCGAGATCCTCTCCGACTTCCAGGTCACCGTGCCCGAGATCGGCACGATCCGGGCCGAGCGCCCGCCCCGGGTCATCCTCACCTCGAACCGGACGCGCGAGGTCCACGACGCCCTGAAGCGGCGCTGCCTCTACCACTGGATCGACTATCCGAGCGCCGAGAAGGAGTTCGAGATCGTTCTCGCCCGCGTCCCCGACGCGCCCGAGCGGCTGGCGCGGGAGGTCGTGGCCTTCGTCCACCGCCTGCGCGAGGCGGACCTGACGAAGGTGCCCGGGATCGCCGAGACGCTCGACTGGGCGGCCGCGCTCCTCTCGCTCGGTGCCCGGGAGCTCGACCCGGACCTGGTGAACGAGACGCTCGGCGTGGTCCTGAAGTACGAGGAGGACATCCGCCACGTTCGGGGTGACACCGCCCGGGCGATGCTCGACGAGGTCGCAGCCCGTGCCTGACGGCCGTGCCCGGTCGAGCGGCCTGTCGAGCGGCCTGGGGCCCGGCGGCGCGGTCGCGCTGCCCGCGCCGGCGGTCGACGGCCCGCTCCTCCTGGCTCGTGCCGTCGGCTTTGCCCGGGCGCTCAAGGCGGCCGGGATCGCGACCGATCCGGGCTCGGCGATCGACTTCGCCCGCTCGCTGACCCTGGTCGACATCGGCCAGCGGGAGGAGGTCCGGGCCGCCGGGGCGACGATCTTCGTCCGGCGTCGCGACGACCTGCCGACCTACGACCGGGTCTTCGACCGATTCTGGCGACGCCGCGGCGTCCCGCTGCCGCCCGAGGGCGGTCCGGTCGCCCTGCCCCGGCCGGACGTGCCGCCGATCGACGAGCCCGAGGGGGAGTTGCCGAACAGCCGGCAGCCATCTATCGCGCGGGCCCGGGAGCGGGGCGAACCGACGAGCGGCGAGGGCGAGGACGGTCGCCCGGTCGAGGGGCTGACCGTCGCGCCCGATGCCTGGAGCTTCGGCGAGGTGATCCGGCACAAGGAGTTCGACCGGATGACGCCGAGCGAGCTGCGCGATGCCGAGCGCCTGATCGACCTCCTCGCGCCCCGCCTCGAGGTTCGCCCGACCCGGCGCCGCGAGCTCCACCGGCGGGGCCGGCTCCTCGCACCGCGGGCGATGTACCGGCGCAACCTCGCCACCGGCGGCGACCTCGTCTCGTGGGTCTGGCGGCGGCCGGTCCGTCGGGCCCGGCCGATCGTCGTCCTGTGCGACATCAGCGGCTCGATGGAGCGCCAGTCGCGGCTCCTGCTCCGGTTCATCCAGGCCCTGTCGCGCTCGCCGGTGAAGACCGAGGCGTTCGTGTTCGGGACGCGCCTGACCCGGGTGACGCGGCTGATCCGCGACCGGGACCGCGATCGCGGCCTGGCCCGGGTCTCGGAGGCGGTCGTGGACTGGGCGGGCGGGACCCGGATCGGCGACTCGTTCCGCGAGTTCAACCAGCGCTGGGCGCGCCGTGTCCTCCGCACGAGCGGGATCGTGATCGTCATCAGCGACGGCTGGGACCGCGGTTCGGCCGACCTCGTCGGCGAGGAGACCGCCCGTCTCCAGCGCAACTGCCACCGCCTGATCTGGCTCAACCCGCTCGCCGGGGCCGAGGGGTACCAGCCCCTGGCGGCCGGGATGGCGGCCGCCTATCCGTTCCTGGACGACTTCGTGGCGGCCGGCACGATTGCCAGCCTCGAGCGGCTCGGCGAGCTGCTGGCCGGCCTGCGCGACCCGGGTCGGGCGGCGCCCGAGTCCCTCGACGGACGCCCGGGCGGGCCGCGGGTCTGGCGGGCACGCCGGGCGCGGCCGGTCAGCGGGCACGGGCCCGGCCGGTCGGCGAACGCGGCGGCCGCCGTCGGGACCGCTGGTGCCGCGGCGGCCGCCGTCGGGACAGCTGGCGCCGCGACCGCCGCCGTTGCGACTGCCGGCGCCCCGACCGCCGGCGCGCCTGGGCGAGAGGTGCCGCCGCGCGCGGTCGAGGCCGCCCCGGCCAACCCGGCCGCCGCGCGGCCGCTCGGCTGAGCGGGGAGGGAAAGGACGATGAAGGAGCTGCTCGAGACGCTCGCCGCCTGGGAGGCCGAGGGGGCCTCGGTCGGTCGGGCGGTCGTCGTCCGGACGTTCGGCTCGGCGCCCCGGCCGGAGGGCGCCGTCCTGCTGACGACGAGCGACGGCCGGCTGGCGGGATCGGTGAGCGGAGGCTGCGTCGAGGGCGCGGCCTACGAGGAGATCGCGAAGACACGGTTGAGCGGGCGGTCGCGCGTGATCCGGTACGGGATCAGCGACGAGCAGGCGTGGGACGTCGGGCTTGCGTGCGGCGGGACGATCGACGTCCTCGTCGAGCCGTCGGTGCGCCCCGAGGTCGTCGCCGCCGCCCGCGCCACGTCCGCGGGCCGAGGGGCCGGGCGGGCGGTCGTCATCCCCCTCCCGCCGGATGCGCTCGGGCCGGAGTTCGGATCCCACGCACCCGGGGAGGGCGCACCGCCGGCACCCGTCCTCGTCGTTCACGACGACGGCCAGCTCGACGGCACGCTCGGTGATCCGGCCCTCGACGAGGCGCTCGTGGCCGAGGCGCGCGACGCCCTCGAACGGGGGGCCTCGCGGACGGTCGAACTCGGCGGCCGGTCGCTGTTCATCGAGGCCTTCCCGGTCCGCCCGCGGCTCGTCGTCGTCGGCGCGGTCGAGGTCGCCCGGGCGCTCGTCCGGATCGCCCGCGAGCTCGGCTACGAGACGGTCGTGGTCGACGGGCGGGCGGCGTTCGCGACCCCGGCCCGGTTCCCGGACGTCGACCGGCTCGTCGTCGGCTGGCCCGACGAGGTGGCCGACGAGATCGAGCTTGGGCCGGCAGACGCCGTGGCCGTGCTCACCCACGACGTGAAATTCGACGAGCCGGCGATCGTCGAGGCGCTCCGCCGCGGCTGCCGGTACGTCGGGGCGGTCGGGTCGCGCAAGACCCAGGCGGACCGCCGGGCGCGACTCCTCGGTGCCGGGGTAGGGGAGGAGGAGCTGGCGCGACTGCGCGGCCCGATCGGACTCGACCTCGGCGGGCGGGCGCCGGCCGAGACGGCGCTGGCGATCATGGCCGAGATCGTGGCGGCCCGCTACGGTGGCTCCGGGAGGCCGATGCGGCTGCGGGCCGAGGCGGCCGCGGGCGCTACGGCCTGATGCGGGCGCCAGGTGCGGCGACCGCTGCGGCCCGGTGGCGGGGCCCGGAGGCAAGGCGCGGAGGTGGGGCGCGGAGGCCGGGCGCGGAGGTGGACGTTGTGCGGTGAAGGACAACCTGCACCAGGCGCGGGCTGAGGTGACCGCAGGGCGGCGGCGCTCATCGGGATCGAACGACAGGCCACCCGCGGGGTCCGGCGCCTGGGCGGTCATTGGTGACGGTCGTTCTGCGGTGCAGGACAAATCCCGGGTGGACGCCCGCCGGGACGGCGGCCTGGTGCGCCACGCCCCCGGTTTGTCCTTCACCCAGGAACAACCTGCTCCTCCCGATGGCGGATGTGGTCCGATGTTCTGCTCCGGACGACATCAGGGTCGCGCCGGGAGCGGACGGTGTTGGTTTGTCCTCCCCCGCAGAACGGCGTCTGTGGCGGCCGTGCCCCGGGCAGGTGCCGGGGTGAGCACCGATGCGTGAGCGCATCGCCGGGCTCGTCCTCGCCGCCGGGGCGTCGGCGCGGTTCGGGTCGAACAAGCTCCTCGCCCGGCTCGACGGCCGCCCGCTTCTCCAGCATGTCCTCGACGCTGTCGCGGCGGCCGGCCTGGTCGACGTCGTCGTCGTGCTTGGGGACGCCGCGGACGAGATCGAACGGGCGATCACCTGGCGAGCCGAGGTGCGGGTGCGGAACCCCGACCCCGGGGCCGGCCTGTCGAGCTCGCTCCGAGTCGGCCTGGCCGCCCTGGAGGCGCTCGAGCCCGAGGCGACCGGTCGGCAGGCACGGTTCACGGGTGCGCTCGTCCTCCTCGGCGATCAGCCCCGCGTTCGACCGGCGGTGATCGGCCGCCTGGTCGAGGAGTCGGCCGGCGCCCGCGAGGAGGAGCGCGGCCGCTCCCGACGGCGACCGACGGCAAGCGCCGACCTCGACGAACCGGGCCGCTCCGCCTCCGAAGGCAGGCCGATCGTCATCCCGCGCTACGCAGGTGGTGGCGGGTTGAACCCGGTCCTGCTTCGACGGGCCGCCTGGTCGCTGACCCTGAACCTGGCCGGTGACCGGGGGATGGGTCCGCTGATCGCCACGCATCCGGAGCTCGTGCACGAGGTGCCCGTCGCGGGCGACAATCCCGACGTCGACACTCCATCCGATCTCGCCCGCCTCGCCCGGCGGGCCCCTTCGTCCAGCGCCCCGTCATCGGGGGCCCCGTCGCCCAGCTCCGGAGACGCCTGATGCTCGACCGAGATCCGCTCCGTCCCTCGCCCGCCGAGGCGTACGCCGCCTGGGCGGCCCGCGTCCGGGCCAACCGCGAGCAGGTCGACCGGGTCCGGGAGGTTCCCGACCCGGGCGACTTCTACGCCCCGGTCAGCAGCGTCTTCCGAGCCGACCCGCGCCGGAACGACGAGCCGACCCTCCACCAGCTCCTGGAGCTTGCCCGGCCGGAGGACACCTGGCTCGACATCGGCGCGGGCGCCGGCCGCTACGCCCTGCCGCTCGCGCTCGCTGTCCGCGAGGTGATCGCGGTCGAACCATCGGCCGGGATGGCGGCCGCGTTGCGCGAGGGGATCGCCGAGCACGGGATCGCCAACGTCCGGATCGTCGAAGGCGGCTGGCCGCCAGACGCCCCGACGACCGGCCGACCGATCGCCGAGCCGCCGCGTGCCGACGTCGCCCTGATCGCCCACCTGGGCTACGACATCGAGCCGATCGGCGGGTTCCTGGACGCGATGGAGGCGGCCGCCGGGCGCCTGTGCGCGGCGGTCCTCATGGAGCGCCAGCCGGCCTCGGTGGCCGACCCGTTCTGGCCGATCGTCCATGGCCAGGAGCGGGTCCCGCTCCCGGCCCTTCACGAGTTCCTGGTCGTCCTGATCGCCCGCGGTCGCTCGTTCGAGGTCCGCCTGAGCGAACGTCAGCCGCGCCCGTTCGAGGACATCGAGGCGGCCGCGAGCTTCCTGCGCCGCCAGCTCTGGATCGCCGAGGGCGGCGCAAAGGATCGCATCTTCCGGGCGGCGCTCGCCGAGCGGATCGTCGAGCGTGAGGGCAAGGTCTACCTCGTCGACCAGGTCCCGCTCCCGATCGGCCTCGTTTCCTGGCGTCCTCGCTGACGGAGCTGCGGCGGGCCCGGCCGGACCGCGCGCCGGCGGGCCCAGCCAGACCGCGCGCCGTCGGCCCGATCCGCGCCGCGGGACAACTTGAGGCCGCCGAGGACACCGCCCACGAAACTCGTTGACCGGCCAACGAGTTCGGCCTATTCTCTGGTCTCCGCCGGTGCCGGCGGCCCGCGAACCGGTCGAGCCGGTCCGCCCCGGGCCGGCTCGTCGGGCAGCGCTTCTGGCAACCGATGCGTTCCACGCACGCCATCGTCGATCTCTGTCAGGTGTCCCCAGGGGGCGAGGAGGTGTGGTTCGGTGATCCCAGGCCAGTTCGAGTATGCCCGCCCGGCGAACGTGACCGAGGCGCTCCGGCTGCTCCAGGAACACGAAGGCGAGGCCAAGGTCCTCTCGGGAGGGTACAGCCTCCTGCCCCTGGTCAAGCTCCGGCTCGCCCAGCCGGGCCTGCTGGTCGACATCCGTGACCTCGACGGGCTCGACCAGATCATCGAGACCGAGACCGAGCTCCGGCTCGGTGCCCGGGTGACCCACGCCGCGATCGAGAATAGCCCGATCGTCCGTGCCCGCTATCCGCTCCTGCTCGATGCCGCGAGCGGGATCGGCGACCGCCAGGTCCGCAACTGGGGCACGATCGGGGGCTCGCTCGCCCACGCCGACCCCTCGGCCGACTGGCCGGCCGTGTTCATCGCCCTGGGCGGGACGATCGTCTGTCGGAGCCTGGCCGGTGACCGGCTCGTGCCCGCCCGCGAGTGGTGCCTGGGGGTCTTCCAGACCGCGATCGAGCCGACCGAGCTGCTCGTCGAGGTCCGCGTCCCGCGCCGCCCGGCGCGGGCGGGTGGCGCGTACCGCAAGCTCGAGCGGCGCGCCGGCGACTTCGCCACGGTCGGCGTGGCCGCGGTCGTCCGGCTCGACGGGGCGGGCCGGATCGGCTCGGCCGGGATCGGCCTGACGGCGGTCAACGACCACCCGTTCGCGGCCACCGAGGCCGAGGCGATCCTGGCCGGCGCCTCGCCCTCCGAGGAGCTCTTCCGGCAGGCCGGTGCCGCGGCCGCGGCCCAGGCGAACCCGACCTCGGACAGCCATGGCCCGGCCGACTACAAGCGGGCGATGGTCGTCGAGATGACCGTCCGGGCACTCCGGGCCGCCGTCGAGCGCGCCCTGGCGTACGCGTAGCGAGCGGAGGAGACGCGCGTGAGCACTCACCACATCACCGTCACGGTCAACGGGGAGGCCCGCGAGGCGGACGTCGAGCCGCGCCTGCTGCTCGTCCACCTCCTGCGCGACACGTTCGGCCTGACCGGGACCCATGTCGGCTGCGACACGAGCAACTGCGGCGCGTGCACCGTCGTCCTCGACGGGCGGAGCACGAAGTCGTGCACCGTCCTCGCCGTCCAGGCGGACGGGAGCGAGGTCCGCACGATCGAGGGCCTGGCCCAGGGCGCGACCCTGCACCCGCTTCAGCAGGCGTTCTGGGACCAGCACGGCCTCCAGTGCGGCTTCTGCACCCCGGGGATGATCATGCAGGCGAGCTGGCTCCTCGCCCAGAACCCGGATCCCACCGAGGACGAGATCCGCGAGGGGATCGCCGGCAACCTGTGCCGGTGCACGGGCTACGTGAACATCGTCAAGGCGATCCAGCAGGCGGCGGCCGAGATGCGCGCCGCCGGGGCCCCGGCCGAGCCGGCGGCGGCGAGGTAGACGACGATGACCCAGGTCGAGACCCACACCAGCCCCGAAGTCGGGGGAATGGGGCATTCGGTCAAGCGCAAGGAAGACCCGCGCTTCATCCGCGGCAAGGGCGAGTACATCGACGACGTCGTCCTGCCCGGGATGCTCTGGCTGGACATCGTGCGCAGCCCGTACGCCCACGCGAAGATCAAGGGCATCGACGCCTCGGCCGCGCTGGCGATCCCGGGCGTCCTGGCAGTGATCACCGGCAAGGATCTCGAGAAGGCCGGGCTGCACTGGATGCCGACCCTCGCCGGCGACAAGCAGATGGTCCTGCCGGTCGACGAGGTGATGTACCAGAGCCAGGAAGTCGCGGCGGTCGTGGCCACGAGCCGCTATCTCGCGGCCGACGGGGTCGCCGCGGTCGAGGTCGACTACGAGCCGCTGCCGGTGATCGTCGACCCGTTCAAGGCGCTCGAGCCGGGCGCGCCGGTTCTCCGACCCGACCGCGGGCCGGAGAAGGCGAACAACCACATCTGGCACTGGGAGTCGGGAGACCGCGCGGCGACCGACGCCGCCCTGGCCGGCGCCGAGGTAAGGATCGAGCAGGACATCTACATCCCGCGCATCCACGTCGCCTCGATCGAGACGTGCGGCGCGATCGCCGACTGGGACCCGGTCCGCGAGCACCTGACGCTGCACATGACGAGCCAGGCGCCGCACGCGATCCGGACCGTGCTGGCGCTCGTCTCCGGCCTGCCCGAGCACAAGATCCGGGTGAAGACCCACGACATCGGGGGCGGGTTCGGGGGCAAGGTTCCGGTCTACCCGGGCTACGTCCTGGCGGTCGTCGCCTCGCTCACGACCGGCAAGCCGGTGAAGTGGATCGAGGACCGCTCGGAGAACCTCCAGGCCGACTCGTTCGCCCGCGACTACCACATCCACGCCCAGCTGGGCGCGACGAAGGACGGCCGGATCGTCGCCCTCAAGGCGAAGACGATCGCCGACCACGGCTATACCGACGCCGCCGCCGACCCCTCGAAGTTCCCGGCCGGGCTGTTCAATGTGATCACCGGCTCCTACGACATGCCGAACGCGTTCGTCGAGGTCGACGGTGTCTACACCAACAAGCCGCCCGGCGGCGTCGCCTATCGCTGCTCGTTCCGGGTGACCGAGGCGGTCCACGCGATCGAGCGGATGACCGACATCCTGGCCCATGAGATCGGGATGGACCCGGCCGAGCTGCGGTTGAAGAACTTCATCCGGCCCGAGCAGTTCCCGTACCGGACGCCGACCGGCTGGGAGTACGACTCGGGCAACTACCCGGCCGCCCTGCGCAAGGCGATGGAGATCATCGGCTACGACGAGCTCCGCCGCGAGCAGGCCGAGAAGCGCGCCCGGGGCGAGCTGATGGGGATCGGGATCAGCTCGTTCACCGAGATCGTCGGGGCCGGACCGTCGCACACGTTCGACATCCTGGGGATCAAGATGTTCGACAGCTGCGAGATCCGCGTCCACCCGACCGGCAAGGTCCTGGCCCGGATCGGCGTCCAGACCCAGGGCCAGGGCCACGAGACGACGTTCGCCCAGATCATCGCCGAGGAGCTCGGTTTCCCGGTCTCGGACATCGCGATCGAGTACGGCGACACGGACACCGCACCCTACGGCCTGGGCACGTACGCCTCGCGCTCGACCCCGGTCGCCGGCGCCGCGACCGCGGTCGCCGCCCGCAAGGTCCGCGACAAGGCGCGCAAGATCGCCGCCCACCTGCTCGAGGCGAACGAGGACGACCTCGAGTGGACGAACGGCAAGTTCTTCGTCAAGGGCTCGCCGGACCGGGCGAAGACGATCCAGGAGATCGCCTTCGCCGCCTACACGAACCACCCGCAGGGGATGGAGGCCGGCCTCGAGGCGGTCGACTACTACGATCCGCCCAACCTGACCTTCCCGTTCGGGAGCTACATCTGCGTCGTCGACATCGACAAGGGGACCGGCCAGGTGAAGGTCCGCCGCTTCGTCGCGGTCGACGACTGCGGCAACATCATCAACCCGATGATCGTCGACGGCCAGATCCACGGCGGCCTGACGATGGGGCTCGCCCCGGCCCTGTACGAGGCGATCACCTACGACGAGCTGGGCAACAACCTCGCCGGCACGTTCATGGACTACCTGCTCCCGACCGCGGTCGAGACCCCGCGCTGGGAGACGGACAAGACGATCACGCCCTCGCCCCACCACCCGATCGGGGCCAAGGGAGTCGGCGAGTCGGCGACCGTCGGGGCCCCGCCCGCGATCGCGAACGCCGTCGTCGACGCCCTCTGGCACCTCGGTGTCCGGAACATCGACATCCCGATCACCCCCTGGAAGGTCTGGCAGATCCTCCACGAGAAGGGGGTGAGCGCATAGCCCCCCGACAGCCGAACCTGAACGAGCGGGCGGCCGAGCTCGACCGGGCCGGCCGCCCGTACGCCCTCGCGACCGTCGTCGCCGTCCGCCGGCCGACCTCCGCCCGGCCCGGCGCGCGCGGGCTGATCCACCCCGACGGGACGATCGAGGGCTGGGTCGGCGGCAGCTGCGCCCAGCCGACGGTCGTGCGCGAGGCGCTCCGCTCGCTGGCCGACGGACAGCCGCGGCTCCTCCGGCTGAGCCGCGAGGCGCCCGCCGACAGCCGTCGGGGCGACGGGATCATCGACTACGTGATGACCTGCCACTCGGGGGGGACGCTGGAGATCTACGTGGAGCCCCATCTTCCGGCGCCGGCCCTGTGGGTCGCCGGCACGACCCCGATCGCGGGAGCCCTCGTCGAGCTCGGTGCCGGCCTCGGGTTCCGGGTGACGCTCGTCGACCCGGTCGCCGACCCCGAGGCGTTCCCGGCCGCCGAGCGGGTCGTGACCGGCGCCGACCTCGGCGGGCTCGAGCCGGCGGCCAGCCCGTACGTCGTCGTGGCGACCCAGGGCCAGTGGGACGAGGAGGCGCTCGAGGCCGTGCTCCGGCGCGAGGCGGCCTACGTCGGGCTCGTGGCCAGCCCGACCCGGGCCGCGGTCGTCCGCTCGTACCTGCGCGACCAGGGCGTACCCGAGGAGCGCCTGGCCGCCCTGCGTGCCCCGGCCGGCCTCGATCTCGGGGCGGAGACGGCCGAGGAGATCGCGCTCTCGATCCTGGCCGAGCTCGTCCAGGTCCGGCGCGGTCGGGCGCCGTTCGTCGCCGCGCCCGGGCCGGCGACCCTGGCCGGGCCGGTTTCGAGCGCCGAGGCGCCCTCGGCCGCGGTCGGCAGGGCAGGTGGACCGGGGGTCGAGGTCCCGGCCGGGGCCGGGCCGAGCCGCGCGTCGGGCCCGCCGTCGTCGAGCGCCGCGAGCGTCGTGGCGTCGCCGGGCGCCGCGAGCGCGGTCGCGGTCTCGTCGGCCCCGGACGAGATCGTTCTCCTCGACCCGGTGTGCGGGATGACCGTCGAGCGCGAACACGCCCGCCACCTGGCCGAGTACGACGGGGTGGTCTACGCTTTCTGCACCGTCGGTTGCCGGACCCGGTTCATCAAGGACCCGACGGCCTACCTGTCCGGTCAGGCCTGAGCGAGCGGGTCCGACCCGACGGCCCCGGACACCCGGCTCACCCCAGCCACCTCGCGGAGGATCCGATGAAGTTCAGCGGTACCGTCGACATCAACGCCCCGCGCGACAAGGTCTGGGCGTTCGTCCTCGACCCGACCAAGGTCGGCAGCTGCGGCCCGGGCGTCGAGTCGATCGAGGTGATCGACGCGACCCATTTCAAGGCCCGGGCGAAGGTCGGCGTCGGGTTCATCACCGCGAAGTTCGTCGTCGATCTCGAGATGGCCGAGCTGACGCCGCCGACCGAGGCGGTGATCAAGGCCCATGGCCAGGCGCCGGGGAGTGCCGTCGACGCGACCGCGACGATGCGCCTGGGTGATCGCGCCGGCGGCGGAACGACGATGGACTGGACGGCCGACGTGAACATCGCCGGGACCCTGGCCAGCGTCGGGGCCCGCCTGATCGAGGGGACGGCGAACAAGATGATCGGCCAGACGTTCGACTGCATCAAGGCCAGGCTCGAAGCCTGAGGCCCGCGGGCTGCGACAATGCGCTCATGGAGCTCCTGACCCGCGCCATCGGACCGCTGTCCACGAACGTCCACCTCCTCGCCGACCCCGCCACCGGCGAGGCGATCGCGATCGACACCGCGATCCCGTCGCTGGCCTGGATCAGCGACCAGCTCGCGACCCGGGGCTGGACCCTGAAGCTGATCGTCTCGACCCACGGCCACTGGGACCACGTCGGCGACAACGCCGCCGTCGCCGAGCACACCGGGGCCGAGATCGCGGTTCACCCGCTCGATCGCCATCGCCTCGTCGACCCGCAGCCGCTCTTCGCGCCGTTCGAGATCCCGCCCTCGGTGCCTGCGGTCGAGCTGGCCGAGGGCGGCCTGATCCGCTTCGGCTCGATCCGGCTCGAGGTGCTCCACACCCCCGGCCACACGGAAGGCTCGGTCTGCCTGCTCGCGGCCGGGGAGAACCTGCTGTTCAGTGGCGACACGCTCTTCCCGAACGGCTGGGGCCGGGTCGACCTGCCGGGCGGGTCGGCCGAGCAGATGGTCGACTCGCTCATCCGCCTGTCGCGCTATCACGACGGCCTCGTCGTCCTGCCCGGCCACGGACGGTCGACCACGATCGGCCGCGAACGGCCGTGGCTCGACCTCGTCGTCCGCGAGCGGCGGCTGCTCGCCTGAGCGGATCCGCGGCCGCGGCGCGGTTGCCGGCGCCCCGTCAGCGGCGGTAGGTCCCGACGAGGACGGCCTGGCCGAGGACGTGGCCGCTCATCGCCGCGCGCAGCTCGGCGGCCGTCGGGCTGCTGCCCAGGCCGAGCCGGCGGTCGAGGGCGTAGAGCGTGAACCGGTAGTGGTGGGTCGGGCCGGGCGGCGGGCACGGACCGCCGTAGCCGAGCCGGCCGAAGTCGTTCCGGCCCTCGGGCGGGGCGTCCGCCGTGCGCGAGATCCCCTCGGCCAGGCCGCCCGACGGCAGCCCGTCGATGTCGAAGGCGACCCAGTGGACAAACGTCCCGCGCGGCGCGTCGGGGTCGTCGACGATCAGGGCGAGCGAGGCCGTCCCGACCGGGGCATCCGCCCAGCTGAGGGCCGGGGAACGGTCGGCCCCGTCGCAGGTGTGGCGCTTCGGGATCGGCGATCCGTCGGCGAAGGCGGGGCTGGTGAGGCTGAAGGTGCTCGTCATGGCTGGCTCCGTGGCGGTCAAGGTCGTGGCACCCGGGCCCGCTCCGGTTCCGGGCCCGATCGGCGGGGCGGTGGAACCGGGCGGCGAGGTGCCGGCAGACGGCGCACTCCCGGTCGCCGGTGGGCCGCCGCAGCCGACCAGGGTGGCGAGCGCGGCGAGGGCGAGAAGCCACCGGCGGCGGGAGATCGCCATGGCGCCAGTATCCACCAGGAGGCCAGCCTCGCCACGTGCCGGCGGTCCCGATTCCGCGGCCCGGATTCCGCGGCCCCGCCGAGCGCTCCTGGTCCCGGCCGGGCCTCTCTCTCCGATACCGGTCGCCTCTCTCCGACACCGGGCGCCCTTGCCGTTTGACGCACCCCGGCCGGCTGCGTACGCTGCGGGTCCCGATGCCGCCATCGCCGCGCAGCGGCCCCGTTTGCCCGTCCGATCACCAGCCCGAGGAACACGTGCAGCCCGGATTCCGCCCTGCCGCCGGCCCGCCCCAGCCTCCGGGGCTTCGCTCGGTCGTCGATCTCGTCCGGACCCGGGTCCTGGATGCCGAGCTGGCGGCCCTCGTCGGGCTCCTGGTCGAGGGCGGGGTGTCCCTCGTCCTCGCCGGCGGCGGGTCGTCCGCGGAGCGGGTGGCCGTCCTCCGTGCCCTCGCCTGGTCGACCGAGGTCGAGGCGCCTGTTCGCGGCCCGAACGGGCCCCCGCCGCTCCGCCTGCTGATCGGCGACCTGGACGCCGGGTCGCCGGACCCGGCGCTGGTCGAGCGCCTGCGCGGTCTCGGCGTGACCGACGGGGCCGGCGCCGGGCTCGCCCTCGGGCTCCAGGCGCGGTCGCTCGAGGAGGTCCTGGCCCGACTTCGGGCCGAGCCGGTCGGCCTGGCCGACGACCAGCTCTCGTTCCTGGGCCTGGTGCTCGTGCTTGTCCCCGGCGAGGGCGGGTCCGGTTCGTCGCGGGTCACGAGCGCGCACTACCTGCGCCCGCTCGCCCGGGACGCCGGTGGTCACGTCCAGCGCCTCGGACCGGCCGTCCTTGCGACCTGGGACTCCGTGCGGGGCGAGTTCGAGCACTTCGCCTGGGGCATCCTGCCCGAGCTGGCCGCCCGGGTCGGGAAGCGGGCGGGCGACCTCGAGCGCGAGCAGGCCCATCGCGCCCGGCACCTGGCCGAGTTCGCAACCTCGTCCGCATCGGCCGGCGGGGGGGCCTGACCGAGCCGGCGGGAAGCTTCGGGCCTCGTCGTCGTACCATGGAGCCGCCCCCGAACCGAACCCCGCCCGACTTCCAGGAGTGCAGCCCCGATGCCGACCGTCGCCGCGTCCGTCTCCGAGCTCCTTGGTCTGCTCGATGGCGTCGTCCATGTCGATGGCGACCAGCTCGTCGTCGACGACGAGCCCGCTCTCCGCGGCCGGGGGATCCGCGACATCGTCTGGACGGCGACGTTCAGCGAGGACGCCGCGACCGTCGAGACGGCCCGCTGGATCGTCTGGGAGGCGAGCCAGGCGCTCGGTGCCCGCTCGGCGAGCATCCACGAGCTGTACATGGCCCGGGCCCGTGGTGAATGGTCGGACCTGACCGTTCCGGCGATCAACCTGCGGGCGCAGACGTTCGACATGGCCCGGGTCGTGTTCGAGACCGCCCGGCACAACGACGGCGCGGCGGTGATCCTCGAACTGGCCCGGAGCGAGCAGACGTACACCTACCAGCGCGTCGGCGAGTACGCGACGAGCGTCCTGGCCGGCGCGATCGCGGCCGACTGGCACGGCCCGGTCTTCATCCAGGGCGACCACTACCAGTTCAACGCGAAGAAGTACGCCGCCGACCCGGAGGCGATGACCGAGGAGATCCGCAAGGCGTGCCGTGACGCGCTCGCGGCCGGCTACCGGAACATCGACATCGACAGCTCGACCCTGGTCGACCTCTCGAAGCCGACGCTCGACGAGCAGCAGCGCGAGAACTACCGCCGGGCGGCCGAGCTGACCGCCCTGATCCGCGAGCTCGAGACCGACGGCGTGACGGTCAGTGTCGGTGGCGAGATCGGCGAGGTGGGCAAGGAGAACTCGACCGAGGGCGAACTGCGCGCCTTCCTCGACGGCTTCCGGCGCGAGCTCGACCGGCTCGCCCCCGGCGCGGTCGGGGTCAGCAAGGTGAGCGTCCAGACGGGGACCTCGCACGGCGGGGTCGTCCTGCCCGACGGGACGGTCGCCCGGGTCGCCGTCGACTTCGGGGTCCACGAGCGCCTGGGCGAGGTGTGCCGGACCGAGTACGGCGTCGCCGGCACCGTCCAGCACGGCGCCTCGACCCTGCCCGACGAGATGTTCCACCGCTTCCGCGAGGTCGGCACGCTCGAGATCCACCTCGCGACCGGGTTCCAGAACATCCTCTACGAGCACCCGGCCTTCCCCGCCGAGCTCCATCGCCAGATCGAGGCCTGGTGCTTCGCCAACGCCGCGGACGAGCGCAAGCCGGACCAGACCGACGCACAGTTCGTGTATGCCACGCGCAAGAAGGCGATCGGGCCGTTCAAGCGGGCGCTCTGGGACCTGGCCACGAAGGACGAGATCCTCGCCACCCAGGCAGAGAAGATCGACTTCCTCTACCGCCAGCTCGGGGTCCCCGGCTCGCGCGCCGTCGTCGAGCGCTACGTCCACCCCGTGGAGCTCCATCGCCCGCTGCCGGAGGCGCTGAAGGCGATCGTGGCCCGCGGCTGACCGGCAGCAGGAACGGGAGTTGGTCGACCGATGAACGAGCAGGCCTCGGCGCCGACGCCGCCTGGCTCGGCGGGCGCCGCCTTCGGGCCCGACTGGAGCGCCGGGCTGCGGCGCGGCTCGGAGACCGAGCTGCGCGCCTGGCTCGAGTTCGCCCTGGCGGCCTGCGATGCCGCCGACGAGCTCGCCCTGCGCCACTATCGGCGTGACATGGTGATCTCGACGAAGCCCGACCACACGTACGTCACCGAGGCCGACCAGGCGATCGAGAGCGCGATCCGCGACCGGCTGGCGGACCGGTTCCCCGACCATGCGATCACCGGCGAGGAGTACGGGGTGGACGTCGCCGGCGCCTCGGTCCGCTGGTACATCGATCCGATCGACGGGACCCACAACTTCATGCGCGGCGTGCCCCTGTTCGGGACGCTGCTCGCGGTCGAGCGCGACGGGGAGCTCCAGGTGGGCGTCCTCTCCGCCCCGGCCCTGGCCGAGCGCTGGTTCGCCTGCCGCGGCGGCGGGGCATGGGCGGTCCACGGCCTCGGCCCGGACGCCGGGCAGGCGCACCGGATCGAGGTGTCGCGGATCGGCGCGCTCGCCGACGCCCAGGTCCTCTATGGCTCGGCCCGGGACGTCGCCGCGAGCGGCAAGGCGCCCGGCTTTCTCGGCCTCCTCGGCGGGGTCTGGCGCGACCGCGGCTTCGGCGACTTCTGGGGCTACTCCCTGGTCGCCGAAGGCGCCGCCGAGGCGATGGTCGAGGTCGACCTGAGCGCCTGGGACCTGGCCGCGCCGACGGTCCTCGTCGAGGAGGCGGGGGGACGGGTCACCGACCTGTCGGGCACCCGCTCGATCCACAACCGGAGCGCCCTGGCCTCGAACGGCCGCCTCCACGACGAGTTCCTGCGGCGACTGCAGGGCGGATAAGCCGGCCGGCGGCCGGCCGCGCCGGCTGGCTCGTCGCGGCCTTCGTCGGCCTGGTCGGGATCGTCGTCGCGGCCGTACTCATCCGCCCGCTCGGGGCGCCGACGGTCGACCCGGACGCGGCCGCGTCGGTCCTCTACTTCGAGCGGCTCGTCGCCGGCCGCCGGCTGGAGGCCTTCGTCCCGAGCACCCCGAAGCCGCTCCTGACGTTGGTCTACGGACTGACCTGGTCGGCGGTCCACGACTGGCGGGCGCTGACCCTGGAGACGCTCGTCGTGTTCGGGTTCGCCGTCGCGCTGGCCGGGGCCTGGCTCTCCCGGGTGGGCCGCTCGGTGATCGAGGGTGCCGGCCGCCAGCGGGTCGCCGCGCTCGCGGCGGGCACGTTTGCCGTGACCGGCCTGATCGCCTCGCCCGACCTCCTGCGCGAGGTGGCACGGGCGAACTCGCTCGTCTGGGCGCTCGCCGGCTGGCTGGTGGCAGCGCATGCCCTCACCGGCCGCCGGGTGCGACCCGGCCTGGCCGGGGCCGCGCTCCTCGCGGCCGGGCTCGCCCGCTTCGAGACGCTCGGGCTCGTCGGTGCCGCCGGCCTGATCCTGCTGGCAAGGACGGCGGCCGCGGTCCGGGGGTCCGGCCGCCCGCTACCTCGCGGCTCGTGGCTCGTCCTCGCCGGCGGCCTCGCCCTGCCGATCGCCGCCCTCCACGACCAGCTGCTGACCGGTGACCCGTTCTTCTGGCTCGGCGTCCCTGCCCGCTACACGGCGCTCTACGTCCCCGGCGCGGTCTCGCTCGGGCCGCTCGACTACGGGCGCCTCCTCGCCGGGCGCTACGTCGCGGAGTGGCCGCTCGTCGCGCTTGCCGGTGTCGGCCTCGCCGTCCTCGCCCGGTCGCGGGGCCGGGTCCCGCTCACCAGCCTGGCCGGGCTGGCCGGGCTCGGGGGAGGCGTCGTCGTCCTGCTCTTCGGGCTGGCGGCCCGCGGCACGTACATCTCGGCCCGGTACTACGAACCGCTCGATCTCGTCCTGCTCGCGGCCGGGTCGATCGGGGTCGGCTGGCTCGCCGGCCTGGCCCTCCGTCCCCGCCGGCCGCGAGCGCGCCGCGTCGGCCAGCGCGAGCCGCTCCTCGCCGCGGCGGCGGTCGGCGCGTTCGCCCTCGTCCTGTCCTGGCCGCCGGCGCCGCTCGCCAGGAGCCTCGAGGGCGAGCTCGACCTCGTCCGGACCGCGAGCGCGAACGTCACGCTCGACCTGCCCAGGCTCGCGGACCTGGTCGGCGGCGAGGCACCGGGCGGTCCGGCAGGCGGTCCGGCAAACGGTCCGGTCGGGGCTCCGCCGGCCGATCCCGGCCGGGCTGTCCTGTTCGTCCCGAGCCTGCTCCGGCCGCGGATCGCGGTCGAGACGGGGGCGTCGCTGGATCGCCTCGGCGACACGTACGTCGCGTTCCAGGCACGCCCGCCCTGGCCGGGTCTCCACGCCGGACAGCGGATCTACCACGAGCGGGCGGCCGACCGTCCGCGGGCGCTCGACGACGCGCTCGAGGCCGACCCGGCACGCCTCGGCCCCGCGACCGCCAGGGTCGAGTTCGCCGACGACGCCCGGGGCGTCCGGATCCTGCTGGTCGTCGGGCCCTGATCGAAGGCCGGGCCCGACGGCACCCGGCCCGCTCAGGCGCCCGCGGCGGCGAGGCTCTGGTCGAGGATCGAGAGCGCCTGGTCGATTTCGGCGGCGGTCGTCACGAGGGGCGGGATGATCCGCACGACGTTCACGTACGTGCCTGCGGTCAGGACGATCAGGTGGCGGGCGAGGGCCTCGGCCTGGACGCGCTTCGTCACCTCCGGGTTCGGCGTCCGGCCGTCGCCCTCGTCGGGCTTGACGAACTCGAGGGCGAGCATCAGCCCGAGCCCGCGCACGTCGCCGATCGTCCGGTACCGGGCCGAGATCGCGCGAAGCCCGGCCAGGAACTGCGCCCCGCGCTGGCGGGCGTTGTCGACGAGCCCCTCCTGCTCGATGACGTCGAGGGTGGCGTTCGCGGCAGCGCACGCGACGACGTTGCCCCCGTATGTCCCGCCGTGGGTGCCCGGGGGGAACTTCTCGAGCAGCGAGCGCCGGGCGATGATCCCCGACAGCGGGAGCCCGGAGGCGATCCCCTTGGCCACGACCAGGATGTCGGGCTCGACCCCCCAGTGCTCGACCGCGAACAGCTTCCCGGTCCGGCCGAAGCCGGTCTGGACCTCGTCGGCGATGAGCAGGATGCCGTGCTGGCGGGTGATCTCGCGCAGGCGGGGCAGGAACGTCGGGGGCGGGACGATATAGCCGCCCTCCCCGAGGACCGGCTCGATGATGATCGCCGCGACGTGCTCGGGGTAGACGTACTGGTGGAAGGTCAGGTCGAGCTGGGCCTCCCAGTCGCAGGTGCACGCCTCGGGTGCGTGCGGCCCGCCCGGGGCCCGGTAGCAGTAGGGGTAGGGCGTGTGGTAGACGGACCCCGGGAGCGGCTCGAAGTGACCGCGGTAGACGTCCTTGGCGGTCGTGAGGGCCATCGTCTGGCCGGTCCGGCCGTGGTAGCCGTAGCGGAAGCCGATGATCACCGGCCGGCCAGTCGCGATCCGGGCGAGCTTCACCGCCGCCTCGACCGCCTCGGCGCCGCTGTTCGAGAGGAACGCCCCCCAGCCCTCGCCGGGCAGGAGGCGGGAGAGCCGCTCGTAGAGCCGGAGACCAGGCTCGTGGTAGACGATGTTCTGCTGGCCGTGGAGGAGCTTTGCGGCCTGGGCCTGGACGGCGGCGACGACCCGGGGGTGGGCGTGGCCGGTGTTCGCCACCCCGATCCCGGACGAGTAGTCGAGATAGCGCTCGCCCTCGGGCGTGACCAGCCACGAGCCCTCGCCGTGATCGACGACGAGGTTCGTGATCCGGCTCCAGACCGGCGGGATGACGGAGCGGTCCGGGAGCGGCGAACCGGGCCCGGACGCACCGGCGGCGGTAGCGGCTGTCTCGATCATGTCGGCCTCCTCGGGCTGGGGTGACGCGAGGGCGTCAGAACGTGGGCGGGGTGTTGATCCAGATCAGGCGCGTCTCGCCCGGCCCGAGCGCCTGGACCCGGTGGGCGAGGGTGGAGGGGAAGGTGAGCGCGTCGCCGGGGCCGAGCTCGTAGTACTCGTCCTCGCCCAGCCAGACCCCAAGCGCGCCGCCGAGCAGGTACATGAACTCCTCCCCGGGATGGGCGTAGTAGCCCTCGCTCGAGGCCCCGGGCTGGAGGACGAAGAGCTGTGACTCGAGCTGCGACGGTGCGTCGGCCAGCTCTTCGATCCGGATGCCGGCGCCTGCCTCGGTGCTCCGGCGGGCGCTGCTGCGGACGAGCCGGCCGGCGGCCAGACCGGGATCGCGGACGAGCTCGGCGACGGTCGTGCCGTAGGCCGCGGTCAGCCGGCGCAGGGTGGCCAGCGAGACGCCGGTGAGCGAGCGCTCGAGCGACGAGACGAACGAGACCGACAGCCCGCTCTGCCCGGCCACCTGGCGGAGGGTCAGCCGACGCGAGAGACGCAGCTCGCGCAGCCGGTGGGCGAGCTGGGCCGGCGCGCCCCCGGGTGGCTCCCCGGGCGGTCGCCCGGCCCGCTCGAGGGCGGGCGCCGGGACCGGCGCGCGGCCTGGTCGGCGGTCGGGATCGGCGTGGCCCGCCCGGCCCGGCCCGACCGCCTGCGGGACGTCGACGAGGCGACGGATCGCGGCGGCGTTCAGGCCCTCGACCCGTCGCCAGCGCCGGATCGCGTGCAGGCGGGCGACGTCGTCCGGGCCGAAGCGGCGCGCCCCGCCGCCCGTCCGGATCGGCCGGACGAGACCCTGGCGCTCCCAGAGCCGGATCGCCGAGGGCGAGACGCCGACCAGCCGGGCCGCCTCCTCGATCCCGACGAACCCGATCAGCACCTCGTCCGGCCCGCAGGCGGGTCCGGACCCGGGCCGGGACGATCGGGCGGCAGGGTTCGGGCCGGCTCCCGTGCTCGCGGTCACCGGGATCACCCCGACCGCGAGCGGCGCTGGGCGAGGGTCGTGACCGCGACCGAGCCGACGGCGATCACGAAGATCAGGGTGCCGATGACGTTCACCTGGACCGGGATCCCGATCCGGGCCTTGGCGTAGATGAACATCGGGAACGTCTGGGTCTTGCCGGCGGTGAAGTTGGTGATCACGAAGTCGTCGATCGAGAGGCTGAAGGCGAGGAGGGCGGCGGCGATGATCCCCGGCAGGATGAGCGGGAAGGTCACCTTCCAGAACGTCTGCCATTCGTTGGCAAAGAGGTCCATGGCCGCCTCTTCGAGGTGCCTGGGGAACCCGGCCAGGCGGGCCCTGACGGTGACCACGACGTAGCTGATGTTGAACATGATGTGGGCGAGCAGGATCGTGAAGAAGTTGAGCGGGAAGAAGGGCGGGCTCCCGATCGAGACGAACATCGTCAGGAGCGAGGCGCCGAGGACGATCTCGGGGGTCGCCATGGGCAGGAAGATCAGCGAATTCGCCGCCCCGCGGCCGCGGAACGAGTAGCGCACGAGGGCGAGGGCGACGAGCGTGCCGAGGATCGTGGCGATGATCGTCGACAGGAAGGCCAGGGCGAGGCTCAGCCAGACCGCGTCGCCGAGCCCGGCGACGCCGAGCGGGTTCAGCCAGTACTTGAGCGTGAAGCCCTGCCAGACGAAGTTGCTCTTGCCGGCCGGGTCGTTGAAGCTGAAGAGGATGATGACCGCCACCGGCAGGAGCAGGTAGATGACCGCCAGGCCGGTGTAGACGAGAAGCAGGTACCGATCGGCCAGGCGGGCCAGGCGCCCGACAGCCGCGCCGCCGGGCCGGCGACGCGCGCTCGCTCGGCCGGCTCCCGGCGCTGCGACCGCTCCATCCACGGGCGCCATCTCAGACCCGCCCCGTCGTCGTGAGCTCTTCGGTCCCCAGGATCCGGGCGTAGACCGTGATCAGGACGAGGATCGCGGCCATCAGGGTGAAGCTGAGGGCCGAGGCGACCGGGTAGTCGTTCTGGGTCAGGAACTTGTTCTGGATGACGTTGCCGATCATCCTCGTGTCGGGGTTGCCCAGGAACTCGGCGTTCACGTAGTCACCGATCGCCGGGATGAACGTCAGCAGCGAGCCGGCGAAGACGCCGGGCAACGAGAGCGGGAACGTCACCCGGATGAACGATTCGGAGACGAGGAACCAGCCGACCGCGCCTCCGATCAGCGCCGCGCCGGCGGCGAGGATCGGCCAGGGCCAGGCGAAGACGATCCCGAGGACCGCCGCCAGGCCTCCGGCGACGAGGGCGCCCGCGATCCCGCCACCCGGTCGCCAGGGACCGGCGTAGAGATCGCGGGCCGCTTCGACGAGCCGGAAGTCCACCTTTTCGACGGCGACGTAGACCGGCAGGGTCATGAACGGGAGGAAGTTGTAGGTGATCCCGGAGATTACCGCGATCGGTGTCGCCAGGAGCCGGAAGTCCTCGGGCAGGAGGCCCAGCTCCTTGATCGGCCCGAGCAGGATCCCGGTGTCGCCGAGGATGATCTTCCAGCTGATCGTGCGCAGCAGGAAGCTGGTGAAGAACGGGGCCACGACCAGGAAGAGGAGGACGTTCTTGTAGCGTCCGCCCTTGAACGCGATCGTGTAGGCCAGCGGGTAGGCGATCAGGAAGGTCAGGACGGTCGCGGCACCGGCGTACACGATCGAGCGCAGGTACTGCGGCGCGAACTGGTCGATCGCCTCGGTGTAGTTCGTGTAGTTGGCCAGGGAGAAGGTGAAGCCCTTCTCGAGCGAACCGCTCCAGAAGCTGGCCACGAACATCTGGAAGGCCGGGTAGACATAGAAGACGAGCAGCCAGAGGATGCCCGGCGCGAGCAGCGCGTAGGGGGCGATCCAGCGGTGGCGCTTGAGGAGCGTGCCCATCCCGGTCCCTGCCGTCTCCGTGGCGCGCGGTTCAGCCGACGCCGAGGACCTTGGCGAACTGCTCGTTGAAGTAGGCCTCGTCCTCCTCGCTCAGCGGGCCGAACACCCGGAGCCGGGCGAGGATGTCGTCGGGCGGGAAGATGAGCGGGTTCTTGGCGATCTCGGGGTCGAGCGCCTTCATCGCCTCGTCGGCCCCCTTGACCGGGCAGATGTAGTTGACGTACGCCTCGACCTCGGCCGCGATCTCGGGCTGATAGAAGAAGTCGATCAGCAGCTCGGCGGTCCCCTTGTGGGCGGCGCCCTTGGGGATCATCGAGTTGTCGGTCCAGAGCATCCCGCCCTCGGAGCCGACGGCGAACTTCAGGGTCGGCTTGTCGACGAGCGCCTGGACCATGTCGCCGGACCAGGCCATGGCCAGGACCGCGTCCCCGGCCTTGAGATCCTCGGCGTACGAGTTTCCCTTCAGGTCCCGGACGATCCCCTCCTTCTTCGCCTTCTGGAGGGCGGCGACCGCCTTGTCGGCGTCGGCCCGGGTCGGGTTCGTGGGGTCGAGCCCCAGGTAGAGCATCGCCAGCCCGATCGTGTCGCGCATCTCGGTCAGGTACTCGGTCTTGCCCTTCCAGCGCGGGTCCGGGGTGAAGAAGGCGCTCAGGCTCGTCAGCTCCCCGGTGACCGTCGGGTCGTAGCCGATCCCGGTCATCCCCGACTGCCAGGGCGCGTGGTGCTTCATCTCCGGGTCCCAGGCCAGGCCCTTGTAGACGTCCTTGATGTTGGCCGTGAAGTTCGGCATGTTGGCCAGGTTGAACTCCTCGACCCAGCCCAGGCGGACGAGCTTGGAGGCCATCCAGTCGGTCAGGGTGACGACGTCCCAGCCGGTGTCCTGGCCGGCCTCGAGAGCCGGCTTGATCGTCCCGAAGAAGCTCTGGTTGTCCTCGATCACCTCCTGGTAGTTCACCTTCGTGCCGTACTTGGCGGTGAACTTGTCGAGGGTCGGGTGCTTCGTCTGGTCGTTCGCGTCGACGTCGATGTAGTAGGTCCAGTTCGCCCAGTTCACCTCGGCCGAGGGAGTCGCGGCGGCCTCGGCGCTGGCCGTGGCGGACGGCTCGGCGCTGGCCGTGGCGGGGGCGGCCGATTCGCTCGCGCTCGGCGCCTGGGTGGCCGTGCCGCCGGTGCCGCAGGCCGAGAGGAAGGCCGCAAAGCCGGCCATCGTCCCTCCGGCGAGGAGCTGGCGGCGGCTGATCGCCGGCAGGCCCCTGGTCGTCCCGTTGTCGCTCACCGAACTCCTCCTCGTGCTGTTCCGCCGATCGGGCGGGATCTGACCGGACACCTGGTTGGCTAGAGACCGGATTCCTCTGGAGATGCCGACGGCCCGGCCTCGGAGGCCGGCTCGTCGGGCACGACGAAGCTGTGCTCCGGCGACCAGGTCAGCTGCACCTCCTCGCCGGGGGCCCACATCTCGGCCCGCGTCGCGCGCTCCACGTTCTGCTCGTAGACGGTGACCCGCTTGCCGTCGCGCAGCTCGACGACGTACTGGGTGCTGACCCCGAGATACGAGGCGTCGCGGATCACCCCCTGGAGCCGGTTCGCGCGGGCCGGGCTCTCGGCCGTCAGCTCGAGGAGCCGGATCTTCTCGGGTCGGACGCCGAGCGAGAGCCGACCCGTCAGGCCCTCGACGAGCGAGCGCGGCGCCCGGACGACGGTGCCGTCCTCGAGGCGGAAGACGGCGAGGTTGTCGGCCGTTCCCTCCGGCCGGGCGGGCAGGAGGTTGCTGACGCCCAGGAAGCCGGCCACGAACCGGGTCGCGGGCCGCTCGTAGAGCGACTCGGGGTCGCCCAGCTGCTCGTACCGGCCGCGGTTCATGACCGCGATCCGGTTCGACATCGTCATCGCCTCCTCCTGGTCGTGGGTCACGTACACGAACGTGATCCCGACCTCCATCTGGATCCGCTTCAGCTCGAGCTGCATCTGCTTGCGCAGCTTCAGGTCGAGCGCGCCGAGCGGCTCGTCGAGGAGGAGGACGGCGGGCCGGTTGATCAGCGCCCGGGCGAGTGCGACGCGCTGGGCCTGGCCACCGGAGATCTGGTTCGGCTTGCGCTCCTCGTAGCCGGGCAGTTCGACGAGCCGGAGCATCTCGCTCACCCGGCTCCTGATCTCGTCGCCCCGGACGCCCCGCCGGCGCAGGCCGAAGGCGACGTTCTCGAAGATCGTCAGGTGGGGGAAGAGGGCGTAGTTCTGGAAGACGGTGTTCACGTTCCGCCGGTACGGCGGCAGCCAGGTGACGTCCTCGCCCTGGAGCTCGATCAGCCCCGAGGTCGGCTCCTCGAACCCGCCGATCATCCGCAGGGTCGTCGTCTTGCCGCAGCCGGAGGGTCCGAGGAGCGAGAAGAACTCGCCGTGCCGGACCTCGAGATTGATGTGGTCAACCGCCACCACCTCGCCGAAGGTCCTGGTTACGTCGACGAGCCGGACGTCGATATCGGGCACGGCTGGTGCGTACTCCTCGGGCTGCGGGCCCGGCCTCGGCCGGGGATCGGGTGGTTGCCTGGGGACCGGCCCTGTACGGCAACCGTGCGGCGTTGCAGTAGCGGTGCGCGGAGGATAGGGCGCGCCGAAAGCGGATGTCAAGATGATGGTCCGGATTCGTTCCTCGTGCGGAATGGGAGGGATCGCTTCGAAATCCGCAGCCCGCGGCGCGTCCCGGCGGATCCCCCGCCGGGACCGCAGCCGGCGCGGTGCGGCGGCCGGGGTCGGCCGGCGGCGCTTGCGGCCGAGCCGGGGTACGATCTGGGCGGCGATCGCCGAGGAAGCCCGGTTCGCGAGCCGCGGACCGGGCCGTACCCCGGCCGACGTCGTGACCACCGCCCGAGGAGCCAGAGTCGATGATCACCCTCACCGAGGCCGCCGTCTACGAAGCGCTGCGGACTGTCCACGAGCCCGAGCTCGGCGGCGACCTCGTGTCGCGCAACATGGTCAAGGATCTCTCGGTCGACGGCTCGCGGGTCGCCTTCACGATCGAGCTGACGACACCGGCCTGTCCGCTCAAGGACGAGATCGAGGAGAACGTCCGCCAGGTCCTGCGGCCGCTGGGCGCCGAGACGATCGAGATCAGCTGGGGGGCGATCGTCCGGCGGGCAGCCCCTGCCCAGCCCCAGCAGCTCGTGCCGGGGGTCAAGAACCTGATCGCGGTGGCCTCGGGCAAGGGCGGCGTGGGCAAGAGCACCGTCAGCGTCAACCTCGCCGTCGCCCTTGCCCAGACCGGGGCGTCGGTCGGACTGCTCGACGCGGACATCACCGGGCCGAACATCCCGCTCATGATGGGCGTCGAGGGCCAGCCGGTGGCCAGTCCGAGCGGCAGGATCATGCCCCTCGAGCGCTACGGGGTGAAGGTGATCTCGATCCAGTTCTTCGTTCCCGAGGGCCAGCCGGTCGTCTGGCGCGGGCCGCTCGTGGGTGGCGCGATCCAGCAGTTCCTGCGCGACGTGGAGTGGGGCGAGCTCGACTACCTCGTGATCGACCTGCCGCCGGGCACCTCCGACGCCCAGCTGACGCTCGCCCAGTCGGTGCCGATCAGCGGCACGGTCCTGGTCACGACCCCCCAGGAGGTGTCCCTGCTCGACGTGACCAAGGCCCTGGCGATGCTCGAGCGGATGAACGTGCCGGTGATCGGCGTGGTCGAGAACATGAGCGGCTTCGTGTGCGCCCACTGCGGCGAGGTGACCGAGATCTTCGGCCGCGGCGGTGGCGAGCGCTTCGCCCGCGAGCATCGGATCGAGTACCTCGGCGGCATCCCCCTCGACGTCACCGTGCGCCAGGGCGGGGATGCCGGCGTCCCGGTCGTCGCCCAGCGCGAGCCCGGGCCGGCCGCCCAGGCCCTGAAGGCGCTGGCCGGGACGGTCGCTGCCCGGATGAGCGTCCGGGCGATGGCCAACCAGCAGCCGGTCCTGTCGATCTCCTGACCAACCGCCGGCGCCGAGCGCGGACCGCGCCGGGGGCGGACCGCGCGCGGGGGGGTGGGCCGCGCTCGGGTGAGCCGGCCCCGGAGATCGGGCAGCTAGCCGCCGCTGATCACACCCTCGGCACCGAGCCGGTGGAGCTGCGACTGGGCCGCGTCGAGGTGGGCCGCCGCGATCCCGAACAGGCGCCGGATCAGGACCCGGGCCTCGGCCGATCCGCTGGCCAGGAGGTCGAGAACCTGCTCGGACGGGAGCTCGATCAGCTCGACCTCGCCGACCGCCCGCCCGGTCGTCAGCGAGGTCGCGTCGTCGCGCAGGGTCGACCAGCCGAGCGTCTCACCGGGGCCGAGGGTCTGGACGATGATCGAGCGCTCGCCCTCCGCCGCCCGGAGCGCGAGGTGGCCGGAGAGGATCGCGTACATCGAGCGGGCCGGCTGGCCCTGCTCGAAGAGAACCTCGCCGTCGGCCAGGTGGCGGCGCCGCGCGCTCGCGGCGAGCGGCGCAAGGAGCCGGGCCGGCAGACCACGGAAGAGCTCGAGCCGGGCGAGCTCTTCGACCGGGACGGGATCGTCGTTCATCGTGCCTCCTCGCGGGTCGCGGGCTGCGCCGGGCTCGTCGGGGTCGCCGACCGGGAGCGGGACCGGGACCGGGAGCCGGGCTCGATCCCGCTCAGGGTACCTCCCTCGCCGGGCGGCAGCTCGCCCGCTGCGAGGCGGAGCCGCTCGAGCAGGACCGCCGCGGCCAGGAGCGCCGCCCGGCTCCGGCCCTGGGCACCGCCGAGGAAGGCGAGTCGCCGCTCGTGGTGCGCTTCGAGCGGGGTGACGAGGGCGATCTCGACCGCGGTGTCGTCGCCGTGGGCCACGATCCCCAGGGCGATCCCGACGTCGCTCCCGCCCCGGGCCCGGGCGTCGCGGGCGAGCCGGTCGAGCGCCCGCGCCCTGTCCCGTTCGAGTCCGGCGGCAGGGCTGTCGTCGGCGATCGCCTCGCTCAGGCGCAGTCGCGGGCTGCCGCCGAGGAGCGCGGCCAGCGTGCCGCCCGTCCCGACCTCGGCCGTGGCGAGCGTCCAGTCGAGCGCCTCGAGGCGCCGACCGATCGCCTCCGGCCAGGTCTCGGCGTTGCGGCCCCAGGTGTATCGTCCGACGGCCCGCAGGACGAGCGCCTCCGCCTCGGCCACGAGCTCCGCTGCGCTTCGTGCCGGGCGCCCCTCGGCCGGCGGCTGGTCGACGGCCGAGATCCGCACGTCGACCGCGTCGGCCCGGGCGTACGTGGCGACGACCGGGTTCGCCCGCCGCAGGAGCTCCTCGCCCAGGAGCTGGGCGACCTGCGACTCGCCGATCCCGGCCAGGCGGTAGGTCCGGGTGACCTGGTCCCGGCCGAAGCCGCGCTGGCGAAGGCGAGCCAGGACGGCCTCGTGCCACAGCGCGCGCATCTCCCGGGGCGGGCCGGGCAGGGTGACGATCAGCTGCCCACCCGGGCGTTCGACCCACCAGCCCGGGGCGGTGCCGAGCGGGTTGGGGATCGAGCGGGCGGACGGGATCAGCCAGGCCTGCTTGAGGTTCAGCTCGGGGAAGGGCAGGCCCCGGCGGTCCCACAGCCCGCGCAGCCAGGCCTCCAGGCCCGGATCGACGACCGGCGTCTCGCCGCACACGGCCGCGACCGCCTCGCGGGTCAGATCGTCGGGCGTCGGTCCGAGACCGCCGGTCGAGACGACGAGGTCGGCCCGGGTGAGCGCCTCGACGAAGGCGTCCCGGACAAGCTCGAGGTCGTCGGGCAGGGCACTCATCCGGACGACCCGCACCCCGGCCTCGGTCAGCGAGCGGGCGAGCTCGCCGCTGTTCGTGTCGCGGGTCTCGCCGGTCGTCAGCTCGCTGCCGATCGCGAGCAGCTCGGCGGACAGGATCGGCCCGACGACCGGGCCCCGGCCAGGGTCCGCGGTCCGGCGCGGGTCACGACCGGGGGGCGTCTCCATCCGTCGAGAGTAGCGGACCGGAGGCGTCGGGGGGCGCTCGGGATCGAGCCGCCCCGGCCAGGACCGCTGCCCGGTCGGGTACGCTACAGGGGACTCGTTGCGGTCCCGACCCCCACGGTGACGGGAGGACAACCGATGGCAGACCTCGAGCGAAGCGGTTACGGCGAGTTCGACCGACTCCTCGCCCTCGTGCGCCGGACGCGGGAGGTGCTCGACGTCCTGATCGGACAGGGTGAGCTGCCGGCCGGCGGCGCCGACTACCTGGCCGGCGCGACGCTGCCCCATCTCGAGCATGTCGAGGCCGGCTTCCGGGGCTGGCTGCGGGCGAGCGAGGCCGACCTGGCCGAGCTCCAGTACCTCGTCCTCCAGGCGGCCGAGCTGCGGATCGCACCGCCGCGCTCGCCCGCCGAGCGTCGGGCGGCCGCCGCCGAGGCGGCCCTCGAGAGCGCGATTTCACGCCGCCCGCAGGCCCCGCTCCGCCGCGCTGACGCGTGGACCCTGCTCGGCCTGGCCCACACCCGGCTCGTGCTCGCGTTCATGCCCCGCCTGCCCGAGGACGAGGTGCGCTATCCCGCCGGCCGGCGGACGTACGCCGACATCGCGGTCCCTCGCGGCCCGGCCGAGCTGATGGACCGGATCGAGGAGCTCGAGCGCGAGCTCTGGCGGGTCGCCAGCGGGCGGCGCCCGCGCCCGCTCGACCCCGGCTTCCGAAGGACGTACGGTTTCTTCGATGCCGCCGATCGTCTCGGCGGCCGGACATTCGGCAGGCTGAGCTGACGCTCGTCCCCGTCTGCAGGCAAGCGGGCGGGTGACGGTCGTCCTCCCGGCGGGCTATCATCGTTCGTGCCCCCAGTCGTGCCATCGGAGGCTGAGCCCTGAACGAGACGACGCCACCCGGCGACGCGCCGGGCGAGTCCGGGACGAACCCGCCGCCAGGCGACGACACGACGCCGCGGGGTGTCGTCGAGCAGCTGCGGCGGGTGATCCGGGCCGTCCGTCGCCTGGCCGAGGCCCACCTCGGGCTGGCCAGGGCGGAGCTCGGCGCGATCGCCGAGGACGCGACCGCGGTCGGCCTCGCGCTCGGGCTCGCGGCGGGCTGCCTCGTCTTCGTCGGCCTCCTCGTCCCGGTCGGGCTGACCCTGTTCGTCGGGGAGTGGCTGTTCGGCTCGCTCGGCTGGGGGGTCCTGCTCGGGACCGAGCTTGCGCTCGCGCTCGCGGTCGTCCTCGTCCTCGACGCGCTCGAGGTGCCCTGGCCGGTCCTCGTCGCCCGGATGGCGGCGGCGCTCGGGGTCGGGATCGTGGTTGCCCTCCTGCTCGGCCTGGCCGCGACGAACGCCGGCTGGGCGGCCCTGGGCGATCTCCTTCTGCCCGGCGTGGCCCGGTCCGACCGTCCGCTGGTGACCGCCGTCGTGGTCGCGGTCGTCGGCGGGGGGATCGTCGGCGCGCTCGTGGCCGGGCTGCGTGCCGCCCACGAGCGGGCCCGGGCGAGCGTCGCCGGGCTGATCGGCGGGGCGCTCGTCGGGCTCATCGTCGGCGCGTTCAGCGCGATCTCGTTCACTCCCGAGGTCGGAACCGCGATCGGGCTGGCTGTCTTCCTTGCCCTCTGGCCGGTCCTCTCCGGCCTCGAGCTGCGCGGCTTCGACCCGGGCGCACTCAAGGCCCGCTTCTACCCGAGCATGACGATCAAGACCGCGCAGGAGACCCTGGCATGGCTTCAAGGCACGATCGAACGGATGCTGCCCGGCAGGAAGTCCTGACCGCCCGAGCCGAGCTGGCCGGCGAGCTCGAGCGCCTCGAGGCGGCCACCCGGGCGGCCCTCGACATCAGGGCGAAGGTGCGCCGCCACCCCGGCCGGACCGCGGCCGCGGCGGGGATTGCCTCGTTCGTCGCCGTCGGAGGCCCCCGACGCGCCTGGCGCGGCATCCGCCGGCTGGTTCGAGGGGCGCCACCGGCCTATCCCGCGAGCCTCCTGCCCGCCGAGGTCGAGAAGGTCGTCCGCTCCCTGGGCGAGGACGGGGAGAGGGTGCGCGGGGTGATCGAGCGGGGGTTCGCCGCCTACCTCCAGGAGCACAAGGAGGCTCGTCGCCCGTTCTGGCGGGAGATCCTCGTCGGCGGCCTCGCCCGGCCGGTCGGGAGCCGGCTCGCCCGCCTCGCCGCGCGGCGCCTGCTCGAGCCCGACCCGGAGCGATACCTCGACTGGCTGGGGCGGATCCGCGCCCGGGGGGCCGGGCAGCGGGCGGCGCGTCGTGACTCAGGGCTGACCGCGGAACAGGCACCGGCGCAGCCGTCGGCGGGCTCGCCCGGGTCGGAGGAGCGGACCGGGTAGACTCATCGCCGGGCAATCGCTCCAAAGGCTGCGGAACCTGTCAACCCAGGTGAGACACCAGCCTCGTTCGATTACTGAGTCGGCACCTCCTTCGTGGCGGGTGGGTTGATCCAGACCGCGCCCGGCAGCTCAGGCGGCCTGGGCGGTCGACGAACGAAGCGCTCGGGATGGGCCGCGTAGGCGTCGGCGAGGACGCCGGCTCGCGCCTGCTCCTCGTCGGAGAGCGCACGGGCCGGTCCGGACCGCGGCCGACGCTCGGCCGGCGGCTTCGGGCTCCGGTGCCGGTAGGCGGTCGCCCGGCTCGCCCCGAGCGCTCGGCAGGTCGGGGGACCGTGATCGCCCGCTGCCGCCGCTGCATCTCACCGGGCAGCATCGGGACCGATGGAGCATCTTTCACGGACACCTGGCATCAGTCAAGCTGCTTCTAGGGCGGGGCCCCCGCCAGCCGGGTGATGCGGCTGCGCGAACACCGAATCCGCGGTGACCGTGCGATTCGGGCGCAATCAGGGTGTATAGGCATATGGAAGCAGATGTCGGCGTGGACGAGTCCGTTGACATGCGCTACGAACGCGCCTACGGCCGGTTTGCGAAGGACGTCTTCCGGTTTGCCCTCGCCTGGACGAACGATTGGGCTACCGCGGAGGACTTGACGCAGGAGGCCTACCTACGACTCTGGAATCACCGAGCATCCATCGACTGGGAGCGGCCGATCCTTGGATGGCTGCTCGTCACGACGCGGCGATTGGCCAACAATCGATTCAGGTCGCTGCACCCGCGCCTCACAGCTGCGGGGTCGGCTCGTCAGGGGGACGAGTCCGTGTCCGCTCGCTGGCTCGACGTGCGCCACGCCCTCGAAAGCTTGACCTCACTCGAGCGTGCGGCCTTGATCATGACCGCAGTTGAGGGATGGTCGTATGCCGAGGCGGCCGATGTCCTGCAGACTACCGAGGGCGCTCTCAGGGCTGCCGTGAGTCGGGCGCGCCAGAAGTTGGAGGTTGCCTGATGTCTGACTCGCGGACTCAGCAGATTCTGAATGAATGGCGCTCGGTGGCGGATGCGGTTGTCATGTCGCCAGCGCCCCCAAGGCCGCGGTCAACAGCAGCCCCGATCGGTATCGCGTTGACGGCGGTATCGCTTGTCGTCATCGTCGTCGCCCTTTCGATCCGCGGCCATGGGATGAGTCCCCAGGGACCCGCTGCGGGCGGCCCAGGCTCCACTCCCGCGACGGCTGCCTCGAGCGTACTGCCGGTCGCCACCCGAAGCCCGACTGAAGATGCCTCCTCCCAAGAACTCGACGTGGCGTGCGTTGCCAGCCAATTCGTTCTGGGCAAGACGACCAATGCTCCGGGTTTCGGCACGCTCGGCACGGCCTCCAACTTCGTCACCCAGCAGCTCCAGAATGTCGGCGACCGCTGCCACTTCAACTTGCCCCCGACGGTCGACGTGGCGACTGCCACCGGGCCATTCGAGCCAGTGTCTGCCGTCAATGCGGGAACACGCTCCTCCTTCGACGTCGCTCCCGGAGCATCTCTGTCGATGGTGATTGGCGCGTGGTGGCAGCTCCCACGCGAGCCAGGAGGCACCCCGACGGCCCCGCCATGCGGCGACCCCATCAGGAACGTGACTCGGGTCAGGATCCCGCTCGAGTCAGGCGGCGTCGAGATCGCCCTGGGGACAACCTGGTACGAGGTCTGCGCGTCTCCCCCGCACGTTTCGCTGACCCTGGAGCCCTAGGTCTAGCTGGCCTGAAAATGCCAGTCAGGCCGCGGTCTCAAGGGTGACCCTGCAGCCGAGGGCTTCGAGACGGCGGACCGAGCGACGCACGGTCGCTTGGCGGTCACGCTCATCGAACCAGTTGGACCCGAGATCCTCGTAGGTGGCCCCGTCACGGAGCAGGTGGTAGAGGGCGACGAGGATCGTGTGGCCGACCGCCACGGCGGCCCGCCGGGCACCCCGTCGGGCGGCGATCCGGCGGTACTGGGCGGCGAGGTACGTGTCGAGGACGCGCGGGTGGTGCTGATCGTCTGCTGGCTCTTGGCCTCGCTCCGCAGGTGGAGTGTCCACTAGTCACGCTTGGTGGCCAGGGTCGGGCCGTCGGATAGACTGGGTGCCTTGGTGGTGGACCGTGGCATGGCTCAGGGCCTCAGAGAGCGGAAACGAACTGCCAGGGTTGCCCGTCCAATGCCCTGTGCATAAGCCCTCCACCGAGCTATACGCGCCTCATAAGCGCAAAACCATGGGCGAGTGGCGGAATGGCAGACGCGCCGGCCTTAGGAGCCGGTGCCGCGCGAGCGGCGTGTCGGTTCGACCCCGACCTCGCCCACCAGCTCCTGAACTTCCCCTGGCTGTCAGACGTGGGGTCGAGGTCATCTGCCCTCGGCCGTGAACCGCTGGCAGGATGCCGAGGCTCCGGGGACTCGACGTCCGGATCGACCAGGTTGTCCCGGGCCGGCGGAACGTCGTCGCCGTGCGGCGGGCCCACGGTGGCGGCCGGTCCCTCTTCCTGAACGCCCACACGGACACCGTTGGCGGCGAGGGCCCGGCCGTCTTCGTCCCTGACGTCTCGGGCGGCGCCCTCCGCGGTCGCGACGGGTCGGCAGCGTCGGTCCGCTTCTGGACGGACGCCGCGCTCCGCTGCGGGGACTCCGACGGTCGTTCTCGGGCCAGGTGGCGGCGGCCCGCACAGCGACCGCGACTGGGTCTCGATCGACGACCTGGTGGCCTGCGCGGGCGCCCTGCGTGATGCTGCCCGGACGTGGTGCAATCGCGGACGATGACGCAGCACGTCGGGATCCTGCTCTTCGACGATGTCGAGGTCCCTGACTTCGCCGGCCCGTTCGAGGTCTTCTCGACCGCTTCCCGGATCGTTGAGCGGTCCGGGGCGCCGCGTCCCTTCGACGTCTTCACGGTCACGGCCGAGTCGTCCGTCCGCGCCCGGCACGGCCTCGCCGTCGTGCCAACGCACCGCATCGGCGAGGAGCCACCGATCGACGTTCTGGTCGTCCCGGGCGGCGTCGTCACCGCCGTGCTCCGCCACCCGCCGACGATCGAGTGGATCGCCGACCGGGCCCCGTCGAGTCGCCTGGCGTCGAGCGTCTGCACGGGCGCCTTCCTGTTGGCCGAGGCGGGTCTACTCCACGGCCGGCCCGCCACCACGCACTGGGAGAGACCTGGACGACCTGGCGGCCGCCTATCCTCGAGTCGCCGTGCGACGCGGTGTGCGGTTCGTCGATGACGGGGACCTAATCACGTCTGCCGGGATCAGCGCCGGGATCGAGATGAGCCTCCACGTGGTCGGTCGGCTCCTGGGCGTCGACTGGGCCCGGCGAACCGCCCGCCAGATGGAGTGCCGCCCGGGCGGAGTCCTCGACGGTTGAGTGCCCGACCCGGTCGGGTGCATTCCGTCGCGCAAGGTTCCGGCTACGAGCGGCGCGTGGTGCCGCAAGATCGGCCTGATCTCCACGTAGGCAATCGTCGGTGGTCTGGTTCACGACGGGTGTTGGAGGGCAGCAACGGTTCGTGCACGCTGCCCCCGCTGACGGATCCCGTGTGGCGCGGTCGCGACCCGTACGCCGGCCCCGGTCCGGGCGGCACCCTATAATCGCCCGGCAATGAACGTCACCACCACCCCTGCCCCGAAGAGTTCCGTCCTGCTCGAAGTCGAGCTTCCGCCCGAGCGGCTCGCGCACGCCGTCGACGAGGCAGTCCGTCGCCTCTCGCGCCGGACGAAGGTTGCCGGCTTCCGGCCCGGCAAGGCGCCCCGGTTCATGCTCGAGCGCGTCCTCGGGCCCTCGGCCGTCCTCGACGAGGCGGTCGAGCAGCTCGTCGAGGATGCCTACCGCGAGGCGATCCTGGGCTCGACGATCATCCCCCTGGCGAGCCCCGAGGTCGAGATCGTCCAGGCCGAGGAGGGCAAGCCGGTCATCTTCAAGGCGACGATCCCGGTTCGGCCCGAGGTCACCCTGGGCGACTACCGCAACTTCAACTTCCGGCCCGAGCTCGAGACGATCGACGACCAGAAGGTCGAGCAGGTGATCGGCGAGCTGCGCGACGAGTACGCGACGCTCGTCCCGGTCGAGGAGCGCGGCGCCCGGACCGGCGACTACGCGGTGATCGCCTACGTCGGCACCCGCGACGGCGTCCCGTTCGAGGGCGGTTCGACCGACCGGATGCCGCTGATCATCGGCGACGAGCGCCTGATCCCGGGCTTCGAGGAGCACCTCGTCGGGCTCCGGGTCGGCGAGCGGGTCGAGTTCGACCTCGCCTTCCCGGCCGACTACCCGGACGAGGACCTGGCCGGCCAGGTCGCCCACTTCGCGGTCGAGCTCAAGGAGCTGCGCGAGAAGGTCCTGCCCGAGCTCGATGACGAGTTCGCGCGCTCGATGGGCCGGTTCGAGGACCTTGCCGCGCTGCGCGCCGAGATCCGCGCCCGCCTCGAGCGCAACGCCCTCGACCGCGCCCGCCACGAATTCGCCGACCGGATCATCGAGTATGCCGTGGCCAATGCGACCCTCGAGCTGCCGGACGTGCTCGTCGACCAGGAGGTCGAGGTGATGCACGACGAGTTCCGCTCGAGCCTCGCCCGCCAGGGGATCTCCGAGCAGGCCTGGCTGAAGGTCACCGGCAAGACCGAGGCGGACCTCCACGCCGAGTTCCGGCCGCGCGCCGAGCACCGCGTCAAGGTCCTCCTCGTCCTCTCGAAGATCGCCGAGGCCGAAGGCGTCGGGGTCAGCGACGAGGAACTCGAAGCCGAGCTCGGTCGAGCCCGCGAGCGCTACGGCGACGACCAGCGGCTCCTGCGCTACCTCGAGTCCGAGCGCGGCCGCTCGTTCGTGCGCAGCACGCTCCGGCGGACGAAGCTCGTCGAGAAGCTCGTCGACGAATGGCTCGCCGCCCATCCCGACCATCCGGCCCTGCCCCACGCCGACGCCGAGACACCGGTCGGTGGCGAGGGCGACATCGCCAGTGCCGCGGCAGTCGGGGCGACCGACCCGGCCGCCGTCCCCCCCGCCGAAACCCCTGCCGGCTGAGCCGGCCGCCTCCGTCTGCCACAGGGAGACCAACCATGCTCGTACCGATGGTCATCGAATCCTCCAGCCGGGGGGAGCGCGCGTACGACATCTACTCGCGCCTGCTGAAGGAACGGATCATCTTCCTCGGTGACGCGATCGAGGATCACGTCGCGAACCTCGTGATCGCCCAGCTCCTGTTCCTCGAATCGGAGGATCCGGAGAAGGACATCAGCCTGTACATCAACTCGCCCGGCGGGGTCGTCACCGCCGGCCTGGCGATCTACGACACGATGCAGTACGTCCGGGCGCCGGTCAGCACGATCTGCATCGGGATGGCCGCGAGCATGGCCGCCGTCCTGCTGGCGGCCGGGACGAAGGGCAAGCGCTACGCCCTGCCGAACAGCCGGATCATGATCCACCAGGGCTCCGGGGGCTACCGGGGCAACGCGCCCGACGCGTTCATCCAGGTCAAGGAGTGGGAGCATCTCGTCCGGGTGAACCACGAGATCCTCGCCCGCCATACCGGCCAGCCGCTCGAGAAGATCGTCAAGGACACCGAGCGGGACTATTTCATGTCTCCCGAGCAGGCCCGTGACTATGGCATCATCGACCAGGTCTACTCGGTGACCGGGGAATCGCTGATCGCCCAGGCCCACGACGCCGGCCAGGCCGGTGGAGCAGGACCCGCGACCGGCGAGACCGGCGACGAGGGATCGAAGCCCTCGCCGGCCGAGTAGGTGATGATGACGGCGCTCCGCCCGGCCGTGGCGGAGCGGCCAGGACGACGGTGCGGCCGCGAAGCGATAGGACATCGGGCGTGACGACGACGACCAAGGGCCCCAAGGTCCCGTACCGCTGCAGCTTCTGCGGCAAGAGCCAGGAGCAGGTCCGCAAGCTGATCGCCGGGCAGGGCGTCTACATCTGCGACGAGTGCATCAACCTCTGCCAGGAGATCATCGACGAGGAGATCGCCGAGGCGCCGCGGGCGAAGCCGGCGGCGACGAAGCTGCCGAACCCGCGCCAGATCAAGGCCGCCCTCGACCAGTACGTGATCAGCCAGGAGCGGGCCAAGAAGGTCCTCTCGGTCGCCGTCTACAACCACTACAAGCGGGTCAACGCCGGCCACGCGATCGACGAGGTCGAGCTCCAGAAGTCGAACGTGCTCCTCGTCGGACCAACCGGGAGCGGCAAGACCCTGCTCGCCCAGACGCTCGCCCGGGTCCTCGACGTCCCGTTCTGCATCGCCGACGCGACCTCGCTGACCGAGGCGGGCTACGTCGGCGAGGACGTCGAGAACATCCTCCTGCGGCTCATCCAGGCCGCCGACTTCGACGTCGCCCGTGCCCAGCGCGGGATCATCTACATCGACGAGATCGACAAGATCGCGCGCAAGGCGGACAACCCCTCGATCACCCGGGACGTCTCGGGCGAGGGAGTGCAGCAGGCCCTGCTCAAGATCCTCGAGGGGACCGTGGCCAACGTCCCGCCCCAGGGCGGGCGCAAGCACCCGCACCAGGACTTCATCCAGATCGACACGACGAACATCCTGTTCATCTGCGGCGGCGCCTTCGACGGCCTCGAGAAGATCGTCGAGGAGCGGGTCGGCCGGCGCGGGATCGGGTTCGGGTCGGAGTCGCAGATGGACCGCACCGAGCGGGCGCGGATCCTCGAGCGCCTGATGCCCGAGGACCTGCTGAAGTTCGGGCTGATCCCCGAGTTCGTCGGCCGCCTGCCGGTCGTCGTCACCCTCTCGTCGCTCACGGCCGCCGACCTGGTCCGGATCCTGATCGAGCCGAAGAACGCGATCACCCGCCAGTTCCAGAAGTTCCTCCAGCTCGACAAGGTCGAGCTCGTCTTCACCGAGGGGGCGCTCCAGGCGGCGGCCGACGTCGCCCTCGAGCGCAAGACCGGCGCCCGCGCCCTGCGCTCGATCGTCGAGGAAGCGCTCCTCGAAGTGATGTACGACATCCCGGAGCGGACCGACATCCGCAAGTGCATCATCACCGAGGAGACGATCCGGGCTGGCCGCCCGCCGCTCCTGCTCACGAAGTCCGAGGTCGAGAGCGGCGTCGACGAGACGAACTACGAGGGGTGGCTCGCCGAGCGCGGCGCCTCCGCCTGAGCGGCCGGCCCCGCCTGCTCAGGCCGGGTCGGATTCGTCGCCCACTTCGGAGGCTTCGCCCCGTCCGGCCCCGGCCTCGGGCTCCCCAGCCTCGCCCCCCGGCTCGCCTGCGGCCTGCTGGAGCCGGTCCTCGGCCAGGACGCGGCGGAGGACCTTGCCGATGAACGTGCGGGGCAGCTCGGTCCGGAACTCGACCGCCGCGGGGACCTTGTAGCGGGCCAGGTTCTCGCGGCAGTAGGCGAGGATCTCGGCCTCGCCGAGCGACGCCCCGGGCTCGAGCACGACGTACGCCCGCGGAACCTCGCCCAGGCGCTCGTCGGGCTGGCCCACGACGGCCGCCTCGGCGATCGCCGGGTGGGCGATCAGGACCTCCTCGACCTCGCGCGGATAGACGTTCATCCCCCCGACGATGATCATGTCCTTGCGCCGGTCGACGATCCGGAAGTAGCCCTCCTCGTCCATCGTTGCCACGTCGCCGGTGAACAGCCAGCCGTCGCGCAGGACGGCCGCCGTCTCCTCGGGCCGGTGCCAGTAGCCGGCCATCACCTGCGGGCCGCGGACGACGAGCTCGCCGATCTCGCCCGGCTCGAGCGTCCGCTCGCCGGTCTCGAGGTCGACGACCCGGGCGTCGGTGGAGGGGAAGGGGAGCCCGATCGTGCCGATCTTGCGCTGGCCGTGGATCGGGTTGCAGTGGGTGACCGGGCTCGCCTCGGTCAGCCCGTAGCCCTCGCTCACCCGTCCGCCGGTGAGCTCCTCGAAGCGGCGCTGGACGTCGAGCGTGAGCGGGGCCGCACCGCTGATGCAGGCCTCGATCGAGCTGAGGTCGTAGCGCGCCCGGGCCGGGTGGGCGGCGAGCGTGGCGTACATCGTCGGCGCACCGGGGAAGGTTCGCGGGTGCGTCCGGGCGATCGATTTCAGGACCGCCAGCGGATCGAAGCGCGGATGGAGCACCTGCGTCGCGCCGATCAGGATCGAGAAGTTCATGGCCACGGTCAGGCCGTAGATGTGGAAGTAGGGGACGACGCACAGGGTCGCCTCGGCGCCGGCCCGCACGCCCGGGAACCAGGCCGCGGTCTGGTGGGCGTTGGCCACGAGGTTGCGGTGGGTGAGCGTGGCCGCCTTGGGCGTTCCGGTCGTGCCGCCGGTCGGCTGGAGGACGGCCGGATCGTTCGGACCGGCCGCCGAGTCGACCCGCCCGCCGGGCGTCGCACGCAGGAGGCGGACGAGGTTCGGCGTCGCGGCCGAATGGGGGACCGGGTGCCAGCGGCCCTCGCGCCGGGCGGCGAGCGGGTAGAGCCAGCGGACCGGGGCCGGCAGCCAGTCGCGGATCCCGGTCACGATCAGCGCCCCCTCCGGCAGGGGGCCTTCGATCGCGGTCCGGACGGCGCGCACGCGCGGCACGAGCAGGTCGAGGCAGACCGAGAAGCGGGGCGTCGTCTCGCGCAGCAGGATGTCGAGTTCCCGCTCCACGAGGAGCGGGCTCGCGGGTGCCGCGATCCCGCCCGCCCGGAGCGTGCCGTAGAAGGCGATCACGAAGGCCGGCGTGTTCGGCAGGTGAAGGCTGACCCGGTCGCCCTGCCGGAGCCCGCGCGCGAGGAGCGCCCGGGCGAACCGGTCGACCGCATCGTCGAGCTCGCGGAAGCGGGTCCGCGCGCCGAGGAAGTCGATCGCGACCTGCTCGGGGAACCGTTCGGCGGTCCGGCGCAGGATCTCGTCGAGCGGCTCCTCCGGGACGCTGATCTCGTGCGGCACCCCGGGCTCGTAGTGCTCGAACCAGGGCCGGGCCGACCGATCCGGCCGGGCCGCCGGTGACGTCGTGGTCATCCTCTCCACCTCCCTCTGGCCCTGTCCAGGGCGTCATCCCCGGACGGGGCGAGACCATGTCAGACCGGGTATCCCTCCGCGGCGACGACGTGACCGGCCACCTGGCGACCGAGGGCGATCCGGTCGACCGGGTCGCTGCGCAGGAGGCGCCGGATCCCGGCCACGAGCAGTCGTGCCTCGTCTCCCTCGGCCAGCGCCGGGGCGATCGCGCGGGCCGCCAGCTCGAACTGGGCAGAGCGTTCGGCCACGAGGAGACGGGCGAGGTCGACGTGGCGTGCGGCACGCTCGGGGCCGGGCCCGGACGGTGTCCCCGCCGCCGCCTGCCGGGCCCGGGCGACCGCGCTGTCCATGACCAGCACCCCGGTCGTCAGGTCGGCCAGGCCGGCGAGGACCTCCTGCTGCTCCTCGAGCGCCGCCCCGAAGCGCTGGAAGGCGGCCCCGGCCAGCAGGAGGGTGACCTGCCTGGCCGCCTCGACGAAGGCGGCCTCGGCGGCCAGGGGGCCACCGGCCGTGACGTCCGCCGTGCCCGTGCCGGCCGGAGCCAGGAGTGCCTCCTGGGCCCGTCGAGCCGGTCCGAGCAGGTCGAGTCGGCCCTGGATCGCCCGCTTGACGAGCGTTCCCGGGACGAGGAGCCGGTTGATCTCGTTCGTCCCCTCCCAGATCCGGTGGATCCGGGCGTCGCGGAAGGCGCGTGCGGCCGGGTAGTCCTCGATGTAGCCGTAGCCGCCGTGGACCTGGATCAGCTCGTCGACCACCCAGCCCAGCTCCTCGCTGGCGAGCACCTTGGCGATCGAGCACTCGACCGCGTACTCCTCGAGCGCGGTCCGGATCGCGTCGGGCGAGCCCGATTCCTCGGCCCGCCCGAGCCGGCCATCGATCAGCCCGGCGACCCGGTAGACGACCGACTCGACGCCGTATGTCCGGGCCGCCATCCCGGCCAGCTTGGCGGCGATGAGCGGGAACTCGACGATCCGCCGACCGAACGCGCGCCGGTCCCGGGCGTAGGCATAGGCGATCGCGATCGACGGCTTCATCCCGCCCAGGCAGCCGGCGGCGAGCTTGAAGCGCCCGACGTTCAGGACGTTGAAGGCGACGCGGTGGCCCTTGCCGACCTCGCCGAGGACGTTCCCGGCCGGGACCCGGACCCCGTCGAGGGTGAGGGCGCAGGTCGAGGCGCCGTGGACGCCGAGCTTGTGCTCCTCGGGCCCGATCGTCAGCCCCGGGCTGTCGCGCTCGACGAGGAAGGCGGTGAACTCCTCGCCGTCGACCTTGGCGTAGAGCGTGAACAGGTCGGCGAAGCCGGCGTTGGTGATGAACTGCTTCGAGCCGTCGATCAGGTAGCTGCCGTCGGGCTGGCGGGTCGCCCGTGAGCGGATCGCGCGCGCGTCGGAGCCGGCCGAGGGCTCGGTCAGGGCATAGGCGCCGACCGTCGTGCCGGCCACGAGGCCGGGCAGGTAGCGCCGGCGCTGGTCGTCGCTGCCGAAGAAGACGAGGGGCAGGGTGCCGATCCCGGTGTGGGCGCTGTAGGTCACCGCGAACGAGTCGGCACCGGCGAGCGCCTCGGTGACGACGACCGAGGTGACCCGGTCGAGCCCCGCGCCGCCCCAGGCCTCGGGCACGTCGATCCCGAGGTAGCCGTCGCGTCCGAGCCGGGCGAGCAGCTCGCGGTGGGTCGCGTAGTCCTTGCCCTCGACCGCCGCGCGACGCGGTCCGACCTCCTGGGTCACGAACGCCTCGATCGCGGCCCGGATCGCCCGATGCTCCTCGCTCAGCCGTTCCGGGGTGAAGATCCGCTCCGGCGCGGTCGGGCCGATCAGGAACCCGCCTCCGCGCTCCTCGTGGCCGACCGGTTCAGCGGGGCCGGACCCGGACGGCACGGTCCCGGTCGGGGTGGTCATCGCTCTCCCTCCTTCGCGTTCCTCGCTCCCGGACCGGCGGATCCGCCGTCGGCCGGCTGGCGGCCGCCGAGCCACTCGATGACCCCGGCCGCGCCCTGGCCGCCGCCGACGCACATCGTCACGAGCCCGTAGCGCGCACCGCGCCGGGCGAGCTCCGAGAGGAGCTGGACGGTCAGCTTGGCGCCGGTCGCGCCGAGCGGATGACCGAGGGCGATCGCGCCCCCGTTCGGGTTCGTCCGCTCCTCGTCGAGTCCGAGCTGGCGGACGACGGCGACGACCTGGGCGGCGAACGCCTCGTTCAGCTCGATCACCGCCAGGTCGTCGAGGGTGAGACCGGCCTTGGCCAGCGCCTTCGGGACGGCCTCGATCGGTCCGAGCCCCATCACCTCGGGCGCGACCCCGGCCGTGGCGTACGACACGAGCCGGCCGAGCGGGCTGAGGCCGAGCCGGGCGGCCCGCTCACCGGTCATGACGACGATCGCCGCGGCGCCGTCGCTCATCTGCGAGCTGTTGCCGGCGGTCACCGTGCCGCCTTCGGCGAAGGCCGGCGCGAGCGACGCCATCCGTGCCTCGTCGGTGTCGCGCCGGGGCCCCTCGTCGGTCTCGAAGGTCACCCGTTCGAGCCGCGGGCGGCCGTCCTCGACGACCGTCCGCTCGACGACGAGAGGCACGATCTCGGCCCGGAAGCGCCCCTCGTCGATCGCCGCGGCGGCCCGCCGGTGGCTGCGCAGGGCCCACGCGTCCTGGTCCTCGCGGCTGATCCGCTCGCGCCGGGCGACCTCCTCGGCGGTCAGGCCCATGTTCAGGTAGACCTCCGGCCAGCGCCCGGCCAGGCCGGGGTTCGGCGCGAAGTGCCAGCCGGTCATCGGCACGAAGCTCATCGATTCGAGGCCACCGGCCACGACCACCTCGGCGACGCCGGTCGCGACCGCCTGGCTGGCGAGGGCGAGCGCCTGGAGGCCCGAGGCGCAGAAGCGGTTGACGGTCATCGCGCTCGTCGAGACCGGGAGCCCGGCCCCGAGCGCGACCGGGCGGGCGACGTTCAGGCCCTGGGCCCCTTCGGGCATCGCGCAGCCGAGGATCAGGTCCTCGACCTCGGCGGGATCGAGCCCGGGTGCCCGGGCGAGCGCCTCGCGCACGGCGGCGATCGCGAGCTCCTCGGGCGGCGTCTCGCGGAGCGCACCCCGGGGCGCCCGGCCGACGGCCGTGCGCACGGCGCTGACGATGACGGCTTCTCGCATCTCTGGCTCCGTTGCTCCTGTCTCTCGTCGATCGATGTCGCTGTCCGATCTCCGCCGCGGTGCCGACCTCGTGCTCGTCAGTTGCGAAGGGGCTTGCCGGTCCGCAGCGTGTGGCGGATCCGGTCGCGGGTGAGGGGTTCGCCGAGCAGCCGGAGGAACGCCTCGCGCTCGAGGTCGAGCAGCCAGCTCTCGGCCACCTCGGTCCCCTCGGCCACGTCGCCGCCGCACATCACCCGGGTCAGCTCGAGGGTCACCTTCCGGTCGTGCTCGCTCATCGCCCGGCCGGCGAGCTGGTTGAAGGTGAGCACCTCGGCGGCGGCGATCCCCCGTCGGCCGAGGACCGGGATCGGCCGGGGGAGCGGCGGCCGGTAGCCGATCTCGGCCAGGGTCCGCGCGGTCGCGGCCGCGTCGGCCCACTGGCGCTCGGGGTCGGCACTTACCAGGTCGGCCGGGCCGAGGAGACCGAGGGCGCGGGCCTCCTCGGCGCTCGTCGAGACCCGGGCGAAGGCGATCGTCTCCAGGGCCGCCCGGAAGAAGGCGAACGCGTCGGCCTGGCTGCCGGCCGCGCGCTCGGCGGCCCGGCGGGCCATCGCCGTCGAGCCGCCGCCGGCCGGGATCAGCCCGACCCCGGTCTCCACGAGCCCGAGGTACGTCTCGGCCAGGGCCTGGCAGCGCGCGCCCGAGAGGCAGATCTCCGCCCCGCCGCCGAGCGTCCGGCCGCGCGGCGCGACGACGACCGGCACCGGCGCGTAGCGGATCGCCTGGGTCGCCGCCTGGAAGCGGCGGACGGCCCGGTCGAGCTCGTCCCACTCGCCTTCCTCGGCGTCGATGAGCAGGAGGGCGAGGTTCGCCCCGGCCGAGAAATCGGGGGCGAGGGTCCCGATCACGAGCCCGTCGGCGTCGGCGGCGGCCAGCTCGATCGCGCGCCGGATGATGTCGAGCGTGTCCATCCCGATCAGGTTGAGCTTGCCGTGGAGCTCCAGGCCGAGGATCCCCTGGCCGAGGTCGACGACCGAGGCGGCGGCATTCGAGGGCAGATCGGGCCGGGCGCGACGACGGGCGGCGAGGTCGATCGCGCCGGGCGTCGCGGGGACGGGCCGGAAGGAGAGGTCGGCGAAGGAGACGCTCTCGCGGCCGCCGTCGCTCGTGGTCCGGTAGAACGTGCCCGGACCGGCCGCGACGCGGCCGGCGAGCTCGGGGACGGGGCGGCCCGAGCGCTCGATCAGCTCGATGACGGTCGGCACGCCGAGCGCGTCCCAGGTCTCGAACGGGCCGAGCTCCCAGCCGAAGCCCCAGCGCATCGCCCGGTCGACGGCGACCGCGTCGGCGGCGATCTCCGGGGCCACCGTCGCGGCATAGCCGAGCGAGGCGGCGAGGAAGCCGCGCACGAACCGGGCTGCCGTGTCGTCGGCGCCGAGGAGCCCCGCCAGCCGGCGTCCGAGGTCGGGCTCGTTGCGGGCGAGCTGGACCGCGCTCGAGACGAGCGAGCGTCGGGGCCGGTAGTCGAGCGTGGCCAGGTCGAGGGCGAGGATCTCTCCGTCGGCCTTGCGGTAGACCCCGGCGCCGCGCTTCTCGCCCAGCGCGCCGCGCTCGACGAGCGCCCGCAGGACGGCCGGCACCCGGAACCGGTCGCGCTCGGGGTCGTCGACGAGCGCCTCGTGGCAGTGGTCCGCGACGGCGACGGCGACGTCGATCCCGATCAGGTCGAGGGTCCGGAAGGTGGCGCTCCTCGGGTGGCCGATCAGCGGCCCGGTCAGCTCATCGACCTCGTCGACCCCCAGCCCGAGCTCGAGGGCGAGCTCGAGGGCGACGAGCAGGCCGTGGACCCCGAGCCGGTTGGCGATGAAGGCCGGCGTGTCGTTGGCCAGGACGGTCCCCTTGCCCAGGTGGCGCGAGCCGTAGGCCTCGAGCCAGGCGACGAGGGCCGGATCGGTCTCGGCCGTCGGGATCAGCTCGAGCAGCCGGGCGTAGCGGGGCGGGTTGAAGAAGTGGGTGCCGAGGAACGCCCGCCGGAACGGGTCGGAGCGGCCCTCGGCCAGGGCCCGGATCGAGATCCCGCTCGTGTTCGAGCTGACGACCGGGTAGCGCGATCGACCGGCGAGCGCGGCGTCGACGCGGGCGAGGAGGTCGCGCTTCGGCTCGAGCTGCTCGACGATCGCCTCGATCACCCAGTCCGCGTCGGCGACGCTGGCCGCGAGGGCGTCGAAGCCCGCGGTCGTGATCCGGGCCGCGTCGTCGGCGCGGTAGAGGGGCGAGGGGCGCAGCCGTCGGGCGCGCTCGAGACCCTGGCCGGCGGTCGCAGCGTCGAGGTCGAGCAGGCTGACGCGCGCCCCGGCGCCCGCCAGCAGGCAGGCGAGCTGGGCGCCCATCGTGCCGGCGCCGAGGACGACCGCATGCTCGAGACGGGGAATCATCGATTCGGCTCCTTGTTCGGGGGATGGTTGTCCGGGCCGGCCGGGCGCAGGCCGTCGATCAGCAGGTCGGCGAGGGCAGCGGCCAGCTCCTCGACCGGGAGGGGCCCGTCGGGCCGATACCACTGGGTGAACCAGTTGCAGGTCGACAGGATCATGAACCCGGCCAGGCGGACGTCGACCGGCCGGACGCTGCCGTCGGCGACCCCGGCCGCGAGCGCCGCGCGCCAGTGGCGCTCGTACCGGTCGCGGCGCTCGACGAGGTCGCGCCGGCGCTCCGGGGGGAGGGACCGCAGCTCGATCTGGAGCAGCGACAGCTCGTCGCGGTGGTCGGCCGCGAACCGAAGGTGGGCCGCGATCGCCCGCCGGACCCGCTCCACGCCCCGGCCCGGGCCGTCGAGCTCGGGTCGAACGTGCGCCTCGAGCTGCTCGAGCGCGTGGCTGACGATCCTCCACAGGAGGTCGTCCTTGGCCGCGATGTAGTGGTAGAGGCTGCCGCGGTGCATCCCGAGGGCCTCGGCGAGGTCCTGCATCGAGGTCGCGTGGAACCCGCGCTCGCGGAAGAGCTGGGTGGCGGCCCGCTGGAGCTCGAGTTCGCGGGGTCGGGCAACCGTCACGGCTGGGGTGACTCCACTCGGCAGCCGGCCGGGCGCATGCCTGGCGGCTGCCAAACGAACGTTTGGTTGGGACAGGGTAGTCGCCGGCGCCCGGAGGGTCAATCCCCACCGCGCGCCCCACCGCGCGCCCCACCCGACCGCCCCCTGTCGGCCCGCGCGCCCTGCCGCGGAGGGCGGCAGACAGCTCCCCGGCCGCCCGTGACCGTGCTATCCTCGCCGCCTCACGGCGAGGACCGGGAGGAGTAGCGTCCAGTCGGCGATCCAGAGAGCACGGCAGTGGTGCGAGCCGTGCGGCACGGGGACGTGAACGTCGCTCGCGAGCCGGGACGGGAGGCGCCCGATAGCGCGTCATGAGGGTGCCCGCGCGGCGTGCCGCGGGCCGGGCACCGAACCAGCTGGTGGTACCACGACCCCGTTCGTCCGCTGGGCGAGCGGGGCGTTCTGTTTCACGGAGGGGACGATGGTGCACACGACCGGGCCGGCGAGCGAGCCGGGCGGGCTGAGCAAGGCGTACCGGCCGTCGGAGGTCGAGGGTCCGATCTACGACCGCTGGCTCGCCGCCGACGTGTTCGCGCCCGACGGCGCCGGTTCACGGGCCGATGACCGCCTCGAACCGTTCGTGATCATCCAGCCCCCGCCGAACGTCACCGGCTCGCTCCATCTCGGCCACGCCCAGCGCTCCTCGGTCGAGGACCTGATGGTCCGCCACGCCCGGATGCTCGGTCGCCCGACGCTCTGGCTGCCGGGTCTCGATCACGCCTCGATCGCGGCCCAGTTCGTGCTCGACCGGATCCTGGCCGCCGAAGGCGAGACCCGCCAGAGCCTCGGACGCGAGCGGTACCTGGCCCGGATGTGGCGCTTCGTGGAGGAGACGAAGACGACGATCCTTGCCCAGCAGCGGCGGGTCGGCGCCTCGCTCGACTGGAGCCGGCTCCGGTTCACGATGGACGAGATCTCGGCCCGGGCCGTCCGCGAGTCGTTCTCCCGGCTCTACCGCGAGGGCCTGGCCTACCGGACCGAGGCGCTCGTCAACTGGTGCCCCGGCTGCCGGACGAGCGTCTCGGATCTCGAGGTGATCCCGACCCCGGAAACAGGAACCCTGTGGTCGATCCGCTACCACCTGCTCGACGCCGACGGGCGTCCCGACCCCGAAGCGACGATCACGGTCGCCACGACCCGGCCCGAGACGATCCTGGGCGATACGGCGGTCGCGGTCCATCCGGACGACCCGCGCTACCGCGACCTCGTCGGCCGGATGGTGCTCATCCCGTTCGTGGAGCGGGCGGTGCCGATCATCGCCGACCCGGTCGTCGATCGCGACTTCGGCACCGGGGCGGTGAAGATCACGCCGGCCCACGACCAGGACGACTATGCGACCGGGCGGCGGCACGGGCTGGCGGCGATCGACGTGCTCGAGGACGACGGGCGGATCAACGCTCTGGGCGGCCCGTTCGCCGGGCTCGACCGGGCCGACGCCCGGCGGGAGATCCTCGGCCGGCTCGAGCTGGCCGGTGACCTGGTCGCCGCGACCCCGCACGAGATGCTGATCGGGCGCTGCCAGCGTTCGAACGACGTGATCGAGCCGCGCCTGAAGACGCAGTGGTTCATCCGGACCGGGCCGCTGGCCGAGGGCGCCCTGGCTGCCACGCGCTCCGGCCGGACGCGGATCCTGCCCGAGCGGTTCGTCAAGGTCTGGGAGCACTGGCTGACCGAGATCCGCGACTGGAACGTCAGCCGCCAGCTCTGGTGGGGCCACCGGATCCCCGCCTGGTACTGCCCGGAGGGCCACATCACCGTCTCGGCCGAGCAGCACGGCCCGACCGCCTGCGAGGTGTGCGGGCGTCCGGCCGCCGAGCTGCAGCAGGACCCCGACATCTTCGACACCTGGTACAGCTCGGGGCTGTGGCCGTTCTCGACCCTCGGCTGGCCCGAGGAAACCGATGACCTGCGCCGGTTCTACCCGGGCTCGGTCATGGAGACCGCCTACGACATCATCTTCTTCTGGGTCGCCCGGATGATGATGCTCGGCATCCACTTCCTCGGCCAGCCGCCGTTCCACACCGTCTACCTGAGCGGGATCGTGCGCGACCCGTACGGCCAGAAGATGTCGAAGACGAAGGGCAACGTCGTCGACCCGCTCGAATCGATCGAGGAGTTCGGCGCCGACGCCCTCCGCTTCGCCCTGATCCATGGCACCGCCCCGGGCAACGACATGCGCCTCGGGCGCGAGAAGCTCGAGAACGGCCGCAACTTTGCCAACAAGCTCTGGAACGCGGCCCGCTTCGTGCTCGGCGCCCGTCCGGCCACGATCGCCCCGGACGCCGCCCGCCGGACACCCGATCCGGCCGATCTCGGCCCGGCCGAGCGCTGGATCCGCTCGCGCCTCGCGGCGACCGTCGCGGCCGCCGACCGGGCGATCGCGGACTACCAGTTCGGCGAGCTGACCCGGACCCTGTACGAGGCGATCTGGAGCGAGTACTGCGACTGGTACCTCGAGTTCGCCAAGGTCCGCCTGGCGGATGCGACCCTCGGGCCGGGCGAGCGCGAGGCAACGTGGTGGACGCTGGTCGAGGTCCTCGACACGTACCTGCGCCTGCTCCACCCGGTGATGCCGTTCGCGACCGAGGCGATCTGGGGGGCGTTGCCGCATGATCCCGCCGACCCGGAGCTGCTGATCGTCGCTCGCTGGCCGGTCGCCGGCGGGCGTGACGCGACCGCCGAGGCGGAGCTGGGGGCGCTGATCGAGCTCGTCCACGCCATCCGCAACGCGCGCTCGGAGGCGCGGATCGAGGCGGCGACGTGGCTCCCGGTCGAGGTCTACGTGCCCGACGCGCTCGGGCCCACGTTCGACGCCCTGGCGCCGGCGCTCGAGCGCCTGGCCCGGGCCCGGCCGATCACCCGCCACGCGAGCCGGGAGGCGCTCCAGGGCGCCGTCCGGGCAGGGGCGCTGTCGGTGATCGCGGGCGACCTCGAGGCCCTCGTCGCGCCGCCGCCGGCGGCCGAGGCGAGGGCGGACCTCGAGCGGGCTCGCCTGGAGAAGGAGCTCGCCGAGGCCGAACGGCTCCTGGCCGCGGCCCGTGCCCGCCTCGCCGACGAGCGCTTCACCGCCCGGGCCCCGGCCCGGATCGTCGATGGCGCCCGGGCCCGGGAGGCCGAGCTGGCCGACCAGGTGGCGCGGCTGCGGAGTCGCCTCGGTCGGGCCTGAGCCCGGGGACGTGAGCAGCACGTCGTCCGGCTGGAATTGGCGCTGCTACCATAGGCGTCGCCGGAGGATCCCACAAGGTTCCGGGGAGGAAGCGTGCCGCTCGAGTTCCTGAAGCGCAGGCGGGGTGCCGAGGCGGCGTCCGCCGTGCCGCCGCCAGCCGCGTCCGCGACGTTGCCCGAGGAGGTCGTCGCCCAGGAGTATTCGCTGCGCCTGTACTACGGGGCGAAGAGCAGCGACGGCGTCCGGATGAAGACCGGTCCGAACGCGATCGTCGAGCTCCCCTCGATGCTCGCCGGCCTGGCCCGGGACGAGATCGAGATCGTCGAACCGCTGCCCGTCGAGCTGAGCGAGGCGAGCCCGGTGATCAGCCGCCCGTCCGAGGCGATGCAGTGGCTGAACGCGCACCACGACCGCTCGCCGGTGACGCGCCATGCGCTCGTCGTGCTCGAGCTCGTCGGTGCGATCGACCTCGCCTTCGACACGTTCGTCTGTGCCCTGCTCGACGGCGAGGTGGACACGGCCGGCTACCCCGAGTACAGCGCGATCGTGGGCGGGGTCGCCTCTCACTGGGACGAGGCGACCGGTGACATGATCTGCCGGGCGGTCGTCGGCTGGGGAGGCAAGGGCGTCCGCGGGGACACCGACCGGAACGCGAGCCGGATCCTCGCCGGGTTGCTGACGAACATCCTGGCCAACCAGTACGCACTCGGCCTGACCGCGATCGAGCGGCCGGTCCCGGCCGCCGGGCGGGGCGGGCTGGTGTGCGCCCACTGCGGCTTCGCCTCGGCGCACGAGCGGGCCTTCTACTGCCCGAAGTGCGGGATGCGGCTGCTCCGAGGCTGACGTACCGCACGATCCTGAGGAGCGAATCGAGTGCCGACCTACGACTACGTCTGCTCAGCCTGTGGCTACGAGCTCGAGGTCGTCCATGGCGTCCATGGCCACGGACCGTCCGCCTGCCCTCGGTGCGGAGGACCGATGCGCAAGTCGTTCAGCGCCCCCGCGATCCACTTCAAGGGGTCGGGCTGGGCGAAGAAGGAGCGGGGTGGGGGAGCGCACGGTCCCTCGGCGGCGCCACGTGCTTCGACGAAGGGCGAGCCGGCCGGGGCGGGTTCGGGTGGTGAGTCGGGGGCAGACCCGGGCAGCGGACCGGAGGCGGCCCGGAGCAGCGAAGCGGGCACGGCCCGCCCGGCACGGTCGGGGGCCGGTGCCGGCGACGCGGGCGCGGCCGGCGGTTCGGCGAAGGACTGACGATGCCGGGCGCCGCGGCCGACTGGATCACGCTCGACGAGGCGGCCGAGATCCTCGCTGCGGCGAACATCCGCTTCCGCCCGGCGACGATCGGGGCCTGGGCCCGGCGCGGTCGGCTCCAGAGCATCAAGCTCGGCGGGCGCCGGTTCGTCCGCCGGGGCGAGGTGAAGGCCCTCGTCGCGCCGCCCCGGAGGGTGCGGGCGACCGACCTCCAGCCCGGACTGTTCGAGGAGTGGCAGGGCTGACCCCGTGACGGCCCAGCCGTCCGGGACCGGGCGTCCGCCTGTTCGCTGGTCGGCCGGGACGCTTCGCCGCCTCGCGGGACGGCCGGCCGTGACCGGACTGAAGGCCGTGCTCGACGCTCATGCCGCGGCCGGCGGCGGGCTCCTGGCGGCCGGCCTGGCCTTCGGGGCCCTGTTCGCGGCGATCCCGACCGTGCTTGCCGTCGTCGGCATCGCGGGCCTGTTCGTGTCCGACCCCGAGGTCCGGACGGCCCTCGCCCGCGAGGTCGCCGGTCGACTCCCGCCCCTCGAAGGTTCGGTCGGCCCCGTCCTCGACGAGGTGGCGGCCCGGGCGGGCAGCGTCTCGCTGCTCGGCCTGGTCGGCCTGGCCTGGTCGGCAGGGCGGTTCTACGGCCAGCTCGACGCGGCCTTCGCCCTCGTCCTCGGCGGCCCCGGCCGGCGGGGGTTGATCGACCGCACCGTCCGCGGCCTGGTCGCGGTCGCGCTCCTTGCCGCGTGCGACGTCGTGGTCGCCGTGGCCACCCTGCTGGCCGCCGGCCTCCCGGGTCCGCTGCTCGAGGCGGGCGGGACGGTTCTCCAGCCGGCCGCTCCGGTCGTCGGGCTGGCGCTGGTTGCCGGGGCGGTCGCGCTCGTCTACCGGACGGTGCCCCGCCGTCCCGTCAGCTGGCGGGCGATCGCCCTGCCGTCGATCGCCGTGGCCGTCGGCGAGACGCTGCTGGCCGGGGCGTACGCACTCGTGGCGCCGCTCCTGGCCGCCCCGGCCGTGTTCGGGCCGTTCGCGGCCGCGTTCGCGACCCTGGCCTGGCTGTCGTGGGCCTTCCAGCTGCTCCTGCTCGGCGGATCATGGGTCCGCCTCCGGCTCGACTGACCGGTCGCGGTGAGCGGTCGGCTCAGCCCTGGCGGGTACCGCAGCGGCGGCAGAAGCGGGCCGTGGCCGAGAGCGGCAGCCCGCAGCTGACGCACGCCTGGACCCCCGAGCCGGGTCGGTTGAGGACATCCCGGCTCGATGCCGCCCAGACGGCATCGGCCGGGGCCGGGGGTGGCGGCACGAACGATGCGCCGTCCGGGACCCGGGGCGCGGGCCAGGCGACCGGGGGCCGGGCGGTCGGCCCGCTGTCGGGCGTCGTATCCGGGGCGACGATCCGCCAGACCGGGGTTTCGACCCGATCCTCGGCCGGGCGGGCGGTGGCAGCGGCGGCTTCGCGCTCGGGCGCGGGCGGTGCCGGCACGGACTCCCGGACCGAGGGGGCGGCCGGCACGGCAGGCTCGGCAGCGACGGCAGGCTCGGCAGCGACGGCAGGCTCGGCCGCGACGGCAGGCCCGGCCGCTTCGGCCGCCGGTACCGCCTCGGTCGTCGGCGCAACGTTGGCCGTCGGTGCCACCTCGACCGTCGGTGCGGCCGCTGCTTCGGCCGCCGCCGCGGCCGTCGCCACCTCGGCCGCTGCTTCGGCCGCCGCTTCGGCCGCCGCTGGCAGAGGCTCGTCGCCGGGTGCCGGGCCGGACTCGAGCGGAGTCGGCGGAGGTCCGGGCGGTGCTTCGTCGGGGACGAGGCCGAGGCCGGGCTCGCGGCGGAGGTCGACCGTCGGCCAGCTCGAGGCATCGATCGTCGGCAGGGCATGCCCGTTGCCGGCCGCCGAGAGTGCACCGAGGCCTGCCTCGCCCGGGTCGGCCGGAAGGGCGGCCGCCGGCGGGAGCGGCGCGGTCGCGGCCGCTGCCCGATCGGCGGCGAGGCTCGGGGCACAGCTCAGGCAGCGGCCCTCGGCCTCGTTCCAGCAGCTCGCGCAGGTGTACTGGCGGCAGCTCATGCAGAAGTTGAACGTCCGATGGAAGGCGTCGAGCTGCTGGGCCGAGATCTCCCGCTGCTCTTCGCTGCGCGCCGCGGCGAGGGCCTCGTCGAGGGTCGTCTCGTCGCTCAGGACGTAGTTCCTCAGGCCGCGAGCGAGGATCTTCAGCTTCGTCAGCGGGCGCGCCTTCGGGGCGACGGCCTCGAAGGTGTAGCGCGTGCCGCAGCGCTCGCAGAACGATTCGGTCAGGATCTCGGGCATCTGGCCCCCGGCTGGTCTCGCGTCCCGGTCGGTGCCACCTCCCGCACCGGGACGAGGAGTATAGACGAGGAACTCCGCTCGTCCCCGGGAGCCGCAGGTACCGGTGGCCGGCCTCGATGGTCCCGACGCCGGCCCTGGCGGGGTGGGGTACCGTACGTCCCATGGACCAGCCTGGGGCCCCGGGATGAGCCGGACCGGATCGACCGGCCCGGGCCGATGAACCGGCCGGAGCGCCCGGACGACGGCGCCGGCGCCGGCGCCGGCCGCCGCCCGCTCATCGAGCGGATCGGGATGGCCGCGATCGCGCTCGTCCTGGCGCTGCTCTTCGGCGCGGTCGCCGCCGCGGCCTTCGATGGCGGCGAGCCGTTCCTCGGGGCGATGGCCGCGATCGGGTGCCTGATGACGGTGTGGGTCGGGGCACTCACGCTGCTCCGCGGCTGAGCCGGGCCGGTCGGTCCCGGCGGCGCCCCGGCCCGCCCCGGCCCCGCCCCGGCCCGCCCCGACCGTCCGGGGCGGGCGGTCCGGAAACCGTGATCCGGGTTCGGACGTACTATCCGTCCAGGTTGCCGGCACTGGGCCGGCTGCCCGGCACGGGGACCGCGCTCCGCCGCGGTCGGCAGCCCCGGGGGAAGGATGACCAAGATCCAGGAGTCCGGCGACCGGGTCGTCGCCAACGTCGAGCGTGTGATCGTGGGCAAGCACAACGAGGTCCGCCTCGCGCTCGTCGCCCTGCTCTGCCGCGGCCACCTCCTGATCGAGGACGTCCCCGGTACGGGCAAGACCGTCCTGGCCAAGGCGATCGCGCGCAGCCTCGGCTGCTCGTTCCGGCGGATCCAGTTCACCCCCGACCTCCTGCCCTCGGACGTGACCGGGCTGTCGATCTTCAACCAGAAGACCCACGAGTTCGAGTTCCGGCCCGGCCCGATCATGGCCCAGATCGTGCTCGCCGACGAGATCAACCGGGCCACACCGAAGACCCAGTCGGCGCTCCTTGAGTGCATGGAAGAGCGCCAGGCGACGGTCGACGGGGTGACCCACTCGATGCCCGAGCCGTTCCTCGTCATCGCCACCCAGAACCCGATCGAGTACGAGGGGACGTTCGCCCTGCCCGAGGCCCAGCTCGACCGGTTCATGCTCCGTCTCCGCCTCGGCTATCCCCAGCCGCTCGAGGAGATCGTCATCCTCGACGAGCAGAAGCGCGGCCATCCCCTCGACGAGATCGGCGAGGTGTGCACGGTCGAGGAGCTGCGCGAGCTCCAGGCGGCCGTCCGGGAGGTGTACGTCGATTCGAGCGTCAGCGACTACATCGTCCGGCTCGTGAACGCGACCCGGAGCCACCCGGACGTCTATCTCGGGGCATCGCCCCGCGGCTCGATCGCGCTCTACCGGGCGGGCCAGGCGCTGGCCGCCCTGCTCGGTCGTGACTACGTCATCCCGGACGACGTGAAGGCGCTCGCCGAACCTGCGCTCGCCCACCGCCTGATCATCAAGACGGCCGCCTCGGTCCACGATGTCCATCCCGGCCAGGTGATCGGCGAGCTCCTGGACACGGTTCCGATCGAGCCTCCTCGCCCGACGAGCGTGGCGGGTGCGCCCCGCGACATCGGGGCCGGGCTGGGCGGCGCCCGGGACCGCGGGGCGGCCTCCTCGTAGGGGCGCCCGTGGGCCGCGACTCGACCGCGAACGGAGGGCCCTGAATGATCGTCCGGCGCCTCGAGGTCGGGCTCATCGGCGTGGTGCTGCTCGTCGCCGCCTTCTCGACCGGCTACTCGTTCCTCTTCTACCTCGTCTACCTCACGGCGCTCGTCGTGGGCGGGAGCTACGTGCTCACCCGGCTCGGGCTCGCGGACCTCGAGGCGGGCTACGCGGTCAACCGCCTCTACGGCCACGTCGGCGAGCAGCTGAAGGTGACCTACACCGTCCGCCAGGCGAGCCGGCTTCCGAAACCGTGGCTCGCGGTCCACAACCCGACCAACGTGCCGGGCGGCCTGCCCGGCCGGGCGATCGCCCTCGGACCGCGCGGCGAGCGCTCGTGGCTCGTCCGGCTGCCGCTCACCCGGCGCGGCCACTTCCGGATCGAACCGCTGGTCATCCGGACCGCGGACCCGTTCGGGTTCTTCGAGGCCTCGGCGACCGTCGGCCATCCGGTCGGCGTCGTCGTCTACCCGAGGATCGAGCGCCTGCCGTTCTGGCGCCTGCCGGCGGCGAACGTCGAGGGCTCGCACGCGACACCGGTGCGGACGCTCCAGACGACGCCCCTGGCGACGACCGTCCGACCCTGGGCGCCGGGCGACGGCTTCAACCGGATCCACTGGAAGACGACGGCCCGCCACGGCGAGATCCAGGTCAAGGAGTTCGACCTCGAGCAGACGGCGGACGTCTGGATCTTCCTCGACCTCGAGCGCGCGATCCAGGCCGGCCGGGGCGACGACTCGACGACCGAGGTCGCGGTCCGGGTCGCCGCCGCGGTCGCCGACCGCTCGATCGCCGAGAACCGGGCCGTCGGCCTGACGGTGAGCAGTCACCGGACGACGATCCTGCCCGCCGACCGGGGCGGCCGGCAGCACCTGAAGATCATGCACCTGCTCGCCGCGGTCGAGGCCGACGGGAGCGCCCCGCTGGCCGAGACGCTGATCTCCACCCTGCCCCGCCTCCGGCGCGGGATGACGGCGGTGATCATCACCCCCTCGGTCGAGCGCGAGTGGGTGCGCCTCCTGTCGACGCTTCGACCGCGGGGCGTCGGCTGCGTGGTCGTCGCCCTCGACGGCCATTCGTTCGACCTCCGGGCGCGGGCGCGGGACCGGTCGGCGGAGGCCGGGCGGGGCGACGACCAGGACGCTGAGGCGGCGGCCGGGCGGCTGCGGGCGCTCCGCCACGCCCTTGCCGAGTACGAGATCAAGGTCCACGTCGTCGCCGCCGGCCGGCCGCTCGCCGAGGCGCTCGCGGGATGAACGCGCGGTCCGCGACCGACGACCCGCGGGCAACCGGCCCGGGCCGGGCCGGGCCTGTTCCGGCCGGGGCCGAGGTCGGACCGGAGGGGACCGCCGCGGTCCGGGCGGCCGGGTTCGACTGGGCGAGCCTCGGCCTGGTGGCCCTGCTCGTCGTGGTCATCGCCTGGTCGCTCGACGATGCCCGGTGGATCCTCGGCCGCCGGGGCGTGACGAGCTTCCTGCCCTGGGTGGCCCCGCTCGGGGTGGCCTGGGGCTGGCTCGGCGCCCGGGTCGGGTGGTCGCGCTGGACGACGTACCTGCTCGGCGCGGTCGTGGCCGCGCTCGTCGTGCCGATCGTCGTCGGCTCGATCCTCGTCCCCGACGGCGGCTCGCTCCGGGACTGGTTCCTGGCCACGGCCGAGTCGACCGTCAACGCCTACCTCGACGTCGCCTGGCGCGGCCGGGCGTTCACCCAGGAGTACGGCCACTGGCTGCTCGCCCTCGGCCTGTTCGTGTGGGCGACCGGGATGTTCGTCGCCCAGGCGATGTTCAGGCGGCGACAGCCGCTCGGCGCGGTCGTCATCGGCGGGCTCGTCCTCGTGGTCAACATGTCGCTCACGCCCCGCGATCAGCTCCTCTACCTCGTCCTGTTCACGGTCGCGGCGCTCCTCCTCCTCGTCCGGCGGCATGTCGCCGACGAGCAGCTGGCGTGGACCCGGCGGCGGATGGGTGATCCGGGCTGGATCGGGGAGCTCTACCTGCGCGGCGGCGTCGTGTTCACCGTGCTCGCCGTCGGCGCCTCGCTGATCCTGACCGGCACCGCCTCGTCGGCACCCCTGGCGGCCGTGTGGACCGACGTCGATCAGCACCTGGTCGAGCTGAGCCAGGGGCTCCAGCGCTACCTGCCGCGCGGTGGTGCCGGGACCCGGATCAGCGGCGTCAGCTTCGGTCCTCAGGCGGCGATCACCGGGACGTGGGTCACCGACGACACGCCCGCCCTCCGCATCCGCGTCCCGGCCGGGGACCCGACGCGCTACTACTGGCGGGCCGTCGTCTACGACCGCTTCGACCTCACCGGCTGGAGCCTGACCGAGAACGCAGCCGTCGAGCGCCCGGCCGGGAGCCCGGTCCTCGGTGACACGGGTGAGCAGCCGCCGCCGGCCGCCGGGCGCCGGGAGCTCGCCTTCTCGGTCGAGCCGCTCGCCTTCCGTGGCTCGACGATCTTCAGCCCGGATGCCCCGCTGACCGTTGATCGGCCGACGCGCCTGACCCTCGTGGGGCAGGGCCGCTACTTCGGGGCGCTCGAATCCGCGGCGGGCTCGGGCCCCTACGAGGCGAGCGCCCTCGTCGCGGTCGCGGGCGACGAGGCGCCCGGCGGGCTGACCGAGAACCGCCTCCGCGTCGCCGGTCGCGACTACCCTGCGGCGATCCGGTTCCTCTACCTCGGCGTCCCGGACGGCGCGCTCGGCCCGGAGGCGCTCGACCTCCTGCGCACGGTCCGCGAGCTGGCGCCGCTGGACAACCCGTACGACCTGGCGAAGACGATCGAGCAGTACCTGCGTTCGTCGGCCTTCACCTACAGCACCGACGTCTCCGGGCTCGCGTGCGGCGATCGGAGCGTCGTCGAGTGTTTCGCCCGGTTCCGGCAGGGCTACTGCCAGTACTACGCGAGCACGATGGCGATCCTCCTGCGGGCGGCCGGGGTGCCGGCCCGGCTGGCCGAGGGCTTCCTGCCCGGTGACCGGACCGGCGAGGGCGTCGAGATCGTGCGCTACAGCAACTCCCACGCCTGGGTCGAGGTCTACTTCCCCGGCTACGGCTGGGTGTCGTTCGACCCGACCGGGGGCGGGGTGTCCCAGCTCGAACCGTTGCCCTCCGGGGCGCCGGTGCCCCCGCCGACGGCGACGCCGGCGCCGTCCGGATCCGCCTCCGGCGCCGACAACGAACGCGACCCGACCCGCCTCCGTCCCCTGGCCGGCCCCAGTGCCGGTTCGACCGGCGGGCCGGGGAGCGCCACGTACGTCGTCGTCGCCGCCCTGCTCGGGACGGTGATCGGGCTCCTGGCGTTCCTGGCCTGGCGGCGCGGTCCGCGCGGCCCGGTCTCGGCCGAGTCGGTCTACGCCAGCGTCACCCGCCTGGCGGCCCGGTTCGGGTTTGCCCGTCGGCCGACCGAGACGGTCTACGAGTACGCGGACTCGCTGGCGCAGCTGCTGCCGACGGTCCGCCCCGAGCTCGAGACGGTCGCCCGGGCGAAGGTCGAGGTGTCGTACGGCCGGCGCGACCTGCCGCCGGACCGGCTCGGGGCGCTCCGGGCCGCCCAGCAGCGTCTCCGGGTGGCGATGCTCCGGCTCGTCCTCAGGCGCGGCCGACGACGCTGACGCCGCCCGAGCCGGGCCCGGCCCTACAGTGCGCCGCTCCGCTGCCGCTCCTCGGTCTCGGCGATCGCGCGCTCGTCGAGGAGCGGGGCGAGGTGCTCGACGAGGTTGTGGGCGCGCAGGACGGGCATGCCGGCGCGGAGCTCGACGACCGAGAGCCCGCACAGCGCGAACGGGAAGCTCCAGAACCGCTCGAGCGGGAGACCGAGCAGGGTGAGGAGCGCCACCTTGAACACCCCGTCGTGGCCGACGAGCAGGGTCCACGGGGTGTCCGGCGCCGGGGGCGGCGGGAACCCCGTCACGTTCGTCGCGCTCGGCCGGGTTGCCGGTTCGGCCGCCAGGCGGGCGAGCAGGGCGGCGAGCGCGGCGCGCACGCGGACCGCGACGTCGAGGACGCGCTCGCCGCCCGGGGCGTTCACCTCGAGCGGCGCCCGCCGCCAGCCTGCGAGCACGTCCCCGTACCGCTCCGCGACTTCTTCGCGCCGCAGGCCCTCCCATTCCCCCTGCCCGATCTCGATCAGGCCCGGCTCGGCCCGGAGCGGTGCCGTCGCGCTGCCGTGAACGGCCCGGATCGCCTGCGCCGCGCGCTCGGCGGTCTGGCTCGTCCGTGCCAGCGGGGAGTGGACGATCTCGAGCGGCGGACCGGCCGGGACCGGGAGGATCGGCGGTCGCCCGGGTGCGGCGAGCCGGCGGGCCGCCTCGTCGGCCTGGCGCACGCCGAGCGGGGAGAGGGGCGTGTCGAGCTGGCCCTGGAAGCGGCCCTCGGCGATGAAGACCGACTCGCCGTGGCGGAGGAAGACGATCGTGGCGTCGAGGTCGGGCGGGATCAGGGCGCCGAGGTCGTCCGATCGCGTCGGCCGGCGGCCCGCGCCCGGGTCGCGCCCCGGCCCGGGCCCGCCCTGCCCGGCCGATCCGGGGCCGCTCAGCGCTCGCCTCCGAGCCGGATCACCCACAGGTCGAGGACCGCCTCCTGGGCCCGGATCGCGGCCGCCACGTCGTCGGGGACCTCGTCGTCGAGGGCGAGGATCATCAGTGCGTCGGCCCGGGGCGCCGAGCGGGCGAGGTGCATCGCGCTGATGTTCACGTCCGCCTCGCCGAGCATCAGCCCGATCCGGCCCATCGTCCCCGGCCGGTCCTGGTGGCGGGTGACGAGCATCACCGGGCTGGGGGCCATGTCGATCCAGTAGTCGTCGAGCCGGACGAGCCGCGGTTCCCCGGCCCCGATCGTGGCGGCGACGGTCGTCGTCCGGCCGTCCGCCTCGCCGGAGAGGGTGACGAGCGAGCTGAATGCGCCGGCATCGGGCGTCTTGCGCTCGACGAGCGTGATCCCGCGCGACCGGGCGAGGTACCCCGCGTTGACCAGGTTCACCCGCTCGGTCGTCGCCGTCTCGAGCAGGCCGCGCAGGGCCGCCGCGCCGAGCGGGGTGACGTCGAAGGCGGCCAGTTCGCCGGCCACCTCGAGGGTCAGCGTCTTCACCCCGGTCCGGCAGAACTGGGCGAAGAAGCGCCCGAGCGTCTCGGCCAGGGGCAGGTACGGTGCGATCGCCTGGGCCGTCTCGGGGGTGAGGAGCGGGGCGTTCACCGCGTAGCGCGCGGGTCGGCCCTCGAGGACGTCGATCACCTGGGCTGCCGCCTCGACTGCGACGCGGACCTGCGCCTCGGCCGTTGACGCCCCGAGGTGCGGGGTGAGGACGGTGTTCGGGGCGTCGAGGAGCGGCGAACCGGTCGGCGGCTCGTGGTCGAAGACGTCGATCCCGGCTCCGCCGAGCCGTCCGGTACGGAGCGCCTCGGCGACCGCTGCCTCGTCGACGATCCCGCCCCGGGCGACGTTCAGGAGGAACGCGCCGGGCTTCATCCTGGCGATCTGGGCGGCGCCGATCAGGCCGCGCGTGGCGCGGCTGAGCGGGACGTGGACGGTGACGACGTCGGAGCGGGCGAGGAGCGTCTCGAGGTCGACCAGCTCGACCCGGCGGAGGGCGGCCTGCTCGGGGCTGACATAGGGATCGTGGCCGATCACCGCCATCTCCATCGCCCGGGCCCGGTCGGCGATCGCCAGGCCGATCTTGCCCAGGCCGATGATCCCGATCGTCTTGCCGCGCAGCTCGACCCCGGTGAACTGGCTGCGCTTCCACTCGCCGCGGCGGACCGAGGCGTCGGCGGCGGCGATCCGGCGGGCGACGGCGTAGAGCAGGGCGAGCGTGTGCTCGGCGGCGGCGATGGTGTTGCCGGTCGGCGCATTGACGACCGTGATCCCGGCCCGGGTCGCGGCGTCGAGATCGACGTTGTCGACCCCCACCCCGGCCCGCCCGATGACGACCAGCCGGCTCCCGGCCGCGATCAGCTCGGCGTCGACCTGGACCTGGCTGCGGACGAGGAGCGCGTCGTACTCGGGGATCGCCGCGATCAGCTCCGGGCGCGGCACGCCGATCAGCTCGTCGACCTGGTGGTGGGCGCGCAGGAGCTCGAGGCCCTCCGCGGCGAGCGGCTCGGCGACGAGGATCCTCATCGCCCGACGCCCCCGCCTCTCGTGGCGCCGGCACCGCCCCCGCCGCTCGTGACCGCCCCCCCGGTCGAACCCGTGCCCGCCGCCGTTGCGCCCAGGGCGGCCAGCCCGGCCTGCTGCGCGGCTGCGACCCCGGTCCCCGGCCTGACCGGGCGACCGAGCGCCGCGAGGGCCTCCTCGATCACGCCGACGGCGCCGAGGATCTCGTCGAGCGTCACCGAGCCGAGGTGGCCGACCCGGAAGATCAGTCCCTGGAGCTTGCCCTGGCCGCCGGCGAGGATGAGCCGGCGCTTCCTGAGCTCAGCGTTGAATGCCTTCCAGTCGAGCCCCTCGGGGACCTTGACCGCGGTCACCGTGGTCGAGGCGTAGCGCTCGTCGGCGAACAGCTCGAAGCCGAGTGCGACCAGGCCGGCCCGGGTCGCCGCGGCGCACGCGGCGTGGCGGGCAAAGACCGAGGCCGGGCCTTCCTCGGCCATCAGCTCGAGGGCGACGTCGAGCTGGAAGAGGACCGCGACCGCCGGCGTCCACGGCGTCGAGCCGGCCGCGATGCCGGGCCGGTGCTGGACGAGGTCGAAGTAGAAACGCGGCATCCGGGCCGTTTCGGCCGCCGCCCAGGCGCGCTCGGAGACGCTCACGAACGACATCCCGGGCGCGGCCATCCAGCTCTTCTGCGAGCCCGAGACGACGATGTCGAGACCCCAGCCGTCCTGGTCGAACGGGACGGCGCCGAGGCCGGAGATGCCGTCGACGAGGAGGAGCGCCTCGGGGGCGAGCTCACGGGCGACGGCGGCGAGATCGGGGATCGGGTTCGTGATCCCGGTCGAGGTCTCGTTGTGGGTGAGCAGGATCGCCCGGTAGCCGGCGTCGTGACCGAGCGCCTCGCGCAGGAGGGCGGGCTCGGCCGCCCGGCCCCAGTCGACGGCGAGCTTCGTGACCTCCGCCCCGTACGCGGTCGCGATCCGTGCGAACCGGTCGCCGAAGGCACCGGTCGTGACCGCCAGGACCCGGTCCCCGGGCGACAGGGTGTTGACGATCGCCGCCTCGAGGGCACCGGTCCCCGCCGCGGTGAGCAGGACGATCTCGTTCCGGGTCCCGAACCAGCTCTTCAGGCGCGACTCGATCCGGCCGAACATCGTGCTGAACTCCGGGCCGCGGTGATTCACCATCTGGCGCGCCCCGGCCTCGCGGACGGCGGACGGGAGGCCGGTCGGGCCGGGGATCCGGAGGTTCGGTTCGAAGCGTTGCACGGGCGGTCTCCTCGTCGGTCGCGGGGTCGAGGCCCGGATGCTAGCAGGACGGGCTGGTCGATCGCCAGCGAGGCATATATGCTGTCATATCACGAGCGAGTGCCTGGGAGAACCGCCCCGGTCCCCGTCGCACCTCGCCCAGCTGTACGCCCCGGCCGGAGGACGAGCCCGATGACAACCCGTCGCACGACGATCCTGGCCGACGCGGACCTGCTCGACCGCCTCGAGCGCCATGCCCGCCGGACCGGTCAGACGAAGACGGCGATCATCGCCGCGGCGCTCGAGGCGTACCTGGCCGGGCACGAGGTGGCGCCCGAGCTCGGCTTCGTCGGTGTCGGGCGGAGCGGGCACGGACGCCTGTCGCTCGACGCGCGGGCGATCGTCCGGCGCGAGCTCGGTGGCCGGCCCGGGCGGCCGGCTGACGAGCGCCGGGCCGGGGGAGGCTGAGCCCGGTGGCCGTCCTGCTCGACACGAGCCTGATCGTCGCGGCCGCGGACGCGGCGGACCTGAATCACCGCGCGGCGGCGGCCTGGCTCGCCCGGGTCGACGAGCCGCTCCTGGTCGGCGCGCTGACGCTCGCCGAGGTCGACCACGTCCTCCAGCGCGAGCTCGGCCCGGCCGCCTCGGCCGCGGTCGTGAAGGCGGTCGTGCAGGGTGCGCTCCGTCTCGTCGCCCCGACCGAGGCCGACCTGGCCCGCGCCTCGGAGCTGGTTGCCGAGGCGGCCGAGCACCGGCCCCGGCTGGCCGAGGCGGTCCTCGTCGCGACCGCGGAGCGGCTCGGGGTGCGACGGATCGCGACCTTCGACCGGCGCCCGATCGCCGTCCTGCGGCCGCGTCATCTCCGGGCGTTCGAGCTCGAGCCGTAGGGGCGAGGACGGGGCAGGGCGGGCGATCGTGGGACGCCGCGGCGCCGGCCCGCCGAGGGCGCGGCGCGCTCAGCCCTCGGCGTCGCTCCGCTCGGTCTCGGCCAGCTTGCGCCGGCTCGCCTCGCGCGTTCGCATCACGCCGCCGGCGACCCGCATCGGGTCGACCTCCGGGCCGCGCTCGGTGGCCGGCAGCCGGCGCGGGCCGCCGCCCGTCGCTGCCTCCCGGCGGGCCGCCTCCCGGGCCGCCATCCTGGTCCCGATCGTGGCCTCGTAGCCGTACCCGGTCGGCTGGTAGTAGCGCCGCCCGGCGAGCTCGTCGGGCAGGTACTGCTGCTCGACGTCGGCGCCCTCGTAGTCGTGGGGATAGCGGTAGCCGACCCCCGCCCCGTAGTCGCGCATCGCCCGGACCGGCGCGTTGCGCAGGTGGAGCGGCACCGGCAGGGCGCCGTGGGCCTGGAGGTCCGCGACGGCGGCCCAGTAGGCCAGCCCGGCCCGGTTCGACTTCGGGGCAGTCGCGATGTACGCGGTCGCCTGGGCCAGGGCGTACTGGGCCTCGGGGAGGCCGACGTGGTCGAGCGCCTGGGCGGCGGCAACCGCGACCTGGAGCGCCCGCGGGTCGGCGTTCCCGACGTCCTCCGAGGCGCTGATGATCAGGCGTCGGACGATGAACCGGGGGTCTTCGCCGGCGGCGATCATCGTCGCCAGCCAGTAGAGCGCGGCGTCCGGGTCGTTGCCGCGCAGGCTCTTGATGAACGCGCTGACCGTGTCGTAGTGCCCGTCGCCGGCGCGGTCGTAGGCCAGGACGCGTTGCTGGGCAGCCGCCTCGACGTGGGCCAGGGTGGGGGAGACCCGACCTGCCTCGTCGCGCCGGCCGTCGTCCTCGGCCAGGGCGACGGCCCCCTCGAGCACGTTCAGGGCCTGGCGTGCGTCGCCGCCGGCGAGCCCGACGAGGTGCTCGAACGCGTCGTCGCCGAGGGCGACCCCTCCGGCAGGGCCGAGCGGACCGGCCAGTCCCCGCTCGGGGTCGGCGAGCGCCCGGCGCACGACCGTCCCGACCTGCTCGTCGGTGAGCGCCTCCAGGCGCCAGACGCGGAGCCGCGAGAGGAGGGCCGAGTTCACCTCGAAGTACGGGTTCTCGGTCGTCGCCCCGATCAGGGTGATCGTCCCGTCCTCGACGTGGGGCAGGAGCGCGTCCTGCTGGGACTTGTTGAAGCGGTGGATCTCGTCGATGAACAGGACCGTCCGGGCGCCGTGGAGGGCGAGCTCGTCGCGCGCCTCGAGGACGACCGCCCGGACCTCGGCGACCCCGCTCATCACCGCCGAGAGGGTGACGAAGCGGGCGCCGGCCGCCTCGGCGAGGAGCCGGGCGAGGCTCGTCTTGCCGGTGCCGGGCGGTCCCCAGAGGAGGATCGAGCCGAGATGGCCCCGGCCGACCGAGCGCCGGAGCGGCCCCCGCTCGCCGACGAGGTGCTCCTGGCCGACGAACTCGTCGAGCGTTCGGGGGCGCATCCGGGCCGCCAGCGGCTGGTGCGCGGGCGGCGGCTGGAAGAGCGGTTCCTGGGTCCCCGGCGGGGAACGGCGAGCGGGCATCGTCAGCCGATCGTAGCGCGACCGGCGAGGGACGCCGACGACCGGCTGCGGGGTGGACCCGGCCGCCCCCGGCGACTACAGGACGTGCAGGACCTCGATCAGCAGGTAGAGGACGAGCATCACCAGCATCAGCCCGCCCCCGACCTCGACGATCCGGCGGACGTCGCGCACGACGTACGTGTACTCCTCGGCGGCGCGGGCGGCGAGCAGGCTGCCCTCCCGGGTCCGGCCGCGCGGGGCCGCCTCGGAGCTGACCCGGCCGCGGCCGCGGTTGCGCACCCGCGACTCCTCGGCGGCGCGCTCCTCGGCGACGAGGCGAGCCTCGAGCTCGGCGGCCCGGGCCTCTTCCTCGGGGGTGAGGGCGGTCGCGGGACGGGCGGCCGGAGCCGCCGTTCCGCTCGTCGCCGGGCGCGCCGCGGGGCGCTGGGCCGGGCGGCGCTGGCCGGGGCGGGTCGAGCCGCGTGATCGCTTGGCCATCGTGCTGCGGGAGCCTCCATCGTGTCGGGCGCGGGTCGACGGGGTGGACGGAGCGCCGGGCGAGAGGATAGCACCCGCCGCCCTGCCGGGAGGCGGCAGGCGCGGTGCGCCAGGGCGCGGTGCGGCATGGCGCAGGCCGCGGCCGAACGTGCAGGCCGCAGCCGGGGGCGGCACGTCCGTGGCAGGAGGGGCCTGCTAGACTCGCTCCATTCCCAGCCGGAGGACCGACCGATCGACCTCGACGCGTTCATCACCGCCAATCCGGGCCTCGTCGTCGGCCTGCTCGTGCTCCTGCTCGTGCTCGCCCTCCTCGGTCTCGCGCTCACGGCCCGGCGCACGGCCCGGCTCGAGGCGCGCCTGGCCGGGCTGACCCGGGGCGCCGAGGGCGACAGCCTCGAGTCGGTCCTCCAGGCCCACCTGGCGACGGTCGGTCGGCTCGCCGACGAGGTCGGAGCCCTCGCCGGCCGGACCGCCGGTCTCGAGGCGGAGGCGCGGCGCTCGTTCCGCCGGATCGGGCTCGTCCGCTTCAACCCGTTCGAGGACACGGGCGGGAACCAGAGCTTCGCGCTCGCCCTGCTCGACAGCGACGATGACGGTGTCGTCGTCAGCAGCCTCCACGCGCGCGGGGTGACCCGGATCTACGCCAAGGCCCTCAGCCGGGGCCGGCCCGAGGCGACACTGTCGGACGAGGAGGCCGAGGCGGTCAGCCTGGCGAGGAGCGCCTCGCTCGGCCGGGTCGCCCTCGCCGACCGCGTCGCGGCCGGTGGTCGGGCGGGGCGGGACCGGGGCGGAGACCGATCCGGCGCGTGACGGCCGAGCTGTCACGGCGGGGTGCGATCGTCCGGGCATGGTCCCTGCCGTTCCGCTCGATCCGCCGCCGGCCCGAGGCGAGATGAAGCGCCGCACGGGCGAGCCGGCCGCCCTCGAGCAGATCCCGGTCTGGGACGGGTCGGGCGGGCGGGCGACGGTCGAGCCGCCGGAGGCGCCGGTCGGCCCGGGCGGGATCGAGGCGCTCCTGGCCGGCCTGAACCCCGAGCAGCGACGGGCGGTGACCCACGGCGACGGCCCGCTCCTCGTCGTGGCCGGGGCCGGGACGGGCAAGACCCAGGTGATCACCCGGCGGATCGCCTGGCTGATCGCGACCCGCCGGGCGAAGCCGGCCGAGATCCTCGCCCTGACCTTCACCGACAAGGCGGCGGCCGAGATGCAGGTCCGGGTCGACCAGCTCGTGCCCTACGGGTACACGGACACCGCGATCGCCACCTTCCATGCCTTCGGGGACCGGATCATCCGCGAATACGCCCTCGAGCTCGGCCTGCCGCCCGACGTCCGGGTCCTGTCCCGACCCGAGGTCGTGATCTTCCTGCGCGAGCGCCTGTTCGACTTCGAGCTCGACCAGTACCGGCCGCTCGGCGACCCGACCCGCTTCCTCGGTGCCCTGGCCACCCTCTTCAGCCGCTGCAAGGACGAGGACATCGGGCCGGGCGCCTACCAGGCGTACGCGGAGCGGCTGAGCGCAGAAGCGGCACGGGCCGGCGCGACGGTCGCGGCCGGGGGCGCGGCGGCGACCGACTCCGAGCGCGCCGCGGCCGACGCCCTGGCCGAGGAGGCCCGCCGCCAGGTCGAGCTGGCCCGTGCCTACGCGCGCTACCAGGAGCTCCTCGCCGGGGCCGGGTTCATCGACTTCGGCGACCAGGTGAGCCTCGCCCTGCGCCTCCTCCGGGAGTCGCCCTCGGTCCGCCAGGAGCTGCAGGCGCGCTTCCGCTACATCCTCGTCGACGAGTTCCAGGACACGAACCGGGCCCAGTCGGAGCTGGTGGCGATCCTCGCCGAGCGCCACCGGAACGTGACCGTCGTGGGCGACGACGACCAGTCGATCTACAAGTTCCGGGGTGCCGCGATCAGCAACATCCTCGAGTTCCAGGAGCGCTACCGGCGGGCGCGGACGATCGTCCTCCGGCGCAACTACCGCTCGACGCCGCCGATCCTCGAGGCGAGCTACCGGCTGATCCGGTTCAACGACCCGGACCGCCTCGAGGTCCGGAGCGGGATCGGCAAGCGGCTGCGGGCCGTCCGCCGGACCGCCGCGCCGCGGCCCGTCCGCCACCTCACGTTCACGACCGGGTCGGAGGAGGCCGACTGGGTGGCCGCCGAGATCGGTCGGCGGCTGGCCGCCGGTGCCCGGCCGCGCGACCATGCGATCCTCGTCCGGGCCAACGCCCAGGCGGATCCGTTCCTGCGCAGCCTGAACCTGGCCGGCATCCCCTGGCGCTTCAGCGGCACCTCCGGCCTGTACGCTCGCCCGGAGGTCCGGCTCCTGCTGTCCTTCCTGCGCGCGGTCGCCGACCTCTCCTCGAGCATCGACGTCTACGCGCTCGCCGCCTCCGAGGTCTACGGGCTCGGCGGGCCGGATCTGACCGCGATCGTGACCAGCGCCCGGCGCCGGAACCGCTCGCTCTGGGAGGTCCTCGAGGAGCTCGAGCGCCAGCCCGGGATTCTCCGGCTCGGGCCGGCCACGCGAACCGCCCTCGGCAGGCTGGTCTCCGACCTGCGCGAGTACGCCACGCTCGCCCACGAGCGACCGGCCGGGGAGGTGCTCTACCGCTTCCTGCGCGGCTCCGGACTCCTCGGACGGCTGGCCGCGACCGACTCGGCGGCGGCGGAGGAGGCGCTCCAGAACATCGCCCGCTTCTTCGACATCGTGCGCGCCCAGTCGGCGCTTCTGGCCGACGACCGGGCGATCTTCGTCGCTCGCCACCTGCAGACCCTGATCGAGGCCGGCGACGATCCGCCGACGGCCGACGTCGACCCGGATGCGGACGCGGTCGCCGTGCTCACCGTCCACAAGGCGAAGGGCCTCGAGTTCCCGACCGTCTTCCTCGTCGGGCTGGTCGCCGGGCGGTTCCCGGCCACGGCCCGGCGCGAGCCGCTCCCGGTCCCGCTCGAGCTCGTCCACGAGACGCTGCCCGAGGGCGACTTCCAGCTCCAGGAGGAACGGCGCCTGTTCTACGTCGGGATGACCCGGGCCCGCGACGAGCTCGTCCTGACCCATGCCGCCGATTACGGCGGGGCACGCACCCGGCGGGTCTCGCCGTTCGTGCTCGAGGCGCTCGACCTGCCCCTGGCCGCCGGGGCGCCCGCCGGCAGCCTCGTCCGCCCGACGCCGCTCGAGCGGCTGGCGGCCTTCGAGGCGGTCGAGGCGCCGCCCGAGGCGGCCCGGGAGGCGACGACGGAGCCGCTCTCGCTCAGTTTCTACCAGGTCGACGACTACCTCACCTGTCCGCTGAAGTACAAGTACGTCCACGTCCTGCGGGTGCCGATCGCGCCGCACCATTCGATCGTCTACGGCGCGGCGCTCCACCGGGCGGTCCAGGAGTTCCATCGGCGCCAGGCGAAGGGCCAGCTGATGTCCGAGGCGGAGCTGATCGAGGTCTTCGAGCTCGCCTGGTCGAACGAGGGTTTCCTCACCCGCGAGCACGAGGAGGCACGTCTCGATGCCGGGCGGGCGGCGCTGCGCCGCTTCCGGGCCGAGCAGCTCGCGCCGGGCGCGGTCGTGCCCGCCTGGGTCGAGCGGGAGTTCGCATTCACCCTCGACGGCGACCGGATCCGCGGCCGCTGGGACCGGGTCGACATCGAACCGGTCGCCGACGAGCGTCCCGCCGCGGCCGGGCCGGCGGCCGGTTCGACGACCCGCGCCGGGGCCGCGGAGGCGGCCGAGCTGGCGGCCGGTCCGTCGGCCGATGTCGTCACCCCGACCCTGCCCCTGCTGGCCCGCGAGCGGGTGACGATCACCGACTACAAGTCGAGCGACGTGCGCGATCCGGCCCGTGCCCGCCAGCGGGCGAAGGAGTCGCTCCAGCTCTCGATCTACGCCATGGGCTACGAGGCCCTGACCGGGCGTCTGCCCGACGCGGTCCAGCTCCACTTCCTCGAGTCGGGCCTCGTGGGACGGGCCGAGGTCGACGAGAAGCGCCTGGCCAGGGCCCGGAGCCAGATCCGCCAGGCGGCGGCGGGGATCCGCGGTCGTGACTTCACCGCCCGCCCGGACTACCTCGCCTGCTCGTACTGCGCCTTCCGCGAGATCTGCCCCTCGAGCGTGGCCCGGTGAGCGACTGGCGGTCGGACCTTCGCGCGGTCACGTTCGACTTCGGCAACACCCTCGTGCCGGTCGGGCGGGCCGATCTGCGCCGGGTCGTCGAGCTGACCGCCGCCGAGGTCGCGGCCAGGAGCGGACCGTTCGATGTCGAGGCATTCCTCGCCGCCTGGGCCGAGGAGCGCGAGCGCCAGTTCGCCGAGGCCCTGCCCGCGTTCCGGGAGGTCGACATCGGCGAGCGGTTCCGGCGCGTCCTGGCCCGCCTGCGGGGGATGGCCGCCCCGCCGCCGGGCCGCCCGTGGGACGACGCGGCCGTCGCCGCACGCTCGGACCCGGCCGAGATCGCCGCCGCGGTCGAGGCGTACAGCCGCTCGTTCGTCGCCGCCCTCACCCCGCCGCCGGAGGTCGGCCCGCTCCTGGCCACGCTCGCGGAACGGTACCGGCTCGGCGTCGTCTCGAACTGGCCGCTGGCGGCGACGATCGACCGCTATCTCGAGGCGGCGGGCTGGGCGCGCCACCTGTCCGCGGTCGTCGTGTCCGAGCGGGTCGGGGCGATCAAGCCCCAGGCGACGATCTTCCGCGCCGCCGAGGCCGCGCTCGGCGGGCCGGCACCGGGCTCGATCCTCCACGTCGGCGACGACTGGACCGGCGACGTGGTCGGGGCGAAGCAGGCCGGCTGGCGCGCGGCGTACCTGCGGTCCCGGCCCGCGGACTCGCCCCTGCCGGGCAGCGAGCGTGACGACGACGTCGAGCCGGACCTCGAGCTCGAGCGGCTGACCGACCTCGGGCCGATCCTCGCCGGCCGCTAGACTTCGGGGCAGATGGAGACGCGCGACCGACTCGCCAATCTCGGCCTCTTCGCCGCGGCCGCGCTGGCCTGGGTCGCGGTCGGCCTGGTCGTCGCGACCCGCGATCCGGTGCTCGACCCGGGCGCCGGGCTGGCCGGGGCGATCGCGATCGGACTGGCGGTCGGTCTGACGACGGCCCCGCTTCTCTGGCTGGCGGTCTTCGCCCGCCACGGGCGGATCGCCTACCGCGGCGACTGGTCGCGCGCCGTCCGTCGCGGCGGCTGGGTGGCCGGGGTCGTCGCCCTCTTCGTCGCGCTGCGCCTCCAGGGCGCCCTGCAGGTGCCGATCGCCCTGTTCGTCCTGGCGATGGTCGCGATCGCCGAGGCGACGCTGTCCTCGGAACGCTGAGCGCGCCGTGCCCCTCCACCGTTCGGGCGTCGACAGGCCCGCGACAGACAGACAGCCAGGGAGACAGCCATGACCCGACCGCTCACCGCCGCTCGTCCCGCCGAGCCGTTCGCCGAGGCAAAGGCTCGCCTCGCCGCCGCCGTCGAGGCGCACCGCGAGGAGATCCTCGAGCTCTCGCACCGGATCCACGCCCACCCCGAGCCGGCCTTCGAGGAGCACCAGGCGGCGACCTGGGTGGCCGAGGCGATCCGTCGCCACGGCTTCGAGGTCGAGCATCCGGCCGGTCGGCTCGCGACCGCCGTCCGGGGTCGCCTGCGCGGCGGCCGGGGCGGCGAGCATCCGCGGATCGGGATCCTCGCCGAGTACGACGCACTGCCCGGACTCGGCCACGGCTGCGGCCACAACACGATGGCCGCCTCCGGGGTGGGCGCGGCGATCGCGCTCGCCTCGCTCGCCCCCGAGCTGGCGGGCGAGATCGTCTTCCTCGGCACGCCGGCCGAGGAGCGCGGCTCGGGCAAGCAGTTCATGATCGACGACGGGCTGTTCGACGGGCTCGACGCGGCGCTCCTGTTCCATCCCTCGGACCGGACCGTGGTCGCCTGCGAGCTGCTCGCCTCGGAGGACATCGACGTCACCTTCCACGGCCTCCAGGCCCATGCCGCCTCGGAGCCGTGGATGGGCCGGAACGCGCTCGACGCGCTCGTCCTGCTCTTCAATGCGATCGGCCTCTGGCGCCAGCAGCTCCCCCTCCACGCCCGCGTCCACGGGATCGTGCTCGAGGGCGGGACGGCGGCGAACATCATCCCGGACCGGGCCGCCGGCCGGTTCATGATCCGGAGCACCGAGCAGGCCTGGTTCGAGCGGATGCACGACCGGTTCCGGCAGCTCGCCGAGGGGGCCGCGCTCCAGACCGACACGAGGCTCGAGATCGTCTTCTCCGGCGGCTCGGCGACGATGAAGGACAACCGGACCCTGGCCGACCGCTTCCGGGCGAACCTGGCGGCCTACGGCGAGGAAGACCACCCGGTCGACCGCGAGCACCTCGGCAGCTCGGACATGGGCAACGTCAGCCGGGTCGTGCCCACGATCCACCCCTCGATCGCGATCTGCGACGAGGGCGTCCCCGGCCACTCGATCCTGTTCCGGGAGGCGGCGGCCAGCCCGCGCGCGGACGAGACGACGCTCCTGGCGGCGACGGTCGTCGCCCAGACGGCCTACGAGCTGTTCGCCGACCCCGGCCTGGTCGAGGCGGCCTGGCGCGAATTCCGGGGCGAGGCCTGACCCGTCCCGGATCGGGTTCGAGGGCTGCGCCCGGGGTTCGGGCCCGGCCGCCCGTGCTACCATCCGCAGGCGCGCCCCGCTGGACGTCGGATGCGAACCGGCGGCGCCCCCAGCGACGGCATCCGGCCCGCCACGGGTCGAGCATGCCTTCCGGAGGTTTCCGAGCGTGCACGAGCGCCCGCACCCCGATCCCGACCGTGACTTCGCGCGCCTGAACGGCTGGGACCGCGACTTCGAGACCTGGGCCGACTTCGATCTCCCGACCTACGTCGGGCCAGTCTCGTTCATGAAGCTGCCGTGGATCCCGGACGCCGCGGAGCTCGCCCGGCGCAGGCCGGACGTGGCGATCGTCGGTGCCCCGTTCGACGACGCGGTCAGCCACCGGCCGGGCGCCCGGTTCGGCCCGCGGGCGATCCGCCAGGCCCAGTACACGACCGGCTCGATCCACTCGCTCCAGCTCGGGCTCGAGCCGTTCGAGGTCCTCGACGTCGTCGACGCCGGCGACGCGAACATCGTGCCCGCCTGGCTCGAGCGGAGCCACGCGCTCATCTACCGCAAGGTCCGCGAGGTCGCCGAGACGGGCGCGATCCCGATCGTGCTCGGCGGCGACCACTCGATCACCTGGCCGGCGGCAACCGCGATCGCCGAGGTCCGCCGTCCCGGCTCGGTCGGGATCGTCCATTTCGACGCCCACGCCGACACGGCCAACGAGGACTGGGGGGTCCTCGCCGGCCACGGCACGCCGATGCGCCGGCTGATCGAGTCGGGAGCGGTCGAGGGCCGGAACTTCGTCCAGGTCGGCCTGCGCGGCTACTGGCCGCCGGTCGAGACGTTCGAGTGGATGAAGGCCCAGGGCCTGCGCTGGCACTTCATGCGCGAGATCGAGGAGCGCGGCGCCGAGGCGGTCATCCGCGACGCGATCGCGGAGGCGCTCGACGGCCCCGATGCGGTCTACCTGAGCATCGACATCGACGTCATCGACCCGGGCATGGCTCCCGGGACCGGGACCCCCGAGCCGGGCGGGATGCTCACCCGCGAGGTCCTCCGGGCGATCCGCCAGGTCGTCGGGGCGGTCGAGCTGGCGGCGATGGACATCGTCGAGGTCTCGCCGCCGTACGACCAGGCCGAGACGACGGCGATGGCCGCGAACCGGTGCGCGCTCGAGGCGATCTCCGCCCTGGCCCAGCGCAAGCTGGCCGGTCGTCGGGTCCGCTTCGAGCGCCCGGCGCCGTAGGGGCGGGCGGCGTGGCGGGCCGGCGATGAGCCTGCCCGGCGGGCGATGAGCCTGCCCGGCCGGCCCCGGCCGGCTCACCCGTTCCTCGATCACCCCGGGCCGATCGCGTTTGCCCATCGCGGTGGCGCGAGCGACGCGCCCGAGAACACCCTGGCCGCCTTTGCCGCCGCGGTCCGGCTCGGCTACCGCTACCTCGAGACGGACGTCCATGCGACCGCGGACGGGATCCTCGTCGCCTTTCACGACGAGCGCCTCGACCGGGTGACGGACCGCCGCGGCCTGATCGCCGAGCTGCCCTGGGCCGAGGTCGCCCGGGCCCGGGTCGCCGGCCGCGAGCCGATTCCGCGCCTCGAGGAGCTGCTCGAGGCCTGGCCGCGGGTGCGGCTGAACGTCGATCCCAAGCACGACGCCGCGGTCGAGCCGCTGATCGCGGTCCTCCGCCGGCCGGGCGTGCTCGAGCGGGTCTGCGTCGGCTCGTTTTCCGGTCGGCGCCTGGCGCGGCTGCGGGCAGCGCTCGGTCCCGGGCTGTGCACCTCGCTCGGGCCGCGCGGGGTGGCCGGGCTGCGGCTCGACTCCTGGGGCGCGCCGGGCGCCGGGGCACTCGTGGCCGCGGAAGGCGCCGACTGCGTCCAGGTCCCGGTCCGGCGGGGGATCGTGCCGCTCGTCGACCGCCGGTTCATCCGGGCGGCGCACCGGCGCGGGCTGCCGGTCCACGTCTGGACGGTGAACGAGCCGGGCGAGATGGTCCGCCTGCTCGATCTCGGCGTGGACGGGCTGATGACCGACCGGCCCGCCCTCCTGCGCGAGGTCCTCGCGGCCCGTGGCCAGTGGGCCTGACCGGCCGGGGCTACGATGGAGCTGTGACCGAGCCGACCGCCGCCGCCCTCGCCCGTCTCTACGACCTCGACCTGGTCGACGATCCGGGCGACGGCGATCTCTACCTCGCCCTTGCTGCGCGCAGCGGCGGACCCGTCCTCGAGCTGGCCGTGGGCACCGGGCGCCTCGCCCTGCCGCTCGCCGCGGCCGGGCACGAGGTGACCGGCGTCGACATCGACCCGGCGATGCTCGAGCGCGCCCGCCGGCGTGCCGCCGCGGCCGGCCGATCGGTCGAGCGCCGGCTGCGCTTCGTCGAGGGCGACATCCGGACCGTCCGTCTGCCCGAGGCCGGTTCGTTCGGACTCGCCTTCCTGGCCCTGAACTCGCTGATGCTCCTCGGCGACCGGTTCTCGCAGCTTGCCGCGCTGGCCACGATGGCCGCCCACCTCGCTCCGGGCGGGCTGGCCGTGGTCGACGTCTGGCTGCCCGACGCCGATGACCTCGCCCGGTTCGACGGCCGGCTGTCGCTCGAGTACCCGCGCACCGATCCGGAGACCGGGCGGCTGGTGACAAAGATCGCGAGCGCCGTCCACGATGCCGCCACGGGCACGGTCCGCCTGGCGACGATCTACGAGGAGGGCCGACCGGGCGAGCCGGCCGTGCGCTGGTTCCGCGAGGACCGCCTCCGCCTCGTGAGCGCCGACGAGCTGCGCGCCGGCGCCGAGGCGGCCGGGCTCGAGGTCGAACTCGTCGCCGGAAGCTACGACCTCGAGCCGCTCGGCCCGGGCGCCGAGCGCGCGATCCTCGTCGCGGTCCGGCGGTGACGATCGTCCGCCGGCCCGGCCGGGATGATCGTCCGGGCTTGGTATAGTCGCGCCGATGGCCACCACCGACCAGATCCGCCTGCTGATCGTCGAGGACGTCCCCCAGGTCGCCCAGTACATCCGCGGGCTGCTGAACGCCCAGACCCAGATCAAGCTGCTCGACGTCCTGAGCGAGGGGACGAAGGTGGCCGCCCAGGCCCAGCAGCTGCGGCCCGACGTCGTCCTCGTCGACTACCTGCTCCAGGGCCGGCAGAAGGGCCCGGCCGTGATCGAGCAGCTCCATGCCGCCGGGTTCCCGGTCGTCGCCCTGACCGTGCCCCAGCACCCGCTCCAGCCGGACCCGGGGAAGGGGATCCTCGGCGTCCTGTCGATGCCCTTCTCGGGGTACGACCTGATCACCCGGATCGGCGAGGTGCACCGGATGCTGCGCGCGACCGAGCGGCTCGGGTCGGCCCGGCTCGTGTCGGTCTATGCGCCCAAGGGCGGGGTGGGCAAGACGACGATCGCGTTCAACCTCGCCGTCGCCGCTGGCCAGCTCGGGCAGCGCACGGTCCTGATCGACGGCAACCTCCAGTTCGGCGACCTGCGCTCGCTGCTCAAGGTGCCGCTCGATGCGCCGTCGCTCCTCGACCTGCCCACCGACCGGATCCAGGAGTCCGACCTCGCCGACGTCCTGTGGCGCGACCCATCGGGGATCGACCTCCTGCTCGCCCCGCCCCGGGTCGAGATGGCCGAGATGGTCACCGTTCGCGACATCGACAAGATCCTCTCGCTCCTGCGCCGGGTGTACGAGCTGATCGTGGTCGACACGACGACCGTCCTGTCCGAGATCACGCTCGAGTTCCTCGACGCCTCCGAGACGATCCTCGAGATCGTGACCTACGACTCGACGACGATCCACAACACGATCGCGGTCGCGGACACGTTCCGCTCGATCGGCTACCCGGCCTCGAAGGTGCGCTACCTGGTGAACCGTGCCGATTCCTCGGGCGGCATCCCGGCCGAGGAGCTCGCCCGGGCCCTGGGCCGGGTCCCGGAGTACAGCGTCGTCTCGGACGGTCGGCTCGTCGTCCAGTCGAACAACGAGGGCGTCCCGTTCGTCCTGGCCAACCCGGCCGCCCAGGTCAGCCAGGACCTCGTCGGGATCGCAACGGACCTGCTCGGCGTCGAACGGGTGGCCGTCGCGGCGAGGCGCTGAGCGATGTCCGATCCGCGTCCGATCGGGGTCTTCGACTCGGGCGTGGGCGGGCTGACCGTCCTGCGCGAGATCCTCCGACGCCTGCCCCACGAGTCGACGATCTACTTCGGCGACAACGCCCGCGCCCCGTACGGCACCCGGAGCGACGAGGAGGTGCTCGCCTTCAGCCGCCAGTGCCTCGACGAGCTGGCCAGCCGCGACGTGAAGGCGATCGTCGTCGCCTGCAACACCTCGACCGCGGTCGCCCTGGCCGACCTCCGGCGGCGCTACGACCTGCCGATCCTGGGCGTGATCCGGCCAGGCGCCTCGGCCGCCGCCCTCGCCACGCGCAACCGGCGGGTCGGGGTGATCGGGACGCCGGCCACGATCCGCTCGCACGCCTATTTCCTGGCGATCAAGGACGAGAATCCCGCGATCGAGGTCTACGAGCACGCGACGCCGGCGCTCGTGCCGCTCGTCGAAGCCGGGCGGCTGGCGGGCGCCGAGGTGGAATCGATCGTGCGCGATGCGCTCGGGCCGCTCCTGGGCGAACGCGACGCGAACGGCGAGTTCATCTTCCCGCTGCCGGCCTCGGCCCGGATCGACACGCTCCTCCTGGGCTGCACCCACTATCCGCTCCTCCGCCCGGTCATCCAGGCCGCGGCCGGCGAGCGGGTGGCGATCGTCGACTCGGCGACCGCGACGGCATCGGCGCTGGTCGAGGTCCTGGCGATGAACGGGCTCGAGGCGCCCGGGACGACCAGGGGCACGGCAGCCGACCCCGGAGCGGCCGGCCACAGCGCCCCGGAGGAACGGGTCGCCCCGGCGACCCACGTGCAGCTCACGACCGGCGATCGAGCGTCGTTCCTCGAGCTCGCCAGCCGGCTCTTCGGGGCCGCCTTCCCGGACGTGAGCCAGGTCGCGCTCGGGGCGCCGGTTCGATGACCGGCCGTCAGCGCGCCGGGCGGATCGGAAGCGGGGGCAGCGCACGTCGCCCGGCCGGCAGGTCGAGCCCGGCCGGGACGGGCTGGCGCGACGACCGCACCTGGCAGGCCGGCTTCCTCGTCGGCTCGCTGCTCGGGGCGCTGGCCACGGTCCTCGGCCGGCGGGTCGAGCGCTCCGCCCGGCGCGGGCTCGTCGACTGGGCCGAGGTCGAGGCGATCGCGATCGCCCGCCTGCGCCGGGCACCGGGCGGGCTCGAGCCGTCCGAGCTGCGGGCGTCCGAAGCGAGCTACGCGGCGGCGATGGAGCGGATCGTGCCCCGCCTCGAGGCCTTCCTCGGCGCCGAGCTGCCCGGAGTCGTGGAGCGGGTCGCGGTCGTCGACCGGGCGGGCTGGGTCCGGGCGAACACGGCCGCCTTCCGCTCGCTCATCGAGCGTCTCGAGGGCCGCCTGCTCGACGAGATCGTGCCGGTCGGGGGTGGGTTGACGAAGTCGCTCCTGGCGATCGCGAACCGCTACCTGACGACCCGCCAGATCGGCTACCTGCTCGGCTTCCTCGGCCAGCGCGTCCTCGGCCAGTACGACCTCGCCCTCCTGGGCGCCGAGGCTTCGCCCGGCCGGCTCCTGTTCGTCGAGGAGAACGTGCGCCAGACGGCGCGCCTGCTCGACCTCCCGGTCGACCCGTTCCGGACCTGGATCGCGCTCCACGAGACGACCCACGCCTTCGAGTTCGAGGCGCACCCCTGGCTTCGGCCGTACCTTGCCGAGCGCCTCGAGGCGCAGCTGGCCGCGTTCTCGAAGGACGCCGCGACGCTCAGCCGCGACGCCCTGCGCAGCCTCGGCCGCTCGCTCCGCGGCGAGCACGACGCCGAGCACTGGCTCGAGCGCCTGATGACCGACGAGCAGCGCCGGCTGTTCCGCGAGACGCAGGCCGTGATGAGCCTGCTCGAGGGCTTCAGCGACTACGTAATGGACGAGGTCGGGCGTGAGCTCGTCCCCGGGGCGGAACGGATCAGCGCCCGGTTCCATGAACGCCGCGCGAGCCGTTCGGCGGTCGAGCGCGCGATCCTGCGCCTGACCGGGCTCGACCTGAAGTTCGAGCAGTACCGCCGGGGCGAGCGGTTCGTCGCCGCCGTCGCCGCCGCCGGCGGCCCGACCGCCCTGGCCCGGCTGTGGGAGGGGCCGTCGACGCTGCCGCGCGAGGACGAGCTCGACGCCCCCGAACGATGGCTCAGCCGCGTCGCGGGGTCGACCTGATGGCCGGGCCGCCGGGCGGTCTGCGATCCGTGGCCGGCCCGGGGCGCGGGCCGGGCGGGATGCCGGCCGCGATCGCCCTCACTCCGATCCTCTCGGCCCGCTACCGGGCCCGCGACCTCGAGCGGATCCGGGCCGCGGCCCCCGGGGCCCGGCTGGTGATGGTCTCGAGCGAGGGGCTCGCGGACGGCCCGCTCGACGAGGTCGAGGTCCTCCTGCGCGGGTTCCTGGCCGCCGAGACGTTCGATCGTCTCCTCGCCCGCGCTCCGAACCTCGCCTGGGTCCACTCCGCGACGGCCGGGGTCGAGCGCGTCCTCACCCCCGCCGGGCGCGCCCGGGGGCTGGTGATCACGAACGCCCGCGGCGTCTTCAGCGCCCCGATCGCCGAGTACGTGCTGATGATGATCCTGGCCGTCAGCCGCCGGCTGCCGCAGCTGCTCGAGCTTCAGCGCGAGCGGACCTGGCAGCCGCTCGAAGGAACGGAGCTGGCGGACGTGACGGTCGGGATCGTCGGGTTCGGGAGCATCGGCCAGGCGGTCGCCGAGCGTGCGCGCGCCTTCGGCTGCCGGGTCGTCGCCACCCGCCGGCGCCCGGAGCTGGCGGGTGCGGAACCGCCCGGGTCGGGGTCTGCGCCGGCCGGTGGCCCCGGCTCGCTCACCGTGTGGGGCGCCGATCGGCTCGCCGACCTGCTCGCGGCGTCCGACTTCGTCGTCCTCGCCCTGCCCCTGACGGCCGAGACCGAGGGCCTGGTCAACGAGGCCGCGCTCGGGTCGGTCAAGCCCGGGGCGTGGCTGATCAACGTCGCCCGCGGCCGGCTCGTCGACGAGCGCGCCCTCCTCCGGGCGCTGCGCAACGGCCCGCTCGGCGGCGCCGTGCTCGACACCTTCCGCGAGGAGCCGCTCCCGGCCTCCTCGCCGTTCTACGATCTGCCGAACGTGATCGTCACCCCGCACACCTCCTGGTCGAGCGCTCGCGTCCTCGACCGGAGCGTGGAGCTCTTCTGCGAGAACATCGGCCGCTACGCGCGCGGCGAGCCGCTCCTGAACGTCGTGGACCCGACCGCCGGCTACTGACCCGGCGCTCCCCGGACCGCCGGGGGACGTCCAGCCGGTGCGGTTCGTGCCCCGGGCGCGACCGGCCGAGCTCATCCCGGCCTGCAAGAGGACGAACCTGAACATGCAGATCGCGATCGTCGGTCTTGCCGCATCCGGCAAGACGACCGTGTTCAACACGCTCACCCGGGGCCACGCCGAGACCGGTGGTTTCGGGGGCCTCCAGCTGAACGTCGGGGTGGTCAAGGTTCCCGATCCGCGGCTCGACCGGCTGGCGGAGATCTTCCACCCGAAGCGGATCGTCCACGCCGACGTGACGTACGTCGACCTGCCCGCCCCGCCGGCCTCCTCGGAGGGCCGGATCGGGACCGAGGAGCTGCCGCCCGAGCATCTCGCCCGGCTGCGTGACTCCGACGCCCTGCTCCACGTCGTGCGCGCCTTCGAGAACCCGTCCGTTCCCCACCCGGCAGGGAGCGTCGACCCGCTCCGCGACCTCGAGCAGCTCGACCTCGAGTTCATCCTGGCCGACCTGGCCGTGACCGAGCGACGGCTCGAGCGGCTGCGGACGACCGGCCGCCACGGCACTCCGGCCGAGCGCGAGGCGAACGAGCGCGAGGAGGCGGTCCTGCGCCGGCTCCACGACGCGCTCCGGGCCGGCTCGCCGATCCGGGACGTGGCTCTCGAGCCCGACGAGGAGAAGGCGATCCGCGGCTTCCGGTTCCTGACCCAGAAGCCGGTCCTCGTCCTGCTCAACATCGGCGAGCAGGACCTGCCCCGGGTGACGGAGCTGGTGGCTGCGGTCGCGGAGCGCTACCGCCACGAGCACACGATCGTCGACGCGCTCTCGGCCCGGATCGAGATGGAGCTCGGCGAGCTCGAGCCCGGGGAGGCGGCGGCGTTCATGGCCGAGCTCGGCCTGCGCGAGTCAGGTCTCGATCGGGTGATCGCGCTCTCGTACCGGCTGCTCGGGCTGATCAGCTTCCTGACCGCGGGCCCGGACGAGGTCCGGGCCTGGCCGATCCGACGCGACGCGACGGCGGTCGACGCGGCGGCGGCGATCCACACCGACCTCGCCCGGGGGTTCATCCGGGCCGAGGTCGTGGCCTACGAGGATCTCGTCGCCCTCGGCTCGATGGCCGAGGCCCGCCGTCATGGCAAGCTCCGCTCGGAGGGGCGGACGTACCGGGTGAAGGACGGCGACGTGCTCGAGATCCTCTTCAGCCGCTGATCAGCCGCTGATCAGCCGGTGAGGTCGGCGCGGCTCAGTTCGGGCGCGGCTCGGGCTCGACCTTGAGGTCGGCGACGATCGTCAGGTAGCCGTCGGTCTCCTCGTCGTCGCCGTCGAACTCGACCTCGTCGACCTCGTCGTCGAGATCGGCGAGGAAGTTGTCGGCCTCCTCGGTCGAGACGTTGACCGCGGCCGTGAGGCGGGCATCGGAGATGAAGATGAACCCGTGGTCGCGCTCGAGCTCCTCGGCGATCGCCTCGATCAGGGTGTCCTGCTCGAACGTGTCCTGGACCCGCCGGCGGATCTCCTGGACGGTCTGGAAGAAGACGTCGGGCGACATCTCGGTCTCGCGGGCGAGGAGCAGATCGGCGAAGACGTCGTTGTCGCCTTCGTGCAGTTCGTAGAAGTACACCCGTCACTCCCAGGTTCGATCCCGCCACTGGTCGGACGGCGGGACGGCGGCCAGTATACGCTCGCTCCCGGGACGCTCAGGCGACAGGGCCCAGGTCGTCCGCGACGGCCGGAGCGCGGCCCGGGAGTGGATTGCGGGAGCGGCGCGACGAGCGTCCCGCTTCGGCCAGGCGACGTGCAGATGGAGGTCGACCGATGTCCGACCCGCGTACCGCGGACGGCGCGCCCCTGGTCGTCGTGGTCGGCGCTGCGGCCCGCGACCACGCCGCCGACGACCGGCGCGGCTGGCGCCTGGGAGGCGGCGTCACGTACAGCGCCCTGACGGTCGCCCGGCTCGGGCTGCCCACCGGCGCGCTCGTCGGCGTCGATCCGGCCGCGGCCCGGGCCGCCGAGCTCGACCTGCTCCGCCTGGCCGGGGCCGACGTGCGCCTCGTGCCGCTCGACCACGGACCGGTGTTCGACAACCTCGAGACGCCCGGCGGGCGGATCCAGCGCTGCTTCGAACGCTCCGACCGGCTGCCCGTCGCCGCCCTGCCCGGGGCCTGGCGAACGGCGCGCTCGTGGATCCTCGCCCCCGTCGCGGGCGAGCTGGGAGACGAGTGGGCTGACGCGATCCCGCCCGAGGCACTCGTGGCCGTGGCCTGGCAGGGCCTGCTGCGCGAGCTCGTGCCCGGCGAGCGGGTGGTCCACCACCCGCCGGCACGGTCGCCGCTGATCGAGCGGGCGGACCTGGTCGGGGTCAGCCGCGACGACTTCGACGCGAACATCCCGCTCGAGGCGCTGACGGCACTGATGAAACCGGGCGCGACCCTGTGCATCACCCAGGGCAACCGGGGCGGCCTGGCGGTCCTGGTGGGCGACGGCGGCAGGGTCGGGCACCTCCGCCGCTGGCCGGCCGTTCCCTCGGCCGCGGTGGTCGACCCGACCGGCGCCGGCGACGTCTTCCTCGCGGCCCTCCTCGCCGCGCACGCGGAGCCGGGGCTGGTCGGAGGCCGCCTGGACCGGGGCCACGATCTCCTCCTGGCCGCGGCGGCCGCCTCGCTCGTGGTCGAGGGGCCGGGCCTGCTCGCCGTCCCCGAGCGCGACGCCGTCCGGCGCCGGATCGCGCTCGGGTGGCGCCAACCGGCTCGCCCCTCCCGGGCGCGCCGCGCCACCGACCGCCCCGCGGCGGGGCCCGACCCGTCGACCACGAACCGGGCCCCGGGGGCGCCCGCGGCTGACGTCGACTGATCAGGCCGCCCGCCCGGCGCGGCGTGCCCGGGTCCGGACGAGGGTGGCCTCGAGGCGTCGACGGCGGCGCATGAGATCCGCCTCGAGGCCCGGCAGCGGCCGACCGAGCAGGCGTGCCCGCTCTGCGAGCCGGGCCGCGGCCTCGGTCGCCGCGAGCGCCGCGCCGGGATCCCGGCAGCGGTGCTCGAGCAGCTTGGCCATCTCGATCCAGGCGATCGCGGCGAGCGATCCACCGGCGCCCGCGAGCGCCTGCCAGGCGGCCACGGCGTCGTCGATCCGGCCGAGCCGGCGGAGGAGGCGGGCCCGCTCGGCGACGAGGCGCTCGCTCCGGCGCCGGGCGGACGGTCCGGGCTCGCCGGACGGCCGGCCGGGGAGCGAGCGGCCGGCAGCCGCCTCCCGGCCAGCGGCGGCGAGCGCCGCCTCGAGGCAGTCGAGCGCCTCCTCGTTCCGACCCGCGCGACGGTATGCGGCCGCGAGCGCGGCCAGGTCGCCGGCCGTGGCGCCGGGGCGTCGCTGGTGGTTCCCGAGCTCGTCGGCAATATGGGCGAGGAGCCGCGCCAGCGACCGGACGTCCTCGTCGTTGTGGCGAACGACCTCGACCAGCTCGTCGGCCTGACCGTCACGCAGGAACGAGAGGTACCGGCCGGGGATGTCCCAGCCGTCGATGTCGCGATCACGCTCGACCCCCAGGAGCTCGCGTTCCACGGTCCGGAGCCGGGCGTCGGGGAGTCGGTGGCGGAAGATCCGCCGGACGAACGGGAGGAGGTCGAGGTGGCCGGCATGTGCCGGTGCGCCGTCGCGGGCCATCCGGTAGCGGGTGACGAGGAGCGGCCAGTCGAAGCCGCGCCCGTTGTACGTGACGAGCCAGCCATCCGGCGGGATCAGCTCGCGCAGGGCGCCGAGCAGGGCGCGCTCCTCGGACTGGTCGGGGAGGAGCAGCTGGACCTGCTCAAATCGGTCGCCGGCCCAGCGGCCGAGGCCGACGAGAAAGACGAACGTCCCGGCGGCGGTCGCGAGTCCGGTCGTCTCCGTGTCGAGGCAGACGAGCGGGACCCCGGGCGGCGGTTGCCCGGGGAGGCTGGCGAGGCAGTCACGGTCGAGCGGCAGCGGCCGGCCCGGTGCCGCGACGCGCACGTAGCTCCCGAGCGGAGTCCGGACGTGCTCGCCGGCCAGGGTGGCGGCGAGCGCATCGGCGAGGGCGAGGGAACGAGCCCGGTCCGAGGCTCGAACGGCCGGCCCGGGCCCGGATCGTGCCGCCCGGAGGCCGGCCAGACGGCGCTCGAGCGTTGCGGGCTGGTTCATGCCGCGGGCGCGGACCGGGCACCGGCCCGGATCGCGGTCGGCGCTCCGAGTTCGGCCAGGAGCCGGAGGGCGAGGCGCCGGGCATCAACATCCGGCTC